>Ga0207046_10030_pt1 | contig 12559 bp, 10 predicted proteins | sample Alteio_BWMinCont_66_FD_153303 | JGI IMG/M metagenome (GOLD analysis project Ga0207046, IMG submission 153303) | Enriched cells from forest soil in Barre Woods Harvard Forest LTER site, Petersham, Massachusetts, United States -... | ecosystem: Environmental > Terrestrial > Soil > Temperate forest >...
AAGTAGGGAGGATCGACCGGGCGCGTGAAACCGGAAAAGAGAAGGACGGCGAGGATCAATCCACTGTGCAAACCGGCGTTGACCCAGAGTGTGCCGGAACGCAGGAAAATCCCGCCTAAGATTAGGCCGAGCAGAAACAGATTCAGGCCGCGTCCGCTGAGGAAGTCGCCGTGGATGATCGGGAGAAATGCTGAGTGCAGCCCGGTGATGCCGCTCCATAAATAAACCGGCTGATGATCGAGATCCGGCGAGGTCTTGAAAAAATGGACGAGCATGAAAATTACAGCGGTGGCGATCCAACCCGCGCGCCAACCGATGTGCTCTATCAATTCGCCTTGGATAAATCCACGGAAAATCGTCTCCTCCAAAGGCGGGACCAGGATCGCCGCGACGAGGGCAACGAGCACGCGGACGAAGGCCTGCTGAATCGTCAGGTGGGCGCTGGTAAAACCGCTGAAGGCGAGGTCAAACCCGATGATCGCCTGGACGGTGACGGCGGCCATCACATAGCCCAGGAGTAGTTGCTTCCAGGTATCACCATTCCACGGCCAAAGTTTTTTAAAGGAAAGCCGCGACCAGGCGAGCCCGAGCGCGGCAATCGCCGAGATCAGCAGGGCGCGATCCATCGCCCGGTGAAAAGGACAAGCCATGACGAGGTTTGCGCCAAAATAAATGATCGGCCCCAGAATGATCGCCCCGACAAAGAGGGTTAGAAAGAATGCGGGGAGGATGTATTTCGGGGGAAGGGCCATGGACTCGTTGAATTTCTTTGAATCAGCGCGGAGTGCGACCGGATAACGAGGGGGCCAAAAGCCATTGATCTTTCATCTCAAGCTGGCACACTATCTTTTTTCCACCTGTACCCAAGCACGAAGATGAAATTGACTCCCCTGGAGTTTGAAAAACCACTGGTCGAACTCGAGAAGAAGATCGAGGCGATCAAGATTGAATATAAGGAGCATCTCGCGGATGCGGGACCTGAACTCGCCGCGCTGGAAGCCAAGCTCAGGGAGGAGCGCGCCCGCATTTATTCGAACCTGACTCCGTGGCAACGGGTGCAGATTGTGCGGCACTCGGCCCGGCCCTACACCTACGATTACCTGAAACTGCTCGCGACTGACTTCATGGAAATGAACGGCGACCGCTGCTTCGGCAATGACCGGGCGCTGGTCGGCGGTTTTGCGAAAATTGGCGACGAGCGGGTGATGATCATTGGCCACCAGAAGGGGCACGATACCAAGCAAAATATCCGCCACAACTTTGGCCTGGCTCATCCGGAAGGATATCGCAAGGCGCTGCGCCTGATGCGTCTGGCGGATAAGTTCGGATTGCCGATTGTGTGCTTCATCGATACGCCGGGGGCTTATCCCGGGATTGCTTCGGAGGAGCGCCATATTGCCGAGGCTATTGCGGTTAACTTGCGCGAGATGTTTACGCTGAATGTGCCGATTGTCGCCGTGGTGCTGGGTGAGGGTGGCAGCGGCGGTGCGCTGGGTATTGGCGTGGCTGATCGCGTGTTGATCATGGAGAATGCTTATTACTCGGTGATTTCGCCGGAAGGTTGCGCGGCTATTCTTTGGAAAGACCAGTCCCATGCGCCCAAAGCGGCGGCGGCTTTAAAGATGACTTCTCCCGATTTGCTCGCGCTGAAATTGGTGGATGAGATTATTCCCGAACCGGCGGGCGGTGCACATCATTCGTGGGAGACGGCAGCCGAGGCGGTGAAGAAGTCCGTGCTGAACCAAATCGCGGAGTTGAAGAAGCTTGATGCCTTCGAGTTGAAGGAAAAGCGGTACGAGAAATTCCGCGCTTTCGGTGAGTGGTCGGAAACGACGGTCTGACCTGCGGGGAATTTTTTGACGGAATTAACGGAATTACGGAATTTACCGATATAGAAGTTCCGTCATCCTGAGCTTGTCGAAGGATCGGCCTCCGAAAGATTCTCGATACTTCGGTTGGTTTTTAATTGCGAAAGCGCCTCGGAAGCTGATCCTTCGACAAGCTCAGGATGACAGACGTTTAAAAAGAACATCCCATGTCTGACGAAATTTTCATGCAGCGTGCACTTGAGTTGGCCCGTGCGGCTAGAGCTCGCGATGAAGTTCCCGTCGGAGCTGTCCTTGTCCGTGACGGAGTCATCCTGACCGAAGGGAGCAACGAAGTGGAAGCGCGGCAGGATGCTACCGCCCACGCCGAGATGCTGGCCATCGCCGAGGCGCAGTCGTTGCTCAAGACCTGGCGACTTAACGGCACGACACTCTATGTGACCAAGGAGCCGTGTCCGATGTGCGCGGGGGCGTTGGCCCATGTGCGCGTTGACCGGATTGTCTTTGGCGTGGGAGATCCCAAGGCGGGCGCGTGCGGCGGGGCGTTCCAGCTTTTTGATCTGCCGGGGCTGAATCATCGCTGCGAGATCACGAGCGGCGTGATGGCGGTGGAGTCACTGGGATTACTTCAGGATTTCTTTCGGCAGAGGCGAGCGGAGGAAAGGCCCCTTTCCAATCCGTCATCCTGAGCTTGTCGAAGGATCAGCTTCCGGAAGATTTTCGAGGTCACTGGTTGCTAGCTAATTACGAAACTCAATGGAGGCTGATCCTTCGACTAGCTCAGGATGACAGAAGGGGGAGGCAATGGAGTTGCGCAGACAATTGCGTTTCCAAATGGAGTTTGGGAACGAGGCAGGCAGGGGATATTGCCCGGAGGTCGGCGACTACCCTGCTGAAGGTTCCTCTTCCGATTTCTCCTCAGTTTCTTCCGGTGCAAAATCGGAGAGGGTGGAGGCGAGTTTCACGAGTTCGATGGCGCCGAAGACGCCGTCCTGGGTGACGCCGATTTGCTTGAGGCGAATTAGCTCGAGCACGGCGAGGAAGGTTACGACGACTTCGGTGCGGGTGGCGCCGTCGGTGAAGAGTTCCTCGAAGACGACGCGGCTGCGGCTGGTCATGGTGCCGAGGATGAACTGTATCTTGTCGCTGACGGTGTATTTGTCCTCGAAGATGTCACGCAGGTCTTCGTTCTTGTTGGCGCGGTCGAGGATTTTTTGGAAGACAGCGAGGAGGTCGAACAGGCCGACCTTGTCGAAGGGCAGGCTGCCATCCATTTCCATGTCGGGCTTGCTGTTGCCGCCGCGGCCATGCACTCCTTCCTGGCGCACGAGGCATTGCTGAAGCTCGAAGGCGGCGTCCTTGTACTTCTTGTATTCGACGAGTTGACGCACGAGTTCCCAGCGGGGATCGTCCTCTTCGGCTTCGTCCTCGGGCGGACGCTGATCGTGCGGCAGGATGACGCGGCTTTTGATGTAGAGGAGCGTGGCGGCGACGACGAGATAATCCCCAGCGATCTCGAGATCGAGCATCTTGATGATGCGCAGATAATCGAGGTACTGGCTGGTGATCCGCTCGATGGGGATGTCGTAGATATCGAGCTCGTCCTTCTTGATGAGATAAAGAAGAAGATCAAGCGGCCCCTCGAAGACGGGCAACTTGACGTGCGTCATGTTTTTCGCGTCCAACTCGGGAAACTCGGGAGAGGCGGAGATGATTTCGTCGCTCATGATTCTTAGGTAGCCGCCGCTGTCCCTAGCGGCGGTCGGTCGAATGGAAAGGCACCGCCGCTAGGGACAGCGGCGGCTACCACGGAGGATGCTTTAAGCGACTTCATTTCGATAATCCAGTGGCTTGGCGCGCTTTTTCGAGGACGGGTAACGCTAGGGCGCGAGCGCGAATAGCACCATCTTGAAGAATTGCTTCCACTTCATCGGGATGCGCCTGGAGATGATTGTATTTTTCCTGGAAAGGCTGAAAGCGCTTTTCGATTTCGGTCAGTAATTTCTTTTTGAGGTCGCCATAGCCGGTTCCGGGCGTCATCGCCTGCGCGACAAATTCCTGATAGGCATCCGGATTCACCGCCTGCATCAACTGGCCCAGCACCGTTCCTTCGATCTGCTTGGGTTGATCGATGGGCGTCGAATCGGTCTTGATGCCCATCACCGGCTTCTTGATTTCCTTTTCCTCGCCGAAGAGTGGGATGATGTTGCCATACGATTTGGACATCTTGCGTCCATCAATGCCAGGAACAATGGCCGTCGCCTCGCGGATAACCGGCTCGGGCAATTTGAAAACGGGTCCAAAGCGGTCGTTGAATTTCTGCGCAATATCGCGGGCGATTTCAAGATGTTGCTTCTGGTCCTTGCCGACCGGAACGAGATCCGAGTTGTAGAGGAGAATATCGGCAGCCATGAGGACCGGATACGCAAAGAGACCATGAGTGGTTTCCGCTCCCTGCTCGACCTTGTCCTTGTAGCTGACGGCGCGTTCGAGAAGCCCCATCGGCGTGACAATCGAAAGAAGCCACGCCAACTCGTGAACTTCCGGGACGTCGCTTTGGCGGAAAAGAATGGTGCGCTGCGGATCGAGGCCGCAGGCGAGAAAACCGGCGGCGACTTCAAACGTGTAGCGGCGCAATTCGTCCGCTTTCGTGATCGTGGTGAGAGCGTGATACTGGGCGATAAAATAGACGGCCTGATATTGGCCCTGCATCTCGATGGCGGGCTGCATCGCGCCAAAATAATTGCCGAGATGGAGGGTTCCGGAAGGCTGGATGCCGGTAAGAATAATCTTCATGACAAGGGCGGATAAACTACCAGAGAAGGGCGGGCGATAGGAAGCACGCCGTGCGATGAGACCGTAATAATAAAAATTTTCTGCTGCTACTACTTCAATCGATCCGTCATCTTGAAGCTTGTATGTCCAAGAAGAATGGCAGGCGGAACTGATCCTTCGACAAGCTCAGGATGACTAATGCTAAATGTGAGAGTTTGCAGAGAACTCAAGTCGTCGGGATCACCAGAAGAAAGAGCCATGCTCTTACGAGCGCGGCTACCTACCGGATGATCGGCGGAGCATCCAGACGCGCAGTCACCGCCGAGGGCTTGACCGCTCGCGCCGACGCGACCTCGGTCAAATTGGCCACCTGCAGTTCGTCATGCGAGTGGCACAGGCTCATCAAGTAATTGGGAGTCGATTGCTCGATCGTGCGCACCGGGAAATTGGTCTCGTGGTGAAAATAAAAGAAGAGGCTTTGCTCGTGCTTCTGGCGGACGAGCAATTCGGCCAGATTTTCTCCCTGCGACACATGGATGATTTCGCCGTTGAGAAAATAAATCCGCGGGCCGGGATTTTGTCCCATCTCCAAAAGCAAAAGCCCCGATTGCTTTTCGTGATAAAGAAATTGGACCAGCGTGATGAGCGCAAATTCGTTGAGTCCGCCGAAAAATTTCAGGCGCCGATCCAGCGTGCGCGCCATCTTGGGTTTCGCAATGGGACTGGTATCATGTCCCATATGCTCCGGCATTTCCCGCGTGAGACTTAGCTCATGGTTGACGATCTGAATCTTGTCATCGAAATCGATAATACAACGATCAATGCGCTTGCCATTGACGTATGTGCCCTGCGTGCTGGCCAGGTCGAGGAGCATGAACTCGGTGCCGGAAAATTTAAGCACAGCGTGTTCGCGGCTGACCTTGTAATCGTCGAGCACGATATCGTTCGTGTCGAGGCGACCGATATTCAAAACCGAGTTCGGCGCGATTTCGTAAACGACCTCGCCGTCGACGACGAGATAGGTAGATAAAACCTCTTGATCAGCAGTATTTTGCACGGTGACGGTTTAATAATTCAACGCCATAAACAGGGGTTGAGTCAAGTACGAACAACGCCCATTGCAGCTTGCACGGTAATTCAGGCGATTCAATGAGCGACCCCCAAGTATTGAACGTAGAGATAAAATGCAGCCTGCAGTACGACTCCTTTTTTACAGCCCGGGATCCAGCGTGCCGGAATCGTGCAGGCCACACTCGCGCTTGAGCCCGAAAAAGCGCGTCTCTTCCTCGGTCATGTCACCGGTGAGGGGACGCGTAGTGTGCACGTCGCCGATGGAAACGTAGCCCTTTTCCCAAAGCGGGTGATAGGGAAGATCGTACTTGGTCAGGTACTCGAAAACTTTTTTATCGGTCCAATCGATGATGGGCTGGATCTTGACGATGCCATTTTGGAGGCCAAGAACGCCCAGCTCCTGGCGCGATTTGGCCTGCTGGCGGCGCAGCCCCGTGATCCAACCGCGCACGCCGAGCTCACGGATCGCGCGGTTCATCGGCTCGACCTTGCTCATCTTATTGTAGGACTCGATTCCTTCGATGCCGTGCTCCCAAAGTTTGCCATGGCGAGCTTCCAACCACGCCGCACTGGTCTCGGAGCGATAAACTTTTAAATTGAGCTTCAGGCGCTCCGTCAGTTGATCGGCAAACCGGTACGTCTCGGGAAAAAGATAGCCGGTATCGACCATGACCACGGGCACCTCTGGCCATTGCTGGGTGACCATGTGAAGTGACACCGCCGATTGCGCGCCAAAGCTGGTCGAGAGCATGATCTCTGGACGAAAACGTTCCAGCGCCCAGCGCACACGCTCTTGAGCGGAGACCTTTTCCAGTCGCGCGCTGATTTCGCGCAACGTCTCGTCTTCTTTCCGCAATTCGGGCAGAAGCGAAGGGGGCAGTTCAGTCATGGTTTCCATAGAATACTTGATGGGGTAAGTAGACTATATACTGCCGCAGAGTGTGACTTTATCAAGTCAATCGTCGGAACATCCTGTAGGCAATGTAGTTAAAATTGCGAACCGATGCCATTAAACTGCCGTGGACGAGAGCAAAGCCAGCGAAGCGGTATAACCATGCGCAAAACTGCGGTCACCCACCGGGCCGAGTTGGACGAGGGTAAAAAGTCCCGTCATCGGCAGGCCGGGAAAAAAATCGTTGATCAAGTTGGCATCGTGATTCGGTGCGCCGAAGAGCCCGCGCCCACGTCCATGGCAGGTGCAAAGGAATCCGGCAAAGGGAGTCGGTTTGATGTGAGCCGACTGGTCGAGCAACAGGCGCCTGAGTTCATCGGAAGCCATCCGGGAATCGCATAACTGATACTGAAGGGTCTGGCCCACGCGCGGTACAGCGTTGATCGCAACAGCCCCGCTTTTCTGGTCCGCGCCGATAATGTTGCGCACCAGGAAATCGCCGCGCTTGTAGTCCTCAAGATACTCGCTGACGGCCAGACCCGCGAAGAGACGACCTTTCGCCTGCTCGCGTTCGGAGTCGCTCAGCTCCTTGTAGACTTCGCAGAGGACTTCGTAAGCGGGACGCGAGCCGAGCGTGAGCAGGATGTGGCGATCGGCCTGCGTGATGGTCAGAGGTTCTCCAATCGGCTTGCAACCCTGCGAGACCACTGAATTAACGGCGATCTCGCCTTCAAGGGCCAGGACAACTCCGCCGGGAGTGACGCGATCATCGCAAAATACCCAGGCTTCCTGATCGCCGGGAAAACCGCCGGCATGGCCGCCAAAAATCGGTGTCTGCGGATAGGCCTGGTTCCATTGCTTGAGCCACAGCTCCGCGTTGAGTGCGTGGGGATTCAAAAACGCGAGCCATGCTTTAACGTCACCGGGTTTGCGTCCGGTCTTGCGATGCCAGAAATCGGCTCCGGTCGATGCCTCGACATTGTCTCCACTAAAAGGGATGGCCGTGACTTTTCCGCCCGGCACAGACAGGAGCATCAGCGAAAAGCCCGGGCCTTCCTCCTGCTCCTGCGATTTTCCGACCAGCCCCGTTCCGCTGCAACCGACCAGCGTAGGGACGTGACCGTAGACGCGAATCAACTCGAGAAATTCCTCCGCTTTCTCCGCGTAATCGGGCGTGGCAAAGACGAGACCGAAGGTGGGTTTGCCGCTGAGTTGTTCGCGGAGTTGGATGGCGGTATCGCGAACGACTGCTTCCTCGAAAGGTCCGGTGACAAGTCGCGATGCGGCGAAGCTGGGCATACCTAAATCATCCGGTGCCCCACGCAAAAGTCAATGCGTGGGTATGCACGGTAGTAGTATAGTTTCAGTCTTTGTGGAAAATTTTCTACAAACAATCCGGCATCCTGAGCTTGTCGAAGGATCAGCTCTCAGGGCATTTGCTCGTTATCAGCCCGCCTCTGATTGCGAAAGTCACCGGAAGCTGATCCTTCGACAACCCTAACAGCGCACTTTTTTAGAGGTAAACCGAGGAAATTGTAACACTTTCCTTGTCACACTGAAATTTTCGCGGTTTTCCGATCTATTTTCTAACTATCGATTTCTTTCTCAGCTTTATCTTTTTGAAGTCTTTTTTGCTGAATTGACGCTGCCCAAGCAGTGCCAGCAAAGATAGAGAAGAAAGCAATGACTTGTGCTAAGCCATTTGCAGGGCCCGTCGGGAAAAGCGTAGACCAAAAATGACCTAATAAAATTCCGAGACCGATGCCACTTAAAGTTCCAGCAGTGCGCTCGGCAGTAAAACGAACGAATCCCGTTTTCATCCAGCTCTCAGAGTTCATAAATGCATTTCAGACCTGCCAGTTCGAAAACGCAATCACTTCCTCCAAGCTCTAAACGTGATTGGCGACGCCAAATTCCCCAACTGCTGTTTTATGGAATCAGCAGGACATCATCCAAAAAGTGTTACAAGGGAGTGTCACACTTGGCGAATAAGAAACCTACCCAACGGAGGCCAATGGCACTCAAAATCGAAGAGGCGTACTTTTGGGTAAAGTTTCTCCCTCGAGGAAGCGCATGATCCTTCGACAAGCTCAGGATGACAGAATTTTAACGCAAGTTTTGTTGTGAAATTTCAAATTGCACCACTACCCGTCCCTACAAAAATGCTCTCCGGGGCCTCTGTGAACTCCGTGCGAAATCATTTCAAAAAAGTCGCGTGCTGACTTCAACTTTGCCGATGACGAACGGCACCGATTTCTCCGGATTGATGCTGAAATCGTAAGCCCACATCTTGGAGAAACTGGCATCGGTCACGTGCCAGGTGTGGGTCTGCCAACCCATGTCGGGACCGGCGCTGAACCAACCGCCGTTCGAGTGCATGGGGGTCTTGGCCTCGCTGTCGGCCACTTCGTAGTGGAAATTCCATCCCAGGTTGCCGGGAGTGATTCGTCGAAAAGTGACCCGGATATAATAGTCGCGCGTCATGACATTCGCGAAAGAGGGATGGGTATAGAATTGGGCCGAATAGCCGAGATCGCCTTGGACCACAATCCCTGAGGAGCCATCGTCAAAAGCGTGAACGGGCGTGTCCATCGGATGGGTCTGATACACGCCATTCGCCTTGGGCTTCGCACCGAATTCGCTGCTGACCGTGGACGCAGCGGAGTAATCGCCTCCCCACGGAAAAGGCTTCGACGCATTGGACTGGGCCTGCGCGACAAGATCATTCGGCACGCCCGTAATCAGCAGCGGAAGGTTGCCGAGTTCGAGCGTTTGCCCGGCCTTGAGCGGAGTCGCGGTGCCGGTGAGGGGATCGATCGACTGAACATCACCAGTGAAAGAAATACCTTTATCCGTCATATCCGCTGGCATCCAGAGCACGAGCGTCGGCCCGGTTGCTCCCTGAAAAAGAAAGCCATAGCCCCGGTTCCCCTGACCAAGCGCAAGCCAGCCGAGATACTTGGGCGTTTCTCCCAAAGCCCCGGTCATCGATTTCATGGCAGTGTAAGCCGGGCGTTGCGTGCCATCACGACGGAGCAATCCGTAGCCCTGCTGCTCGCCAACGGGGTCTTGCGCCTCAAACCAGCAGATGTGCGAAATGCCCTGCGCCATCGCCATGATATAGGACTTCACCATCGCGCGGGCGGCATCCTGCTCGCTGACGTTTTGATCAACGGGACGGCCAATTTCGGTGATCCAGACCGGAACATTGACGCGATTAGGCGCGGTCGCCTTCAATTCGTCGCGCAACATTTTAGTCATCCACAAATAAGGAATTTCGCCGTCGGGATCGTTGAGATTGCCGAGGGTCTCGTAGGGATGAATGCAGATATAATCGAACTGGCCGGGCTTGCCATTCGCGGCCTGGGCGAGGGCGGTCAGGCCGATATAGGGCGCATCGAAACTCGCGACACTCAGGCCAATCAACGCATGGGGATCGGCTTTTTTGACTCCCTCGTAGGCGGCGGAAACGAGGCGGGCATAATCGGCTGCGCTGTTGTGACCGTCGTTGAATGCGGCATTGCCCTCGTTCCAAATTTCCCAGTAATGGACGCGGTCCTTGTACCGCGCGGCGAGGGCATTGGCGTAGTTGCCCCAGTCGTCGAGATGATCCATGGCGAAGGCATGGCCGCTCGCCGCGGCCCATTTGGGCGAACCGAAAATCAATCCACTGACTGAAATGTGGTTCGTCGTCGCCGCATCGAGGAGCGCATCCGCCTGCTCGAACGTCATCGTTCCTTTGACGGGTTCAACGGAAATCCACTCGGGAAACGTGCGCACCCAGGCGATGCCCGCAGCCGACATGGTGGGGAACCAATCGGAAACAGTTCGAGATGAAGTGGCGGAGGTGGCGATGCCCCACGGCACCATTTCAGGATCGGGCAACGCTTTCGTGGAAGCGGTCGTGGCATTTGTGCCAGCTTGGTCCTGCGCGAGAAGCGATAGATCGAGGAACGCGATTGCGGTTAAAGATAGGAAGAGAAAAAGAATCTTCACGCCGCGTCCATCGCTTCGTCTTTTGGTTCTGAAACGGGCGAAGTGGCGGAAGTATCCTGGGCAAAATCGGAGGCCCAAATCTCCTGTGCGATACGGAAACTCTCCGGCATAAGCGTGTAGCCGACATGTCCCTGTGGGTAACAGGCGAAATGAGCGCCGCCCCAGAACCGGGCCAGTTCTTCGATTTCCTCGGCTGGCGCGACCCGGTCGAACTGACCGGCGAGCATGAGCATATGCTTCGGATCCAACAGGGGTCTCAACTTGCCGGGACAGACCAGGCGCATGCTGCTGGCGGTATCGTCGGGGCCGAGTCCAACCTTGCGCAGGGCCGCGCGCAGGGAGATGGAACTCGGCGCTTTCCAGATCGCGTTGTCGATCTGGAGTATCGGTTCCACGAGAATCATCCGCTGCAGCAGCGGCTCGAAACAGCCGAGCAGCCCCGTGATCCAACCGCCGTAGCTCGTGCCCCATCCGCCGAAAAGGCGGCCGCCCTTTTTGTGGAGTTGTTGAAGAACGATCCGGCATTCGACCACCGATTGCCTGATTCCCGCCGCGTTGCGAAGCAAGTCTCCGCCAATGCAAAGCTCACCGTGGAAATGCCACGGCAGGCGTCGCGAGTAGTGATAGGGCAGGTGAGCAAAGACGGCGTTCCAGCCCAGGGCATTCAGGCGGCGCGCCCAGAGTCGGTAGCCGACATCGCTCACCGACATTAATCCATGCGCAATCAGCATTGTCGGAGCACTCCAGCCTTGTTTGCACGGAAAGAAATCGAAGGCCGCCTGGTTATTGAGTTCGTGCTCACCAGGATAGGGACTGGGGAAAAGAAGGCGACCATGATCCGGCATTTCCGGCGGAACGAAATCCTCCGGTACGCAGTAAAATTCCTCCACGGGACGCCCGGCCCACTCAGCAGTGAACCGGTCCCATCTCTCCCGGAAATCAGGAGGCAGTGGATGACGCGTCTGGATCAGATTGATGAAGCCGAAACTGGCAAAGTCCACGGCCAGGGCGCGCGCTTCATCGAGTCGTGAAAGAAGAGTGCGCGATTTCATATTGGAATGGAGGAAGTTTTGGGCGGATCAGATGGAAACTCTAAACTAGAGGGCACCCTTCGTGTAGGGCAAGACATCGGTCGCTCTCCATGGCCCCCGTGTAGGAAATCTCTGTAAAACGGGACGGATTAATTCGAGTGAGATCGTCATAGAAGCGGCTTATACCTCGATTTGAAGGGCATTTTGGCTTGGTTTGGCTATAGTGCCGCCTGATTATAGCCAGTCCCACCCCGCATGACCGCCAACCCCAAACCTTCCGCCGAAGCTGTGCGCCGCGCCGCGATCAAACATCGGCGGGAGACCTCCACGTTTTGGATGGCGGTGCATCTGTTAGGGTCGCTCAATTTGGCTGTTATTTTGATCATCACCATCGCGGGCGCGATTGCTTTTGCGACGGTGATGGAATCGAAATTCGATACGGCGGTGGCCAAGTACTACATTTACAATGCGGCCTGGTTCAACGTCTGGCTTTTGACGCTGGCGCTCAACCTCCTTTGTGCGGCGCTGACTCGCTGGCCGTGGCAAAAGAAGCATCTGGGATTTGTCGTCACGCACGCGGGAATCATTCTGATGCTGATGGGCGCGGTGATCGGGCACACGCAGGGTTTCGAGGCGTTCGTCTCGCTCGACAAGACGAAGCCGCCGGAGAGTCGTCTTTTTACCAAAGAGATGATCCTGACCATCGACGCGCCGAACGGCGTGCGTGGGCAGATGCCGTTCAATATCGACATGCATCCGCCGACGGAGGCGAGGCCGTTTTCGCTGCCGCTGGAAAATTCGGACCTAAAGCTGGTGATCGATCGCACGACGGAGAATCTGGTGCCGGACGATGCGCTGGCCGCCTCGACCGATTCCGGCGCGCCTGCGGGAGTGGGGTTTCATTTTGTCAATGCGGGCATGGGGCAGAACGTTCCGGCGAAGTTGTTGTCCACGGCGGACTCGTCGAC
>Ga0207046_10274_pt2 | contig 12520 bp, 17 predicted proteins | sample Alteio_BWMinCont_66_FD_153303 | JGI IMG/M metagenome (GOLD analysis project Ga0207046, IMG submission 153303) | Enriched cells from forest soil in Barre Woods Harvard Forest LTER site, Petersham, Massachusetts, United States -... | ecosystem: Environmental > Terrestrial > Soil > Temperate forest >...
GAAGGTTACAGCAGCATTTGCAACTGCTGCTGGTTGAGCAGACGGAGCTTCTGAAACGAATCAGATTGATCCGGCACACAGTTGCTGGCCTCACCGATATTTTCGGCCCCGACATTCTCAACGAGGAGTTTAAGCGCTTGCTCCGCAAACCTGGACGCCACGTCAGGGAACGTTCTCATCTGGGGCTGACTGAAACCTGTCGTCGTATATTGATGGAGCTTTCCCAACCGCTTACCGTTCCTCAGCTATGTGACAGGATCCGACAAGACAACCCCGACCTGTTTGCGAGACACAAGGACCTAACGGCATCTCTGGCCGTCGTGCTGAAACGGCTGGTAAGTTACGGAGAGGTGCGGGACGGTTTGAATGAAAAAAACGGGCGAACTTGGCTATGGTCCCCAACGCAAAAGAAGGAACCAACCCGCTCGATGTGACGTCCGAATAGCTCATGGGAGAATGCTCTTGCGCGCGTGGCGGAATTGCCGAGACCCAAAACCGCGCCTTTTTGATCTGAAAACTATGGTGATCAAATAGCCATGCTCCGGATGAGCTTTGAGTTGGGAGGTCCTATGTACCTAAGACAAACTGTGATTTTTTCCCTCATTTTTTCATTGGCGGCGGTTTCCAATTCCGCGCCAGAAAAGAAGATGGAATCAGTTGTGGAGCGCGTTGCGGCGCAGAATGCCCTGTTTGCCGAGCAATATGAATCGGATCTGCGTGAATTTCCGGAGCGAGCAACTGATTTCGGCGATTATCGTTATAACGACAAGCTCGCCGATGAGTCACTGGCTGCCATCGTGCGGCGGGAAGAGCTTGATGAGAGCTTCTTACACCGGCTTCAGGCGATCTCAACCGCAGGCTTCTCCGAACAGGACCTGCTTTCGCATGAGATCCTCATGCGGGGTCTCGAGCAACGGATCGCGGATTTCCAGCTCAAAGAATACGAGATGCCGATCAACCAGTTCAGTGGGATCCACACCGAGTTGGCAGATCTGCCAAACTCTGTTCCTCTGGACTCTGTCAAGCATTACGAAGACTACATCGCTCGCCTCCACCAGTTCCCCCGTGTCCTCAGCCAGACCATCGAGGTCCTCCGTTACGGCATGAAAGACAGCCTTATGCCCGTGCGCTTCCTCATTGAAAAAATACCAGGCCAGTGTCAGGGCATTATTGATGAGGATCCCTTCTTAAAGCCAACCAAGCAATATCCTCCGGACATCTCGACTGAAGACCAGAAGCGGTTGACCCGACAAATCACCGACGCGATCAATATCGATGTAATTCCCGCATATAGGTCGTACGCTGGCTTTGTGCGGACCGAATACGCACCTCACGGACGTATCGCTCTCTCTGTTACCTCTCTACCTGATGGCGAGAAACGGTACCAGAACGACATCTATAAGCGGACTACCACCCACCTGACTGCGGACGAGATTCACCAACTTGGGCTGCGCGAGATAGATCGGATCGAGGCCGAGATGCTAACGCTGGCAAAGAAGGAAGGCTTCACCGACCTTGCCTCGTTCCGGACCTGGGTCAAAACCAATCCAAAATACATTCCCACCTCGGCCGAACAGATCCTTAATGATTTCCAGCATTATGCCGGACAGATGCGCCCCAAGCTCCCGGAACTGTTCACCGCACTCCCGCGGTTCCCCCTTACGGTGGAAGCAATACCGGGTTTTCAGGCAGCTACCGCAACTCATTACGTTGCCGGTACTCCGGATGGAAAACGTCCCGGGCGGATTGTCGTTGCCACCTCGAATTTCGCTGACCGCTCACTGGTAAACGACGAGGCCATCGCCTACCACGAAGGTATCCCTGGGCATCACATGCAGCTATCAATCCAGCGACAACTCACCGGAGTTCCCAAGTTTCGGCAACAGGGGTTAGGTTTCGCGGCTTTCGTTGAAGGGTGGGCGCTATATGCTGAGCAACTTGGTAAAGAAGTCGGGTTCTACCGAGATCCAGTTTCAGATTACGGCCGACTTTCCTCCGAGCTTCTACGTGCCGTTCGCTTAGTTGTCGATACGGGGATCCACTCCAAGGGATGGACGCGCGATCAGGTGTTGGAGTTCATGCGAAAAGCAGGTGTAGCCGACGAGCCCTCCATCCAATCGGAAACTGATCGGTATATTGCTTGGCCGGCACAAGCCCTCAGCTACAAAATTGGCCAACTCAAGTTTCTCGAACTCCGTGAACGCGGTCGCAAAGAACTGGGCTCCAAGTTCGATATTCGTACGTTCCACGATGAAATGCTGAGCGGCGGAAGTATGCCTTTGGACCTCCTTGAAACCCGTACTGCCTCGTGGATTGCACAACAGCGGTCAAAATGATGGCTATAGCTAAGCACAGGGAAGTCCAACGTGGTCCCCCGTGTCCGTCCCTCGCAGGCTATTTTCCCGCTCACGTCCGAAAGCGATCGGCTGATTCAAACCGGAACGGGGAACCGGGTAGCCGCGCTCTCCAGACGGCACATGACTCCGCTCATTGCTGCTGTTGCGTGATGCTGCTCGGCAACAGACGCACGTCGGTGAGTTTGCCTCAGATTCACCGCCCGAACCTGGCCTGGTCGAGCATGACGTAGCCGTTACCCTGACCAGAAATGGCAATCCTCCACCATGAATACCGATCGGCGCCAATTTCTGACAGGCATCGGTCGATCGGCAGCGCTCATGGCCATGCCCGACGCAGCTTCTGAAGGTTTATTGCCCAAGACGTTGCCATCGCTCGCCCTTCCTGCCAAGAACGACTTTGCAATTCCGGCGTTACCTATCTGTGTCGGCGCTTGTCAGAAGTGACCCAGTAATGGTTGGTTAGAGTGACCCGGACTGAGTACAGGACGGGGATGGCGGGGGTGTGCTTTACCATCATCCGCGCCGTAGGCGCGCAGGTTGGTTGGAGATCGAAGAAACGAAGGAACAGAACAGTTAGCATCATCCACGCCGCAGGCGTGAGTTGCGCGAGGAGAGCTATTGGGCTGAGGTGAAGGTTGCGATGCGGTGGCGCAGATAGCGGAAGTACTCCGGACTAACCGTAAGACTTAGGACCTCTTCAATCACGGGCGAGAAGTAGGCCAGGGAGCGAATGATGCCGAGAGGTGGAGCATCGGCGGGGCGCAACAGACGGCGCGCGGCGGCCAGAGTCAGCGCGTTCTCCACCGCCTCGATAGGCACGCCGCGTTGGTGCAGTTGAGCCGCTAGCAGACGATCCGGACGACGGACGGCGCCGCAGGTGCCGGGAGTGGCACGGTAGGCTTCCAGAATCCGGTGGACATAGTCGCGTTGCTCCATGAGTTCAGCCTTGCGGATCGCGCAGCGAATCGCCGGTGATGGTGACGGTGTGGCAGTAATGCCGCACCCGGCTCAGCAGCGCCTCCACCATGGATTTGTTGCCCAGAAAAGTCTTCCATTCGTCGTAAATCAAATTCGTCGTGATAATCGTGGAGTGGCGATGATAGCGTTCCTCCATCAGCTTGAAGAAAATGTTCGATTGTTCGGGCTTGAGATTTAAGTATCCGAATTCATCGATCAATAAGAGATCCAAGTGAGCCAGGCGATTCAGTAGCTTGCGGGTGGAACGGTCAGCCAGCGAGGCGTACATTTCGTCGAACAGATCCTGAGCGCAGATGAACTGGCAGCGATAGCCGTTCTGCAAAGCCTTCAACAGGAGTCCGGTAGCCAGTCCGGTCTTGCCCACGCCGGCTTCGCCGACGAACACCAAGTTCTCGTGTTTGGCGACGAAGTCGAGTTCGGCAAAGGCGTGTATTTGTTTGCGATTCACACTGGGCTGGCGCGACCAGGGAAACGTTTCCAGAGACCAGCGGTCCGGCAGATCGGCTCGTTGGATGCGCCATTCCAGCGCACTTTCCTGCCGGTCGTGCCATTGCGAACGCAACAGTGCGGCGACGAACTCCGAGTATGAAACTTGGGCTTTCTCGGCTGCGTGCAACTGTTCGTCGTAAACGCTCAGCATGCGCCGCAGCTTGAGATTCTTCAGCAGTTGTTCCAGTTCTTCAGTCATGGGGCTCCTCGTCGGTATCCAGCAATCGAAAATAGTCGTGCGCCACCCGGCGGAGAATCATTCGTTCCAGCCGGTCGAGATCGTAGAGTCCATACTGGGCGGCTTCCTGCACCGCGGCCAGGAAGGGTTGGCGCGGATATTCCTTCAACAAGCGCAACAGGTGCCGCAGGGCAAGCGCCACTACTTTGCGACCTTTTTGCTTGAGCGCCGCCACGTAGGGTGCGATCTCAGGCGCGGCGTGTACCAGGGCCTGTTCTTCGGGGTGCGGGTCGCTGCGCTTGACACCTTCCCCGCGCGGCGGCCGATGTTCAGCGAGGGTGATGCGCTGGGACGGGGGAGTCAAGACGCGGACATGGGTGGCGATGTGGCGGGCGTCGAGTTCGATCTCGAACTTGTCTCGGGTCTCGCGCACTTCCACGGAGCGCCCGATCCAGGCGACCGGAACCGAGTAGCGAATGGAGTTCACCGAAACATATCCTTCCACGTCGACCGTGCGCAGATGCAGGCGATAGACTTCGGGAATCCACGCCGGCAGTGGTTTTAAATGCAGGCGCTCGACCGCATAGAGTTCGCGCGGCACGGCGCGGATATGTTTCTTGTAAGTCGAGTTGACGCGGTCGCACCACTGGCGAGCCTGTTGATTCAGATCCTCCCAGCTGTTGAACTTGCGACCCACCAGAAAGTTCCGTTCGATAAACCAGAACGGCCGTTCGACCCGTGCTGAGCGATTGGCGTCGCCGCGCTCATGCGCCACAAAGTGGAATCCGAAGCGCTCGGCGAACGCTTCCATTTCAGGAACCGGAATCATTTCCCGCCCCGTGCCGCGTAGCACCACCACGTGCGTGTTGTCGATCATCACCCGCTCTACCACGCCCCCCATGTAGCGCAACGCGTCGCTGAGAAACACCTTACAGTCGAATCTCTGGAACCTGGGGTTGATCTGGAAGAACAGCAGGCGCGAGTAGGCCAACACCGCCGACGCGGTCTGCGCCTGGTAGTTCTTGCCCCCCACTTCGACCTCGTGCGGAGACGTGTCGTGCTGCATCTCGACCCCGGGTTCGAAGTGATACTGGCCCACGGGCACGACCGGCGTTTGTCCGATCCCGTGCCGGCGGCAGAATGCGGTCAGCGCCGGATAGGACAACTGGGCACCACTGGCCGTCAGGTCCTCATGGACTCGCACCAGGTTCCCCTTGCAGGAGATCCAAAGCTCGAGGATCTGTTGCCGATAAGGTTCGGCTTTCTCCGCCCGTTGGATTTCCGGAATCTGCGTCGAGTTCGAGCGTAGAACTTTGCGTACGCTCAAGCGCGACAGTTGCAACCCGCGCGCGATCTCGCGTTGGCTCACTCCCTTTGCATTCAGTTCCAGAATCGCGGTGCGTTGGGCTTGGCTCAACATGAGGGGTTGCCTGTTCCTTTCCGATTCGCGCCGCCATCCGCTCCAGTTCCTGGCGCGCGCTTGCGATCTGACGTTGCGCTTGTTCCTGACGTGGGCCGTCCATCTCCGGTAGGGCGGCGGCGAGTCGGCGGCCGGTGCGACGCAGAATGGCCACTGCCATTTCCAGGTCGCGCTCCACTCCGGCCGCCGCCGGCCGACTGGCCGGCACCTGCCGCTGCGTTTTCAAAAACAGTTCTGGCTCGGCCAAGATGCGCTCGCGGACCACGCGCGAGCCCTCCCGCCAGGCGGCGTAGAGTTGTCCCGCTTCCCGCGTGTTGCAACGCTGCTGCACCAGGGCGGACGCCATGCGCACGCAGTCTTCTAGGCTGACGCGCGCCAGCGGAACCAGATACTTCATCGCCAGTTGCGCCCCCAGCTTTCCTTCCCGCACTTGCTGCTGGATGCTTTCCGGCAACAACTCCACCAAGGCCAACCGCCGCGACACCCAACTCACGCTGCGGTCGAAGCGACGCGCCAACTCCTCCAACCCATAGCCGAAACTTCGTTCCATCTCCACCAACAGCCAACCTTGTTCCAGCGCACTCTCCTGGGGACGGCAGCGCAACGACCGCTCCAGCAGAAGAGCTTCGGCCGCGCTCATCCTCCACACTGTGGCTTCGATTGTGTCTCGGCCCAGATGCTTCAGCGCCGCGATCCGCTTGTGTCCATCGATGACCAGGTATCGCTCGCCGGCCTCGGCACCGAGCACCACCACGATTGGCGTCTGCTGGCCCGATTCAGCCAACGACGCCATCAGTCGCCACTGCCCCTTCGGTTGGTGGACGCGCAGATGTTCCCAGCGCTGCTCGAGTTGGTGAAACTCCAGTTGCATCGTCGCCTGCGGGTTCACTATGCCCCATCTCTGATCTCGTCTTTCGCGACATGCGGGGAAGTGTGCCGGGAACTCTCGTGGGATCAATGAGATAGGCCCGGAACTCGTCTTTCGCGGTGCGTACCAGGAGTGATCCCATAACCCCCATGAAATCTGCGTGTTGAGACCCGAACTCGTCTTTCGCGAACTCCCACGGTAGTTGGTCCAAAGGGGCCGGTACGCGCAGCACCTCGGGCGGCTCACTTTGGGCCGCCCGCTGATCGATCCGGTAGGCGATGGCGTAGCCCCGGTTCCGCAGCCGCCACTGGGCTTGGGTTTTTTGCCGGTGCAGCACCCTGCACTCCGCTTTGCCGCACATCCGCTGCCGCGCTCCTACGCGCGGATTGGGTCGGAACCATTGTCGGCAGATACAGCAGGGTTTTTTCCGCAGATCAGACATGGGTGACTCATCATCACCCCTTCTCCTCCTCTGTCGATCCGCTTAACTAATAAGGTGGGTCACTTCTGATAAGTAGACGTGGGAAACTTCTCGCGAGTGCCGACGCCTATCTGAGTTCCGCTTTTACCCATCCGATGCCATCCGCTGCAGCACGAGCGCTGCGAGACTACTCCGAATTTCGGTCGGAACTTCACGAGCTTCCGAAGCGACTCAAAAACGTAGATATAAACGCGGAGTTTGCCGCACTCATCAATGCCAAACCGTCCGAGATCAGCTTTATTCCCAACACCAGCACGGGAGAAACTTTGGTGGTAAACGGATTAGGAATCCCGCACACAGACAACGCGATCACTGACGCTCTGCACTTCGAAGGAGCACTGTTACATCTGGGAGAATTGCAAAAAGCGGAATGCCCTGGGTTTGCGTATTGTGAAGCCGCGCGACTGGCGAATCGATTTGCGCGATAGGGAGCGCATGGTCGATAAGAAAACAAAATTGATTGAGATATCGCTCGTTGCCATGGACAACGGCTTTCAGCACAACCAAAAGCGGTTTGCGATCTTGCTCACGCTCATGGCGCATACGTCTATGCACTCGCTACGGTTTTCTTTTAGCCAGTGCCGGTTCGTATGCCGCCCGAAGCTTCTGCATCGCAGAAATACGCGTAGATTTCGTCGGGCGCCGGGCCGTTTTTTTTGCGTTTGCCGCCCGAAGATGTGTTTCGCGAAGTTCAGCCATAAATTCTGCCCACAGCTTAGGTCCTCCTTCTTCCAGGACCTGAGCTAGACCCGTCAGCGTGGAGTCCGGCAAATACTTGTGCCCCCATACAACCATCTCCATCAGAAGAGGAAGCAATCCGATGCCTTTTTCCGTAAGACTGTAAATGACTTTCTGTTTATGGCTGGCATCATCAGACTTGACGATGAGCCCTTGCTCGACAAGCCTATGAAGTCGATCGGCCAAAATATTCGACGCAATCCCTTCCATAGACTTGGTCAGGAGCTCGCGAAAATGCCTTCGGTTCACGAAAATGATGTCGCGGATGACGAGCAGACTCCATTTATCGCCAAACATTTCGACCATATGGTTGATAACGCACTCTGACCTGTGATCCGTCTGCACTCTACCTCCACTCCGACTTGGCATTCATTGTACCTTAATGATTATACAACTAGTTGCATATACTAACCAGTTGTGTTATAGGTTTTTCTGGCACAACGAAAAAGAAACAACATCGCCGCAATTATGCCACTACAGGGCGGAACTTGCGCAGAGCCGTTTCAATGGAACGTGGCGCGCGAATAGTGCGAGCCTCGAATACCACGGCAGCAATAAATACTCGCTACAAAACGGAATTTGGCGATGCGACAGATGCGTTCCAGGAATTGCAATCAAAGCAGCTGGCCATAAATACAGAGTAAAAGCTCACTGTACTACGGTGCACCCTATGCTGATATAGAGAGCGTTCGGGAAGTGAACGATCACGGTATCGAGATTACTGACAAAGTAAGTGGGAAAGTTGTGGGGATCAATAAATTGAGTGCGTCCGACGATAGCAAAACTCTGACCACCGATTGGAGACTATTTCCGACAATGGTAAGGAGAGTGGAGGAAAATTCGACTCCGAGCGTGTAGGAGGCGCTCCGGCAGGCGCCAATAAGGTCTCGGGCGAGTGGCGACCCGTAACTTCCGAGGATGTCATCACCATCACCTACAAAGCGACTGTGGACGGATTTGCCCTGAGCGATCCAACCGGGGATTCCTACGCCGCAAGGTTCGACGGCAAGGAATATCCCTTCACGGGAGATCCGGGAGTCACCAGCGTTTCTGTGAAGAAAATCGACGAGACCACGATCGAAGAAACGGACAAGCGAAAGGGCAAACTGATTGCCGTCTCTCGCATGACCGTTGATCCAGATGGAAAGACGATGAAGATTACGGTTGAGGACAAACTGCGCAATGCAACCATCAACTGGACAGCGGACAAACCGTAGGGCTGTGGTTGCACAACGCAATACTCGACCGGGTATGGTTTCCCGCACGAAAAGAAATGCAAAAGCCATGATTCAAGTTACCTGGAGAAACTGATGATCAGAAAGAAATTCCCGATGGTTGTTCCTTTGATCTTGGCCCTAATTGTTGCCTTTGGATGGCTATGGCAGATGCAGGCCCAAGACAGCAGCAAAGACAATAAAACGCCCTACCCCAGCATGGCGCCTCTCGAGCGATACCTTATGGACCGCGACGCGGAGATTGCCATGGCGCGGAGCGCTGCCCCGGAATCCATATCCCGCGATGCCGAGATCGTGGTCCTGGGCCAGCATGGTTACGAAACTGCGGTCAAAGGCAAAAACGGTTTCGTGTGTGACGTGGAACGGTCCTGGATGGGCCCATTCGATAACAACCCGGAGTTTTGGAACCCCAAAGTGCGCGGCGCGGGTTGCTACAACCCACAAGCTGCGCGCTCGGCTCTTCCTATTGCTTACCTGAGGACGAAGATGGTATTGGCCGGGCTATCTCCGGCGCAAATGGCCGATCGCATCAAAGCCGCGTACGCCAAGAAAGAATTGCCTCCCGTGGAGCCAGGCGCGATGTCTTTCATGATGTCGAAGCAGACCTACCTGACCGACGCCGGCCTCACCGAGGACGGGGCCCACAACATGGCCCACGTGATGTTTTTCACCCCCCTGATGGACACTGCGAACTGGGGTGCAAATCTGCCCAAATCTCCCGTCATTCTCAATCCACAGTTCAACGGTGCCCCGGAACCAGTCGAGGTATATATGGTGCTTACCGGCGCGTGGTCGGATGGGACGCCAGCACCGCTCAATTGAGGGCACACCACTAACGAATGCGACCGCCACGATCATGCAGAAAAGGGGGAAATGATGAACGGCCAAAAATTCAATGCAGCTGCTTCTTTGATTTTCGTCCTGATTTTCATTACGGGGGTGGCGCTGCGGGCACAGGACAACAAAACTCCATATCCCAACATGACGCCACTCGACCAATACCTCATGGACCGCGACGCAGAGATTGCCCTGGCGCGAAGCGCGGCCCCGGACGCCATATCCCGCGATGCGAAAGTTCTGGTTCTGGGGCGCATGGCTACGAAACCGTTTACGGCAAGTTCACGACGATCTGGAATAAACAGAAGGACGGGCAATGGAAGGTAGCCCTCACATAACAAATTCCAGTCCAGCTCCCAAGAGCTGATAAGGGGTGAGCCATCAAGAGCAGCGAAGAACTTCGATAAAACCGTCCTCAGGAGAAAATCTAATGAACCGAAAGATAGTCAATACAATCGCATTAGGAATCTTCGCGCTGGTGATCGCGCTAAGCCCGTTATGCCCTGCCCGGGCCCAGGACTCGGGACCGTCGTATGAGCGCATGGCCCCAATTGACCAGTATCTGATGGCGGATGGAAATACCGAGATAGCCTTTGCACGGACCGCGGCTCCGGAATCCATCTCACGCGATGCCGAGGTCTTGGTCCTCGGGCGCCACGGTTACGAAACTGCGGTCAAAGGCAAGAACGGCTGGGCGTGCCTTGTGGAGCGATCATGGATGGCCCCGTTCGACGACCCGGAGTTCTTGAATCCCGATCAGCGGCTTCCGCTTTGCCTCAATCCGCCGGCGGTACGAACCCATATGCCACTCACTTTCAAGACGACAGAGTTGGCAATGGCTGGACTGTCCAAAACTCAGATGTTCGACAGTATCAAAGCCGCATACGACAAGAAGGAACTGCCCCTGCCGGAACCGGGGGCGATGTGCTATATGACGTCGAAGCAACAGTACTTTGGCCGCAAGGTTGGGAATGCTGATCCCCACCTGATGTTTTGGTTTCCCAAAACAGACGATATGTTTTGGGGCGCAGGTCTCCCTGGCTCCCCGGTGTATGTGCATCAATATTCTCCGGAGCCGATCACCGAATTCATCATTTCGGTATCCAAGTGGTCGGACGGAACGACTGCTCCGACGAATTAGCACGGACATGCGATCTCAAGGATTGACGGCGGTGACAACGCGGGAGCGGGTAGCTTCGATCAGCGCGAGCACCTCGTCGAACCCTGCCGGTGACGGTGATTTCGTCGTGCCTCCGGTGACGATGGCCCTGGTGTGGGGCTTCGTTTTTCTGTTCATGCCTGCTCCTGAGCCCCTGTCGTCGAGAGCATAGGCTCATTCCACTGCGGTAGAGCGAAACGCGGCTACGCAGCTCTCCAATCGTCTCCGGGCATGATGCGTTTCATAAACTGATCGAACAACGGCACGGTGAACGCTGTGTCGCCGTGGGTCGGACTCCAAATCATGCCTTTCAGGATCAGATTGCTGCGGGTGGGGCCAAGCGATTGGACGGTTCTCCCCAGCTGATCTGCGATGTCCCCCGATCTATGAGGTCCCGGCCCTAAGTCGGCCATTGCCCGCAGATATATCTTCTCGCCTGGGGTGAGCCGGTCGAAGCGAACTCTGAAAAAACTTTCATCGAGAGCGGCGATGGCCTCGCCGGACGCATTCTCTACATCACGCTTTGTGATAGGACTCTGGGGTGCAACATCCCAGGCATGTTTACCCCACTCTTGCAGAAAGTACGGATACCCCTGAGTTTCTGTCACGATTAGATCGACGGCGTCATCGTCTATCTCGACCCCTTCGGTTTTCGCGGGCTTGACAATGGCTTCCTTGGCATAGGCTTTCTCTAACGGCCCGATCTTAGGGAAGTCGAAAAGTCGCTCCGCATAGGATTTTGCCTTGCCCATTTGACCGATCAGTTGCGGGAGTCCTGCTCCTACCGCAGTGACCGGAAGCTGTAACTGCGAACAGCGATGAAGCGCCGAGATCAGTGCTGCCATTTGATCTTCGTGGACGTACTGGAGCTCATCCAGAAACATCACCACGACGGTCCCGGCTCCCTGCGCGGCAGTGCCAACCTGCTCAAGCAATGCAGTCAGATCGCCCTCAAGATCACCGTTGTCGGCTAAGCCAGGCTCGGGGTCGTAATCCAAGCCAACTTCAATGTCGCCATACGTGACCTTCAATTTGCTCGCGAAGCCTGCCAGCGCCCGGAGACCCCGGATTGCGTAATCCTTTGAGGCTTCGATTCTGCTGAGACGGAGCAGGGCAAGGCGAAGTTGAGGCGCAAGAACAGCAGGAAGCGAACGATTCTCTGGGGCTTCGATCCGAACGGTATGGATGCCCTCAATCTCGGCATCTTTTCGCATTTGATCGAGCAGGACAGTTTTCCCGACGCCACGTAGACCCACCATCATTACACTCTTCGCCGTTCTGCCACGCCGCAGTCTTTCGATGCACACCTTCACGGCGTATCTCACGTCACCACGGCCAGCCAGTTCGGGTGGGGGGCTTCCGGCACCGGGAGAGAAGGGATTTTCGACAGGGTTCATGATGTATACCGAGTTTAGGTGGTTTACTTATTATACATAACTTAGCTAATTTTGCTATACTTTATTGGCGGGGAACCCAGCCAGGCGATGCGCCGCTTCGGTAGGGCGGGCAAATTGAAAATCCGTCCTGGACTGAGGAACGTGATTGGAAGGCTATGAGCCAGATTGCCCCTCAGTTTATGCTCAATCAAAGCAAATATAGGGCGACCCAAGAAGTGACCGGCCTTAATTTCCAGACCCAGAACCCAACCCACAAATCCTGATGTCTTACACGACTTCCGCGAACTTTGGCAGTCCCCGCGGCTGTTAATGCATTGAAAAGCCTAATCGGGATAGATTGACACGGTAGAGGTCAGGAGTTTCGAGTCTCCTCGTGCCTACCA
>Ga0207046_10294_pt1 | contig 12457 bp, 13 predicted proteins | sample Alteio_BWMinCont_66_FD_153303 | JGI IMG/M metagenome (GOLD analysis project Ga0207046, IMG submission 153303) | Enriched cells from forest soil in Barre Woods Harvard Forest LTER site, Petersham, Massachusetts, United States -... | ecosystem: Environmental > Terrestrial > Soil > Temperate forest >...
CGGCCCGCCAAAACGCGTTGCGCACGCGCGAGACGTTGCAAGCAACGTCTCTACCCTCGGGCTCCGTGCTAACATCCTCTTTCTTTTATGAAACACGTGGGCGAAAACGTGGTTCGCATTGAGGCTGCGGCCTTGCAGGTTCTGGCCGATCGCATTGCAGGACCGATGGCTGCTGCGTTCAACCGCGCGGTGGAATTGCTTTATGGCTGCAGCGGCCGAGTTGTGGTCACCGGCATGGGCAAAAGCGGCATTATTGCACGTAAGATTGCAGCTACTCTGAATTCGACTGGAACTCCGGCGCTGTTCATGCACCCGGTCGAAGCGGTGCATGGAGATCTGGGGATGGTGGTGCGCGGGGATGCAGTCGTGGCGCTCTCGGCCAGCGGCGAGACTGAGGAGATTTTGCGGCTGCTGGCTACGCTCAAGCGTTTGCAGGTGCCGTTGATCGCGATGACTTGCGATGAGATTTATGCCGAATCCGCGGAAAGGAGTGTCCGCGCCATACATGCAACGCGTTCCACACTGGCCGAGGCGGCCGAGGTTGCGCTTGATTGTTCTGTGGCGGCGGAGGCCTGTTCCCTCGGGCTGGCTCCGACCGCTTCTACGACTAGCATGCTCGCGCTGGGCGATGCGCTCGCCATGGCGCTGGCGGAGAAACGTGGTTTTAAGGAAGAAGATTTCGCCAACCTGCATCCCGGAGGCAAACTGGGCAAGCGCCTGGCACGAGTTGAGTCTCTCATGCACACTGGCGACGCCGTGCCACGTGTCACGCCCCGCACTACCATGCCGGATGTGATCTACGAGATGTCTCGTAAAAAGCTCGGTGTAACTGCCGTGGTGGATAATGAAAAGCTGGTCGGAGTCATTAGCGACGGTGATTTGCGGCGTCTGCTCGAGCTGCGCGGCAAAGATGCGCTCGATCTGGTGGCCGGTGAATGCATGACGAGAAATCCGCGGACGATTGCGGGAAATGAGTTCGCAGCCACAGCGCTGGCTTTGATGGAAGAAAAGAAAATTACGTCTTTGGCGGTGGTGGATGAGAGTGGCAAACTGGAAGGCATCGTGCATCTGCATGATCTGTGGGGAACGGAAATGGTTTAATCTCTCAATGAGTCAATCCTATGTATCACTACGATCCTAATACGGCGCTCGATGAACTGACGGAAGATGCGATTCTCCCCAACCCGGTCCATGTTCGCGATATGATGCTACGGAAACGGCTGTCGGCGGATAAATCGCTGGAGATCAACCGGCTGTTTGTGGAGTATCAGAAATTTTTCGGCGAGGCACAGAAGTTGGGGAAATCAATTCTCAAGCACCTGGCCAGCTGAGTTTCGGTCATGTCGCTTGGCGAATGCGCAATGAAACGAATCTTGGATCTTTTTCGACGATCTCCGAACGTGCATTTCGGCCCGCTTGAGCAGCAAGTGCTGTCCACTTTGTGGGCGCGAGGAAGTGCGACGGTTCGTGAGATCGTGGACGATGGCGAAATTAAGCTTGCTTACACGACGGTGATGACCACGCTGGACCGGCTTTTCAAGAAGCAAATACTCAACCGCGTGGCCGAGGGCAGAGCCTTCCGCTACTTTCCGCGATATTCGCGGGCAGAGTTGGAAAAAGCAGTGGTTGGCGAAACCATCCGCCAACTGCTGGGCTCGAATGCTGGAGCTGCCTCGCTTCCGTTGTCATATTTGGTTGAAGCCGTCAGCGAACACGATGCTGGTTTGCTGGACGATCTGCAGCGATTGCTGGATCAAAAACGCCGAGAGCTTCGCAGTGGGATCCAAGCTGATCATCGAAGTGGCGATCGCCGAAGCAAGGAGACACAATAATGTTTGCCGCTCGCTGCATTGGTGTCTCGCTCGCAGTCTTCGTCTTGCTGTACGTTTTTCTGTCGCTGTTAGTTTCGCGGGGATGGAAATTGATGCGACGCACGTTGCAGCCGACCTCGGCTCGTAGCGCTGCCGATTTGCTGTTTATCCTGCGTGTCCTCCCACTGGGGCTATCTTTATTTGTGACCGTGGCGTTTACTCTGCCGTCTTTTTTATTGTTGGAGCCACGCTCAACCGGAGAGGCAATTGGTACGGCTCCTTTGGCGCTCGGACTTTGCTGTTTGGTGCTGCTTGGCGCGGGAGTTGTACGAGCGGCGTTGGCTCAGTGGCGAGCATCGCGCGCGCTGGTTGCATGGCTGAGCGGGTCTGCTCTCATGGAATCTCAAATTAAAGAGTCTGGGACAGCCGTTCCGATCTTTCGCATTGGAAACGATGCCCCGAGTCTTACTGTCGCGGGAGTATGCGCGCCAAAAGTATTGGTATCCGAAACTGCCATTGCGGCACTGACTTCGCGGGAACTCCGAACCGCGTTGCGGCACGAGATCGCACACGCCATTCGCTACGACAATCTGCGAAAGCTTCTTTTCCGCCTTTCAGCGTTTCCGGCGATGGCCGAATTGGAGCATGCATGGTCGGAAGAAACCGAGATGGCCGCGGATGACGCCGCAGTATCGACCTTTCCTGACGCGCTCGATCTGGCTGCGGCATTGATTAAGGTATCGAGATTAGGATCAGTGGAATCTTGCGGTGAGCTGACTATGGCATTGCTGCACAGCTCGACTGCATTGAGTGCGCGCGTGCATCGGCTGGTCGCGTGGGATCAGGTGCAAAAGCCACAAAGCCATGCAAGATGGTTTTACATTCTACCGGCGGCAGCTGCCATTCTCATCGCTGCAGTGACGACGTATGGATCGGTGCTCACTCAGATGCACGCCGTAACTGAGTGGCTGGTGCGTTGAGAGCGGCGAGCAGTAGCTCGATTCTTGTAATCACTCGACTGTCTAAACGCGCTGTCATCCCGAGCGGAGCGAGGGATCTGGGTTCTTCGCGGGGAGGAATGCGCCCCTCCTATGAGACGAAGCGAAATGTCTGCGGCTGATCCCAGTCGCGGCTCAAATCATCCCATTTAGGATTTCTAGACTCGACTAACGCAACTCGCTTCGCTCGCGTCCAAGATTTGATTTTCTTCTCGCAGTCGATGGCATTGCGTACGTCTTCGAAGGATTCAAAATAAACCAGATGGGATGAGAAGGCCGGTCTCCGACGGGATGCTGTAGGCTCCCAAGTTATCGACGTGCTTTAAGCACAAGAGATAAAGGAGACCGGCAATGAAAAAGATTAGCACCGTGGCAGTGAAGCAGAGCAAGAATATTTCTGGGAAGAAACTGACGATCGGTCTGGACCTGGGTGATCGGTCGAGTTGGTATTGCGTGCTGGACGAAGCGGGAGAAGTGCTGCTGGAACAGAAGCTGAGTACGACTCCGAAAGCCATGAAAGATGTGATTGGAGCCATGCCGCGCTGTCGGATCGCGCTGGAGACGGGAATGCACTCGCCGTGGGTGAGCCGGCTGTTGAGCGATCTGGGGCACGAAGTGATCGTGGCGCATGCGCGCAACGTGCGCTTGATCGGGGAGAGCCGGAAGAAGGATGATCGTCTGGATGCGCGCACGCTGGCGCGGTTAGCGCGAATCGATCCGCAGTTGCTGAGTCCGGTGAAGCATCGCAGCGCGAAAGCGCAGGCCGATCTGACGGTGATCCGGGCGCGAGCCGGGCTGGTGCGATCACGGACGGCGCTGATCAATACGGCGCGAGGACTGACTAAGTCTTACGGCGAGCGGCTGCGGGGCTGCAACCCGCGAAACATGAATCCCGAAAAAGCCCAGCAGCTGAGCCCGGAATTGCAAGCGGCACTGGAACCGCTGTTGGCAGCCATCGAGTCGCTCAGCGAACGGATTCACGAATACAACCAGCAGATCGAGAAGATCGCCAGGGAAAGTTATCCGCAGGTGGCGCGACTGGAACAGGTGAAGGGAGTGGGGACGCTGATCGCACTCACCTACTTGCTGACGCTCGAAGATCCGCATCGTTTTCGCAAGAGCCGGGATGTGGGTGGCTACGTGGGATTGCAGCCGGGACGGCGGAACTCCGGCAAGAGCGAGCCGCAGTTGCACATCAGTAAAGAAGGCGATCCGTATTTGCGCACCTTGCTGGTGCAGGGTGCGCACCACATTCTGGGTCCATTTGGAGCGGACAGTGATCTGCGGCGCTGGGGCTTGAAGCTGGCGGAGCGAGGTGGGAAGAACGGAAAGAAACGAGCTGTGATTGCGACGGCGCGAAAGCTCGCGGTGTTGCTGCATCGTTTGTGGGTAAGTGGAGAGACTTACGAACCGCTACGCAACAGCCATCAGAGCGCGATGCCGGCCGCGGCATAAGTCAAAAGCACTCTTAGAAAGGAAGAGCCAAAACAGAACCGAAGAGCAAAAGCCCAAACGCCGAGTTCCGGTGACTGCGTTAATCGCCTGGCCCAGCTTCCATCTTAGATGGAAACAGAGGTCGAAAATCAGGTGGCAGCACCGGCTGCAACGAGAACACCCAACTGGCACCGAGCGAAAATACGCTCAATAAGAGTGCGGATGGAAGGGTAGCGACAGTGGGCCACTCGGCAGGAGAAAAACCTTGTCCAACGAAAAAACAAAGAACACTTGACTCCGACCGGCCTTCTCATGGAAGGCGATTGATGTTGTATTTGGCAGTAAACCCTGCAACCAGCTTGCGCTTGTGTTCGTCAACTCGACGGCGAAGATTGTTGGTGATGCCAGTGTAAAGCGTGCGCGAGGGATTCGTGATTATGTACACGTAATAATGCTTTTCTCTGCCCATGATTCACTTCACATTCATACCCTCATCATGTGTCATCCCGAGCGAAGCGAGGGATCTAGGTTCTTGCTTCCATACGAGTATCACCATCGTGCGAGCAAACACCCAGATCCCTCGCTTCGCTCGGGATGACAACTGAAAAACTACCGACGCGCAGCCGGGACTTTTGCCGGCTCCTGAGGGGCGCTGGGCATAGTCGTGACCCTTGCTCCTTGCGAACCGCTTTGGGCAGCTGCGGCAGCGGCTACCGGAGTTGCCGTTGGCGTCAACCCCAGTTGCTTGCGCACCTCGGCTTCGAGCTTGATCATTGTGTCTTTATTCTCTTTTAGGAAGGCGCGTGCATGTTCGCGTCCCTGCCCGATGCGCTCGCCTTTGTAGCTGTACCAGGCGCCGGATTTTTCCACGATGTTATGAACCGCGGCGATGTCGAGCAGATCGCCCTCGCGCGAGATGCCTTCGCCGTACATGATGTCGAACTCGGCTTCGCGGAAAGGTGCGGCCACTTTATTTTTCACGACCTTGATTTTGGTACGCGATCCGGTGACTACGTCCCCTTCTTTAATGGCAGCGATGCGGCGAATGTCGATGCGCACTGACGAGTAGAACTTCAATGCACGCCCGCCGGTGGTGGTTTCGGGATTGCCGAACATCACGCCGATTTTTTCGCGGATCTGGTTAATGAAAATCAGACACGTACGCGACTTCGAAACCGTCCCAGTGAGTTTACGCAAAGCCTGTGACATCAGCCGTGCCTGCAATCCCATGTGACTGTCACCCATCTCGCCATCGAGTTCAGCCTTGGGTACGAGCGCGGCAACAGAGTCGACGACGAGCACATCAATCGCTCCCGAGCGCACCAGAGCCTCGGTGATTTCGAGCGCTTGCTCACCGTAGTCCGGCTGCGAGACCAGCAAATTGTCTACGTCGACACCGAGTTTCTTGGCGTATCCGGGATCTAGCGCGTGCTCGGCGTCGACAAATGCGGCCATGCCTCCCATTTTCTGCGCCTCGGCGATAACTTGCAGGGTGATTGTGGTTTTGCCCGATGATTCGGGACCAAAGACTTCGACTACGCGCCCGCGAGGAAAGCCGCCGACGCCCAAAGCTGCGTCGAAGGAAATCGCCCCCGTCGGAATTACAGCAATCGGGACGATGGCTTCCTTCGATCCCAGTCGCATGATCGAGCCCTTGCCAAACTGCTTTTCGATCTGTGCAAAGGCCAGATCAATTGCTTTACTCCGTTCGTCGGCCATGAGAAGCTGCTCCTTTTGTGATGGCAGGATGATTCAGGCCGAATTATACACGCTGCCTTAAGCGAATAAAAAGCGAATTCGATGAGAATCGGTGGAAATGTCCCGAATTGGATACTTCGTTTTGACGAACTATTTCCTTACCGCCATAATTCGTCGCAGCCGCAAATTTCACGAAAATTCGCTCCCGCAGGACGGCCAGGCGTCCAATCTTTGAAACCAATCCGAGCATTGAATTTTACAAATTACAGTCATTTCCGTGCTTTACAGACCGCCAATTTGTAGTAACATCTGCGGCATCAACACCTGCCCGGCGGGCGGTGTGCGGTAACGGTGCGCTTCAGGCGTTGTCAAAATTCGGAGGTAGGCATGGAAAATCGCTCCGTTGGTGACTCTTCGACTGCCGCAGCCCGGCCTCGAACCACAATTCATCGCGAAGGCCGCGGAGTCTGGGTCCTTACGGCATACGGCGTTTCCGGACTCGCGTTATTTGGAGTACTGGTTTATTACTTTTCGACGTACGTGACGCACTAGGGATTTCGAGTTTAGCGGTTATTCGCGCGGCTTGCTGAAGTATCGGCTCGTCCCATAACTTCCTGGCATACGCGTGGGTTAGTGTATCCACAGCACTTCGCTTGGCCGCGTGCGCCAAGGTCCATCCCACCAGGCATCCTCACTCTCGAACATGCTACAATGAGCCGCTCTGGAACACTTCTCTTGAGCAGCAAACACCCAGCGTCTTCCCCAGTCTTTAGAGACGGAACTACACGCGTGCCCGACGATTCTCTGAACAGTACGCCAATAACTTACGCCGACGCCGGTGTCGACATCGATCGCGCCAACCGTACCAAGAAGCGGATTAAATATCTCGCCCATAAAACCTTCACCCGAGGCGTACTCAGCGAAATCGGCGGCTTCGGCGGATTGTTTGCGATTGACAAAACGAAGTATCTCGATCCCGTGCTGGTTTCTAGTGTGGATGGGGTTGGCACCAAACTGAAAGTCGCTTTTGAGATGAAGGTGCATCACACCATTGGCGCGGATCTGGTAAACCATTGCGTGAACGACATCGCGGTCCAGGGCGCGACGCCACTTTTCTTTATGGACTATCTCGCCACGGGAAAGCTCGAGCCGGAAGTCGCGGAGAAAGTCATTGAGGGCTTGGCAGAGGCCTGCAAGCACAACGGTTGTGCGCTGATCGGCGGCGAAACTGCCGAGATGCCCGGCTTCTATCCCGAAGGCGAATACGATCTTGCCGGCTTCATTGTGGGCGTAGTCGAGCGTGAGCGACTCGTCACCGGAAAGACGGTCCAGGTAGGCGATGTGATCCTAGGCTTGGCTTCGAACGGGCTGCACACCAACGGCTATTCGCTGGCTCGCAAGTTGCTGTTCGATGTCGGCCACTACACGCCCGAGTCGTATGTCAATGAGCTCAAAGGCAAGGTTGGCAACGAGCTCATGAAAACGCACAAGAGCTATTGGCCGGCGATAAAGCGTTTATTGTCAGATGCGGAATGCGTTTCAGCGATGGCGCACATCACGGGCGGCGGCATTACTGAGAATCTTCCGCGCATGCTGCCTCGAGGCGTGGCGGCCGTAATCGAGATTAATTCCTGGCCGGTGCCGCCCATCTTCGAACATTTGCAGCAACTGGGCCATGTTCCGCGAGAGGAAATGCTGCGCACGTTTAACATGGGATTGGGCATGTTGCTGGTGGTGCCTTCCGGCAAGTTCAAGAAGGCGCAAACTTTGCTGGAGCGTGCTGGCGAAAAAGCTTTTACGGTTGGCCGGATCGTTAAGGGCGATCGCAAAGTGATGTACGCGTAGAGGGGATCGATGACATTCTCAGCGCCAGTTCTCCCGCAGAAAAATGGTTGCACCACGGAGGCTCATGGCTTCCTTCGCGGAAAGCACGCCAGCAAGAGATAACAATTCATTCCGCCGCCGCACCCGCGTCTTTTCCTCGTCGAGATACTCTTCAATCGCTTCCGCTAAAACCGAGAAAAATCCCTTCTCTCCACGGCGTGCGGCTAATGCCAACAAGGCACTGCGGTGTTCTGGCTTCATTTCCACGGTTGTTCGCATGTCAAGGTCTTATTACAACATGCATGTGCATGTCATTTTTTTGTTTTTGAATCTGTAAGCGTGAGATTCCTTCATCGTCATAAACATATCAAGCGGTGCTAGGGGACGGTTTGGCTGCCTTGCCCAGTTTGCCGCGAGTCTTCTAGCTCTCGAGATCTATTTCTAACGCCGCGCCAGGCGGGAATCTGAGATGCGCCCGCAGCGAGGTGTCCCAGCGTGGCAGGATCGAGCGTGATCACATCCGGGCCTTTGGTTTTTCCTGTGATGATTGGTTTGTTGGGTTCGGTCTCATAAGCGTAGCCAGTGAGGACTGCATAAATCCCGCGGCTGATCGTGGGTCGTGGCACGGTTACAGTAAGCCGCGCCCACCCATAATGCACTTGGCCGTTAATGACAAATTGCAGGCCAAGATAACGATTCTTGGTGTCAAGCCATTGGCCCGCGGTAAAAGTGCAGGGATAGCTGTAGCATCCGGGGTGGTTCCCCGACACACCCATATTCGCCTGGAAGGGATACTTTGCGGCCTGGAAGTATGATTTATTGGCGCGCACTTTAAAGCCGGCAGGTAGGGCCGAGGCAAACCGTCCAGATACCCCCCGGCCCCAGATCTGATCGGTGAGATAGTTACATGCAGCGCCTTTGGGAGGAGCACCCCGGTACGTAGTATGCACTGCGCAGCCGACTGAGACCCAAGCGGCGCGGCCGCCGCAGCAACCGGAGCCAGAGGAGTTCACCAAGAGGAAGTCCGCAATCCCATCATGGTTCAGGTCCAGCTGAGTGTACCCTTTGGGAATCGGCATGTTTGCCGGCGTGTACACGATCTTGGCATTCGCTGCCGGGCTGAGGGCCAAGAGGCTTACTCCAGCTGCGGCGGCCGCACCAGCGTACGCCGACAGAGATCTTTCGAGTCCGGCAGCCAGCCGGACCGGCCCCTCGCCTCGCTCCGATTTGCTGCGCCTTGGTTTGTTAGCTGCCATAATGGGCCTCCGGCTAAATTACGGGATAATCTCGTACACCGCTCCAAAATTGCTACCGTTGTTGCTATTGGCGAACGTGCCATACACACGTCCCTGAGAGTCAACCGTCGGTCCCGCCTGGGGGTTGTAGGCGAAGCCGTTTGCGCTCAGTAGGACCCGCTCTCTCCATCCGGCAATGGTTTGCTCAAGCTCGAAAACTGTTCCGTTGTACCGATAGGAGTTCATGCCCCCACCAGCCGTTGCGCCATAGAACTTGCCGTTCGGCCCCACCGCCAGCCGTCCCACCGGATATGCCCCGTCAGGACCGTAAAACCGGTACAAGACAGTTTGCTCCCAGCCCTTCTTCGTTTCCTCAAGCTTGAAGACAGCGCCAATCCCGTCCCCGCCAATGCTGGATGAGCCAAGGATCTGTCCGTCCGCCGTGAAAAGGAGTCCACCAGAGGGATTTCTGGCTGTTCCCTGAAACCGGTGAAAGTTATAGGGCAAGGTTTCCGTCCAACCTCCGCCCGAGTTGGGCGTCAACTTGTAGAGCGACCCACAACCACTGAAGTGACCTCCTTTATCGCAGGTCTGAGTTCCGCCGTACGCGGTCGTCCCATAAATGTTTTCATTGGCATCTAGAACGACTGAGGAGGCGGGGTTACCGCCATCGGGGACGCCCGCAAATGCATAGATGGTGCTCTCCGTCCACGTTCCATTCGAGTTGGGCGTTAGCCTGAATACGATGCCACACCCCGAGTAGCACCCTCCTCTGTAATTCTGGCCACCACCCGAGGTTGTGCCATACAAATTTCCTTGACTGTCGAAGACGAGGTCCGTATTCGGACTCGCGCCGTCACCGTTGCTCCCGGTGAAACTGTATAGAATGCTTTCGGTCCAGCCCCCATGCGAATTCCCAGCAAGCTTGAAAACCGTGCCGCTGCCAGAGCTACCACCTCCCGCAGTGGTTCCATACAGATTGCCAGCGCTGTCAAAAACCAAACCCGCGGTTGGGCCACACCCATCGCTGGAGGCGTTACCGAAGCTGTAAAGCACTTGATGCGTCCAGCCATCTTTAGTGCGAGTGAGTTCAAAAACTGTGCCGCAGCCAGTGCCCCCTCTGTTGGTTGTCCCATAGAGATTTCCGGCAGCGTCCACAATCAAATCTGATTCTGGATACGCTCCGTCAGCGCCGCCCACAAAGGAATAAATGATCTTGCTGCTACTGGCTTCCGCGGCGTCCGGCGGAAATGCCAGCCGCATGCCTAACGCCAGAGGAAGCATGCCCAGTGTCAGCAGAACGGTTCGCCGCATGACAGCACCTCGCATACAGGAAGAAGATTCGGCCCCCGGCCGGGAGGAAAGAAGACGACGGCATTATGTACCGGTCAATCAGGAAGGTCAATGTGCAAACCATTGCAGATGGCGCGGAGCCGGTTGTGCCGAACAGAGTGTGCGGCTGTTACCGCGCCAAACGCAACTGCCAGACCATGTAACTGGCCGCCTCTCGCAGTACAGCTTCGGTGCGTTGCCAAAGCGAATGCGGACGCGAGTCAGGCCGCGGCGAAACGTACACCAGCAGGCCTTCGTGCTCCAGCAGTTTGCGGATGCGGAAGACATGATACGCATCGCTGACCGCGATACAACTGTGCATGCGATTGGCGCGCATAATCACGCCAATCCGTTGGGCGGATTGAGCTGTGTCTGAACCCTGGGTTTCGGCGATCAGATTCGAGTCAGGAATTCCGCGATGCATCAGGTAATCGTGGCCCACGCCGCCTTCGCTGTAACTGGGATCTGCCGCGGCACCGCCCGTGGTGATGACCACCGGCGCAACCCCTTGCTGAAATAAGTCAAAAGCATGGTCAAGACGGGCGCGATAGACCGGGGAGGGACGTCCAGAATATTCAGCCGCACCGAATACGATGATGGCGTCCGCGGGATGAATTTCCTGCCGCGAGGCCTCGCCCGCGATTCTCGCACAAGTTACAGCCAGCCACAGGAGAGCGGCGGCAGCGAGCGCTCCCACTAATAGCGTCCGGCGGCGTTGCAAAGACCTTACGGCTTCGCTCATCCTTGTGCGAAGAATTCCGAAATATCCTGGGCAGAAATTGCGCCTTCCCGCATGATGCGCCAGCGGGCTTCCTCGTCGGTGAGGTCGACGATTGTCGATGCCATCTCACGGGGCGAAGTGCCGCCGTCGACGATGATGGAAATGCGATCCTGCAGTTGATCGCGCACGGCGTCAGCTGTTGTGCATTCCGCCTCCCCGCTAAGATTAGCGGAAGTTGCAGTAATTGGAATCTGCGCGGCCTGCACCACCGCTAACGGGATTTTGGCACTCGGTATGCGCAAGGCGACGTTGCCGGTGTTGGCTGTTACCTTCAAGGGAAGCCGCGACGCCGCTTTAACGATGATGGTCAGCGGCCCCGGCCAATACCGGCGGGCCAACTTGTAGAATTCGTCAGGCAGCGGCTTGGTTAGCTCCTCGGCTTGTTCTTCGCTCTCGATCAGAAGTGACAACGGTTTGTGGCGCGACCGCGATTTTATTTCGTACACGCGATCGACGGCGCGCAGATTGAAGGGATCGGCGGCCAGGCCGTAAAACGTATCGGTGGGCATGCCCAGCACCAGGCCGGCTCGAATCTGGTCGGCTGCATATCGGATGAGCGACGCCTCCGGCTTCTCGCTATTTATCTTGAGGATTTCCGCGCGCACACGTTTCCTTCCTGAAATGTTCTGAATCCGCGAAAACTAACATAACACGGGCATGAACTGCAAGGAGAGATAAACAGGTATGATTCGCAAGAGAACCGTGAACCGAACTACGCCGAGTCACGAGAAGGCTATCCATGGGCGCCTGCGGCGCGTCGAGGGGCGCCATAACGCCCTCGTCAAAGAACTGAGGGGAGCTTTCGCGCACGGGGAACTCACGTCCGATGGCCACTGCGCCATTGAAGGCATGCGCATTCTGGAAGAGGCCATCCGCAGCGGACTAAAGTTCAAGGCAGTCTTCTTTCGCGCTTCGGCTGAAAATCGCGCAGACCGCCTATTGCCGCAGATCGCTGCGCACGTTGACATCCTATTGCTTACCGAAAAGCTCTTTGCCAGCGCCGTTCCGAGCGAAAGCCCGCAAGGCGTGGCTGCGCTGGTGCGGTGCAAACAATTCAAGCTCGAAGATGTGTTGGCTAAATCGCAGAGTGGACCGCTGCTGGCAATTGCGGGCGTGCAAGATCCGGGAAATTTGGGAACCATCCTGCGGTCGGCCGAGGCCTTTGGGGCTGGCGGCGTGTTGCTGGGAGAAGGCACAGTCAGCCCGTTCAACTCGAAGGTCATACGCGCTTCGGCTGGATCGGTGTTCCGGCTCCCCATCGTTCAGGCAAAGCTGGCGGAAACTTTAGACGCGATGCGGGAGCGTGGGCTTCGTCTGATCGCAACCTCGTCGCACAAAGGCACA
>Ga0207046_10295_pt1 | contig 12409 bp, 11 predicted proteins | sample Alteio_BWMinCont_66_FD_153303 | JGI IMG/M metagenome (GOLD analysis project Ga0207046, IMG submission 153303) | Enriched cells from forest soil in Barre Woods Harvard Forest LTER site, Petersham, Massachusetts, United States -... | ecosystem: Environmental > Terrestrial > Soil > Temperate forest >...
AAATCCCGGCGACCAACGCAGTAACAGAATTTTCGAAAATTTCCTCAGACGGAAACACCGAGACCTCAGTAACATCGCGAAAAAGCGCGCGCACAATCAGCAGGCATCCGAGAAGCAATGCGCCGGAATCCACGGATACGAGGGAAGGCTCCAAGCCGCGAACAAGGAGGTTTTGGCTGGCGGTATAGGCGCGGACACCAAAAATGACGCCGACGCCCAGGACCATGAACTTGATGCGCCAGCGCATCGTGCCAACGGCCGCGCGGAAGGTGCGCTCCAAATTCATCAGGACGGCAATCGCGCTGATCAAAAATAGGATTACCAAGGCGAGGCCGCAGGGTTGCAATTGAAACATCCATTGCGCGCTGCCGGTTGCTTCGGTCATGTCCGCGGCGGAAATGAGCAACCGTCGCGGTGAAGCGAATGCCAGCAACGCCGGCGCCAGAAGTGAGCCGGCGAGGATATAACTCCAGCGCCGCAGGAATTGGCGCGCGTTGCCGCGTCCATACGTGAGGCTGAACAGAAGCCAAATGCAGGGGAGGAGAGAAAGAGCCTGGAGCCGATGCACTTGCCAGCGAGTGGCTTCGTCGCGCATCGCCGCATCCGCGGAGAGGCCCAGGAACAAACTCTCCGCCGCCAGCAGAGCCATTCCAGCGCCAAAAAACCAGACGGCCATCGAGCGCCAGCCGCGAAACGCTGCCAGGAGCATGACGACGCCCGCGCACGCCGCGCTTACGTAAGCCAATGTGACCGCTGTACTCATCGAATTCTATGCATGTACCATCGCCAAATTGATCGTTTCATCTTCGCGCGCTCACCCGCCATCGTAGTTTGAACGGTGCCCATGAAGCAAGCCCGCGTTCGTGACATTTGGCGCATTTAACTATATCGGCAGAATTGAAAAACGCCTTATGTTTCAGATTTCCCAATGGCTTCCGCCAATTCCCATCGAGAAGGTGAACCGAGAGAGCACATCCCACGAATGCCATTAATCGTTCAAAAACCATTGACAGAGGGTTTTCTTTGTTAATGATTGCCTGCGAGTTGTTTTCCAACGTTCAAAAATCTCATGAAAAAACCAGGATTATTTTCGCTCACCCTTGCCTCAGTAGTATATTTAGGATTGATTCAAACCCCGCCGGCGAGGGCCGCCTCTTATGTTTGGACCAACACCGCCGGGGGCAATTGGAATGTGGCCGCAAACTGGTCCCCCCATGGCGTTCCGGGTGGAAGTGACACTGCGGCCGTAACCTCGACCGGCAACTATACGGTAACCGTTAACGACACTGAGTCCATCGGCACGCTCACGCTAGGGGCATCCACTGCGGACACGACCGTGCAGATGTTGAACGTTGCCGGGGGAGCACTCACTGTAAACAACCCTGGCACCGGGACCGCACAAGGAACTCTAAACGTCACCGGCGGCAATTTCGCTGGCCCGGGGGCGCTTGTTTTGGCTGGCCCGTTGAATTGGACCGGCGGTATCATCACGGGAACGGTGGCGTTCGGCGGAGGCTCCATTAATGGCGGCCTCAATCTATATGGGGCGTTGGTAAACTCCGGCATGCTGGTTTGGAATGGCACGCTCTTCATGTATGGCGGAGTGTTGACCAACCTTGCTTCGGGAACGGTCAATATGGGCGCGGGAACAACGACCCAAGGCGAAAACGGGCTGCCCGATCTGGATAACGATGGCCAAATTAACGTGTCGGGCCCGGGAACAGCAAACATTGCAATCCCGTTTAATAACTACGGCACTGTGGCGGTCTTTGGAGGCACGCTGAATCTGGGAAATAACGGAACTGAGAGCGGCTTGTTCTCGGTGGCATCCGGCGCCACGCTGGATCTGACTGGCACGTTGACGTTCAATTCCAGTTCCACCATTTCGGGTGCGGGTAATTTCATGGTCGGCGGTGGTACGGTTGGCCTCGGAGGAAGCTGCAACGTTAGCGGCACCAATACCTTCAGCGGGGGGGCGGCCAACGTGACCGGCGCCTACAGCGTCACCAACGCGCTGCTAATCTCAGGCGGAACGCTCAATTTGAACGGCACTGGGACAGTCACACCCGCCATGGCAACCATCAGCGGCGGAAACGAAGAAGGCAGCCAGCCGGTGCAGGTCACAAGCAGCGGCGGTTTTACCTGGAACGGCGGTAACGTCGTGGGAACGGTGCGGTTCATCGGCGGTTCCGTGAACGGCGGCCTCAATCTATATGGGGCGTTGGTAAACTCCGGCATGCTGGTTTGGAATGGCACGCTCTTCATGTATGGCGGAGTGTTGACCAACCTCGCTTCGGGAACGGTCAATATGGGCGCGGGAACAACGACCCAAGGCGAAAACGGGCTGCCCGATCTGGAAAACGATGGCCAATTCAACGTGTCAGGCCCGGGAACCTCCACCATTGCCATCCCATTCATTAACACCGGGACAGTGACCATCCAAAGCGGTACATTGAGCGCGACGGCAGGATACACTTCCATCAACGGCACGCTTAACTTTGGCATTATCAGCACGAATAATTTTGGAATTCTGACTTTGCCCGGACCCGTTGCGTTAAACGGCACATTGAGCGCGATTGCAAACGGATACATTCCCAACAAGGGCGATACCTTCCCCCTTATCACTTACGGATCGGATACCGGAATTTTCAACGCCTTCAATTTTCCACGTAATGCCGGTTGGACGTTCAGCTACGGTCGAACGGTTTTCTCTATCACCGTCACCAGCGTGAACTCGCTAGCTCCGACCCTTCAAGCGATCGCGCCCTACCAAAGTGCCAGCGGCTTCACATTGCTGATGCTTGGGCCCATCGGCTCAAATTACATGATACAGGCGTCCAGTGATTCGCTCCTGGCCAATTGGTCAACCCTGACCAATTTTACCAGCGTCCACTCATCGTTTTACTATACTGACACCACTGCGACCACCTATCCCGCGAGAGTTTTTCGAGCCATGATGAAATGATATGGGTTTGGCTGCGTTCACGGCAGGCTGAGAGGAGCGTTTGATCCCTTGCGGGAAAATGGCAAAGACTACCGACTAACAATACAAGGGGTCGATTAGTGGCATTTGACTTTTAACATTTTGCGCGTCTTGCTTCATAAAGTCTTCGGCTGAGAGATTTCCAGGACGCCATCTCCATGTGGGCGCAAATCCTTTGAGCGTCACACTGCGAAACGACACAGTTGCATTTCGCTATCGGCGGAGCCGAAAAACCGTTATGGTTCATCTGTGTCATGTCTCATTGCCATCGTCGGGCGCATCTTGACACTGCTGCCAAATTCGGCACGGCAAAGCCGCCGTTTCGTGAGCGTCACCCCAGCCCTGGCGCTCGCCAATAATAATCTGGATTACAGAATTCATGGTTCCAAAACCAGCCGCCACTCCTCCAGCAAGAAAGCGTCCCCGCTTGTATCGAGACGCTTTCATGTCGTTCGTCCGCAAGCGTCCTCGCAGGCAAAAGCCGGCAAGCGTTGTTGGGTACGAGCCGACGAGGTAATGGCGGCTGGTGTTGAAATCCGAAGGTCTATTGGGACTCGGTCTTAGGCTGTTCGGAGTCCAATTCCCGCTTTTTCTGTGCGGCGAAGATTGCAATTGAATCCTCGATGCTTTTCAAAGTTCTAGCTATTGACCATTGCAATTTGATCACTTGCCCAAGTTGACTTACAATCTGCTGGAGCGGATTCAGACTCTCGACTTCCGCTCTCTCTTTCTCCTGCGGTGTGACGGGCGCAGTCCCGTTGTTGTTTTGGTTTTTCATGTTACCAGAATACTCGTTCCAAAAATCTCGCAAAGGCGCATGGAATTGCCGCCTGCGGCAAGGTTTTGAGTAGTGGGGAAGCGGACGCGCCTTTCGGCGCGGCTATTTCCCGTAAATCGCTTTGACACCAATTGGTGTCAAAATAAACAACGGGGCCAAGGGTTCCCCTCTTCGTCTCGTCACTGCTTGCTGAGATAACGTCCTCCGCGCTTCGCGCGCGAAGTCGTTCCGATAGGAAATCGTAATTCCACGCTTCGCGCGTGAAGCGGTCGCGCAAGCGAGGCCGTCCGTTCATGCGGTAGCATGTCCTTTAAAACCAGTCCCCCAACGTGTCGGCGGCTAAAGGACAATCGGACTGAGCCGGCCGACCATAAAGGGTTGGTAAAGGACATCGGCTAGATGACCTGCACCCCGATAGCCCGAAGGGAACCCTTTATGGTCGGGCGGTAGCCGACGACACGTTGGGGGAGCTAGTGGTGAGTCGTTAAGCCGTAAAAATTGAGTCGCATTGGGGTTCGGCCAATACATTCTATCTATGTAGACCGTTGACAGCAAGCGCTACGGTTGGTTCGTTGAATTCAGATCCCGTACATGTTTGTCAACAGAAACTACAATTAATCTGACAACTTTGTCATCCTCAACAAACTCAAGGGTAACAGTAATCTTACGCTCCTCGGATCGCCATAGGCAAAAGTTCGTTTTCTCGATTCTCAAAGGTAATTTGACTCTTTCCTGAACAGCCGTCTTAAGAGAATAAAATGTGTTTGTCGCCAAGCTATATTCGCAAGTCAACCCATAAATAATCCCGCGAGGATTGTAGTCCATCGTTATCTGCTTTGCCAAAATGTTCGTCCCAGAATCTATCCACAAATTTGTAACCTGATCATAGCGTTCTCCAATGATCGTGAAGCTGGGAACAGCCACTTGAGTATGTGCATCAATCGTCGACCAAAAAATAGTTAAGAAAACAATAGAACATACAATAAACCGTTTGGGGATACGTGTCCGCATTTCGGTGAAACTAGTACTGACAATTGCTAAACCTTCAAACATTCTCATAAGCGTAATTTGAATTCATGCAGCTTTCTAGTTATCACGATAATCCGGCCATGGTTGATCCGGCGGCGGCGGACCCGTCGGTTTGGGTGGATTCGGTTTCTTCGGTGGCGGTTTGGGTGGATTCGGTTTGGGTAATTTTTAGGCCGGTGTCAAGGCCGGTGTCAGTCCTCACTATTTGCACTTTTTGTTGTTCGCAAGAGGTTAGAGACGTAGCTCCAACTGCCCATCCGCAGATGTTCCGCTATCCAGGCCAAGGTCATCGTCGTCTCCGCCCGCAACTGGCGGGCCAGAGCCACCTTGTGCTTATCCCCTTTGCGCCGCCGCGTCAATTCGCTTTCTGCCCGTCCCAAGCGCGCTGCTAAAACTGACATGCGCCACTGGGAAGCGACACAGTTGCATTTCGCTATCGGCGGAGCCGAAAAACCGTTATGGTTCATCTGTGTCAGGTCTTATTGCAATCGTTGGGCGGCCGAATGTTGGAAAGTCCGCGTTGTTTAATCGCATCGCGGGCAAACGCATCGCCATTGTACACGATCAACCCGGGGTCACCCGCGACCGAGTCACGGCGGAGGTGGAATGGGGAGGGCGCTCGTTTACGCTGGTTGATACGGGGGGAATCGGACTTGTTCGCGGCGAGAAAGCCGCTGATGTCATCACCGAGGCCGCCTTCGAGCAAGTGGAATTGGCCATCGAAGCCGCCAATGTCATTATCCTCGTGGTCAATATCCGCGAAGGCGTTGTGCCATTGGACCGTGATGTTGCGCAAAAGCTGCGGCGTTCGGGCAAACCCGTCCTCATTGCCGTCAACAAGGCGGACAACGACAGGGAAGAAGCGGGCGCGGCGGAATTTTCGGAATTAGGCTTCCAAAAGATTTTTCCCGTCAGCGCCATTCACCAACGCGGCATCGACGCGCTGATGACGGCTGCGCTTCCCATTCTCCCCGCGCAAACGGAGGGGGATGGGGTGCCATCCTCCGAAGCTCCGCCCCTGAAGTTGGCCGTTGTCGGGCGGCCAAATGTTGGCAAATCTTCGCTGATCAATGCGCTGACAAAGTCCAAGCGCGTCATCGTCACTCCGATTCCCGGCACCACGCGGGACGCGGTGGACGTTCCGTTCACCGTCGATACCAACGGCGTTCGCGAGAACTATCTTCTCATTGACACCGCAGGCGTCCGGCAGCGCCGGCACGTGGATGATTCCGTGGAATTCTTCAGCGTCAAACGAACTGAGGATTCAATCGCTCGATGCGACATTGTTATTTTTGTGCTTGACGCCGAAGCCGGAATTTTCTCACAGGACAAAAAGGTTGCCGACAAAATCGTCGAGGAACGCAAGGCGTGCATCCTGGTTGTCAACAAGTGGGACCTGGTCGCGTCGGGTGTCGAAAGTGGACGCAGGGAATTTAACCAGAAAGACCCGGAGATCCGGCGTGAGGGACAGGCCAAGCCGCTGACGTCGCTGGCGGAATTTGGAGAGTGGGTGCGCGAGAAGATGTTTTTTCTCGATTACGCGCCGGTGATTTTTACGTCGGCCCTCTCGGGATTTCATTTGGAACGATTGCTGGAATCGGTCCGCTACGTTGCCTCGCAATTGCGCCAAAAAGTTCCGACGGCGATTCTCAACCGGGCGCTGCACGACGCCGTCGAAAAACGCCAGCCAGTTAGTTCTGCCGGGCATCGATTGAAGTTTTTTTATGCGACACAGGTCAAGACGTCGCCGCCGACATTTGTTCTGTTCGTGAACCGTTCGGATTTGTTCACCGACACATATCGGAAATACTTGTCGAACGAAATGCGGAAGGCATTCGGATATGAAGGATGCCCAATAAACCTCATACCGCGGGACCGGGAAAAAACCATTGAGCCGATTCGCAGGTTCAAGGCAGCCAGAAACTTACAACAATCCCGTCCAGGCCGTCGTCCTACGGTGGGTCGAAGGCGCGGGAAACGCCAAAGCAGGTAGGAAAAAATACAATTTGACAGATTCTTAAAATTTGCGATAAATAACGACTAGTTAAGTCGTATATAACCAAATACTATGAAATTGATCGCACAAAACAGTTCGATTCGCGTCTTTTTCCGCACGATAATTGTCCTGGCGGCGTTCATCCACGCTTTTCCCTTGCGCGCGGCTGACGCGCCGACGACCGAGGAATTACTTCAACGCATCAAGAGCCTGGAGCAGGAGGTCAAAGAACTTCGAGACAAAGTGGAGCATCCAACTGCGCCATCTGGTCCTGCGTTGAGCATTAGTCAGCCACAGCAGCAACAAAACCTTCCGCAGCAGACTTCTGGGTCCGCAACAAATTCGACGCCGGCGTTTACCGCCGGCCCGAATGGATTCAGCTTTCAGTCCGAGGAATCCAATTTTGTCATTGCTATGCACGGGTTGGTGCAGACAGACAGCCGGACATTCTTTACCGATGACAAAGTGAAGGGAAACGACACGTTCCTGCTTCGCCGGGCGCGCCCGATTATTTCCGGGACGGTGTATAAGGACTTCGATTTTCTATTCACGCCGGATTTTGGAGGGAACACGGTGCAGATTGTCGATGCGCTGGCAAATTATCGGCTGGAACCCGAACTGCAATTGCAAGTTGGGAAAATGAAACCGCCAGTGGGTTTGGAAGCATTGCAGCCCGAGCAATACACCTTTTTTAACGAACGAACCCTGGCGACCGATTTGCTGCCTTACCGCGACATCGGCGTGGAGTTGCACGGCGATTTGTTTGGCGGCGTGATTAGTTACGCCACGGGTATCTTCAATGGCGTGGCGGATAATGTTACGACCACAACCAACTCGGATTTTGACAACAATAAAGGCTTCGATGGCCGGGTGTTTTTTCAGCCGTTTAAGAAGACGTCCATTGCGGCGTTGCAAGGATTTGGAGTCGGAGTTGCCGGGACGTATCAATTGGATTCCGGTTCCACCAACAACAATACAACGACAGGTTTGACGCAGGGGTTTGTCACCGAGGGACAGCAAAAGTTCTTCACCTACTCCAACAGCGTGGCCAGTACGGGTGTTCATACTCGGATTACGCCGCAGGGATATTATTATTGGGGGCCGTTTGGTTTGATGGGCGAATACGTGGCGAACAGCGATCACGTCAGCAATTTCGCCAAAAAGATAACGTCGGCGAATCTCGAAAATACGGCATGGGAAATTTCGGGAGGTTACGTGCTGACTGGCGAGAAGGATTCCTATAACGGGGTGACGCCGCGCCATCCGTTTTCGCCGTTCAATGGGCAATGGGGGGCGCTGCAACTGGTCGCGCGTTACTCGGAGTTGGACGTGGACAAAAAGGCGTTCAAAGGCTTCGCCGATTCCGGGACATCCGCCTCGGAGGCGGGCGCTTGGGCCATTGGGTTGAATTGGTATTTGAACAGCAACATCCGCGTCAATACGAGTTTCTCACGAACCACTTTCGAAGGCGGAAACGGCGCGAAAGCGACCGTGACCAAACAACCGGAAGAAGTTCTGTTCACGCGGTTGCAGTTGTCGTTTTAGAAAGGTTTAATTACCCTGGCAACGAATTGCTGCGGCTCGGCTGGAGCCTCGCCCTACCGCAAAACTCGGTGGGGCGAAGCTCCTGCTGAGCCGTTTTACCGTAGTATGGGTTGAGCGGATTGTTTCACTTCGCTATTACGCGATAAAACCGGCGGTTCGCGTTTGTAGCTGTGGCGTCAGATATCACGGTTGGGCCGGTGGCGATTAAATTTGTGGAAAGCGGAGACCAAATGATGAGATTAGAAGAAATTTCCAAGATGGCGGTTGAGCCGAAGTCGGAAGTCAGGACAATTTGAATTCCTCCGTGACCTGCTAAAATGCCGCTGAGCGTGGGGTAGGTATATTCAAATGCGCCGATGTCTGGAGCAGACCCGGACGGCCTTGGGTAGCCTCGTTGGTCGGTGGGCGGAAAGGCCAGCGGATCAGCGGCATTGATGGCGGGGCTGCCTAAGAGTAGCGGGACCGTTTGTGTCGGGCCGCCGTAATTGCCAAGCGTACCCAATAGAGGGTTCGTGTTGTTATAGCTAGTTGAATTGGTGAAAAGGTCGGTGGCGTCCGAATTGATATTGTTTCCCGCGTCGAAGATGGAACCGAAGCCGTTTGTTCCCTCCGCCGCGCAGTAAACAATGGAGTTTTTGACAAAAAAAGTGCCGCCAGCATTACCAATCGTGTCGCCTTGGCCGACACCCGGCACGCCATTTGCGCCGTTGGCAGAGCCATAGGGATATTGGGAAGCTCCCCCACCCGCGCCTCCCAGCCCGCCAGTTGCCACGTTATTGACGCATGTTACATTGGTCAGCGACAACGCGCCAGCAAACAGGGAAATGCCTCCTCCAATCCCGTTTCCGCCATTTCCACCGTTAGCGCCGTTTGGATTGTCTGAAAAACTTCCAGCGTCAATGCCTCCGCCGCCGGCTCCGGCACCGCTCCCCTCAGCCAAGTTGTTTGCAAAAGTTGAATTAATTATGATTGAATTTCCGGAAACCGAGCAGACCGCCCCGCCATTGCCTGCACCGCCGTTACCGCCGCCGTAAGGCTGAGAGCCTTCGCCGCTAACCTGGAATCCCCCTGCGCCCGATCCTCCAATGCTGGCATTTTGAAGAAAAGTGGAATTGAAAAGAGCCAAGGTGCCAACGGTGCAAATCGCGCCGCCATACGCGGGACCTCCATTACCCCCCTGCCCAGTGCTAGATTGGCCATTTCCCGCTGCGGCGGTATTGCTAAAGAATGAGCAATTTGCGATCAAAGCCGTGCCGGCATTGTAGATAGCGCCACCACTTCCCTCGGCGCCGACAGGGTTGCTCATCTCGAACCCGTCATTGCCCCGAGCACTGTTTTGAAGAAAAAACGAATTGCTGACGACCAATGATCCTTCATTGAATATCGCCCCTCCTCTTCCTCTTCCTGCATCTCCGATCGCGAAGGAAGCATTCGCTGCATTATTGCTGAAGGTGCAGCCGGTAATAACCAGCGACCCTCCATTGTTAATCGCGCCGCCGTAACTTGAGATATATGGCAAGGAATTAATCACCCATACATAGTTTCCGTTGGCCAGCGTGAGGTTGTTCAAAGCCAGGCTGGCATTGGAATTGACAATGAATATCTGGAGGTTACTGCCGCCGCTGATCGTGATGTTATACCCGGTTGCATCCACGAGCACATTATTCGTGACGACAATTGTGTTGGTCAGAGTAATTGTGCCATTGAATGCGAAAGTTACTGTGCCGCCTGCTGCCACTGCCGAGCTAAAAGTGGCTGGATTGTTGTTGCTTACAACGGTGTTCTGGCCAAACGCGGGTGCCACCGCAAGACTGAGGCATGCAAGGATCGCAATATTCCGGCAGAGCATTGGGATTTTCATGGCTGGTGGAGTTGTGCTCACAGTGTTATAGTTCGGAAGTGCTTCTACTGCAAGATCAATTAGGCGAAAGTGATTACCATAATCACGGCGTTACGGCACGGTAAAAACGCGCGGCAATCGTGGTGTTTGTATCGTCGAAAGTTAATGACGTGGTGGCGGCGGTAAGCGGCGAACCCAAAGTCGTCCATGGCCCAGATGTGAAGTTGGGCGCGGATTGCACACGATAGCGAAGGCCAGGCACCGTGTTCCAGCTTAGATGGACTGTGCCGCTGGGTACTTCCGTGCCGGACATCACGATTTGCAGCGGGATGACGGTGAGATTGTCCAGATTGAGGTAGTTGCCGTTGCCGTAGTTGGAATTGTAGGCAATGGAAACATCATTTACACCGGCGGCCAAGGTGACGGTGACGACATTGGTGCTGTAAACGCTCCAACTGCCCGTATTGGCAAATGATTGGTTGGTATAAGCATTGACGTAATTTACCGAAATGACGCGGGATGCGTTGCCTGCCCCCGCAGCATAGCGGAAAGCCAGGGCGCATACTCCCGCTGACGGGACGGTAACAGTGAAATCGATCGACTGCCCATTGGCATTCCATCCGGCCACGTAAGCCCAGCCGTTAAAGGCGCCGTAAAGCGCTTCCACGCCGAGATTATGGAGCGTGGCATTTTCAGCTTCGTATTGATTGGGAGGGATGCCCGAACCGGGATAAGGGCCGCTCTCTTCGGCGCGGCGATTCAGCGCGATGCAAGCGGCATTGTCCTGGGCCTCGTCCGCATTCGTTTGCGGTGGACCAGCCCAATTCACCGAAAAGATAAGTGACGTTGAGTTGAGAGCGGAATTCCAAATGGCGTTGGCGCTGGAATTGAGGACCGAGCTGTATTGAACCTTGGTGATGTTGTTGGTGTAAAGCTGCATCAGGTAGCGATAAGCCGGCCCTTTGAATTCGTGACAATCGCCGCCGCAGCCGGAATTGTCGCCATCGTACAGCACGGAACCGTTTGTGGTGGCGATCACTTCGTTGGCGATCATGAAATTGGCGATGTTATCGGCCTTTGCCAGATAGGAGGAATCGCCGGTGGCCTGGTACAGCGCGATGCTTGCGCCGATCATCAGACCTTCATTGTAGGTGAATTTCCACCAGACTTTCGTGCCGTTGGTTTGGAAATGGTCGCACACCTCATAGGTGGAGGGATCGACCATGTTGGTGTACCAAAAACCATAGACCTTTTCCGCAAAACTGAGATAAGTTGAGTTTCCAGCGCGAATGGCGAGGCGCGCACCAAGGAGGGCGGCACCGGCATTGGCTGCGGTTGCCTTCGACGTATGTGCCTTGTCCCACCACAAGCCGCCCGGGGTCCCGCCGCAGCAACCGGTGTCCCAACCACCCATGATGTCGGCATACAGGGAAGCGGCTTGGGCCAGGTTAGTTTGATTGGTGGTTAAATCGTACGCGCGCGTGAGGGCGTTGCCCATCCAACATTCGTCATCGTAGTAACCGTCAATCCAGCCGCTTTGGTTCTGGACGAGGTAAAAGGTTTCAATCCAGCCGGCGTATTGCTGCCCGCCCGTGCGCTCGATGCCGTCCATGACCGCGTCCCAGCCGTGCGCAAAAGTCCAATAGCCGGTGTTTTTTCCGTCGGTCGGATAAGCGTCGAGCAGATAGTGCGAACCGCCGCTCCAGAATTTAAGGAGAAAACTTTGGAGCGCTTGATCGGCGCGCTGGTGGTATTGGGCCGAGGTCTGCGCAAAACAGGAGGCAAGCGGAAAAGCCAGGAGGGCGATTATCCGGCACAATATCTGCCTCGGTCTTCTCATAGTGGCGCAAGAGCGTTCGATTGAACAGAATACTCAAATTTACGGCAAAGTTAACGAAGAAAGAGCGCGCCATGCGCGAACGCGCGCGGGATATGAAGCGAAAACGCCCCGCTGAAAGGGGGCGTTCCAATTTCATTGGCAGATTTAAACTATTTTTAGCTTTAGGCGCTGGCCTGGACTTCCTCAGTCCAATCGCCCAGGCGCAGGAATTCCCTGATCTTTCTGCGTTCGTATCGATTTTTCTGGGCTTTGGCAGGCCGATTATCAACCTGACGGAACGGATGTTTTGTATTAGTGACAGCTTCCTGAATCAAGTTAAACGTTTTGGTCATACTCAATTCCTATACACTCAACAGGACGAATTGCCCTGACTTCCAATCCTTATGTACTTTCGACGC
>Ga0207046_10296_pt1 | contig 12402 bp, 14 predicted proteins | sample Alteio_BWMinCont_66_FD_153303 | JGI IMG/M metagenome (GOLD analysis project Ga0207046, IMG submission 153303) | Enriched cells from forest soil in Barre Woods Harvard Forest LTER site, Petersham, Massachusetts, United States -... | ecosystem: Environmental > Terrestrial > Soil > Temperate forest >...
GCGGCGGAATGGGCGACGCCGAGTGCAGCTACTGCTGAAGGGCTGGAGTAGCCGGGCAAAGAAGTAAAGAAGTAACGAATCGATGTGCGGAGGGCCGGCGAGATTTGCTGGCCCTTTTTTTGTGTGCTTGGCATGTTCATATATTTCTAAGACGACACGCAACTTGATTGCTAGTCCGTGACCTTATCGCCGCGAGCCAGGGGCAAGGCCGAGAGCGTTAATGAGAACCGGCCGTGTGGCCTGCAGCGCGGGTGGAAGAAAAAGGGTGCGCTTCGACGGCGGCCGGAGTCGGCGGCTGGTTCGTGATGCTAGTCTCTGAGGTTGCCCATGCGAGACGTCCGTCACTATTCGCGACTTCCTGGACGATTCTTGTGAACAACCGATCTTGCATAGCGGTTCGTTTCGCGTAGTCAACCACGTAGCTGACGGAGAATTCCAGCGATCCGGCGTTTACGACCAGTGCGACGGTGGGTTCGAGCGGAGGGTTGGCGCCTTGATAGTACTCGCTCATCACGTTCCAGGAGGTCTGCGCTTCGATCAGGTACTCGCCAATGGCCTCTTTGGCTGCCCGCAAGAGCATCTCCCTGGCAAGTTGGCAATCCGTGGTGATTGTAAACAACACTTTAATCTCGTCCCAGATAAAACGGAATCCTTGCGAATAGTTGAAAACCGCCACCTTCATGACGGTGTTGTTGGGGATGCGCACGATCCGGCCGTTGTACAAGTCCTTGCTGACCCAGTTCCCCGTTTCCATCAAGGTGGTTCGCAGCAGCCCGATGTCGATCACGTCACCTCGAGTATCGCCGATCTGAACTCTGTCTCCCACGGCGTACAGTTTTGAAATGCCGATGGAGAAAGCGCCGGCAATGCTGGCCACCATGTCCTGCAGGGCTACGGCAACACCCGCGCCGACCACGCCGAGTGTAACGGTGAGGCGACCCAAGCGATCCTCAAAGAGGATACCGAGGAAGAGGACAATTGTGAGGTATCCGGAAAAGACAACGAACTTGCGAACCTTATAGCGCTCATCGGTCCGGCCAAAACGCCGGGGCAGTACTTGTTCGAGCAAGCGAAACGTAGCGTGAATAAGGAGGATTCCGACAACGGCGGCCAGGCATTTCGCGAAGAGCGAAAGTGAAACAGCTTGTCTGAAGAGATCGTTCATCCAGCCACCATCGCTCCCTGTTTGCGGTTACCACGCGAATCAGACTAGCAGACCTCTCAATGCTTCGAAGGACCGCGATTTCAGATTCACGGGAGTTCGCCTGACCCTTATGATGCGGTTCGTCTACTATGATGCGCAATAGTTCGCAATAGAAAACCGACCCAGTACTAGTTCTCTGGCTGGCTTTCAGGGATTACCCATCTGCTGCGCTTCCGGAGGCGGGCCCCGGGGTTCTGGCGGCGACGTAGAGTCCGAGGACACGGAGGTCGCTGGTGGCCTGGCGGACCTCGGCCAGGGCGGAGTCGAGCTGGGAGGAGGAGTCGGCTTCGACGTCGAGGAAGAATTGGTATTCCCAGGGACGGCCGTGGATGGGGCGGCTTTCGATTTTCTGCAGGTTGACGCCGTGTTTTGCAAAAGGATCGAGAGAGGCTAGTAGCGCGCCCGGACGATGGGCTAGACGCATGGCGATGGACATTTTGCGGGCGTGTGGCGGAGGCGGTTGCGTTTCGTTGGCGGGACGGAGGAGGACAAAGCGGGTGAAATTCTCGGCGTTGTCCTGGATGGCGGCGGCTAGGATGACGCCGGAGTAGTGTTCAGCGGCACGGCGGCCAGCGATGGCTGCAGAGGATTTGTCGCCGCGGGCTAGGGCTTCGCGGACGCTGCCGGCGGTGTCTTCGGCAGGGACCCGCTTGAGGCTGGGGTGAGCGAGGAAGAAGCGTTCGCATTGAGCCAGAGCCATGGGATGAGAGGCGACAGAGCGTATGGAATCGAGCGAAGAGCCGGGGCAGCCGATTAGGTGATGCTCGATCGGCAGGATGGTTTCGGCGGTGATGGTGAGGGAGCTTTCGAGGAGGAGATCGTAGACGCGGACGACTGGGCCGGCGAGGGTGTTTTCGACCGGGGCCAGGAGGGCGTCCGCGAGGCCCTCGCTGATGGCGCGGAAGGCGGCGTCGAAGGTGGGGCGCGGAACCGTGGTGATTCCTTCGCCGAGAAGCTGGACGGCGGCTTCCTCGCTGAAGGCGCCGGGCTCGCCTTGGAAGGCCACCCGCATCTTCTGGTTGTCTGGTGAATGGTCTGCCGCAGTCATACTTTGGCCAGCCTTTTTGCTTCGGCGAAGTTCGGCGGCGTCACGGGTTGGGCACAGCAAAGATGGGTGTTGCCGCGCCCTATGATGAAATGAAAACGGGGCGGCTGCAAGCTGCCATGAGGCGCTCGAGAGCTGCAGCGCCGAAGAGTTGAGTAGAGCCATCCGAGAAACTACGGAATGAAATTGCCGACGGGCCGTAAGAGTCTGGCCACGCTGGCTGCTGGGATTGGCGGGTGCTGCGGGCGATCTGGTTGCGGGGCGCGGAGCAAGAGCGAATGGCGCTGGCCTTTGTGCCAGCGCTGCTTTTTGTGATCGCCGCAAAATTCGAGAGGCTGTTCCCCAAGCGCCGTTCCCGTCGTGGCCTTCTGAAATTCCGTGAGAGATTCGGCATTCCACTTTGATTTGGAGGTCCCATTGGCTCGAGATCCGAGGGAGGAACGTTCGAGAAGCATGTATGCGCTGCGGGCAGGCAGGGTATACTGCGCCGGGGGAGAAAAGAAATGAAAGTGGCGAGGCCGGAAGCCGGGGAGTATGCGGGGTACTACGAGAAGTATATTTCGCTGGTTATCGGAGATGATGTTACAGGCTCGCTCGAAGCGCAGCGCGTGCAGACGATGCAGCTGTTTGGGGGACGCAGCGAGCGGGATGGCAATTTTCGGTACGCGGCAGACAAGTGGACGGTGAAAGAGGTGCTCGGCCACATTTGCGACTCCGAGCGGATATTCACGTACCGGGCCCTGCGGATTGCGCGGGGCGACCAGACGCCCATGGAGGGCTTTGAACAAGACGATTACGTGCGCAGCGGCGGATTCAATGAACGTCCGCTGGCGAGTCTGGTGGAGGAATACGCGTTCGTGCGAGGTGCAAGCCTCGCCCTGTTGCGCTCGCTCGGTAAAGAGGCGTGGTTGCGACGAGGCACGGCAAATAAGAACGAGGTGAGCGTACGGGCGCTGGCTTACATCACCGCGGGACACGAGCTGCATCACCGGCAGATTCTTGAGGAGCGATACTTTTCGGCTATTCCGCGTGCCTGAAACGCGTGGTTCGCGCGTGCTGCGCGCGGCGACGTTTAGCAAGGAACCAAAGTAGCATGCCCGCCGGGATCATACGGCGCCGCCAGGACTTCAGCGGCTTCGGCATCCGGCGCATGTTCAGGCCTCTGGGAGTAAGGTAGAAACCGCAGACGAGGGGGTACTAGTTCTTCCTGGGGCGCCGCAGATGTAATGCGGATTGTTTCGGTCTGGTTTCGCCGTTGGATTTGGAGCAGGACTTTGGAGCGGCCATTCCAGCGACCCCACCAGGGAAGGGCGTCGTTAGGCGTGTTTGGGTGACGTTGACGCAAAGCTGCACCGGATGTTATAAAATACTGCTTAATTAGGCAGCGACAGGCCCACCGTATTGCCTCTTCCCGGGTGGGGGGCACGGCGCGGCTGCCAACCTGGTGGCCGGATCGTGGCCCCAAAGCGAGTGTTAGGCTACACAACTTAATGCAAGAAATTGTTCACCAACTGGGAGAACTCTTCCTTCAGGCTGTGCCTACAGTCCTGATCATCCTCCTTTTTTACTTCATCTTGCGGGGGATTTTCTTTAAGCCCTTGCTCCGGGCGATGGCCGAGCGCGATGCTCGTACCGTGGGGGCGCAGAAGGCCGCCGAAGCGGCCGAGGCCCTGGCGTTGGAGAAATCTAAGCAGTACCAGGACGCTTTGAAACAAGCCCGCACGCAGGTCTATGCCGAGCAGGAAGCGGCCCGCAAGAAGGTGTTAGAGGAGCGCGCCCGGCGGATCACGGAGGCGCGCACTGCTGCCGCGCAGCAGGTTGCCAGCGCCAAGGAGCGCATCGCCGCTGAGGTGGCTGCGGCGCGCCGCGAGATCGAAACTACCGTCGCGCAGCTTTCCGCCGAAATTGCGCGGCGCATTCTCGAATCGCCTCGCCGTCCGGGCGGCTCCCGAAGAGAAGCCCGATGAGTAACACCTTGAAGAAAGCAAACTGGCGGCTGTTCGTGGTCTCGGCTGTGTGCGCCCTGTTTTTCTGTGTGGCTCCGAGCGCGCGCGCCGCCGAAGGAGGCCGCGGTTCGGTGACGGATGGCGCGAACGAAATTTTCAAGTGGATCAACTTCGCGATCGTCGCGGCGGTTCTGATCTGGTTCTTTCTGAAGAAATCGCCGGTGTGGTTCCGCGGAAACGCTGACAAAATCAGTTCAGCGATCACCAAAGCGACCGCCGCGAAACAAGAAGCGGAACGGCAGGTTGAGGAGGCCGAAGCGAAGCTGGCGAATCTTAAGCTGGAAATTGCCGCGCTTCAGGCCGCCGCAAAACGAGAGGCCGCCGAGGAGGGCGAGCGCATCCGCGCACTCGCCGAAGGCGATGCAAAAAAAGTTGGCATCGCGGCGCAAGCGGAAATCGACGCTGCGGAGCGGGCTGCACGCCTGGAGCTGAAAGCACTGGCTGCATCGCTCGCCGTTGACGGCGCGGAATCCCTCCTGGCCAGACAGCTGACGCCCGCAGCGCAGGAATCGTTGGTCGATACGTTCGTGAAAAGCCTCGAAGGAAGACCGAATTGAAGTCCGCCAGCCTCCAATACGCGAACGCTCTTGCGGACGTGGCGCTCGCAGAGGGCGCAGCCGATGCCGCTCAGAAACAGTTGCGCGATTTTGCGGCTGCCTTTGGCGTTTCCGATGAGTTGCGGAATTTTCTGACCAGCCCCGGCGTGCCACGTGAAGCAAAGCACGACGTCATCGAAAAGATCGCGCGGCGCATCGGCGCTGGCAAGATCATTCGCAATTTTCTTTTTGTCATCGCGGATCATCAGCGCACGCACATCCTTCCGGAAATTGTTGCTTCCTTCGAGGAAGTCGTCCGGCAGCGACAAGGAATCGCCGAGGCGGAGATCTCTTCGGCCATCGAGCTGAGCGCCGCCCAAAAAAAGCGGTTTGCCGAAACCCTCCAGCGCCTTACGGGCAAGAAAATCGAGGCCAAGTATTCGCTGGACCCGGCGCTGCTGGGCGGGGCGGTGGTGCGCGTGGGAGACACTATTTACGACGGCTCGGTGCGCAGCAGTTTGAACGAAATGCGCGCGCTGCTCGCGGCGGAATAGCGGAATAGGAGTCAGGAGCAGGCATGGCGAATATCAAGGCAGACGAAATCAGCAAGATTCTGCGCGAGCAGATCGAGAATTACGAGCAGACCGTGTCGGTCGACGAAGTCGGGGCGATCATCAGCGTGGGCGACGGCATCGCGCGCGTCCACGGCCTTCGAAAGGTCATGGCCGGAGAGATGCTCTCTTTTCCGAAGAACATTTTCGGTATCGCGCTCAACCTGGAAGAGGAAGAAGTGGGCGTCGTGCTTTTGGGTGAGTCCGCCGAATTGAAAGAGGGCGACGTCGTCAAGCGGACGAATACCATTATGTCCGTGCCCGTGGGCGAGGCACTCGTCGGCCGCGTGGTCAACCCCCTCGGCGAGCCGCTCGACGGCAAAGGTCCCATTGTTTCGAAGCAGCGCAACGCTCTGGAGCGCATTGCTCCTGGCGTTCTCGACCGGCAGCCGGTTCGCGAGCCGTTGCAGACGGGCATCAAGGCTATCGACGCTATGATTCCGATCGGCCGCGGCCAGCGCGAGTTGATCATCGGCGACCGGCAGACCGGCAAGACCGCCGTCATTCTTGACACCATCATCAATCAAAAGGGCGGCGATGTTATTTGCATTTATTGCGGCATCGGGCAGAAGCGCTCGACGATTGCTCAGGTCGTGAAGACCCTGACCGACGCCGGCTCGATGGACTACACCATCGTCGTCGCTTCCAGTGCCGCGGAACCGGCATCTTTGCAATACATCGCTCCTTACGCCGCGTGCGCCATGGGCGAATACTTCCGCGACAACAAGCGGCACGCCGTCACTTTCTACGACGATCTCTCGAAGCACGCGCAGGCCTATCGCGAAATCTCTTTGTTGTTGCGCCGCCCGCCGGGCCGCGAAGCTTTCCCTGGCGACGTGTTTTATCTCCACTCGCGGTTGCTGGAGCGCGCCGCGAAGCTCAACGACAAACTCGGCGCCGGCTCGCTCACGGCACTCCCGGTGATTGAAACGCAGGCCGGCGACGTCTCTGCGTACATCCCAACAAACGTGATTTCCATTACCGACGGGCAGATCTATCTCGAAGCCGACCTTTTTAACGCCGGCATTAGGCCGGCCATCAACGTGGGCATCAGCGTCAGCCGCGTCGGCGGCAACGCGCAAATCAAGGCTATGCGCCAGGTGGCCGGCACTTTGCGCCTGGACATGGCCCAGTACCGGGCACTCGCTGCTTTCGCGCAGTTCGGCTCCGATCAGCTTGATAAGGTTACGCAAGCCCAGCTCGCCCGCGGGCAGCGGCTCACGGAAATCCTGAAACAGGATCAGTACGCGCCGCTCTCCATCGAAAAACAGGTACTCAGCATTTACATCGCAACGAGCGGCGCTATGGACAGTGTGCCCGTCGCTGATGTTGGTCGTTTCGAGCGCGAGTTTTTGCAATTCGTCGAGACTAACTTTCCCTCGGTGTTGAAGAACATCGCGACAAAAAAGGCCCTCGATGACGGCATCAGGGCGGAGATCAAAACCGCCGTTGACGGGTTCAAGGAGCGTTTCACGGCTGCCGTAGCTACCGCGGCGAACTGAGGTCCGAAGCGTAACGAACGAACATGCCTACACTTCTCGATTTCCGGCGCCGCATCCGCTCGGTGAAGAACACCCAGCAGATTACGCGCGCGATGAAGTTCGTCGCTGCGGCGCGCTTGCGCCGGGCGCAAGAAGCGGCCTTGGCTGCCCGGCCTTATGCGACAGAGCTCGCGCGCGTGTTGCGGTCCATCATGTCGCGCATCGATCAGCCCGAGCATCCACTGCTTGCGCATCGCCCGGAAGAAAAAATTCTCGTGATTGTTCTGACGGGTGAACGCGGCCTCGCCGGGGCTTTCAACTCCAATATATTGCGCAAAGCCAATGAGTTCTTCCGTCCCCATCGAAGCAAAAAGCTTTCCGTGATTCCGGTGGGGAAAAAGGGCCGCGATGCGTTGAAAAAGGCGGGGTTTCGCTTCCCTGCCGAATACGTGAACGTCCTGGCTCAAGTCAATTTTGGAACCGCGCGGGACATTGCCTCCGTGGTGACCGATCTTTACGCCAAGGAGGAAGCGGATGCCGTGTACATCGTATTCAGCGAATTCAAGACCGTGATGACGCCAAACCTCGTACTCGAAAAATTGCTGCCCGTCGAAGCGATGCGTGCCGACGAAGAATCCGCCAGCGAAAAAGATTCCGCGCCGGTCGACTACATTTACGAGCAGCCAAAAGAAAAGCTGCTCGATAAGCTGCTGCCGCGCTACATCGAAACGCAGATTCTGCGCGCCATGCTCGAGTCCTCCGCGGCCGAGCACGCCGCGCGGATGACTGCCATGGAATCGGCGACGAAGAACGCCGGCGAGGTCATCGAAGCGCTGACACTGCACATGAATAAAGTGCGCCAGGCGGCTATCACCAAAGAGATTATTGAGATTGTCAGCGGGGCTTCGTCCACCGCGTAGGAGAAGGCATGGCAGAGAAACAAGCAGCCGTCGGACATATCGTGCAGATCATCGGGCCGGTGCTCGACGTCCAATTCGAGTCTGGGCACTTGCCGTCGATTTACAACGCAGTGCGCATCACGAGCGAGGGCTTCAGCGTTCCTGAACCGATAGATGTCACCGCCGAGGTGCAGCAGCATCTGGGCGAAGGTCGCGTGCGTTGCGTTGCCATGGAGCCTACCGAAGGGCTGGTCCGCGGCATGAAAGCAGTCGACACCGGAGCGGGCATCACTGTTCCGGTGGGGCGTCCGACGCTTGGCCGGGTGATGAACGTGCTCGGCAAGCCCGTGGATCAGCTTGGACCCCTAACCAGCAAAACGAACTATCCGATTCATCGTCCCGCGCCCTTGCTTGCGGATCAGTCCACCACTCTTGAAATGTTTGAGACCGGCCCGATGATCTGCACGATATGTCCGACGGCTGCTTGTTTCTCTGCCATGTTTGAGACCGGCATTAAAGTTATCGATTTGATTCAGCCCTTTTTGAAGGGCGGAAAGATTGGATTGTTCGGCGGCGCCGGCGTTGGCAAAACCGTTCTCATTCAGGAATTGATCAACAATGTCGCGATGCAACACGGCGGAGTGTCTGTGTTCGCGGGGGTCGGCGAACGTACCCGCGAAGGAAACGACCTTTGGCTGGAATTCCAGGAGGCTGGCGTCGTGGTCCCCGGCAATTCGGAGAAGTCCCGCGCTGCTTTGATTTACGGCCAGATGACCGAGCCGCCTGGCGCGCGCCTTCGCGTCGGCCTTACCGGCCTGACGGTCGCGGAATATTTCCGTGACGAAGAGCATCTCGACGTGCTGCTTTTCATCGACAACATTTTCCGGTTCGTTCAGGCGGGCTCGGAAGTTTCCGCGCTTCTCGGGCGCATGCCTTCTGCCGTCGGTTATCAGCCGAACCTCAACACCGAAATTGGCGAATTGCAGGAACGCATCACCTCCACGAAGTCCGGCTCCATCACCTCCGTGCAGGCCATTTACGTTCCTGCCGACGACTACACGGACCCGGCTCCAGCAGCGACGTTTACGCACTTGGACGCTACAACGAACTTGAGCCGCCAGATCGTCGAGCGCGGTATTTATCCCGCCGTCGATCCGCTCGCCAGCTATTCGCGCATTCTCGATCCGCGTATCGTTGGGGCAGAACATTACGCCGTCGCCCGGGGTGTGAAGTCGATTCTGCAGCGCTACAAGGATCTGCAGGACATCATCGCGATTCTGGGCATCGAAGAGCTTTCAGACGAAGACAAGCGCACCGTAGCTCGCGCGCGAAAAATCGAGAACTTCCTTTCGCAGCCCATGTTCGTGGCGGCGCAGTTCACCGGCCTCGAGGGCAAGTACGTCAAAATTGCGGATACCGTCCGCAGCTTCAAGGAGATCGTCGAAGGCAAGTACGACGACATCCCGGAACAGGCCTTCTACATGGTCGGCACGATTGATGAGGCCAAGGCAAAGGCAGAGAAAATGAAGGCGGGCGTCTAACCACAAATGCTTCCGGAATCCATCGAGCTGATTATCGTCACTCCGGAGCGGCAGTTTCTCGGCGAAAGCGTCGTCGAGGTGGTGATGCCAGGCGCCGAGGGTGAACTCGGCATTCTGCCCGGGCACGCTCCGCTAATGACCGAGCTGGGAATTGGCGTGCTCGCTTATCGCGGAGCTGGCGCGAACCCCAGCGGAGTCCTGGCTATCATCCAGGGCTTCGCTGAAGTTTTGGGCGACCGCGTCACGGTGCTCGCGGAGACCGCCGAGCGAGCCGCGGAGATTGACCTGGCGCGCGCGGAAGCTGCAAAAGCTCGCGCGGAACAACGCCTGGCCACCGCTGATCCCAATATCGATTGGGACCGCGCCTTTGTAGCGCTCCAGCGCGCCGTCATCCGAATCCAGGTTGCGCGCAAATATCGCGGCGCTCCTGTCGAGAGTCGCTGACCCTGGCTGGTCCTTGCCTGAAACAGCACATCTTCCCGCAGCTTTTGCGACGCACTCCCCGGTCTCGCATCTAATCTAGTTGGAGACTTTGATGGAAACCCTGACCATGTACACCACTGCGTGGTGCCCAGACTGCCGGCGAGCCAAGACATTCTTGAAAGAGCGGCGCGTGGAATTCCGTGAAGTAGACATCGAAACGGACTCCTCTGCCGAAGAGGTCGTAATGAAAGCCAACGACGGCAAGCGTAGAGTACCCACCATGGAAATTGGCGGACGCTATTTTGCGTGCAGCCCTTTCGACGCCGAGCAATTGGCGGAGGATCTCAAGATTCCGCTGAATCCTTAGTCCGTGGGGCGTCTGTTTTGCGGCCAAGCCCAGGCGGGCCAGTGTGCCTTTGCTCGGCCAGCTCTATTCCACGGCAGCCCCACGCACCCAAACATTCGTGAGTTGCAATTCTTCATCCAGCAAGACGATATCCGCATCGGCACCCGTGCGAAGCGCGCCTTTTTTGAACTCGATTCCCAGGAGTGCGGCGGGGTTTAGCGTTAGCATGCGCACCGCGTCTGCCAGCGGAACGCCCAGCCCGACAATATTTCTCAGCGCTCTGTCCAGCGTTAACGTGCTGCCTGCAAGCTTTCCTTCGGAGTTGCGGCAAATTCCTCCGCTCACGGTCACTTCGAATTTTCCAAGCATGTACTTTCCGTCCGGCATTCCCGTGGCCGAGACGCCGTCGCTGATCAAGATCATGCGTTCTGGTCCCTTGGCCTGCAGGAGCACTTTCATCGCTGCTTGGTCCACGTGCACGCCGTCGGCGATGAGCTCCGCGCTGACTTCGGGTGAAGTAAACACCGCGCCAATCACGCCGCTGTCGCGGTGGGAGAAAGGACGCATGGCGTTGTAGACGTGCACGGCGTGGCGCACCCCGTGTGCAATCGCCGCACGCGTCTGCTCATAGGTCGCATCCGTGTGACCAACGGCTACGACCATTCCCGCATTCCGCGCAGCGTCGATGCATGGCATGGCCCCGAGCAGTTCCGGTGCAATCGTCAAAATTTGCCCGTTCCCCGCCGCCGCCTCGAGAAGGTTTTCCAGTAGCTGCGCGGACGGCAGCTGCAGCCATTCCGACGGATGCACGCCCCGCCTCGCGGGGCTGAGGAAGGGGCCCTCAAAATGAATGCCCAGCACTTCGGCCCGCGCGTCGTCCGTTTCATGTTGTTGGGAAATGTAGTGTGCGATCCCTTCCACGCTTCGAATCGTGTCGCCGGGACTCGCCGTCACCGTCGTCGCCACGAACGAGGTTGTTCCATGCCGGGCGACGGTCTTGGTCACTCCCGCGAGCGCTTCGATGCTGCCTTCCATGACGTCGCGCCCGCCCGCGCCGTGAATGTGCACATCTACGAAGCCGGGCATTGCGGTTCTGTCGGTCGCGGAGATCTCCTCGGCACCGTCAGGAAGTCGCATGCCTTCGCGGAGTCCGAGTTCCTCGATCACTCCGTCGCGGATCAGAATGCCGGCGTCGGTAATTTCGGCGGTCGGAGTCAGCATCCGTCCGGCATGTACTAGAGTCGTGGTCATGGGCTAGGCTGTATCGTAGCGGAATCTCGCATTCTTTCAAAAACCAAATCGCGCAAAAAAAAAACAATGCGGGCGGAGCCGAAGCCCCGCCCGCTGAAAACGTAGTTTATCAGCAACTCTTACTTGCTGGTCGCCGGCGCCATTTCGATGCTTTCCAGTTTCAGCGTCTCGCCGTCCACAGTGCCCTTTACCGTGACATGATGCCCGGCGTGATCCGCCACTTTGTCCTGCGCGTCAATAGCGTAGATTTTCTTGTCGGTATCATTGACGAAGACGTATTTCGCGCCTTCCTTCACACATTTGATGGTGCACTCGCGTGCCCCTTCGTGCGCGGCTTTGGCGCCGCATTTGCTGTCGGCAATGTAGCCGGTCCAGGTTCCGTCCGCGGCCATCGTCAATGCCGCCGCAAAAAGCGTTGCCGCCGTAATCGCTCCAAATCGTATTTTCATGGCTTCCCCCCTCCAGAAATCCACTGCCTGTAAAGTGTGGCCGGGTCGCCCTCAGCTTGGCACAACTCGCGTCCTCCGTCCACTATGCGTATCGAGCCCAATCGAGCCATCGAGCCATCTAAATGTAACCGAAGGGGACAACGTCGCGCCATTTAAGAGGTAACCCGAGTCCAGGACGATTTGGGGAGAGTGCACTTGGGGCGCAAAGGGAAGTGGGAGTATTTCCGAGCCATTTAGAAGCAGGGGGAGGCCACGCAACTAGGCATTCACAACAACAAGCGTTCTCCGGTTACATCTCAAATGGCGCGACGTGGATCGCTCCGGTGACATTCTCAGAAGGCTTGACGCGCTATGCCCTACATGCTACCGAGGGAGCAGCGTTGGGCACTTCACGCAAGAAAATCGGAAGCTTCATGCAAAAAAAGAGGGAGAGTCCTCCAGAACTCTCCCTCCGGCTCTACTCTCTTAAACATTCCTAACTGTGTTGCGGTCGCCAACTGTTTATTGATTCGAGCTTGCATTGCTGGCCGCGGTCTCGGACGCCTTGGGAACGCTCAGGTAGCCCGAGGCCGTCGTCTTCGAAACCTTGTTGACGACCAGCTCGAGCGCT
>Ga0207046_10298_pt1 | contig 12313 bp, 11 predicted proteins | sample Alteio_BWMinCont_66_FD_153303 | JGI IMG/M metagenome (GOLD analysis project Ga0207046, IMG submission 153303) | Enriched cells from forest soil in Barre Woods Harvard Forest LTER site, Petersham, Massachusetts, United States -... | ecosystem: Environmental > Terrestrial > Soil > Temperate forest >...
GCCGGTGGGGTTGCGAGAGGCGGTTGGCGCAGAGGTAGAGAAAAATCCGCGGGCGCTCGAAGAGTAGCTGTTGGGACCGCGCGAAGGTATGCTCGCAGGAGGGTTGACCGCGCGTCCGCCGAATCCGGATGCTGGCGCACCGTTAATCTGCGCAGGGACGCTTGAGACCAAGGCTACGGGCAGCACCAGCAGGCTGAGAAATACGACCGGAGCCGGAATCGAATGCCGCACGAAAATATGATACTCCAACGAAGAAGACGGTGCGCACCTCGTCCTTCGAAGGTTCGTACTTGCTTAGGTAGCAGGCGGGAGGAGCGGCTGCCGGTGACCGGGGACCGAAAGGCAGGACCAGCCAGGAGTATGCAATTGAAAGTGGAACGCGTGATCGCTGAAGGCGCAGACTATAATTCCGCTTACTGCGAAACCTTTTGAGTGACTCGTACCAACGTTTCCGCGTATGAAGTCTGCAATCCGATTTGCGTTGCTGGCGCTGGTGCTGGTGATCGTAGCCATGGTGTCGGCGCTGACCGCGATGCGGTTTGCCATTCACGGGCAGGAGGTCGCCGTGCCGCTGCTGGTCGGGTTGGCTCCCGCGGAAGCGGAGAGGAAGGTGGCCGCACAGGGCTTGCAGATCTCGATCGAGCGGCAGTATTACAGTCCGCTGATTGCAGAGGGAAAGATTATGTCGCAACTGCCGTTGCCGGGAACCAAGGTGCGGCGCGGCTGGCAGGTGCGAGTGGCGCAGAGTCTGGGACCGACCCGAGTGACGATTCCGGATGTGACCGGGGAGAGCGAGCACGCGGCGGAGTTGAACATTCGCCGCCGCGGGTTGGATGTGGCGGCGATGGCGGCGGTCGAGACGGCAGGGATCCCGGCGGACCAGGTGCTGGCGCAGAGTCCCATGGCGAACGCGACCCAGGTGGTGACCCCGAAGATCAGCTTGCTGATAACGGAGGCCGCGGAGCCTCAGGCGTTTGTGATGCCGAGCTTCGCGGGGCAACCACTGGGCAGTGCGAGCCGGAGTTTGCAGGATGCGGGATTCCGGTTGGGGAATGTAAGTGTGGTTGCGCCGGTGAGCACTCCGGCGCCGGACGCGGCGAATCTGGCTGCGCCTGCGGCGCTGCCGTCGCCGCAGGCACAGGCGCCCCCTCCGGCGCAGGCTTCGCCCGCGAGCATCATCGTGTCGCAAGTGCCGGCCGCGGGGCAGAAGGTGATGGCGGGGGCGGTCGTTAACTTCGACGTACGGTAGAAAACTTGCCAGGGATTTGTGCGGATCTCGACGGATAGACCGAAATACTTCCTCAGACTCTTTCCAAAATCGCGGCGAAGAAGCCGTCGCAGGGGTGCACGCCCGGGATCGTGCGGAGATAGGGACCACGCGCGAGCAAGGTGGGATCGGGCCAGGTGAGCTCGCCGCTTTCTTTCAGGCGAGCCAGGTCGTCGCGGCAATCCAGTAGGCGGAACGAATTGGCTTCACATAAAACTTGCTCGACGACATTTTCGTTCTCTTCTTTCTCGAGCGAACAAGTTGAGTAGATAAGGCGTCCGCCGGGAGCGAGTTGGGCGAGGGCGGAGCGGAGGATTGCGACCTGGCGGGTGGGTAATTTCGCGAGATCGTCGAGCGTGAGCCGCCATTTGATTTCGGGATTGCGGGCCAGTGTGCCAGTGCCGGAGCAGGGTACGTCGGCGAGAATGCGATCAAACTGTAGGGACAGCGGGAGATGCTGCGCCTCGGCCGCCACGATTGAAACGCGCGCCGAGGATTGCGATCGAAGCAACAGCTCTTGCAGAAGGCGCGCGCGCTGAGGGTGAAGTTCGACGGCGGTGATTGCGACTGCGGGGTTATGGTCGGCGACGGCCAGCGTCTTGCCGCCGGGAGCGGCGCAGCAGTCAAGAATGCGTGATCCTTCTTTAAGAACGACCGAGCCGACCATGGCGGCGACGAGTTGCGAGGCTTCGTCTTGGATGGCGATCTGGCCAGTGCGGAATGACGGAGTCTGGGTGATGTCTCCGCCCTCCACTCGCCGGGCGGATGACAGTAGTCCTCCGGGGCTGAGAGTGACTCCATCGTGCTGGAGTTGCTTTTCCGCAGTGTGCGTGCGCAGGCGAATTGCAGTGGCGGGGATCGCCTGATTGTGTTGGCAAATCTGCTGAGCGGCGGAGAGTCCGTATTCGCGGGCCCAGCGTTCGACCAGCCATGGGGGATGCGCCAGCGCTCGGGCCAAGGCCTCGGCGGAAGCGGGTTCGCCTTCGGGGGATGCATCTTCATTTCTTGACAGCGCTGAGAGCTTGCGCAGGACGGCATTTACGAAAGGCGCTGCCGAGCGTTTGCGCGCCCGTTTCGCCAACTCGACACTTTGGTGCAGGGCGGCGCGCTGCGGGATGCGATCGAGCCAGAAGAATTGATAGAGGGCGAGGCGCAAAGTGATGAGAATTTCAACGTCGAGTTTGGACAGCGATTGTGACGAAGCGATGGCGATGCCGGCATCGAGGCGTGAACGCCAGCGAAGAACCCCCATGACTAACTCGGTCGCGAGGGCGTGATCGGGAGTGGAGAGGCGTTCATAGGCGGCAGAATGCAGCAGGTCCGAGGCGTAGGAGGATTCGCGTTCGACGCGAAGGAGGATGTCGAAAGCTGCGGCGCGGGCGGGCGAGACCGGTGTCTTGGCAGGTCTGATGCGAGAGTTCAAGCTGCCAGTATGACGGAAGCTGGCGGGTTGCGGAAGTGAGAGCAACCGCTTCCCCGCGGCGGAATCGGTCTGGCTAGCAAACGCGGGCTGCGCCCGCGAGCGGCGGTCTCCACATTTAAGTCATTGGGTCGGCCCTGGGGTCTGCGGTGAAATCAGAGGGAACCTAATTTTTCGCCGGAGTGCGGATGATAGCCGCGGGTGAAGTCTGCGGCGGAGGAGCGCTTCTTGCCTTCGCGTTGAATCTCCAATAGTTCGAGGGATGTGTTGCGGCCGCAGCCGACGAGGAGACGACCGGAATCGACGCGCAACTCGGCGGGAGGCACGGTATCGGCCGCTGGACGTGCGTTCAGGATCTGCAGGGTCTTGCCGCGAAAATTTGTGTAGGCACCGGGCCAGGGTTGGAAGCCGCGAATGCGGTTCACGAGATCGCCGGCAGAGCGGGAAAAGTCCACCCGGCCATCTTCTTTCTTCAGGATGGGCGCGAGGCTGGCTTGCGAGTTGTCTTGGGGGCGAGGTTGAACGCTGCCGGCCTCGAAGAGGCGCAAAGTCTCGACGACCAGATCGGCGCCAATGACGGCCAGGCGTGGAGCGAGGGTTTCGGCGGTATCATCGGGCGTGATGGGGAGTTCTTGCTGAAGCAGGATGTCGCCGGTGTCGAGGCCGGCGTCGATACGCATGGTGGTGACACCGGTGACGGTCTCGCCGTTGGCGATGGCCCACTGGATGGGCGCGGCACCGCGATATTTCGGGAGCAGCGAGGCGTGCAGATTGATGTTGCCGAGTGGAGGAAGCTCGATCATCCACTGCGGAACGATGCGGCCGTAGCCGACGACGATGATGGCGTCGGGCTTGAGCGCGCTCAGTTGAGCGCGGAATTCTTCGTTGCTTCTAATTCGGTCAGGCTGGGTGACCGAGAGGTTCAGGCGCAGAGCGGATTTTTTCACCGGTGACGAGACCAGTTCGAGGCCGCGTCCTTTTGGACGATCCGGCTGGGTAACGACGAGATGCAGGCGTAATCCGGCACCGACCAGCTTCTCCAGGGTTGGGACGGCGAAGCTCGGCGTGCCGCAAAAAACCAGATTCAGAGACATTGGGTAATCGTGTAATCAGCTGATTGGGTAACGGGGAGCGTTTTTCAGCAATCGCAGTTCCATTCACCAATTACAGAATTACCCAATTCCTCAATCTTTACCACTCTCCCGCTTTCATCATCTTCCGGATTTTTCGCTTCATCAGGTCACGCTTAAGGGCGCTAATGTGGCTGATGTAGAGTTTGCCGTTCAGGTGATCGGTCTCGTGCAGGAAGGCGCGAGCGAGCAATTCCTCAGCGGTTTTTTCGAACATTTGGCCGTGAACATCCTGGGCGCGAATGGTGACTCTGGTGGGACGGCTAACATTCTCGCGGAAGTCGGGAATGCTGAGGCAGCCTTCACTCTGACTATGGCGACCCTCGGTGTGAATGATTTCGGGATTGATGAGAACGAGTTTGGCGCCAGGATCTTCCTGGAAAGTAACGTCGACGACCGCAATGCGGCGGCCAATGCCGATTTGAGGCGCGGCCAAGCCGACTCCGTGCGCGGCGTACATGGACTCGAACATGTCGGTGACGAGCTGCTGCAACTCTTCGTCAAAGCCCGTGACCTTTTCCGATGGTTTCTCGAGAATGGGATTGCCGAATTTTACGATGGGATAAATCATCAGTAATTTTTCAATTGCTGGCAGTAACCGCGAAAATTTCTTGAGGTTTCCGTCATGGAATCGCCGCCGAATTTTTCCAGCGCACAGCGCGCCAGAGTCAGAGCCACCATGGCCTCGGCAGCAACTCCGGCGGCGGGGACTACACAAACGTCGGAACGCTCGTAGGCGGCCTTCACCGGTTCGCGGGTGGCAAAGTCAACCGACTGCAAGGGACGGCGAAGGGTAGAAATTGGTTTCAAATAGCCGCGCACGCGGATTTCCTGTCCATTGGAGACGCCGCCTTCAATGCCTCCAGCATTATTTCGCGTGCGGGAGAAAGCGGTGTAGCCGGAAGTGGCAGTGTAGCCGATTTCGTCGTGCACCGCCGAGCCGACGGCAAAAGCGGCAGCGACGCCGGAGCCGATTTCTACCGCCTTAACCGCTTGCAGGGACATGACCGCGGCTGCGAGCATGGCATCGAGACGCTGGTCCCACTGCGCGTAGGTGCCAAGGCCAGGGGGAACCTGGTGGGCCACGACTTCAAAGACTCCGCCGAGCGAATCTCCGCTCTTGAGAACTTTGTCCACTTCGCCTTTCATGCGTTGCTCCGCTTCCGGGTCGGCGCAGTTGAGCAGAACGTCCTCGCGGGCGTGGAGAGCGCGAATCTTTTCCCAGGGGACTTCGTCAGAAAGTGTGACCCCGCCAGTTGCGACCACATGACTGAGAATCTCGATATCGAGCTCGCGCAAGAAGAGTTTCGCGATGGCACCGATGGCAACCCGGGCGGCCGATTCGCGGGCGGAGGCGCGCTCGAGCACATAGCGGGCTTCGGGGAAGTTGTACTTCAAGGCTCCGGCAAGATCCGCGTGGCCAGGCCGGGGAGAAGCAACGCGTTTGTGTTTCGCGGGATCGCCCTCGGCGACAGGCAAGGATTCCTGCCAGTTCTTCCAGTCCCGGTTTTGAAGTTGGACGGAGATGGGCGAACCGATGGTCATCCCTTGACGTACGCCGGAAAGAATGTGGGCAGTGTCGCGCTCGATCTTCATGCGGCCGCCGCGGCCGTAGCCCTGTTGCCGCCGCCAGAGTTCGCGGTCGAGGAAGGCCTCATCGATTTTCAATCCCGCAGGCACGCCGGAAAGAAAAGCGACCAACGCTTCGCCGTGCGACTCTCCCGCGGTGAAATAGCGCAGCATAAATTTTCGATTGTACCTGATGCGAGGTGAGATCGGGCCTAAGGGAGTGAGTCTCAGTCCCCTAAGGAAAAAACCAGACAGCGTATTTTCAGGAACACTATGGCGCCGCGAACGGTTACAATAAGGCAACGACTTTAGAGCAACGACTTTAAAGCAACGACTTTCCGTCAGGGTTCGAACCGAACCCGGCTCGCGCCGCAGCGCAATTCTCTCTGGCCGCAATTAAGGAGACGCCTGTGTGCTCCCCCGCACATATCCAACGCGAAACGATTTTTGGAGATAAAGAGATCCGGTGCCTTCTGGTGCACGATCATGTCTTGCTGCGCCAGGGATTGCGGCGTTTGCTGGAAGATGAACCGGACATTGTAGTGATCGCGGAAGCGGGGAATGCTGCCGAGGCGCTACAGAGGGTGTTCGAGCATCGGCCCGAGGTGGTGATCACCGATGCGCACATATTCGAGTGCGCGCCCGATCAAACCGAGCGGTTGATTCTGCAATGCTCTCCCCATAGCAAGCTGTTGTTTATGACAACCCATGAAGAGAACACTTTGCCAGCATCGCAAGCAGACGGAACGAGCTGCGCGGTGCGGCAAACCTCCGCGGAAGAGCTAGTAGAGATGGTGAGGAGGACGCACTCCGCCGAGGAAACGGCTGTGCGAGTGATGCCGGAAAGACGCCGAGGAGAATTGTTGCCCCAGGAATTGCTTCCGAGAAAGCGGGTTTTAACTGCTCGTGAACGCGAGGTGTTGAAACTGTTGGCGGAAGGCAGGACGGTGCGGTCGGCAGCCGTTGTTTTGGGATTGAGTCTTAAGACGGTGGATGCGCACAAGTTCAATTTGATGCGGAAGTTGGGGATTCACAATAAGGCGGAACTGGTGATGTGGGCGATTCAGAAGAGGGTGGTGAAGGTGCCGGCGAATTTCTAGCCATACCCCTTCGTGAGCGGTTGCGCCGTGCCGAATCGCACGAGCGAAGTTTGCTAGCAGATTTTCTCTCGCCCCTTTCGGGGGCTTTTTCTTTCCCACGGCTTACGCCGTGGGCTGCATTCTTTCGCCGCTTCGCGTCCGCTGCTCGGTGGAACCTCTTTTTGACCTAAGTTGTGAGATCCCTCGGGCGCTAGAGCGGTGCCCTGCCCAAGCAGCATGAAGAGATAGCTTCTATTCCATAGTGGCAGCGGCGGCAAGTTCGGCGAGGCTGGAGACCGTCATGTCGGGCCTGGCCTCGGCGGCTTTTACGGCGCCGACGCCGGGGCGGGCGGAGGGACGGTTCACCCATACGGTGGCGAGGCCGAGCGATTGCGCGGGAACGACGTCGTGGTAGATGCTTTGCGCGACGTGCAGCACTCGATGGGCAGGAGCGTTGATGCGACTCAGGGCCAGCTCGAAGAGTTTCAGGGAAGGTTTGTAGGCCTGGGCTTGCTGCGCGGTGATGACTGCATCGAAGTCTACGCCGAGCTGAGAGCGCGTGCCGGCGAACAGATCATCGTCCACATTCGAGAGAATCGCCAGCCGAAAGCGACTCTTGAGCTGGCGAAGAGCGTCAACCGTGTCCGGCCAAGGCCTCCAGGTGGGAAGAGAGTCGGGCAGTGAGCGCACTTGTTCGGCACTGGGAGTGAAACGAAATTCCGCCGCGAACTGGCGCACTACCGACTCCAGGACGTCACGATAGAGGCGAAATGTTCCCTGCTCGGAACGTTGCTCGAAATCTCCATAGAGTTTGAGCACGGTGGCGTCGTCGATCTTTTTTCCGTGCGCGGAAAGAATTCGATGAAGCGCCGAAAGAATTCCAGCCTCCCAATTGATCAGCGTGCCATAGCAGTCAAAGGTGAGGATTTCGAAGCGGGCGAAGTCCAGAATTGGTGGCGGCGTCGGTTCAGGCATGGGCGGTGTCGAACTGCCAGCGAGTCGCGTTATTGGGAAAATCTCTTTCGGTCCAGGCCAGCACGACGCGCGGACGGACGCGATAGAGCACCACTTCAGGCGTGACCATCAGGGGCATTTTGTATTTGGCGCGGGAAGCGGCGTCCAGAGGCTGGACCGTAGATTGATCGGCGAGGTCCACCTCGACGGCGCTGCCCTCGAGGATGACTACATCGTCGCCGGAATCGAGATGAATGGATACAGCGGCATTCTGAGCCAGGTTGCGAGCTTTGCGCGAAGCCCGGGAGGTGCCGAAGTAGAAGGCTCCTTCGACCCAAAACCCCCAGACGGGGATGGAGTGGGGGCGGCCGTCGGGGCGGGCGGTGCAGATCCAGTAATTGCGCGCCTTGGTGAGCCGTTCCTCGGCGTGGCTGAAGGGCAGGTATTGCAGCCGAGGCTTCAGTCCATACATGGGCGGAAGATGGGGCAAACCTGCGCGGCAGCCGGCGGGATGGGCTGATTTCGCTTTTTCTGCGGATTTCTCCGGAGGTTTCAGTTTCGGAGCTTTGAGTTTGGGCGTTTTGAGTTTGGGCATCGTCACACACCGGCGCTCAGAGATGGGATACGGTTGATTACTTTACCGCCGAGTCTCGATGCCGGGCAAGGTGGGAGTTGGATCAGGAGATTCGTCGAGTTCGGGGTCGGAAGTCTCTGCGGGATCTTCCGGAGGCAACACTTTCTTCGGAGCCAGAAACTTGGCGGTGTTTAGAAGCGGCCGGCCGAGGGAACCGTTGTAGCTCGTCCAGGGGCTGTCGAAAGCGGCTTCGCGATCGAAATGCGCGCGCATAGCCTCCATTTTAGAGTCGAGGTCGTCGAGATAGTGCAGCATCAGAGCTTCCGGGAACATCGGGAGTTTGGGCGAGCCGAAGTCGTACTGGCCGTGGTGGCTGATGATGAGGTGCTCGATCATGGTCTTGAGTTCATCGGGGAAGCCGGGTTGAAGAGCCAGCTTGGCCTGCAACATTTCCAGCTCGATGATCAGATGGCCGAGAAGCTGGCCCTTGGTGGTGTACGAGAACGAACGGTTATAGCTGAGTTCGTGAATTTTTCCAATGTCGTGGAAGAATGCGCCGGTGAGAAGGAGGTCGCGATTGATTTGGGGATAGTTATTGCACATCAGATCACAGGAACGGAACAATGAGACCACGTGATCGAGCAGACCTCCGATGTAGGCGTGATGCAAGGTTTTGGCTGCGGGAGCATTGCGATAGGCGGCAGCGATTTCAGGATCGGCCATGAAAGCCTGGACGAGCGACTTGAGATGGGGATTCTCGAACGAGGAGACAAAGTTCGCAAGAGTTTGCCAGAGCTCGTCGACGTCTTTGGGGGTCTTGGGAAGGTAGTCGGCGAAGTCGATTTCGGATTCGCCCAGTTTGCGCAGCTTGTGGACCGTGAGCTGAAAGCGGTTCTTGTACTTGTTGATGAGGCCTTTGATCTTGAGGAAGTCATCCTGCTCGAAAGCTTCGAGAACTTCTTCGACGTTGTCCCACATTTTGGCTTCGAGCTGGCCGCTGCGGTCGCCGAGGGTGAGCGCGAGGTAAGGCTCGCCGGACTTCTTGGGTTTGATCTGCTTGCCCACGACGACGAAAGTTGAAGTGATGACCTTATTCTCTTGCCGCACGCAATCGCAGATGTAAAAGTCTTTCATCGGTGGTCTGAGCGTAAAGGACGCATCGCCAGAGGGGATCAGAGGAAGCCGAGCTTCTTCTTTTTCTTCTTTCCGAGTTTCCTGGCGTCGGATTCTTTGGCCGCGGCGGTTAGGATCGGCTTAGTCTGGTTCGGGCTGGCTCCGGTATCGACGTAGCTGGGCTTGACATCAATGTAGGCGTCTTCGCGCAACTTGGTGAGATAGGCGCGGAGAGCGGGCTGCAATTTCTCGTAGTAGAGCGCGTCCTGAATTTTTGGGAGTACGTCCTTCAGAGGAGGAATGCCGGCCATCTGATGATCGATGACCTTCAGGATCACGTAGCCCTGCCTGGTGCGAATCACGTCCGTGACTTCTCCTGCCTTCATGGCAAAGGTCCGGTCCTCGAGTTCTTTGGCAAGCTTTCCGCGCTCGAACGTGCCCAGGCTACCGCCATCGGCAGCCGAGGGGCCGTCAGAATACTTCTTGGCAATGTCTTCGAAGGCCGCACCGGCGCGAATCTGCTTTAGGAGATCATTGGCCTTGGCATCGGCAGCGCTGAGAGCTGCGGCATCGGTAGACGCTTTGGCGGCCTCATCGACTGGCGGTTGGACGGCGGGAGTGGAAGCGGTCGCGCTCGGGTCAGCTACGGGAGAAATGGAGGGCGTGGCTGCTTTCGGAGCAACCAGAATTTCGCTCAGCCGGATGTATTCCGCCTGTTCCATTGCGCTCTTGTGATCGTCGTAGAACTTCTGTTCCTCGTCTTTGCCGATAGCGAGTTTGCCTCCGACTTCCTCGCCAATCACTTTCTGGGTGATGATCTGGTTGCGCATGTTCTGCTTGAAGTCTTCCCACGAGACGCCCTGCTTGGTGGCTTCCTTTTCCAGGTCCTCGAGGGTCTCCAGCTTCATGTCTTTGCGCATCTGGTCCAGGCGCTTAATGAGATCAGTATCGCCAGTGATGCCGAGGTCTTTCCCTTTGTCGAGCAGAAGCTGCTGGTCCATGAGATCGCGAAGAATGTCTTTTTCACGATCGGCATAGGCCTTGTCCGGATCTTTGGGAACCTGCTGCTTGACCTCGTCCTTGAGCTGATCCTTGCTGCGGTCAAACTCCGAACGGGTAATGATCTGGTTGTTGACGCGGGCGATGATTTCTTCGACAACTTGTCCGTTTTGTGCGGCCTGTCCGGCGGCCAGCGCGGACCCACAGGTCAAAGCAATAAGAACCAGGCAATGTTTTTTCATAAAATTGATGGGGCGGCCACGCTTCCTGGGCTTGCGGGCAAAGGGGCTGGGCCGATTCCAAACATCTTACTCCTTCGCAGCCAAGCCCGGGGTTCAGCCGCTCATTTTTGACGCCCTTGATTAACTTCGACGCTTCGGGCGGCGCGAAAGTTGGCCGGAGGGACAATGAGGGACAATTAAGCGGTCCGCACCAAGGCGAGGGCGGTTCGGTCGTCGGAGGGAGGGGCGCCCGCACCGAACTCCCCGATGGATCTCAGAATGAAGGCACAAAGCGCCGCCGCAGAATCGCTGGCCAGAGCAGCCTGAAAAAGTTGCTGGACGCGTTCCAAGCCGAAGGCTTCAGTGGACTGCCCCCTGTGACCCTCGGACTCGATCACTCCGCGGGAAACCAGCAGCAGCGCCGCATCTTTCTCCAGACCGACCGTCGGAGCCTCGCAGGTAGCGTGAGAGAAGAGTCCAAGAGGCAGACCTGTTGAACCGAGCTGGACGATCCCGCGGCGGTCGCGGAGAAGCCCCGGAGTGTGTCCGGCGTTGGTATAGCAAAGCGTGCCAAACTTCTCGTGATAGCAGCCGATGAAGGCCGGACAGGGGTGAACGCCATGGGAGGTTTCGATCAGGCCGCGATTGATGTGGAGACAGAGTTCCGTCATGGCCTCGGATTCGTTGAGGTCGGGGTGCGAAAAGAGCTCAGTTCCAAGGGTGCGAAAGATTTCTTGCGCGGCCTCGAGGATGCCGCAGTTATCCCCGCGGCGTCCAGCGACGTCGAACAGGCCAAGTAGAACGCGCTCCGGGCTGACCCGGACGGAGTCATAAAAGTCTCCGGCAACGCGTTCACCCAGGAAGTCGGCCGCGATAACGGCTCCCTCAATCGTGGGAAACACAGTCGCGACGGGCTCGGCTGTGGGGCCAGTCTCTGGATCGTGGGAGTGAAACCGAGAGAACATGAAAGGGTAAAACCGAAGCTAGCACAGGAGTGGGTGGGCGACAAACGCGCCCCTAGCACGTAGGACGCTACTGGCCGTACTTGTCGGCAAGATATCGGGCCAAGTCAGACTCGAGCTGGCCGTAGTCGGCATGGATCGTCTCTCGCAAAGCGGCCTCGGTGGAGCTGCCTTGGCTGATGCGCTGCAGGATGCGTTGGATATCGCTCAGGCCGTAGGAATCGCTAATGTACGACACGGCCGCCAGCGACTCGGCATAGGCCACATTAGCTTCCGAGCCCGAGAAATGCAGAAAGTTCCCTTCCAGGACATTCAGCGGAATATTGCGTTGCGCTTTGTAGAGCAGAGAGAGCTGGTGTCCATCGCCGCCCAGGCTTTTGGGCTCGAGGAACTGGGCGATGCCTTCGTGCAGCCAGTGCGGACAGCGGCCTGCGGAAAGCTGATTAATAAACGAGTGAGCCAGTTCATGCTTCAGAACGTGCCCCAGCTCCGGCGTCATGGAACTCAAGCCGCTGATGGGGATGCGCAGCTTGCCATCATTAATCGCTCCGCTCCAGGTGGGGGCGTGGGTGACATCAAAGAAGGCCTGCTCGGTGTAGAGGGTTACAAGAATATTGTCGCGGGGCGGGTTGCCGAGGTCGCGGGCCAGGTCATCATAGTCGGATTCGAGTGCGGCCAGGATTTGTGCCCGGAAGGCCTGGGTCGTCTGCTTGCCCTCATAGTGCAGAACGAAATGACTGCTTTCGCCCTCGGCGAAGTCAGATTCGACACTCTGCTCGCGCTCGGCCTTGGCCAGAAGCTGCTCGACTTTGGCATCGGGACGCAACTGGAGAGAGCGTTTCCAGGAAGCAGCGGCGTCCCGGGTGTGATCGGAGGCGAACTGCGCATAGCCGAGCATGGTGTAGGCGTCGGCCGAATCGGGCGCAGCCCGTACGGCGTGCTGGGCAGAAAACAGAGCTTGGGTTGCGTTGCCGGTGCGAACCAGCAATGCCGCGTAATAGACGAGAATGGTGGAATTGTTTGGC
>Ga0207046_10264_pt2 | contig 12295 bp, 9 predicted proteins | sample Alteio_BWMinCont_66_FD_153303 | JGI IMG/M metagenome (GOLD analysis project Ga0207046, IMG submission 153303) | Enriched cells from forest soil in Barre Woods Harvard Forest LTER site, Petersham, Massachusetts, United States -... | ecosystem: Environmental > Terrestrial > Soil > Temperate forest >...
GATTACCAAACTCTTCTTTCATATAAGGAAGCATAGCTTCAAAAACTTCGTTATCTAATTTGGTTGTGGCTGCGTTATCAAGATAAACTTTCATGGTATTATTTTATAAACTCAATTGTTCTACAAAGGTACGTGTCTTATTAATTTCAGCGTACATTATTTTATCATGTTCTATAAACTTAACTTTTTTACGGTAATCACTTACCGTTTTTTCGATTATTGGAGATGATTTAACAGGTTTTCTGAACTCCAATGCCTGCGCAGAGTTCATAAACTCAATAGCAAATATTTTATATACATTATCTACCACCTTGTAACATTTTGTAGCCGCGTTGGCCCCCATGCTAACGTGGTCTTCTTGTCCGTTAGACGAAACAATGCTATCAACTGAAGCAGGAGAACAAAGTTGCTTATTCTGACTAACAATAGAAGCAGCTGTATATTGCGGAATCATTAAGCCAGAGTTAATGCCTGGTTTTGCCACTAAAAAAGGAGGTAAATTGCGAATGCCCGAAATAAGCTGATAGGTGCGTCTTTCAGATATACTGCCCAATTCTGCAATGCCCATAGCTAAGTAATCTAAACCTAAAGCAAGTGGTTGCCCGTGGAAATTTCCACCCGAAATAATTTCATCTTCATCCGGAAAAATAGTTGGATTATCGGTAACCGAGTTAATTTCTGTTTCAATAATTTGTTGGACATGTCGCACCACATCTTTGGTGGCACCATGCACTTGAGGAATGCAGCGGAACGAGTAAGGGTCTTGCACCCATTCTTTTTTCTGTTCAATTAGCTTGCTGCCTTTTAAATAATTTCTTACTGCTTTTGCTGTTTCAATTTGACCCAAATGCGGACGAACATTTTGTATTAATTCGCTAAAAGGATCAATTCTACCGAGAAATGCATCAACTGACATAGCTCCTGTAAAATCAGCTAGTTTGTTAAGGTGATTGCTTTTTATAACACACCAAACACCATAAGCACTCATAAATTGAGTACCATTTAAAAGTGCCAAACCTTCTTTTGACTGAAGTTTAATAAGTGTTAATTTTAATTTTTTATACAGATTTTCGGTAGTAGTTTTCTTACCTTGATAATAAACCTCGCCTAAACCCAATAAGGGCAATGTAAGATGCGCTAATGGGGCTAAATCACCTGAAGCACCTAGTGAACCTTGCTGATAAATAACAGGTAAAATATCATTGTTATAAAAGTAAAGAAATCGGTTTGCTGTTTCTATGCTTACAGCAGATTTTCCATAAATAAAATTACGAATTTTAAGCAACAGCATAATTTTAACTACTTCTTGCGGAACTTCTTCACCTAAGCCGCAAGCATGCGATTTTACAAGGTTTTCTTGTAATTGCTGCAACTCATCATTTGGAATAATTACATTGCAAAGTGAGCCAAACCCCGTGTTTACACCATAAATAGGCTCTTTTTGAGTAGCTTGTTTTTTATCTAAATAAGCGCGACAGGTTTTTATATTTTTTATAGCATCAGCAGAAAATTTAAGTTTTGAATGACTTGTTACAATTTTTTCGATATCAGAAATGCTAATATGTTTTTTTGGATTTAAGCTAAAAATCATGCCGCAAAGATATAAGTTTTGCGGCAAGAGATTTGAAATAATGCAGTCTATTTATCCCAAAATATCATCGAAACAAGCACATACATATGCAATCATTTCTTCATTAATCATAGGGGTTACACCTATCCAAAAAGTATTATTTACAATTATTTCGGTATTGGTTAAATCACCCACAACACGGTAGTTAATATTTTTGAAATAAGGCTGTTTTCTTAAATCGCCGGCAAATAATAAACGAGTAGCTACTTTTTTATCATTAAGTTTTTGCACCAAATCGTTACGTGAAATGCCTGCATTATCTTTCACTGTAATTAAAAACCCAAACCATGATGGCTCTGAGTTTTCGGTAGCCTTTGGCAATATCAGTTTATCAGCATGTTTGGCTAAACCTTTACTTAATAAATCGAAATTCCTTTTTCTGGTTTTTACAAATCCATCTAATTTTTGAAGTTGTGCCAAGCCCAGCGCAGCCTGCATATCAGTTATTTTTAAATTATAGCCTATACGAGAGTATATATATTTATGATCGTAACCCATTGGCAAATCACCTAATTGCTGGCAAAAACGTTTGCCACAGGTGTTATCTTTACCCGGTTCGCACCAGCAATCACGTCCCCAGTCTCTAAACGATTCTGCAATAGTTTTTAATTTAGGACTAGACATGAATACAGCTCCCCCTTCCCCCATTGTAATATGGTGTGCCGGATAAAAACTAAGGGTAGCAATATCACCAAAAGTACCCACGTGTTTACCGTTATATTTTGCACCAAGTGCATCGCAGCAATCTTCTAACAACCATAAATTATGTTTATCGCAAAAAGCAGTAATAGCATCTAAATTAAACGTGTTACCCAGTGTATGTGCAACAACTACTGCTTTAGTTTTGTTAGATAAAGCTTTTTCTAAATGTGTTATGTCTATTTGATAAGTTGGAATATTTACATCTAAAAAAACAGGAATGGCACCAAACTGCACAATTGGGTTTATAGTTGTTGGAAATGATGCCGCAACTGTTATTACTTCATCTCCCGGCTTAATGGCTTCATCACCTAGTTCTTTTGCAGTTAAAGTAGCAAAGGCAACCAAGTTAGCTGATGAGCCACTGTTAACCGTAATAGCAGATTTTATATTGATGTACTTAGCCAGTTTTTTTTCAAATTCTGTATTGAATTTTCCGGTAGTAAACCAAGCATCTAAAGCAGAATCTGTAATATATTGGATTTCGGTATGATCGAATACTTTTCCGCTAACAGGCACCGCAGACTCTCCCGCTACAAAAGTTTTTTGTTTGAAAGCTTCATCGTGATACTCTTTAATTAAAGAATGTATTTGATGTTTTATATCTAAAAGTTTTGACATATTATTTTTTGCAATAGGCTTTTATTTGTTCTACTCTATCTTGATAAATATTTTTATTTTCTAATTCCTGCACATAACCATCTATGGTAAATTGAATTGTTTCGCTAAAATTTAATTTAGGTTTCCAATCCAATTTGGTAATCGCTTTTGTAATGTTTAATTGAAGAAGATTTGCTTCGTGTAGTTTTTCTTTAACAGATGTTTCATCTGTTTTTATAGAAGGAATTACTTTTTTTACTTCAGTAACCACATCATTTACAGTATAAGTTTCATTAGGGTAAGGTCCAAAATTCCAGCCGCCTGAAAATTGTTTTCCGCTTACTAAAAGTTTTTCTCCTAATTTTAAATAACCAAAAAGCGGCTCTAATACAAATTGCCAGGGACGCACCGATTGCGGGTTTCTGATAATTGAAACTTCATTGTTTTTATAGGCACGTATCATATCAGGAAGAATACGATTATCTGCCCAATCACCCCCACCAATAACATTTCCTGCACGTGCAGATGCAATAGCAGCTGTATTTTCTTTTGAAAAAAATGATTTTTGGTATGAGTGTGTAATTAACTCCGAACAACCTTTAGATGCACTATATGGATCATCTCCTCCCATCCTGTCTTCTTCAGTATATCCAATTGCTTGTTCTATGTTTTGATAACACTTATCAGTAGTAACATTTACGGCAGCCCTAATTGAAGGGCAATTTCTTACCACTTCAAAAAAATTAACCGTGCCCATTAAATTTGTTTCGAAATTATAATGAGGATTATTATAAGATTCGATAACCAAAGGTTGTGCAGCTAAATGAAATGCTATATCAGGTTTTATTTGCTGAACATAATCAGAGAATTTTTTAAGGTTCCTGATATCTCCATCGGCATGATGAATTTTAGTAGCTAAATTTGTTGTAACAAAATTATCCTGATTAGTAAGTGGCGGAAGTGCATAACCATACACATCAGCGCCTAATTCTTTAAGCCAAATACAAAGCCAAGAGCCTTTAAAACCAGTATCTCCGGTTATGAGAACTTTTTTATTTTTATAAACGTTATTGAATAAATCCATTCTCTTTATTTCCAAACTTTCCATTCAGCTTTACCTGAATCCCACAACTCTTCTAATTCTATTTTATCCCTGATTGCATCCATACATTTCCAAAAACCATTGTGCGCATAAGCATTTAATTGCCCATCGTTTGCAATTTCTATAAGTGGCTTTTTCTCCCATTGAATCTCATTCATATCTCCTTCCAGGTAGTTGAAAATCTCTTTGTTTAAAACAAAAAAACCTCCATTTATCCATATACCATCGCCAATAGGTTTCTCTTGAAATTTTTTTACAACACCTTTATCATCCATATCTAAATTACCAAAACGACCCGGTAACTGAATTGACGTAAGTGTTGCCATTTTATTAGATTTTGTATGGAAGGTAATTAATTTAGCAACATCAATATTAGCTACGCCATCGCCATAAGTAAGCATAAAGGTTTCGCCATCAACATATTTTTTAATTTTTTTTATACGACCAGCTGTATTTGTATCAACACCAGTTTCAACTAAGGTTACTTTCCAGTTTTCAGCATCCGAATTATGGATTTCCATTTTATTATTTGCCAAATCAATGGTTACGTCAGATTGATGTAAAAAGTAATTAGCAAAATATTCTTTTATCATATACCCCTTATACCCCAAGCAAATAACAAACTCATTAAAGCCATAATGCGAGTAAATTTTCATTATATGCCACAGTATTGGCTTACCCCCTATTTCCACCATAGGTTTTGGGCGAATGCCTGTTTCTTCAGAAAGTCTTGTGCCTAGTCCACCTGCTAAAATAACTACTTTCATTTATCGAGTTTTTAATTGCTAATTATCTATTTTTGAAATAAAGGCGTCCATCTCTAAAAATTCACTCTTTCTTTTTCAATTACCAATGGACGTTTACGTATTTGTGTGTTAATGGCACCAATATATTCGCCAATAATGCCAATAAAAAAAAGTTGTACTGAAGAGAAAAAGAAAATACCAATTACCATAGGGGCTGTACCCACCTGAAACCTGTCCCAATAAATTAATTTATATACCAGATACCCTAAGGCTACTAATAAACTTAACGCCGCTGAGAAGAAACCAATAAAAGCCGAGAGACGGAGTGGTAATTTAGAATGGTTAGTAAAACCAAGCATGGCCATATCGTACAATGTAAAGAAATTGTTTTTTGTTTTTCCTCCGGCCCTTTGAGGTTGTGTGTAATTTATTTCGTAACGGTTAAAGCCAAGCTCTGTGATTAAGCCTCTAAAATAAGGATATGGGTCATCTAAAGTTCTTAAAACAGAAATAAATTGCTGATCATATAAACCAAAGCCTGTAAAATTTTTAACAGGTGCTTCATCTCCACCACCAGATGCTTTGCTTAATAGGTTATAAAACATTTTTCTAACAGCAAACATTAATGGGTTTTCTCTGCTTTTGTTTTTAACACCAATTACAATTTTATATCCTTCTTCCCACTTGGCAAGAAAGTCTTTTATCATATTTGGAGGGTCCTGAAAATCAGCCACTAAAAGAATAACCGCATCACCCGTACATTGCATCATGCCATAAAAAGGAGAGCGAATATGTCCGAAATTACGCGCGTTAACTATGATTTTTACATTTTTATCGTTAACAGCAATGCCCTTAAGTAAAGATACTGTTTTATCAGTAGAACCATTATCTATAAAAACATGTTCGTAGGTATATTGCGGATTTTTTTTGAAAACATCAGACACTGCCGTAATTAAAGCAACAACATTTTCTTCTTCATTATAACAAGGAGTAATTACTGATATATGTTTTGGTTTCAAAATATTATTTCTAGTATGTTTCAAAAATAACATTTTTATAGATAGTAAGTAAAATGTTTTACAGATTTACAGACGCATATTTTATACTATATTTGTTAGATAACATTAGTTCATTTTTTGAAATTGAAAGCAGACATAGAACACATTATAGCACACACAAAACCTGTGTGGAAAGAACTAAATAGTAAAACAATCTTAATTACCGGAGGCACCGGTTTTTTTGGTAAATGGATTTTGGAAAGTTTTTTATACGCTAATGCTACTTTACAGTTAAATGCTAAAATGTTAGTGCTTAGTAGAGATCCAAACTTATTTTTAAATAAGTATCCAAATTTGAAAAACGAAGCATTACATTTTATAACTGGAGATATAAAGAATTTTCAATTTCCAAAAGAACCGATTGACTTTATTATACACGCAGCCACAGATGTAGATGTAAAAGCCAATGTAGACAATCCAATACAAACTTTTGAAAGTATAATAGAAGGAACAAAACATATATTAGATTTAGCCCGAATAAAAAATGTAAAAGCAATTTTACATACAAGTTCAGGCGCTGTGTATGGAAAACAGCCGTACAATGTAACACACATTACTGAAGATTTTATCGGAAGCCCTGATATATATGATAAACAAGTTGCCTATGGAGAAGGGAAACGAGTAGCAGAGATGTTGTGCAGTTTTTATTATAACAAATACGGAGTAAATTCAAAAATTGCTAGGTGTTTTGCCTTTGTAGGCCCATATTTACCTTTAAATGGCAATTTTGCGATTGGCAATTTTATTAACGATGTTATAAAAGGAAATGATATTATAATTAACGGAGATGGGACTCCATATCGTTCTTATTTGTACGCATCTGATTTAACTATTTGGCTGTGGAACATTCTTCTGTTTGGAAAACCATGCAGGCCTTACAATGTTGGGTCGGACAAAGATTTAACAATCGAAGGATTAGCTCATTTGGTAGCCAAAAATTCTGAAAAAGAAATTAAAGTAGAAATTGCTCAGCCAAAAAGCAATACTCCGCCATTAAGATATGTGCCATCTATAAAAAGAGCTGTAAGTGAGTTGGGCTTAAAGGTTTATATAGATTTGCAAACAGCCATTACCAAAACAATAGAGTTTAATAAATCGATTTTATCAGAAACTAAAAAATAATTTCAATGAAAGTTGCCACATTTATAGCTAATTTTTTAAAGGCCCAACAAATTAGTCATGTTTTTGAATTGTCAGGTGGAATGATAACTCATTTACTGGATGCCATAGCAGAAGTAAAAGGCATAGACATTATAACCATGCACCACGAACAAGGTGCTTCATTCGCAGCCGATGGAATGGCACGAATAAGTAACAAGCCAGGTGTAGCACTTGCTACCAGTGGACCAGGTGCTACCAATTTACTTACCGGAATTGCCAGTTGCTATTTTGATTCTAACCCAGGCTTATTTATAACCGGACAAGTAAATATAAATGAACAACGCGGGGATAGAAACATTAGGCAATTAGGGTTTCAGGAAACAGATATAGTTTCTATGGCGATACCCATTACAAAAAAAGCATACAGCATTACATCTGCAAACGAAATTCCGAAAATTTTTGCCGAAGCCTATGAGCTTGCTATTAGTGGAAGGCCAGGCCCTGTGTTGATTGATGTACCAATGGATATACAGCGTGCAGAAATAGAATCCGGAGAAATAAAAATAATTCAACGAAAAAAAACAATTTCAACAAAATTGGATGGCACATTTTTCAATCAATTAAAAATTGATTTAGAAAAAAGTAAAAAGCCATTAATTTTAGCTGGCAGGGGAGTTCGTGAAGAAACTCATATTCCTCATGTGGCTTCGTTAATGGGGATTGATCTATTACCTTACGAACATCCATTACGTGTTGGCTTAATTGGCAGTTATGGCAACCGTTGGGGAAATATGGCAATAGGCCATAGCGATTTGCTTATAGTAATAGGAAGCAGGTTAGATATACGTCAAACAGGCGCCAACACAAAAGATTTTAAAGGCGACAGAATAATTTATCATATAGATTGTGAGGAAGCAGAAATTAACAACCGAGTATTGGGTTGCACTAAAGTAGTTGCAGATGTCGAGGATTTTTTAACCGAGGCAAATTCTTATTTTTTAAACAATAAAATTTCTAATTCATCTTATACTGGTTGGTTAGAAGAGATACAAACTTTAAAGCAACAATGGCCTGATACAAATGAGTTAAAGGATAAAATAAAAGGCATCAATCCTAATGCATTTATACATCAGTTATCAAAAGCATCTAAAAATTCAACCAGTTTTTTAGCTGATGTTGGTAGTCATCAAATGTGGGCAGCACAATCTTTAGAGCTGCAACCTCACCAAACATTTATAACATCGGGTGGCATGGGGGCAATGGGTTTCGCTTTACCGGCTTCTATTGGCGTATGTTTTGCCAACAAAAAAATGCCCGTTGTTTGCATTGCAGGCGATGGGGGCTTTCAGTTAAATATACAAGAGTTACAAACTATTGTAAGAAATAAACTACCTATAAAAATGATTGTATTGAACAATCGTTGTTTGGGAATGATAAGACAGTTTCAGGATAGCTATTTTGATGGGCGTTATCAGTCAACTTATTGGGGTTACAATCCACCTAACTTTGAAGCCGTCGCCAAAGCATACACAATTAATTCTTGCACCATAAATAATGAAAATGAAATAGAAGAAGGATTAAAAAAATGTTGGAGTGAACTAAATGAGCCATTTTTATTACAAATAATGATAGACCCTCACGCAAATGCATATCCTAAAATAGCTTTTGGGCATCCTATTACAGAAATGGAACCTTTTGTAAAACCAATAGGAATTGAATCGACCTAAATATCTATTAGGTTTTATCAATAAATTTTATTAATTTAGTTTTCCTTGAATTTAAAGAAAATGAAAAAACAAACTATTCTATTCATCATTATATGTATTTTTAGTATTAAAACTTTTGGGCAAGCTGTACCATCTTATATACCGGCTAACGGACTTGTTGGATGGTATCCTTTTACAGGAAACGCCAACGATATAAGTGGAGCTGGCAATAATGGGATTGCTGTTGGCGCAAGCTTAACAACTGATAGGTTTGGAAGTAGCAACTCTGCATATTATTTTAATGGAACTACCGACCATATAAGCATTCCAACTAATTTTTTTGATGTTGGTTGGAATGGATTCACAATTTCCTGCTGGTCAAATACAAGTAATTTAACTAATCCTAACAATGTTAACCAAAGTCAGCCTCTTTTTAATAGCAGGCCACATCATGGAATTGCTTTAGATTTTAATTGGGGCGCAAGCAGTAAATATTCTGTATGGGTAAATTCAAACCCATCTTCAAGTGGGTGGGATATTTTTAACGACGCTAGTTCAAACAATAATGTAACTACAAATACCTGGAATAATATGGTTATGGTAAAGAATGGAACTAATTATTATTTATACATTAACGGTGTTCTAGATAAAACATATACAAACTCGATTGTACCCATAAGTTATCTTTGCCAAATGGTTATTGGCCAAACTGATTCTACTGTTTCTTCAGAAACTTTTTTTGGTAAACTTGATGACTTTGGCATGTGGAACAGAGCATTAACTTCAAGTGAAATCAATCAGGTCTTTCAAAGCAATTTAGCCTCTATAAAAAATAACGTTAGCATTAGTAGTATAAGAGTGTATCCAAATCCTGCAAACAATATTTTAAATTTTGAATATGAAAAATCAAATAAAATTACTGAGATAAAAATCACTAATGTTATTGGCGAAGATATAAGGAAAGAAAATGTAGGAGATAATGAAGGTAAGTTACGAGTAGACATTAGTAATTTAACTAATGGAATTTATTTTGTTACACTAAGCAACGGAAAAGAAAGTTATATTGAAAAGGTTATTGTAAATAAATAAAGTGCTTATAACAGGGGCTTATTTTATTCAGCAATAATTTGTGCTTTTCTATTTCTAAACATTTCTGCAACTAAAAGTGCAACTAAAACAATAAGTGCCATAATCGAAACCAATAAACCCTTTTTCATTAAACGCGGTTCAAATTTCAGTTCTATTGAGCTTTTACCTATAGGGAGCTTTAAACCCGTTAAACCAGCATTAACTCTATAAAGTTTAGCATCCGTATTGTTAATAGTAGCTTTCCAACCTTCATCAAATGGTATAGAGAAGAATAAAATTTTTGGTGACCCTACCGTTATATCCCCCTTTATGTCACTCTCCTTAAATTGAGTAATTGTTAAGCTATCTTTTTTTAACTCATTTACATATTGATTGTATTTTTTAAATGAAAAAGGAATAATTGTATCAGCTAAATTAAATTTCTTTGTAAAAGATAATAAGTCATTATCCTCATCAGCAACTACAAGCCCTCTTAAAGCAAAAAAATCTTTTTGAGTTGGGCTTAACTTTTTAAAGGCGCTCTCGTTTAACACCACATCTGATGCTATACCAAATGGTACACTGAAATGGTTTTTAAACACCTTTACATCTCCCAATTGAGCAATAGAATCATATCCAAAACCTTTTAAATAATTATCGGGTCTTTTACTTAACCAATACTTACCACTTAGTATAGAAAATAGTAAAGGTCTGTTTTCAATGCCGCTTGCCCAACGCGTAGCATTTTCATCTTTTGGATTAATAACATTAAAATCACCTAAAAATTTAATATAATTTTTTTGGTTGAAAGAGTAATATGATGTAGTGCCAAAATACCCCTGCACTTTTGCATCGTTGATACTTCTATGGATAGCAAGCCCCGAGCCAAAATCTTTATTGATACGGTAAAAACCTTTATCTTTTTCTTTAATTAATTTAATGGCATCAACTGAATAATCGTTATACCCAACTTTACTGGTAAGTTCTTGTACAGTTACTAAGCTTCTTTTATTAATTGTAGTGTTCGCATTATAAATCAACTCAAAGAAACACACAAGCATTAAAATCATTTTATAAGTTCCCTTTGACGAACCCTTTGATGTTAAACCAAGTAATAGTCCCGCATAAGTAAAAATAAGTACTGTAACAATAGAACGATATCCTTGATTGATAGCAGATTTAAATTGTGCCGCAGGAGTGTATAATAAAATCAACAAAAACACTACAGTAACTCCCAAAACAATTTTATTTAAATTTTCTGTTTTAATAATATAATGTAATGCCTTAACAGAAAAAATAAGTAATAATAAACTTATCATTAAAGAAAAAGTGCGGAAATAATCACCCGTAAAAGCCCAAAATGCATTGCGGAAATAAGGAAATAAAATAGGTAGAACAAACAACGTAGTTAAAATACCATAAGCCATTTTTTGTTTCTTATTAAAGCTTGAAAACACTTGCGGGAATGTTACTAAACAAAAAATGCCACAGTAAAAAAGCGGAGCTTCTAAATAGTTTTGCCAACCTTTAAAGTTGCTGCCCGTGCCCAATATATCGCTACCAAAAACTCTAAAAGTAATAGTAAATCGTAGCACTTCATCAGCAAAAGTAAACATGGGTTGGGCTTTTAGTTTTACTATAAAACTAGCTTCACCACCAACACGAGGACTCTCTATATACTGAAGTAAATCAGGAAATAGTTGATAAGCAGTTAAAGCTACAGCTAATGCCGCAAAACCAGCTGTTTTAACTATAAACAATGGGAATTTTTTCCAATCTCCTTCATGTAAGTCATTATATCTAACAGGCGCATATATGGCAAGAAAAATAGCATACATGAATAAAAAGAAGGGTTGCAAAAAGCTAACGCAAACCAAGCCAACAACAAACCACAACCATTTTTTATGGTTAAGCCAACGCTCGAAACCATACAAAATTAAAGCTGCGTAAACAGCCTCCGCAGAGAAGATAGCCCAACAGCCCCCTATCATTATATAGCCACAAAATGAAAATAAAAAAGCCCCTATATATGCTGCAAAATTACTAACCTTTAATTCGCGTAGATATTTAAAAAAAATAAAACCAGCTAATACAATTTTAATAATTTCCATAAAAGCTAAACCATAGGGTAATTTATCTTTACTAAAAAGCATTAAAAAATTAGAAAAGAAATCGCCAAGCCATAATGGAAAAACATTTTGTCCTAAACCTTGTGTAAATGACCAAGCAGGTACGCCATCAGTTTTCATAGCATCAGTTAACTGAACTAACCAAGGAAAATAAATATTAATAGAATCGCTACCAATATCTTTAAAAAGATATACTTTTTTAAAATTAATAAAATCTTGAAACACTATATAACAACCTATGAGTAAAGCCCCTAGTAAAATATATTTTTCTTTACCGGCAATTTTTGTATCATAAAAATCAACATCTGCTGATTTATTTTGTGGAGTTATTTTTTGGTTTTTATTTTTTTGAGTTGACATAGAAAATACTTATAGTTTTCAAAAGTAGAGATATGAGATTTAATATGCAACTGGATAAAATATCTGCAAATAAGATTTAACTACAATTTATTCTCT
>Ga0207046_10276_pt1 | contig 12266 bp, 9 predicted proteins | sample Alteio_BWMinCont_66_FD_153303 | JGI IMG/M metagenome (GOLD analysis project Ga0207046, IMG submission 153303) | Enriched cells from forest soil in Barre Woods Harvard Forest LTER site, Petersham, Massachusetts, United States -... | ecosystem: Environmental > Terrestrial > Soil > Temperate forest >...
GGAGTTGCGTCTGCGCCCATCTGGCGCGAGAACTCGTGGGCCTTCTGCTTCACCCGGTAGGCAATGTAGAAGCAGCCCCCAGCGGCCACCAGCATAAGAAACACGACCACCGCCACCACAATCAAGATAATCTTCAATGCTGAGCTGCTGCCTTGGGCGGGCGCAGGCTGGGAAGTGATCGGCCCGCCCGCCGCCACTGGGGGAGCAGACACTGAAGCAGGTTGAACTGCTGGTGGAACCGAGGCGCCGGGTATGGCCGCGCCGCACTTGGCACAGAATCTCACACCCACTGCGATTGGAGATCCACAACTCCCGCAAAATCCGGCCATGTGTCACCTCCGAAAGATCCTGGTTGCGAGCGTCGGAATTCCGTTGACCACGCTCGACGAGTTCCAGCAAATCGATGTCACTATCGACGGAGCTGATGAATTCGATCCGCAGCTACATCTGATCAAGGGTGGCGGTGGCGCGCTTCTGCGCGAGAAGATCATCGCTTCGGCGTCGCGGCAAGTTGTAATCATCGCCGATTCGAGCAAGCAAGTCGCGGTGCTGGGAAAGTTTCCGCTCCCAGTCGAAGTGATTCCCTTCGCCCAGGCATTGGTTGCAAAGAAGATTGCCGCACTCGGGGCCATCGTGAAATTGCGCCAGGATGCGAAGGGGGATACTTTTATAAGCGACGAAGGCCACCACATCATGGATTGCAACTTCGGCCAGATTCCCGATCCGCCCGCTCTGGCCCGCAAGCTGAGCGATATGCCGGGCGTGGTCGAGCATGGATTGTTTATTGATCTCGCCACCATGGTGCTACTCGCGAAGGGCGACGATATCACGGAGCTTCGCCGCAAGACGCGTTGAGAAGAGATCAACCGGTGATATCTCGCAGCGCTGCCAGCAAGCGTTCCACTTCTTCCGCCGTATTGTAATGAGCCAGGCCAATGCGCAGGAATCCGCCGTCTTTTTCAACGTCGAGGCGCTCGGTGAGATTTAGTGCGTAATAGTTTCCGTCCCAGGTGAAGAAACCACGCTCGCCGAGTTGCGAAGCGAGTTCGAGCGGCGTGTGACCCTTGATCCGCACCGCGATCGTCGGGCAGCGCCGATCGAAGCGCTTGGGGTCACTGATACCGTAGAGCTTCAGTCCAGGAATGGCGAGCAGTCCGCAGATCAGACTTTCCATCAATCCGCGCTCATGTTTACCGATCGCGTCGTAGGCGGCCAGTACAGCTGCGCGGCGTGTGGACGCTGACGCCTTCACCTGCCGCCCAAGATCAGCCAGATAGTCAACACACGCAGTGATCCCGGCGATGCATTCATGGTTAAGCGTGCCCCACTCCCATCGGTTCGGAATCGTATTGGTGTTGGCACGAACTTTGAAGGGATCGAGGCGCTTCAGGTGCTCGCGCTTGCCATGGAGCACTCCCATGTGCGGACCGAAGAACTTGTAAGTCGAGCAAACCAGAAAATCGCAGTCGAGCGCGCGGACATCGATCGGTCCATGCGGCGCGTAGTGGACCGCATCAATGTAAGCCATCGCACCACGTTCGTGGGCGAGGCGGACGATCTCCGCCACATCGTTGATTGTGCCCACGGCATTCGAGGCGTAGCCAACCGCGACCAGTTTGGTCCGCTCGGTAATCTTGCGCGCCACATCATCCATGTCGAGGGTGCAATCGTCTTCATGGATCTCCACCATGCGAATCGTCACCCCGCGCTCTTCGAGGGCTCGCCACGGAGAGACGTTCGCATCGTGATCCAGATGGGTGAGCACGATTTCGTCTCCCGGACCAAGTTCGCGCCCGATGGATCGGCTGATGGCGAAAGTCAGCGAAGTCATGTTGGGGCCGAAAACGATTTCATCCGGATCGCAGCCCAGGAAGTCCGCCATCGCGGAGCGTGTGCCCGCAATCATCGCGTCGGTATGTCGACTGGTCGCGTACGCGCCGCAGGTGTTGGCGTTGTCGCGCTTCAGATAATCGGAAATCGCGTCGATGACGCGCTCTGGAACCTGAGTTCCTCCGGGACCATCGAGAAAAGTGGCGGGATGGCCATTGACGGTTTGCACAAGAGACGGGAACTGGGAGCGAACCCAGCCAAGATCGAGCGCGGCGGTCGTTTCGTTCTGAATAGTTAACATAAGGATTGTTCTGTAGTTCCTGTCGAGACGTAGCTTGCTACGTCTCGCTTACTGCGCGGACGAAATCAGCGAGCATCCCGTACGCAGTGGCTTCCAACCCCGGAGTGTTCTCAGTAATCGCTAATCCAGGAAAGATGTCTGTCTCAAAGTACACGATCGACGAAGTTCCCGCGACCCATGCCAACGGATCACTCAGCGGCACCTGTACCGGCCGGACGCTCGCCTTCAAACCCTGATTGGTGCGCTGGGCGCGGCAGACCAACTTGTACGGATTGCCGTCAGCTAGCGCAGCACGCACAGCTTCGGCACTCAGCTTGCCAATACCTTCGCGCTGAATCTCCTCCAATCGAATCGGCACACCCATCAGTACGCGAACCAGAGCAGCGACCTTCACCGCTGCGTCCCAACCATCGATGTCATTGCTGGGATCGGTTTCGGCAACCCCGATCAGCTGCGCCCGGGCGAGCGACTCATCAAAGCTGAGACCATCTTCCATGCCGGTGAGAATGACGTTCGTGGTCGAGTTCAGGATGCCGCGAAATCCGTGCAGATGTACGACCGGTAGATGGTCGCGGAACAAAGCGAAGATGGGAACGCCATCCATCACGGTAGACTCAAATAGAAATCTTCGTCCCTTGGAAACGGCCAGCGAACTTAGCTCCTCGAATGCATACACGATAGGGCCTTTGTTGGCAGTGATGGCGTGTGCGCCCATTTCGAGTGCGGCGCGGATATGATCAATCGCTGGTTGGCCGTCGCGCGAGCTGAGTGATGTAGCTTCGAACAAGACGTCAGCCTTCGCCAGACGCAACCAAGCACGGACATCGTGCGGCGCGGGCGCACTCGCCCGCGATTGCAACGAAAAATTGTCGCTTAGCAAGGCCTCTACATCCACCCCATTGGCGTCCGCGATCCAGCCCATTCGCCGCGTTGCCACTCCTGTAATCCGCCATGCGATGCCGCGCTCGCGCAGTTCGCGATCTTTCTTCTGAAGCAGGCGAAGCAGCGTCCGGTTGACGTTGCCGAAGCCGAGCAGGCAGAGATTGTAGGTACGAATGATTGATCTCCTGGGATGCTCCGGGCGCAAGATGCGCCCGGGACAGGCGGCGAGCGCCGGCGCTACTCGTCAGCCCATCGTGGTCGTGTGTTCAGGTTGAATCTTGTAGATCACTCGCACTTCCGACGGTTGCCGATAGGGATATTTATCGACCCCCAGATACTTCTTGGCCATCTTGTCGATGTGCGCGTCGGCGCCGTGCTCGGTGATCTCCACGACCCGGCCGCGGATTTCCATGTGACGGTAGGGATTGTCGGGATCGATGATCGCGATCGATACCCGCGGATCGCGACGAACGTTGCGGTCTTTCTGGCGGCCCTTGGCGGAGTTGAAGACTACGTAGTCGCCTTCCAAATCGCACCACACCGGCGTCACTTGCGGACGGCCATCGGGCATCAGCGTGGCCAAACTTCCAAAGGCGCGCTTGTTGAACAGATCGCGATATTTCTCCGGAATCACTTCAGGCATCAGATCCTCCTTGCAGCAATATTGCCGAGCAGATTCGACAGAATTATAGACGGCTGCGTGGGTTTCGTGTTGCTTCGCCAACCAAGCGCATGTGTTCGAGGCATCGTTCCTTTGTGTACAAAGGTAGGTCGAGTGGAATTCATTCCGGACAACTCCCGGTTTGAACCAGCAGCATTTACAATTCGTGTCTTAGCCGATCTTATTGACGGAGTGAAACATGCCCAGTCGAGTTCGTGACCGGAAAAAGCCATCGCGGTATTTCATCGCATTTCTGCTTCTGATCATTTGCGCGGGGAGTGGCGCTGCGGCCCAGGCTCCGACGACGAAAGTTATTCCCACAATCGTGTTCATGACCGACTTCGGTACGGTCGACGATTCCGTTGCCATCTGCCGAGGCGTGATGTATTCGATCGCCCCGGACGCACGCATTGTTGACCTCACGCACCAGGTTACGCCGTTCTCGATTCTCGACGGCGCGCGCTTCCTGTATGGCGCGACTCCGTACTATCCAGCGGGAACGGTCTTTGTAGTTGTGGTGGATCCGACGGTGGGCAGTACTCGGAAAGCGGTGGTCGTCAAGTCGAAACACGGGCAGTATTTTGTGCTGCCGGACAACGGTTTGATGACGCTCGTACAGGATCGCGATGGAATCGAAAGTGCGCGGGAGATTACGAATCGCGACTGGATGATCGGAGCGGCGCTCTCGTCGACTTTTCATGGACGTGACATATTCTCACCGGTGGGGGGACATCTGGCGCGGGGCGACGATTGGAGCGGCGTGGGCCCGGAACTCGATGTCAGCAAACTCGTCCGCCTCGATATTGCGCCCGCGAAGCTCGATGAACGCGGGCTGAACGGTCAAGTGATTGCGACCGATGGGCCGTTCGGCAATCTGGTTACGAATATCAGCGGCGAGGATTTCCTCAAACTAGGATATCCGCGGGGACAGACGGCGCACGTCACCATCGGAAAAAGTGAGATGGATATTCCGTTTGTGCGCACCTTCAGTGACGTGCCGCTGAAGACGCCGCTGCTGTACATCGATTCTCGCGGGCGTCTTGGTTTGGCCGTAAATCAGGGAAGTTTCGCGGCTACTTATGGGGTAAAGCCTCCGGTGGCAATCTTCATTCCGCGTGCAAAAAACTAGTAGGATCGTGATTAGATCGAGGAGAAGACTCACATGCGCAGCCACCCACCGATCGCGGGTGATATCAACCGTAGAGTTCGGCACCCGATTCTTTTAACTCTTGTCCTGTTGCTGCCCGGTCTTGTTCTAGCGCAAAGCTTCCGCGGGTCTATTCGGGGAAAGGTGGTCGATCCAAGCGGCAGCGTGATTGCCGGGGCAAAGGTCACGGCCAAGAACGGTGCAACGGGCCAGGTGCGCGAGGCCGCGACCGGTGAAGACGGCGCTTACGTGATGGTTGAGCTTCCTGCCGGCGGATACGTCGTCATGGCGGAATCGAAAGGACTCTCGCCGGTGGCGCAAAATGTAATCGTAAATGTTGGCTCGGATACAACCGCCGACTTCGACTTGACCGTCGTACAGAAGAGGGTGGAGCAGTTGACGGTGACGGAGGAAGCCCCGGTCATAGACACCACGCGCGACGTGCTGAGCGACGTTGTCGACCAGAAACTTGTTGCCGAACTTCCTCTCAACGGCCGCGATTTCGGCAAGTTGGTTGCGCTGTCGCCCGGAGCCACGGTCGATCCTTCTGGAGTCGCCGGAACGCAGGGTGGTTTCGGACAATTCAACATCAACGGCAATCGCGATCGATCCAACAATTACACCCTCGACGGAACCGACAACAATGATCCCTTTTTTAACAATTCGGCCCTGAACCAGACCGGCATCGGAGGCGCACCGGCCTCGCTGCTGCCGATTGATGCCATCCAGGAATTCAACCTGCAGTCGCAGTTTGGCGCCGAATATGGCCGCAACAGCGGTTCCGTGGTCAACATCGTAACCAAATCCGGCACCAATAAACTCCATGGCTCCGCTTTCGAATTTTTCCGCAACAGCGCATTGGACGCGCGAAACTACTTCAACTCGGACCCTCACAAGTCCGTGTTCCAGAACAACAATTTCGGAGCCTCTCTGGGCGGTCCCATCGTCAAGGATAAAACTTTTTTCTTCGGAGCTTACGAAGGCCAGCGCGAGCAAGTGGGGTCCGACTTCCTGCTGCTGGTTCCGACCCAGGCTCAGATTCAGCAAGCCCGCGCGATCGCTGCCCCCATCAACAACCCCAGCAATCCCGAGGTCAACCCCGGCCTGGACGCCATTCTGGCGTTTTATCCGAAGAGTAATACCAGCGAGATTCCGGGCGTGGTGCGCGACAAGAACGACGGCGACAACTTCATCGTAAAAATTGATCACAACCTCACCAACACGGAGTTGCTGACGGGTCGTTACGCCTTTGCGCAAAGCAATCAGATTTTTCCCTTCGGATCGCCAGGCGGCTACGGCGCCGGATCACGACTGCCCCAATTCGCACAAACCTCGCCTACCCGCGTGCAAGTCGTTTCGGTGAGCCTGCTTTCCACTTTGAGTTCCTCTATGATCAACGAGGAGCGCTTCGGCTACAGCCGTTACCGGACTTCGTTCAGTTCGCTGAATGCTGATTTCGATCCCAATACCATTGGGTTGAACTTCGGTACCGGCAAATTGGGATTGCCGGAGTTTGACTTCACCAACATTGAAAACCTCGGAGCTACTGGGTTCAGCGTTCCGCGCGGCCGCACCAGCGAGACCTATCAGTTTCTCGACAATTTCACCTGGCTGAAAGGGCACCATACTTTCAAGTTCGGAGGGGAGTTTCGCCGCGCCGCGATCAGCAATTTCAACGACAACCTGGAGCGCGGCATCTACCAGTTTACGGCGGGAGTCGGTCTGAGTTCCGATCCCGTGGTCGACGCGCTGGCGGACTTCTACACCGGCGGAACACAGGACACAAATTTTTGTTGCTCCTTCGTTTCCGTCGATGCCGGCAACACCCAACGTACAACGTACAACAATGGGTTCAGTTTCTTCGCCCAGGATGACTATCGTGTGAGTTCAACTCTGACCCTGAACTTCGGTCTACGCTGGGAATATTTCGGACCCATGAGCGAGAAGAACAGCTTGCTTTCAAACCTTGGCCGGGACGGCAACCTGGCCATGGTCGGGACCGACGGCGTCAATGGGTTGTACAATCGCGACTTGCACGACTTCGCCCCGCGCCTGGGATTGGCCTGGCAAGCGGCGAAGAACACCGTGGTTCGCGCTGGCTACGGAATGTACTACGACTATGTGCCGCAGGATCTGCTGATCGCGAATTTCACCACTTCGGCCGGAGTCGGGACCAATCCCATTGGACCTCAGGCGATTTTGCCGCTCTCTTTTGATCCGACCGCGTTTAACGGAACCAATCCAACGCCGAATGCACCGATCATGAACGGCGTCGCATCGCCACCATATTCGATCTTCGTCACGCCGCGGAATTTCCCTTCTCCGTATACGCAGAACTGGAATTTCAATATCCAACAGAAACTTGCGCAGAATACATCGTTCGAAGGCCGCTACGTGGGCAGCAAGGGTACGCACTTGGTGCGCCTGACCGATCTGAACGAACCCGACGCAGGCGGCACGCGCCCGAATTCTAACTACAGCGCAATCGACGAACTCACGCCCTCGAGTTCATCCAGTTACAATTCCGTGCAAGCAATCGGCCGCATCCAGAATGTTCACGGTATTTCCGGTTTTGCCGCTTATGTGTGGTCGAAGGCAATCGATGACGCTTCCGATGGAATCGACTTTGTTCCCGGCGCAGCTTTTCCCCAGGATCCCGGCAACCTCCCAGCTGAGCGCGGACCCTCGCTGTTCGACACACGGAATCGCTTCACGACCGCGATCAACTATGACGTTCCATCGTGGAAGGCTCTGCGGGGCTTCGGGTCGGGCTGGGAATTGAACACGATCATCACCGTGCAGAGCGGACGCCCGATCCCAATTGCCAATTCGACCGACACCAGCGGCCGGTTTTATTTCAATCAGCGGCCGAACGTCATGCCGGGAGTGAATCCCCTCCTGTCCCATTGGACTCCGAGCACGGGCTATCTCAATCCGCTGGCCTTCGTCCAGCCAGCTTATGGAACCTTCGGTAACTTGGGTCGCGACTCGATTTTTGGTCCCGGACTTAGCAATGTGGACTTCTCGATCACCAAGAACACGCGGCTGACGGAACGGATTAATTTGCAGATGCGTGCCGAATTCTTCAATATTTTCAACCACCCGAATTTCGCTTTGCCAGCGCACAACATCACTCCGGGATACATCGACAACGGGAGTCCGGGCAGTCCACAGGTCGTGCCAAATCCAGCCGCGCACGTGAATGGCGACATTACGCAGCCGCTTTTGCCAATGGGCTTGATCACACAGACTCCCGACGTTGCACAGACCAACCCGGGCCTGGGTGGAGGCGGCCCGCGGGTAATTCAGCTGGGGGCGAAGTTCACATTCTAGATATTTGAGAATGGTGTGGCGCGGGCGCCCCCACCCGCGTCTCGCCGCTAAGCCTTCACGTCCGCAGCGATCTCAGGCAAGACCGCCCTCAGCAACGCCACGAAGTCTCCCTTGACCCGCTCGCCAGTCGCGAGCACATCCTCATGGTTGAGAACTTCATCGGATATTCCGGCAGCCATGTTGGTCACGCAGGAAATGGCCAACACTTTTAATCCCATGTGTCGCGCCACGATCACTTCCGGGATGGTCGACATGCCCACCAGATCCGCGCCAATCGTACGCAGATACCTAATCTCCGCCGGGGTTTCGTAACTCGGGCCCTGAAGGCCCGCGTAAACGCCTTGATGCACCGTCTTGCCCAAAGTCCCTGCCGCTCGGAGCGTGATCTCGCGATACGGCTTCCAGTACGCTTGAGTCATGTCGGGGAATCGCGGCCCGAAGCGATCGTCGTTCGCTCCCACCAGCGGATTGTGTCCCTGCAGATTGATGTGGTCGGTAATCACCACCAACGCACCCTGTTTGAATTCGAGATTGATTCCTCCAGCCGCATTTGTCAGAATGACTGCGCGAATGCCCATTCTGCCAAATACGCGGGTCGGGAATGCGACCTCAGTCGCGGAATATCCTTCGTAAAGATGCACGCGTCCCTGCATCGCTGCGACGGTGACATCGCCAACTTTTCCGATCACCATCTGCCCGGCGTGACCGACCGCGGTGGAGCGCGGGAACGAGGGAATGCTTGCATAGGGAATCCGCGTAGCTTCAGAGAATTCGTCGGCAAACCCGCCAAGGCCCGAACCCAGAACCAGTCCAATTGACGGACGAAGAGGAGTCTGTGAAAGCAGGAATTGTGCGGCGGATTCGGCGCGACTGAAGTCGTCCATGAAAATTCAGCTTACTGAGAACCGAGAACTAACATCTAAGAACTGGTCCTAAAACTTCTTCTCGAATCCCGCGAATTCTGCTTCCAGCTTCCATTGCATCTGAGCACGCTCGTTCGCATTCAGAAACTTCTGGCACGCGGACGAGACTTTCCCAGCGCCTGCGCGATCATTCGCACAAGCTGCCACGGGACGGAACTCGGACGCCCACAGGCTGGAGCCAGCTAGAAAACTATGCTCCAGGCTCATTCGGGCCATGCGCTTCAAGTCTTTGTAGCCCAGGAAATTGTAGGTTTGAACTGCCCGCAGATATTCGTGCGTCATGTCGGAGCGCGAAACGCCCTCGTCGTCCGTGGCCAACGCCACCGGCACCCCATACTTTATATAGACGGGCAGGGGATGATCGTCACCCTTCACGCCCAAAATCACATCATTGGAAGTCAGGCATATTTCGACCAGAATATTCTTCCGGGCCATCTCACGCAGCAGGTCCAGGGGATGATTCTCGTTCATCACCGAGACGCCATGCCCGATGCGCTCAGCGTGTCCGCGCTCGACCGACTCGCGGATGTGGAAGCGTAGACCCTCCGGTGGCACCAGGCCCATGGCCAGTTCCCCCGCGTGCAGGCTGATGTGCACCTTTGGGTATACTCCGTGCAGGTAATCGAGCATCTTCATATGCAACTTGAAATCGTGCATCGGCACGTACCAGTCTTCCGGCATCACGAGATTGAGACCGACGAAGCGCGGGTCGGCCATTGCGATCTCGAAGCCAAGCAGTATTTGAGCGAAGACCATGTCACGAGGCAGTCCGCGCAGCACCTGGTACAGGTAACGAATCGTGACGGCGCATCCCGGATTCGCTTCCGGAGTTCCACACTTGAGCACGGACCGCATTTTCTTCTCATCGTCATCGAGGCGCTTGCTTGTAGAAGTGACGATGTCTTTCAACCCGCCCGCCAACAACTTCTCGCGCATGCGTGCAAAGTCATCGTCCCAACCCAGCTTCGCGCCCAGCTGCCCGGACTGGACGGCATCGGCAGTGTGCATTAACTCCAAATACTGCAAATGATCTTCAGCCGCCCGCGATGCGGCTTCGGCAAGAGCGTCCCCGATATGATTTTGCGTCGCTAAAGAAAATTTATCGAAGGTTGCGAAGAAATGATCGTGCCCCGATTCCTCTCCCGGTTCCCAGTTGCGCATCGACCATGCGTCCACGATCGAGTTGTAGAGGACATGATCGCCGTAGGCACAACGGATAGCCGGTTTGCTGGTGTATTTTTCGCAGGAATCATCGCACGGCGGAGCGATGAGAATCGACGTCGTCCGGTCGACGCACAGATTGTCACCCACGGCGTAGTCGATCAGATTCTCCGCATAAAGCGCGCCGCTGAGGTGAACGTGGAGATCGCCACCCTTCGGCATCTCGCGCAGGAACGCCAATTGGAGAGACGGTTGTCGTCGGATCGAATCCAGATAACGCGACGTTCGTTGTTCCGGGCTCGCGCCGGACTGCGCCAGCGCCACTCCGCCGAAGCAGGCAATGATCAACAACAGAACAACTAGCTGAGATTTCCGCGCCACAGCATCTCCTTGGGGTTATGTTCCTTGGAAACGGGAATTCTACCTCGCCGAGAGAAAACGTGGAAATCACGCTATCGCCAACTCGAAAGTTTCTCAAAATGTTGTTGCCTCCCCGTACTCCCCGGCTATTTCTCGGCGCTCTCTGCGATTTAAGATTCGGTTGTGGCCGTCTTAAGAAGAACCCTAAAACGCACAGACCGCGGAGAAAAAGGCCGCGGAGTGCGCCGAGAAGAGCCGGCGAATCAAATCCCGCGGAACGGCCCGTCCAACACGGTTTTGCGCAGATTTTCACAAATACCACTAGTGCTCACCGACAACTCTTGACGGCCCCAGACAACAACATCCGCGAAAAATGCGCGCTGGCGCACATCACAAAGCCCGATTACGTCCGCACTGCACCATACTCGCTGCACCCGCCTGTGAAACACCTGCACTCGATTGAAAAATCGACAGATACAATTCCCCGTTTTTCATTGACTCTCGATATGAAAAGAGTAAAAAGATAATCGTTCTTTGACAGCTTCTGAAGTTTTCCCGGTTGGTGCGGCGTCCGGGGCTCAAGCGAAGTCACCCTCTGCATTGCAAAATGACTGAGGGAGGGTTAGCAAGGGTCTATAGCAAAGCGCTGGTTGAGGCGAACAAGAAGATTTGTCGAAGGCAGGATAGAGTCCCGAGGCGTTGGTTTGGTTTATCCGGTTGGCGGTAAGCCCGGAGCCCGAGCAACGATCGCGAGTAGCCATCCGCAAGGACCGCTACTAAGGCAGGTCGGCGAGGGTCTAAAGCGAGCTACTGGCCGAGACGAATGATCCCAACACCACCTCGGGACTCTTATATTTTTGTCTGCAGATTTAGTGGCAGTGGTTAGCCTCGACTGCGGCCCTCCCCCGAGTGAATTGCGCAGAAGTAAAGCAGACGGTTACCCACTGTCCACTGTTTTCACGGACCTTGAAGCATCTGGAAGCGCTCTTTCGGCACCAGCCTTGTTCGATAGATCGAGTTAGTCGCGGCCACCTCACCGACCGCATCTACGTTCAATTCATACGAACCCTGGGGCAGGTTCTCTCCAAAAGGGATCTCTGTGCCTGCGGTGTTCTTCTTCAAAGGAAAACGCTGGTAGCCGATCGCGGTGGCGCGCCCGGTCTCATTCACCGCCATCATGATTACAGTCAAATCAAATTCCTGCTCGGTCTGATTCGATACGATAATCGAACCCTCGAGCCGCCGGCCCGTGACCTTGGGATAGCGGCCCCATTGCGCCATGAGCGGTGCGAGCACAGTCAAAACCAATTGCTGGTTGCGTTGCACCGCGGGCCTGCCGCCGTCCGTGACTGTCACGGTGAATCGGAACTCGCCGGTTTCCGTTGGGGCGCCGCTGAGAATCCCATCCCGCGCGAGAACAATCCCCGCGGGCGCTGTGCCCTCCGTAATCTCCCATCGCAAAGGCGTGATCCCACCCTGTGCTTCCAAACGAGTTTCGTATCGCTGCTTCAGGTATGCTTTGGGCAAGCTCGTAGTGCGAACGATGAGCGGTTCGCCGGTCGCAGCACCTTGTTGAGCGCTTGCAGCGCCGGCAAGAATGTAGAGACAGCAGAGCAAGAGAACCAACGTCTGCCGGTGGTTGAGCGACGATTCAAGCCGGATGTACAC
>Ga0207046_10301_pt1 | contig 12260 bp, 10 predicted proteins | sample Alteio_BWMinCont_66_FD_153303 | JGI IMG/M metagenome (GOLD analysis project Ga0207046, IMG submission 153303) | Enriched cells from forest soil in Barre Woods Harvard Forest LTER site, Petersham, Massachusetts, United States -... | ecosystem: Environmental > Terrestrial > Soil > Temperate forest >...
GTTCACGCCTGACATGCCGTCTTTCTTGACGGGCGATTCCAGCCGCATCAAGCAGGTCATCCTCAATCTCGCTGGTAACGCTATCAAATTCACGGCGCGGGGCTATGTTCTCATCGACATTCAGGGAGTATGTGAAGGCGATAATAACCTGTTGCTTCGCATACGTGTCGAGGATACGGGGATCGGCATTCCCGGAGACAAGCTCGATTACGTTTTTGAAAAATTCTCCCAGGCCGAAGAATCGACCGCCCGCCGTTTCGGCGGCACGGGACTCGGGCTCGCCATCTGTCAGCGCCTCGTCACCATGATGGGTGGCCGGATCTGGATCGACAGCATCGTAGGGCAGGGATCCATTTTTTCATTCGACATTCGCCTGCCGATCGCCATGCATACTACGACGACCAACATTCCGTCCTGCCGTCTTAAGGGGCTTCGCGCTCTTGTGTTATGCGACAACGAATACGGGCGCAGAATTATCGACCACTATCTGGATGCCTGGCAGATGGATGGCGATTTCTGCAGCAATCTGAACGAGCCTTTGCCAAAGCTCCTGGCCGCGCACAAGGAAAACCGGCCTTTCCATTTTCTCTATCTCGACCACAGGGCAAGCGTTCAGAAAATCACGGATCTTGCCGTTAAAATACGCGCTACCCCGAAATTGCAAGGCACCATGATTATTGTCGCGGCCGTTTTCGGTTCGGCCACCGCTTCGCGCGTTCTCAAGGGCGAAGAAATTTCCGCCTTGCTCACCAAGCCCCTGCTTCCGGACCAGTTGCAGGACGCCTTCAAGATTCTGTGGGATGCGCAACAAAACAACCGCAAAACCGGGCTTGTGACGCGCAGCATGATAACGTGGCTGCAAAACGGCGAATCCGGCGCCCACGAGCAAGGGCCAACCTTCCACGGCACCCGCATTTTGGTGGTCGAGGATATGCAGGTCAATCAACTGTTGATGACGAAAATCCTGGAGAAACTCGGATGCCAGATCGATACGGCGACCGACGGTCTCAAGGCCGTTCATAAGGTCGAGGAATCCGATTACGATATTATCTTCATGGATTGTCAGATGCCCGAAATGGACGGCTTCGAGGCCACGCAGCACATCCGGCAGGAGGAGATCGAGAACGGCAAGCATACGATCATCGTCGCCCTGACGGCGGATGCAATGACCGGTGACCGCGAAAAATGCCTCAACGCGGGCATGGACGATTATCTTAACAAGCCCTTCAAGCCGGAACAGATCGCCGACATGCTGCGAAAGTGGATTGTGCATGGATAAAGCGCGCACGGCCTCGTTTTCAGCGTAAATCTCCCGCCATCGTTTCGATGAATTGCCGGACGCGCTCGAACTCCTGCTCCATGGCGGCCAGCATTTTTTTCTTTTCATCCGTTGATGCCTGACAACCGTCCTGCGCTTGCTTGCACAACGCGCCAAGCGGTCCGGCGCCGAGGTTGAGGCAAATGCCCTTCAAGGCATGCGCCTCCTTTTCCCATGCCGTATCGTCGCCGGCCGCTCGTAACCCCATTATGCGTTCGTGCGACGAAGCGAGAAAAATACGGAAAAGCTCGGCTTCCATTGCCGCATCACCATCCGTTATCGTGCGCAGATTATCGAGATTGACCGGCGACTCCACGGCCGCCTCCCTTTGTGTGGGTTTTCGTTTCGCCGACATAACGCTCGATGCAATCGAGGATCTGCTTTTTATTATAGGGTTTGCTGATGAATCCGTTGACATTGTTCTGTTTGGCAACGCTCAGCTCTTCTTCATAGTTATTCGCCGTCACGATGATCACGTAGGAACCCGGATCGAGCTTCTTCATCGCGTGCGCAAGCGTATGGCCGCTGCCGTCGGCGAGCCCGAGATCGACGAAGGTAAGGTCGGGCGCTTTTTTGAGATAGATTTTCCACGCATCGTGGATGCCTTCCGTGGCGTCGACCAGGGGTGTTTCGTTGCTGTTGCGCGTGCGGGCGTTGCGCAAAACGTCGCACAGAAGTTTCTGTGAAAAAATCTGATCCTCGACCACCAGTATCTGCAACTGCTTGCGATATCGCTTGCCGACGCGCATGTGCTGAAAATGCTCGGCCTGCGCGGATGTCGCGGTGAGCATCGGCTTCGCTTCCATCCTTTCCGAGGAATGGTCGTCGTCGCCGTCTATGTCTTCCGGAATAGCCGACTCTTCGGCATCGTCAAAAAGCCGGTCGGCCATGTCGCCCGTCGATTTGAGGGCGGCTTTGAGGATTTCCCCATTTACGAACGGATCGATATAGGTAACCATCGCCGATGGATTGACATTCGATCCCGGCTCCACGAGCGCCGTTCCGACGAGCGTGCGCACATGTCTGTAAATGGATTTTTTCTGGCTTTTCCAGACGATGTAAACCCTCTTGGCGTCGATAAAGAAAATATGCGCCAGTTCCGCCTCCTGCAGGGCGGGTTTGATCGCCAGAAGAAAAGCCTCGTCCGTAATCGGCCTCAGATAGGTCTTCTTGACGCGCGCGATCCCCCACGGCGCGCTCTGCGTGCGCGCAATTTCATCGATAAACGCGATCAAGGGCAACGGCCCGTTATGCTCGACGGCTTCCATACATCACCCGGCGAGTCCGCGCCCGTTCTAAGACGAGAAAGGACATTCTCATTTCATAGCGCAAATAAATTTTCAGAATGTTAAGAGGCACATACGGACGTACGTGTGTTGTGATGAATTACGGATTTGCGCGCGGGTATAGAAAATGACGAATAAATTTTTGCTGAGCAGCAGGCGGGTGGAGGATCGCCGGAATCGAATCGGCATTCCTTTGTGTCCGTTTTTTTTTCTCATTTCGATTTTGAATGGCAACAAATAGCTTAGCCAAGGTTCCATTATCGGATTTGTCGCTTTCACGCTTCGTCGTTTTCATCTAATCGACGCCGTAGAAACGAGCGGCCATTTCATCGAGTTGGTAGTGATACTTCAGTGTCTGCTTAGTTATTATTAACCATAATGTCGGTCGACATAAATAATATTTACTTGATTAGACAACAAATGTTATTAAATTTCTATCTGTTCTTTGTAATATTACGGACGATTCGTCATCCCGTTCGTCATCTCAGCATCTGTATTTTCCGAAACTGGGAAAGCAGGCAACACCGACCATAGGAGACAAGGATGTATAGAAATATGTCATGTCGCTTATGGGGTCTGCGCGCGGCTCGTTCAGAAGCCTTTATATTCTTTTCTTCGTTTCTTTTATTGGGTCTGCTGTTTCTGGCCCCTGGCGCGCGGGCGCAAACGACCATTACGATCGGAGACACAGCGGTTCATTCCATACCCGACGATGACAATGGCAATCTGCTTCTCGCCCAGAGCGCGGTCCTTTCACAGAGTGCTACGATCCAAAGCCTGTCCTTTTATGTCACGACCGCCCGCGGCCGGCTGCGGCTCGGGATCTATGATGCCACCGGACCCAATGGGAACCCCGGCAAGCTGCTGGCCCAGACCAACGCATTCGCCCCCATGACCGGATGGAATACGGCCAGCGTCGTCACGCCGGCCGTTCTGTCAGCCGGAACCTACTGGCTGGTGTATCTTCCCAGCAGCAACAACCTGGGTTTTGTGAAGCAAACCGATTCTGGATCGTGCCTTTATTATCATCGAACCTTCGGCTCTCTGCCGAACACATTTTCGACCTCGACCACCAATTGCGGACCTCTTACCTGGTCGTTCTACGCTACATTTACGCCCTCGACGACGAATGGATCGCCGACTGATACCCTCACCGTTTCTAAAAGTGGTGCTGGCACGGGCACCGTAACCGGCGGCTCCATAAACTGCGGATCGATCTGCGCGGAAACGGCCAACCCGGGTACGCAAGTCACCCTCACTGCTACGCCCGCTTCAGGCTCCATATTCTCGGGATGGGGCGGAGCGTGTTCAGGCACAGGAACATGTACCGTAATACTAAATGCTAATGCGAGTGTAACGGCGACATTTAGTACATCCGTAGTTAGTTCCGACGGTAACTGGTACGTCCGTCCAGGGGGAGCCGGATCGCAGACAGGCAGCGATTGGAACAATGCCTGGGATATCGGCTCTATTGGCTGGTCCAGCGTTCGACCAGGTGACAATATCTGGCTTGCAGGGGGCGTTTATACGAACGGTCTCAACATCCAGGCTTCGGGCACGGCAAGCAATCCTATTAGTATTTATAAAGTCCTGGGCACGGATGCAGTAGCCACCCCCGCCGCCGGCTGGAACTCATCATTTAATTCTCAGGTGCAAATTAATGTCACATCCGATGGAATCGATTTCTCGGGAGCCTCTTATGTGACGGTGGATGGAAGGATAGATAACGGCGCTACGAGCGGCATTAAAATCACCATTCCCAACCCTACTTCCACCTGCCCTAGCGATAACTTTTACTGCAATTATCAAGGCGGCGTGGAGTTGAATTCGCCCACGACCAATCTAACCATCCGGTACGTGGAAGTAGCCGGTCCGGGAGGTCCCAACGGGATCAACTTTAACGGCGACCTGCGCGGCGTCGATTTCACGAGCGCTTCAGCCAATAATTTGCTGCTGTCCCATCTGAGACTTCATGGGGTCCCGAATGCTCTTTTTCTAGGCAATCTGCAAAATGCTGTCATTGAATATACCACTATCTACGATATCTATGCACTCAACGCCGCTCAATACCACGAGAATGTTTTCATTGACGGGGCCGGCGGCACAAATGTTCAGTTCCGCTACAACGATATCTCCAACTGGGACACCGAAGGCATCCTGCTCTGCGATGCCGGAGCCTGCCCGATCAGCAACTGGTATATCTACGGCAATGTCTGGCACGATCCCGTACAAGGTTCCAGCAACCGCGTCGTGGAGCTCCAATATACCAATGGCGGTCCCATTTACATATACAACAACACCTTTTCCGGCATGGCCATGGTTATGGGCAGCCAGTCAAACGGGGGCAATATTTCCGGAGATGCGAAGGACAATATTATCTGGAACACGAATGGCAACTGGTGGCCGGGAGTGACAAACAGCAATAATCCGGCCCCCGCGACCAATCCTTTCGTCAGCAGCAGTAACTATCAACTCACGACCGATATGCCGGGGGTACCTCTGCCTTCGATTAACGGCGTATCTTTCTCCACAGACCCGGATGGAGTGACAAGAGGAACTACCGGAATATGGGATTCCGGTGCTTATCAATATATTGGAGGCCAATAACCAGACCCCTGGCCAAGTTTATTTTGTTAAGCATAAAAATTGAGGGAAATGTTCTTCGAAAAAGCCATCCGTAAAATGGCCACGGCGTTCGAAGAATGGGCGCATGTGTCGCATGGGCGTAAATAACGAGTCGCCTGTCTTCGCATATTTGACAAGGCGAATGGGCGGGAGCAGCATTCCGTTCTCCCCTCTCCATCATCATCGATCCTATGGCGACAGCAAAATCCAGGGCGCAGGTGGTCATTGCGGAAGACGGCCCCTATATCGTCACCGGCGATGTCCCGCTCGCCAAACAGATTATCGGCGCTGATGCCGAAGGCGGCTCCGAAGAGTGGATCGAAGGCGAAAAATTCCCGGCGCGGGAAAGCTATTCGCTGTGCCGCTGCGGTCATTCGAGGATGAAACCCTTCTGCGACGGCAGCCACGCCACAAAGCATTTCGACGGGCAGGAAACCGCGAGCCGCGAACCCTACGCGGCGCAGGCAAAGACGATCGACGGCCCCGCGATGCAGCTTACGGATGCGGAAACGCTTTGCGCCTTCGCGCGTTTCTGCGATCCGAACGGACAGGTATGGGGTCAGGTCGTGCAATCCGATGATCCGCAGATACGGGAAAACTTTATCCGGCAGACGGGCAATTGTCCGGCCGGGCGCTTGGTGGCGTGGGACAAGAAAACCGGCAAGGCAGTCGAACCAGAACTTCCGGTTTCCATCGGCCTTATCGAAGATCCACGCGAACAATGCAGCGGCCCGATCTGGCTGCGCGGCGGCATCCCCGTCATTTCCGGCGCCGATGGTTTCACATATGAAGTCCGCAACCGTATGACCCTATGCCGCTGCGGCGCATCGAAAAACAAACCCTTTTGTGACGGCACGCATGTGGCTATTAAATTTCGGGATGAATAATGATCCTCTTTAGATGGCCCGTCATTTACTTGTGTCGGAAAAGGGTTGATCTGATTTTGTTATTATCGCGCGAGCAAAAAGCAATACCCCGATTTTTTCAAAGGATTCGATACCCCAATTTTGTTTGTTGATCAGTTGTCATGGCATTCGTTCGATTTGAACCGGGAATAGTGGCTTTGCGGTGTTAACCAAACACACTTGTTTTTGATGCTGGTACATTCGCCGGAGGCGGTTCTTGACGCCTTAACTTATTTGTCTGAAAGCATTTACAGTGGTGAGGGAAAATCGTGTGTTGGAGTTTCGTACATGAATCTTTTTAAGGCAGAATGGACTATTTACCGGAGCAGTACAGTCGCTGAGTTCGTTGAAAAAGTGCGCGAATGCAGAGATTACATGGATATTCACCACGTGATGATGCACACGCTATGCAGATCACCTGAACTTAAGAGCGCTCGTGATGAACTCGGCATAAGGGATAGCGATTTCATCAATAGCGCGAATGAAAGGGATTTTGGCGAGTGGAAAAGCGCCGTCGGCAAACTTTTAGGAATACCCAGGCTCGACGAGGCTGCAGAGAAAGCGCGCAAGGAAAAAATCGTGGCAATAATGGACGCGCCGGATGTCACGGCAAACACATCGGAAACTGACCTATCGTTTGACGCCCATAGCACGGCGAAGCTGTTTACAAGGGAGTTAGCCAGAAAAATTCTCGCCACAGAACCGAACCGTACAAAGGATGACGACAAGGTCGTCGAAATAGCGGCGGGGGTACTTTATTGTTTACGCACCTTTCTGCCATCGGAAGAGCGCGCCCGTCTCGGAAAACCGCCGGAAGCTGTTGATGTAAATGAAGATCAATGGCTTCAGGACGCGCAAAAGCTTAGCATTGCCACTCGACTTCCTCATGACCTGCCCGCAACGAAAGAACAGGAACAAGAAGCGTTAAGAATTATTCGCAAAATCACCGGCGTATTGGAGGAGTTAGGCTATACAAAATACGCTGGCGCTCTACGTAATTATACGGATCCCGCGCCGTTCCCCCGCACATTGTCGCCGGCTACACCCGATGCAGAAGGATTTCACATAAGCTGAAATTCCGAACAGATCCTTGGACGGGCCGACATTTAGTTGCGTCGATAACTGATTGACTAGATTTTATTATCGGCGCGAGAGTAAAATCCAATACCCCACCGAATACCCCGGATTTTTCCCATGGGATTCGATACCCCAAATTTTGTTTAGTGATAGATTTGTCACTGAAACAAAACCCCGAATACAACCCACACCAAAAATCAGAATTTCTTTCGGCGTCCCAAAGGGGATGAATTCGCGAAGTGGAAACTCAGTCTGAAAATCAATCCTCTTGTCGAAACGTACCATTATCTCGAAAAAAGACACCAAAAAAGCCAAACCATTAAATACCCGAATATCGCTAATATTGGTGGCTACAAGGCTATTCGCATAACATTTTTTTAGAAAACCCATGTGGTTTTGACAGGAACGACCAGACGCGCAAGAAATCTCGGGTAAAAACTATATGGCAATGACATGCAGCATGATCACCTCCGTCTATCTTTAATACGCTCGCCTGACGACGCTGCGCTCGGAAGCAACATGATGCAGTCTGAGTTTGGAGAGATATGCAAATCTCTTGGTGCTCATGGTGTCGAGGTATCCCCTGTCTATTTTGCCTTTGACGCCGCGGATGGTGGCGGTGGTCTTGTGGGAGAATATATTATCCCACTTGCTCAAGCGATTGGCCCCACATTAGGGGTTGTCTTGGTGGCGTGGCTCCAAGGTCGATCGGGACGTAAAGTGCGTTTGAGGGTTAAAGATGTGGAGGTTGAAGCGCAAACTGAAGATGAGGTTAGGACTTTAATAAAGAACGAGGTCAAAACCTTATTAAAATTGCAACAAATACAAACAGAGAATAAGAACGAGCGGATTAGAAGGAAATAAAGTGGGCGATCAAAGCAAAATCATCGTTAAAACGTATACGGGAAGCCAAGATAAGGCGATGAAGTTGTATCAGACAGATTCCAGTAGCATGGCCAATCAGGGTTATTTCCCCGCATCGCAAAGCTGGGCTCCCGGTAGATGGACGGGCGGAGATTTTTTCGTAGCTCTTATTCTCTGTTTTATTTTTATTGGATTTCTAGTCTTCGTTTACATGCTTGTTGTTACACCAAAAGGCACCTTGTCAGTAACGTATGAACTGCGGGCGTCTTCTGTTGAAGAAAAAACATGTCCTAAATGCGCAGAGAAAATTAAGGCAGCAGCCGTAGTATGTCGGTTCTGCGGCCATGAATTTACCATTGTGCAAAACATGCGAGAGGGCATTACCGACGAAAAATCGATTTCCGAGCCAAAAGTATCACCAATACCCAAAAATAATCTTAATAAATCTGCTCCAATAAGTGCCCACTCCCGCAGGGATGTACTCATCGGTTTAATAATATTGGCTATGTTTGCCATCGCCACATTGATTTGGTTTCAGTCAAAAGATAAAGCGGATGCCCATGCAGAACAAGTATCCACCCCGCTAAAAATTTCAAACGGGCTCACATCTCGTACACCAATCGAATATGTTGTCGCTCCCGGAGGCAAAGTCACTTATTATATTATGTCTGTGCCGGGCAAGGATGCTGATGGAAATCAGAACACGGAAATAGAGGCCGGTGTGGATGGGAATAGTTCATTTAATGTTTTACTCACCCCTACTCCGGGGAATGACGCCGCACAGAATCTTACCGGTTTCTCACATCTATTTCTTTCACCCGACAGCAAAACGCTATATTTTCAGACCGAGGCTTGGGTGACATCCAACGCTATTCACGCCATGAATTTGACAACTAAAAAAGTATCTTATGTTACTTCTGGAACAGTGCACTGTGTAGTTTTAAGCGGGGAGCACCAAGGCGATTTAGTGGTAGAGCAGCATAGATATTTCGCCCAAGGTGGGAGTTATAATGCGCTTTGGTTGTATGATCCGTCAGGAAAAGAGATTGACTTGGTTTCCCAAGACACAGATTCATCGCGGGTGTGTCCATCATTAGGAAACTAAGCGAATTGAGAAGCCGAGAGCAGAAAGTTCTCACCAGTATTATCGGACAAACGGAATTTCTGGTAATACAATTTCCAAAACATCCTAAAGGCGCTTATGCATTCTACGGATGCTGTAAGGTTTTGCCCTCCGGCAAATAAAGCCAACAATTCAGTTTAGCATGTTGTGAGGACTGCCGCTCATCAACTTGCCGCCGCGGCAGGGCTAAAAAGGGTTCCAGAGGATCTGGCGTGATCATTGGCTATGGACGTTACCAGACGATCATTTTACCGGGCTTTAGCCCGCCAGAGTTTAGTGCAACCACGGGTGAAACCTGTGGTGACACCAAACTCGCAACTTGCGCAAAGCTTTTTTGTGATGATGGCGGTGTCACCAAAGCTTGAGGTTGTGCGCCAGTAATGTGTTGTCAGACCGCCGAGGCGGTCCGTCAACACGGCTGGTGAGGGCTGCGCCCATCAACCCGCTGGCGCATGCAGGCGCAAAAACCGGCGGTGGAAAAGATTGGCGTAATCCACCGCACTTGGATGCCGTTCTCGGAATGGCCTATCGGCGGTTTTCTATTGGCCGTTTCGATAGTCCAAGGATGTCTATTCCCTAATAGACGTTAATGGACATCAGCTTATTTATGGCGTTTCCGGTCTTTGGTGAAATCACCGCGCACGACCTTATCGGGATTGGCCAATACGCCGTCCAGATAATCCGCCCATTCCTGCATCATTTTTTTGCGTTCGAGAAGATAATCGGCGCGGTTGTAGGCTGCGCGGATTTCGTTGCGGTCGGCATGGGCAAGCTGTCTTTCGATAACGTCCGAATGGTATTTGCGCTGCTCGTTAAGGATAGTGCTGGCCAGCGCGCGGAAACCGTGGCCGGTCATGCGTCCGGCATAGCCCATGCGCCGCAATGCGCCGAGGATGGCGCCGTTGCTCATGTGCTTTTCCTTGTTGGTCGGCGCGTGGAAAATAAATTCTCGCTTGCCGGTCATGCTTTTTAATTCTTCGAACAAGGCGACGACCTGACGGGCCAGCGGCACGATATGATCGCGGTTCATTTTCATGCGTTCGGCGGGGATATGCCATTCCTGCCGTGCCCAGTCGATTTCTTCCCATCGCGCACCGATAAGCTCGCCGGTGCGGACGAATGTATAAGCCAAAAGCTTCATGGCATGCAGCGTTTGCGCATCGCCATTGTAATCGCGCATGGCATGCAACAGGCCCGGAAGTTCGGCAGGCTTTATGCACGCGAAATTGCTCTTTTCCGGAAAGGCCAGAATATCGCGTAGATCGCCAGCGGGATTATGCGTGATAAGCCCACGCCGCACAGCATAGCGAAAAACCTGTTGCAGAAGTTGTTTGACGCGATGCGCGGTTTCAAGAACGCCCTTTTTCTCTACCGCTTCCAAACAGGTTACGAGATCAAGCGTCGTAATATCCTGTATCGGCCGGAAACCAAGTTTCGGAAAAGCGTAAAGCTCCAGCCGCCGCAAGGAACGTTGCCGGTGCTCGTCATCGGCTTTCTTGATTTCGAACCAGCGGCGCGCGATGGCTTCCAACGTGTTTTCGCTGGCTTCCATTTTTTGAAGCCGCGTTCTGCGGCGGTGCTGCACCGGGTCGATACCCTGCGCGACAAGCTTTTTCACGGCATCGCGCACTTGCCGCGCTTCGCTTGCGCCAATTTCAGGATAGGAGCCAATCGAAAACAGGCGTTCCTTGCGAAGAAAATGATATTTGAGCCGCCACAATTTGCTGCCGGTCGGCGTAACGAGCACGAACAGGCCGCCGCTGTCGAACAGCTTGTATGGTTTATCTTGCGGTTTCGCAGTTCGAATCCGAACATCGGCCAACGTCATGGTGACCTCAAAATACCCCTATGGATACCCCAAATTGATTTGGATGTCCTTGGACATCATCAAATCATAATAGACTTAAAGTTCAATTAAAATAGGGATTTTTGAATGCCCCTCAGACTTTACGAGACATCCCGAAACAGGTCATTGGAGGCACGGGCCGGAATCGAACCGGCATACAAGGATTTGCAGTCCTCTGCATAGCCATTCTGCCACCGCGCCTTTGGAAAGGGCGGTTACAGTAGGTTTTCGGCTCCTCACGGTCAAGCGCGGCGCGCGGCGTTGCATCTGCCTTCAAGCGCTTGTATATGTGGGCGCGCATTAACCTTACACGCGGATTTCCGATGGATGCGGTTCTTCCGGCGGCGGCGGATTACTCGTCCGCGCGCTTCAATATGGTAGAAAGCCAGATCCGCCCCAACAAGGTGCGCGGCCAGCGCCTGCTGGACGTCCTTTCCAATATGCCGCGCGAGAATTTCGTGCCGCCGCCGCTGGCCGGCATCGCCTATATCGACGAGGATTTGCAGGTAGGTGCCAACCGCTATCTGATGGAGCCGATGGTGCTCGCGCGTTTTCTCGAGGAAGCCGCGATCAAGACAGGCGAGCGCGTGCTCGATATCGCCCCTGCCACCGGCTATTCCAGCGCCGTCCTTGCCATGCTCACGCCCAATGTGCACGCCGTCGAGAGCGATCCGTTGCTGGTGCAGCAGATGGTCGCCAATCTCACCCGGTTGCAAATCACGAATGTCTCCTTGCAACTTGGGCCGCTGTATGACGGTTGGAAACCCGCAGCACCTTACGACGTCATCATCGTCAACGGCGCGGTCGATCACATTCCCGATGCGCTCGCGTCGCAGCTCGCCGATGGCGGCCGGTTGCTTACCGTCGTTCGCGAATTCGGCCCGGCCAAGGCTGCCCATACCGGCGAGGCGCGGCTGTACGAAAGAATTCACGGCAATTTTTCCCATCGCGCGCTTTTCGATGCCAATGTGAAAATGCTGCCCGGTTTCGAAGCCAAACGCGGTTTTTCTTTTTAAGGAGCGCCGATGTCGAATGTCCCCGCCGTCTCGGTCGAACAATTGCACGACATGCTGGCGTCACCGACGCCGCCTGTCGTCGTCGATGTACGCGACAAATGGGAAAACGACTTGTGCCAGGTACCCGGCAGCACCCTCATTCCCCTGGTCGATTTGCCGAAGCGGCTTGCCGAACTGCCAAAGGATCGCACCCTTGTCAT
>Ga0207046_10304_pt1 | contig 12151 bp, 9 predicted proteins | sample Alteio_BWMinCont_66_FD_153303 | JGI IMG/M metagenome (GOLD analysis project Ga0207046, IMG submission 153303) | Enriched cells from forest soil in Barre Woods Harvard Forest LTER site, Petersham, Massachusetts, United States -... | ecosystem: Environmental > Terrestrial > Soil > Temperate forest >...
CAATTAAAATATCAAAATCTTCTTTTCTTTTATTAGCATATTTTCTTGCTTCTTCAATTGTTTTTAAGGCTTTTTTACTTCTAGTTTGAGTTTGATAACTTAAATAGGCTATCCAAATTCCAACAATTGCAATAATAATTCCAAACATTGTGGCTAAAACACTTACCCATGTTACATAGCTATTTACCCTGTCGTTAGTTAATACATACTCCTTTAGTATTTTATCTAATGCGTCTTGCTTATAAGCATCAACGTTTTCTTTCAGATGCTTATTATCTTCTTGTAATTTGTTAAATTCTTTTCTAAGAGAATCAATTGTAGTTTTAGTAGCTCTATTTTTATCCTCCGCAAAAAAAGTTAATGCAAAAAATAGAAAAAAAATAGTTATTAGTCATTATTTAAAAAAAGGATACTTCTTCTTAAAAGCAATTTGCTTTTCTTCTAAAGCCTTTTTAAATTTTATAGAAGCACTTGTTTCTTGCTGCAAATCTCGGTGTTGCAGGCTTCGCATTATGGGCTCGTAATCGGCAATAAAATTTTTGGTTTCATCATCGCAGGCGGCATCTACAAATTTTTGCCACACATAATTTATAGCTAAGTGGTTGGGGTGTACTAAATCTTCTTTAAAAAAACGGTAATCGCGCAGTTCATCAATTACAATTTCATAAGCCGGGTAGTAAAAGCAATTTGTGTTTTGCTCTACCAATGTGTGTATAGCGTCCAGTAAAATGCCTTTGCTGCGGTTGTTTTCAATTACCCCATCGCGCACATAACGCACCGGGCTAACGGTAAATATAATTTGCAAAGCAGGGCTAAAGGCTTTTAAAACGTTTAGTTGTTTTTGCCAATCGGCTACAATTTGCTCTTTGGTTAACAGCACTTTTTTAAATTGTGCAGAGGGTAATTTATGGCAATTAGCCACTACAGTATCGTTATGCGTATACGCGAAGGCAGATCCAAAAGTCAGCACCAGCCATTTGGCGTTTTTTAATTGTTGGTGCGCTTCGTTAATGTTATGGTTAATATTTTGCAAACAGGCATCGGCATTTACATCTGCAAATTTACCGTGGTGGCTAAAACTGCGCCACAACTCATCGTGCAAAAAAATATCGGCTTGGCTGTATTTTTTATTGGCTACATAATCATTTACCGCGCCGCAAATGCTAAGGGGGTTATATAATATGCCATGCGGGTTTATAAGGCTGTTAAATTTACGCTCGCTTAGTTTGGCGCCTATTTCTTCGGCAAAGCAAGAACCCACCAGCAACAAGGCTTGTTGTATATTTACCTGCTGAGGTAACTTTTTAAGGGGAAAGGGCAGAATAAAGTCCATATAATTTGTTGCTAAATTATATTATTTACACACAATCCTTATGTACATTTGCCAAGATTTTTCGGGATGATAAAAAACAATCCACACAAGCAAATTATTTACTGGCTGTTAACAGGTTGCGTTTTGGTTTACGTAATGCTGGTTATTGGTTGTATAACCCGTTTAACACATTCTGGTTTATCTATAACCGATTGGAGTGTAATGGGCACCCTGCCACCCCTAAACGAGCAAAGCTGGATGGAACATTTTACCAAATACCAGCAAAGCCCCGAGTTTAAAATCATAAACAGCTCGATGCAATTAAGCGAGTTTAAAAATATTTTTTGGTGGGAGTGGTCGCACCGTATGATTGGGCGTTTAATTGGTTTCGTGTTTTTTGGCGGCTTTGTTTATTTTATTGCCACTAAAAAATTCACTAAAAAATTATTGTTTCGCAGCATTATTTTATTGTGTGTGGGTGCGCTGCAAGGACTTGTAGGTTGGTGGATGGTAAAAAGCGGTTTGGTAAAAAAACCGAACGTTAGTCATTACAGGTTAGCCACGCATTTAATAACAGCCCTTACCGCTTTTGCATTTACCTTTTGGTTTGCCTTAGAAATTATTTACGAAAGCCCCGAAGAAAACCAGAAAGCAAACCCAAGTAAAAAACTGTTCACCTTAACCTTGGTTACTTTTGCAGCACTTATATTTCAAATAATTTACGGTGCTTTTGTAGCAGGTTTAAAAGCAGGTTTAATTTATTCTACCTGGCCTAAAATGGGTGATGAATGGTTTCCTAACGACACCATTTTAATGACTGATTCGTTTATATACAACTTTACCGCAAACCCCGCAGGTGTGCAATTTGTACATCGCACTTTTGCCTGGGTGGTTGTTGTTTTAATTGCCACTATTTGGATACGCTCAAATAAATTCAAATTAAACACACAACAATACAATGGTGTTACCTGGTTAGTTTACTTAACCACCTTGCAAATAATTTTAGGCATTTTTACCTTACTATATAACGTGCCTGTTATAATGGGGGTGTTGCACCAAACAGTTGCGTTTATGTTGGTAGCTGTGTTTTTATTTTTGCTGTTTCAGTTTAGTAGAAAAAATTATTCGCTGAATAAGTAATGTCAAAAAAAATTCTGTTTATAGATTCTAATCACCCGCGTTTGCATGAAATGCTGATGCAACAGGGTTTTATCTGTGATTTGTTTTATGATAAACCTGCCGATGAATTAAAAAAATTAATTCCGCATTATGATGGCATTGTGCTGCGTAGCAAATTTAAAATCACCAAAGTCATTATTGATAGTGCACCCAATTTAAAATGCATTGCACGTGTAGGTGCCGGCATGGAAAACATAGATGTTACTTATGCCGAAACAAAAGGCATTGCTTGCGTAAACTCTCCTGAAGGAAATAGAGATGCGGTTGCCGAGCACGCATTGGGCATGTTACTTGCTTTATTCAATAACTTAATAAAAGCAAATGCCGAAGTACGTTTAGGAAAATGGTTGCGTGAAGAAAATCGAGGTGTTGAGTTGTGTGGTAAAACCGTTGGCATTATTGGTTACGGTAACATGGGTGCTGCTTTTGCCAAACGATTGCAAGGTTTTGGTGTAAAAGTGTTAGCATATGATAAATACAAAACAAATTTTGGCAACGACTTTGTAAAAGAGAGTAGGGTAGAAGATATTTTTGAGCAGGCTGATGTACTCAGTCTGCACACACCTTTAACCGAAGAGACCAACTATTTAATTAACGATGCTTTTATAAAACAGTTTAAAAAAAATATTTACATCATTAACACAGCACGTGGTAAGTGCTTAAATACTGCCGACTTAGTTAAAAACATAGAAAGCGGAAAAGTGTTGGGGGCTTGTTTAGATGTGTTGGAATACGAAGCTGTATCCTTTGAAGGAATAGACGTAAAAGAAATGCCTGCACCTTTGCAGTACTTAATAAAATCTGACAAGGTTATTCTTTCTCCCCACATTGCCGGATGGACGCAAGAATCGAATATTAAATTAGCTGAGTTTTTAGCCGAAAAAATTATAGCTGTTTTAAAATAGCTACTTAATCACATCAAACACAAAATCCTTTTTCAATAAAAAATCTATGCTGCGTGGCAAGGCGTACTCTAAGTTTTTTAAAGCCTTTACGTTATCGTGAAAAACAATTACGGAGCCACTTTTAGTAGCATCAATTACATTTCTAAAACAAATTTCGGGTAACACTTTTTTATCGTAGTCGTAACTCAGCACATCCCACATAATTATTTTATACTTTCTCTTCAGTTCGTTTGCTTGTGATGCACGCAACCTCCCATAAGGCGGACGAAATAATTTTGATTTATAAACCTTATGGCAAGCCTCTACGTTTTCAAAATAGGTTTTGTTTTTTACGCGCCACCCGCTTATATGGTTATGAGTGTGGTTACCAATGGCATGACCTCCTTTTAGCATTTCCTTTACTAAGTCAGGATGCTTTTGCATATTTTCTCCCACACAAAAAAACGTAGCGGGTATTTTATATACATCAAGCGTTTTTAAAATAACGGGCAACACTTCCGGTGTTGGCCCGTCATCAAAGGTTAAGTAAATTTTGTTTTCTCTGTTGGGCAAGTTCCAAAAGCACTGCGGCAATAAGCTTTGCAGCAATTTAGGTGGACGAGCCGGTAAGCGCATTACTTTTGTATTTGCTCTTTATAACCCGGCATTTCCTCTTGCGGAATAACGCCTGGTAAACGTTGCTCAAACTTTTTGCCTAAGTCGTTTTCTTTGTAGTTATAACAAACACTTACCAATGCCATCATTAATTGGCGAGCACGGCTAATTTCAGAGCCATAAGCAGCTTTGTGTATGCCGGGTAGTTTGTTATAAAAATGTAAGTCGCTTTCAAACATGGTAAATAATTTTTCAGCAATGTCTTTTGCTTTTTTATTTTCACCTGCCTGGAAGTAAGCTAAACAAATAGAGTACATAGTTGCATCATACGGAATGGTTTCTTCAGGCATTTCAGCTTGTGCTTTATCCAGTATTTTAATTGCTTTATCTTTCTTGCCTTCTTGTACAAGCTGAGCAGCTAAGCCACCAATTTGTATGCGCATGTTAGATGCAAAACGCATGGCATTTTCATCTAAGTAAACACCCGGAATGCTCATGCCACCCCACTGAAACTTAGTCATAATGTTGTTATACATAATGTCTGAGTTAATGCGTGCACCATTTTGCATTTCTTCTTTAGTAGATTTAATTGGCGTTAAACGATACGCTAAACCTTCTAATTGTAAATAATCTTCTAAACCAATATAAGCTTCTCTGCCTGTGGTAACAGCAAAGTAAATGGGCCTGTCCCAATTAAAGCCTGCCAATAAATCCAGTACCATTAAATCGTTTTTAGTAATGTACTGACGACGCAATTGCCAATCGATACTTTTTACCATACGGTTTTCTAAACCTTTAGATACCGTACCGTTTTGAATTACTTTAACCGAATCAACAGGTAAACTAAATTTATTGCTTGGTAAAATGTCGATATAATCGCCATTCATATTGTATTTATTTTCAGGATTATCGCTGGCAACATAATCCATTAATTCTTTAATGTTTACATAGCCAATATTTTTATCCATAAAATAAACAATATCGCGTTTGCTTGCCTCGTATTTATCTGCAGTCATGCTGGCTGTAAATGGCAATGCTTTAGAATCGTAAGCTGCTCTGCGACATTGGTTAATGTACCAATCAGTTTGAAACAGACTTAAGTTAACCACACGTATATCCGTTCGAATGCCTTCTACCTCTTGCGCGTACCAAAGCGGGAAAGTATCGTTATCTCCGTTAGTAAATAACACTGCATTAGGCGCACAGGAGTTTAAGTAGTTAATGGCAAAATCTCTCGCCATAGTTTTGTGCGAACGGTTATGGTCATCCCAGCCATCAGCGGCCATTAAACCCGGTACAACTAAACTTACCGCTGTTGCAGCAATAGCTGCATTTTTAGCGTTCATGCGTTTAACCAAAAAGTCGTATAAAAACAAGACACCTAAACCTATCCAAATAGCATAAGCATAGAACGAGGCGGCATACGCATAATCACGTTCACGTGGCTGATACGGATATTGGTTCAAATAAATAGTAATGGCAAAACCTGTAAAGAAAAATAAACAGAACACCACAAAACCATCTTTTAATCCTTTTTTGTATTGAAACCATATACCAAGTAAACCTAATATAAAAGGTAGGGCGTAAAATTTATTAGTAGCCTTATTGTTTTTAACGTTGCTTGGCACAGTAGTTAAATCAGCATCTAAACGTGCGTTATCAAAAGCAGGTATACCGGTTATCCAGTTACCTTCGGTAGGGTTATTGTTTAAACCTTGTACATCATTTTGTTTTCCAATAAAGTTCCACGCAAAATAACGCAGATACATATACCCAAGTTGGTATCTTCTAAAGTAGGTTAAGTTTTCTCCAAAGGTTGGCACATAAACTGTTTTTGTTTCGCCGTTATTATCGGTAACTTGTTTTGGTTTACCTTTTATATCGCCCCAATATTTATAAGCGGCTTCGTGCTGACTTTGCTGGCTCCACATACGCGGAAATACCGTACAAAAATCATCTTCGTAAGTAGGAACTGAATTTTTACGCGCATCTAAAATAACATACTTTTTGTTTTTCTCGTCTTTACCATAAATTGGTGTTCCGTCTTTAAACTCGCTACGTGGTTTAGTTGGCGCGTTATAATATTGCCCGTAACCAATAGGCCAATCGCCATACTGCTCACGATTTAAATACGAAAGCATGTTAAGCGCATTCTCCGGATTGTTTTCATCCATTGGCGTGTTTGCTTGTGAACGAATTACTAAAACAAAGAAAGATGAGTAACCAATCATCATTACTGCAAAACTTAAAGCAACTCCGTTTAAAATAGCATGTCTGTTTTTAAGGAAATGAACTGCGTAAACCATGCCACCTAAAATAATGGCACGTACCAACATTCCGCCTGCACCGGTTTGTGTTGATACAGTTGCTAATAAAGCAAATGCAATAGCTAAACCAAATGTTAGTTTGTAAAAAGTTTCTTTTTTATTTAATGAGTAAGCAATAGCTGATGTAATTAATGAAACAAGAATTACAAAGTATAACATAGTGCCAGTGTTAAAAGGCATGCCAAGTTTATTGATGAAAAACAATTCGTAATCGGCAGAAAGTTTTACCACACCAGGGATGATGCCACCTTGTATGCCGCCTAATAAAATAACTGAAATAACACCTGCAATGGTTAAACCTTTCCAACTGAATTTATATTTTTTGAAATAGTAAATAAAACAAATAGAAGGGATAACAAGTAAATTAAGTAAATGGACTCCAACAGATAAACCGGTTAAATAAGCAATTAAAATTAACCAACGCATAGATGATGGCTCGTCGGCTTCTTCTTCCCATTTTAAAATAGCCCAAAAAACCGCTGCGGTAAATAAACTACTCATGGCGTAAACCTCGCCTTCAACAGCCGAAAACCAAAACGAATCAGAAAAAGTATAAGCTAATGCACCAATAGCACCGCTTCCTAAAATGGCCCACATTTTACCGTTATCAAGTTCAGTGCCTTCGGGCGCTAACATCTTTTTAGCTAAACGAGTAATTGTCCAAAACAAAAACAAAATGGTAAATGAACTGCATAAGCCACTCATTACGTTAATCATCATAGCTGCTTTAGCAGGGTCTCCAAAAGAGAACATAGAGAAAAAACGTGCTATAAGCAAAAAGAAAGGTGCTCCCGGTGGGTGACCAACCTCTAATTTGTACGAACAAGCAATGTACTCGCCACAATCCCAAAAGCTGGCAGTGGGCTCAATGGTTGAGCAGTACGTATAAGTTGCAATGGCACAAATAAGCCACCCTACTATGTTATTCAGTTTTTTATAATCCATATTTGCGTTTAATGAGTGGCGAATTTAGTAAAAAAGCCTTAATGCTCACAAATTAAGAAAGCAGCCTTTTTACAGAATTAGTAACGATAAATTGTTGAGATTATTTCAGGAAAGATAACCTTAAAACGTATAAGCAACTCTAAACGCAGTTGGCGCAATAACCACACTTACGTGGTAGTTAGCCTTAACCATTTCTTTTTCTTTTATGGCACCAATTATTGCTCTTATAGTTCCGCCTGTAACATAAAGCCCACCAATAACAGTTAAAACAGTTCCGCCAACTATTTTTGGTATATACGAAGGAAAAAGTGGTTGGTTATTATAGTTTGACCTAGCTGCAGCAGTTTGATTTGATAAACCATTAGTAAGAAAGAATATACCACTTGCAAGCATGCCACCACCTATCGACGCCATTACTATGCCTTTAGCTTTCATTTTTCCATATTTAACAGCTCTGTTACCATAATAATTCATCTCATTCATATTATTATACATAGGGCTTTGCTGAGGCTGTTGCTGCAACTGTTGATTGTTGTTTTGTTGCTGCGCAGGTTGTTGATTTAGTTGCTGCGGAAAAAACTTTACAGCAATAAATAGTAAAAGAATAAAAAGACCTTTTTTCATTATACTACTTTAAGATAGTGCAAATTTTATTTTATGGAAAATGCCTCTAAAACGTATAAGCAATTCTAAAGGCGGTAGGAGCAATAATCACACTTACCCTGTTACGATTAGCCGCAGCCATATCTTTTTCTTTTTTACTGCCAAGTATGGCCATAAGGGTTCCGCCGGTAGTGGCAAGCGCACCAACAATAGTGAAAACGGCTCCGCCAAACGTTTCTATAATAGCCCCGCCCCCATTTAAAGGACCACTGTTATATGAGTTTACAGGTACCTGTCTGGATATTCCATCTGAAAGTAAAGCCAAGCCACCAATTAGCATGGCACCACCCACCGAAGCCAGCACTATACCATTTACTTTCATTTTTCGATATTTAGCAGATTTGTTACCATAATAATTCTTGTTATTATTATACATAGGCTGCTGTGGCTGTGGTTGAAATGTTTCTTCCTGCTGATTATTTTGCTGCTGCATTTGCTGGTTGTTATTTTGTTGTTGCATTTGCTGCTGATTGTTTTGCGGCTGTCTCTGATCCTGATTGTTTGACGATTGGTTTATTGGCTGAGAAAAAAGATTTACAGCAACAAATAAAAATGGGATGATGATATACTTTTTCATAATTTTTAATTTATCTGCCACTAAAGTAACAGTAATTTTTAATTAAAAATAATTTTGAAGAAAGTAACTACTAATTAAACTTTATACCTAAAGTAGCGGTTATATAAAGAGTAGAATAATTTATGTTAGATGCCTGAACATACATAGGGTCTATAACATAATATTTTTCGGCCCATTTGGTGTAAACAAAACCTAAGTCTAAATAAACATTATGTGTGCCTCTAAAACCAACACCACCCGAAAAAGAGTTACGTACAAATTTACCACTAAGCACATCGCCAAAAGGTGAGCCGTAGCTACCAAAACCGGCACGTATAACAATGGGTCTAACGTTTAACTCTACACCTGCCTTTAGGTTTGCGGTACCTGTATATTTTTGTTTTATAGTATTGTTTACATCAAAAAAAGTAATGTTGTCTGGGTATCTGGCTGTAGCATAATCTACATACTCGCCATCTACACTAAATGCTAATAATTTTTTAAAAACATACGATACACTTGCACCTGCTTTAGCTGGAGTATGAAACTTATATGTATAAGTTCCGGAAGGAGACGTACTGGTGCTGTTGTATTGACTATAACTATTATCAAAAGTAGAAGTCATGGTGTTTTGGTAATTGTCAGTCAATTTATAATCAGTAGGGGTTTGTCCGTATAAACCAATTTTAACCCCTGAATTAAAACGATAGATGCCGCCAATTTTTGCATTTATACCAACGCCCGATGTAACTATATTTTCTTGATAGGTTAATGCGCTAAATACAGTATCGACATTTTTGTAATCAGACTCTGTTAGCGTTGATTGGTAATTATATTTTACAAAAGGTACACCAACTGATCCACCTACATAAAATTTATCGTTAAAGCTGTGCGCTAAAGCAATAGCAAGTTCACCAACACGTCCGCTCGATTGAATATTTTTTTGTTGTTGCAGCACCATACCAGGGGTATAAGAATTTTGCCCTACATAATGCGAAGAATCAGTATTAGATACCGGATTAATTAAATACGTGTTATAACCCAAGCCTTCATAAAACTGATTAAGGTCGCCCGGATAATGACCGGCGCCTGCTGCTGCCATGCTGCTCATAATAGAACTTGATGCAGGCACATATCCGTTAATGGTAGTGTGATAATTAAAATCAGCTACTCGGTTAAAGTCTATTCCAAAAGCCCATCTATCGGTAATTTCATTTGAACTTTGTTTTGGTTGTGCCGGTTGTTGTTGTGGTTTGTTGCTGCCAGGCCCATATCTATCACCGTTATAGGGCTGATAATTATTGGCCGTATTGGTTCGCATGCTCATGGGTTGTTGGTTCCACGCGGCAACAAAACCTATATTTGAAAGACTTACTTTGGTTGAAAAATCGGATGCACTGGTGCCATAGTGTGTTGCATCTGCTGCCTGAAGCTGAATGCCTGGTGTAACTACCAGTTCTCCTTTTCGATACATGGCAATGCCCGCCGGATTAAAATTCATACAAGAAACGTTTGCACCTAATGAGCCAAAAGCCCCACCCATAGACATAAATCGCGCATCGCCATACGATGATGTTTGCGAATATCGCATAGCATCTATATCATTTTGTGCAAAAGCTACGCTGCTTACAAATATTGTAACAAGCGCAAAAAGTTTCTTTATCATGCTGTTTTTTGAAAAGTAATTTGCTTAGCGTCTTCCACCAACGTGTCCGCCACCACCACCTCCACCGCCGCCAAAGCTGCCACCGCCACTACGGCCACCACCACCGCCCCAACTTCCGCCACTGTTGCCACCCCAATTGTTATTAGTGCGTGTTGGTGCCGAAAAATTGTTGTTTTCATAATTATTATTTATAGGACGTGTATTGGTAGCGTTATTTTCGTTCATGCTGTTACCACCATTAAACCATCTGGTTTGTTTTTGTGGCGTACTTTCTACAGGTCTGCTTGTGTTTTGGTAATTATTATTATTTACGTTTTGGTTTTGTTGGTTAAACGTATTTCTTGGATTTGAATTTGGTTGATATCCTCCATTATTATTTACAGGTACTGCATTATTGCTTAAAGATTGATATTGCGGATTAAATCGGGTTGGCGATTTTTCTTCAGCAATTTTTATCATATTTTCTTTTGGGATAGAAACCTGATTAAATCTTTCTAAACTTGTTGGAGCTGCTGCCACCATAGGGTTATTAAGATTATGAATGTTAGGGTTTGCAGTTGGTGTTTCTTCACGCACACCTCTTGGCCCGTTTGATGTAGTTGCGCTGTTACCGCCTGTATGCGAATTACGTGGCCCATTATAGTTGTTACTGCTAGTGCTGTTGTAATCATAAGGGTTAGAATAACCACCGGTATTGTACATAGTACTGTATGGGTTGTAACCACTATAGCCACCCATTCCGTAACCCATGCCATATCCCATACCGTAAGGGTTGTAACCCATGCCGTAAGGATTGTATCCCATAGAGCCATAATAACCACTCATGCCATAAGGGCTGTAGCCCATGCCGTAACCGCCACCCATTCCATATGGGCTGTAACCGTAGCTAGAACCAAACGGATTGTAACCCATGCCATAACCACTACTATATCCTATGCTTAAGCCGCTGCCATAACCACTACCGTAGCCACCACCATACATGCTGTTACCATACATATTATTGTTGCCATACATGTTGTTGTAACCCATCATGTTGCCATAACTGCCCATGCCGTAGCTGTTATTAGAGTTGTACGAATTGCTTGGGTAATTATTATAAATACTGTTACCATATTGGCTTGGGTTGCCGGTATATGAGTATTGGTTTGTGTAATAACTATCATAATAACCTGTTCCGTAAATTGGATTTTGAAAACGACTTACACGTGCAGCATAAGCATTATCATAATAATCATCGTAATTAAAATTAGGATCTTTGTAATTAGGATTCATGCTATCAGCATGTGTTGCAGCAATTTTTCCCGCATTAGGGTTGTAACCTTGTTGGTTATTATATTGTTGTTGCCTGTTGCCGTTATTATAATTGTTATACTGTTGGCCGTTGTTATTGTAGTTTTGTGCAACAGCAGGGTTTGGTGTTGTTTTCGCTACCGGCTTGGGGTCTTTAGCGGGGTTATAATAAACATCATCATTGCTGTTAGCAGCAAGATTATCGAAACGTGCTTTGCAACTTATCAGTGTTAAACAAAAACATCCGATAATTAATATGCTTAATTTTTTCATGGGTTCTAAATGTTTAAATCCTATTTTTGTGCGGTAGAATTTCTACGATAAAGTTACAAAAACTATTCCAAACTGGGGGGATTTAACAGAATTTATGAGCAAAGAACTAGTTACACGCGCCGAAGACTTTAGTAAATGGTATAACGATTTGGTTGCCAAGGCAGATTTGGCCGAACATAGTGCCGTTAGAGGTTGTATGGTTATTAAGCCAAATGGCTATGCCATTTGGGAAAAAATGCAGCAGGCATTAGATAAAATGTTTAAAGATACCGGACATGTAAACGCTTATTTCCCCTTATTTATACCAAAATCCTTTTTCAGTAAAGAGGCTAGCCATGTTGATGGTTTTGCTAAAGAGTGCGCCGTTGTTACACATTACCGTTTAAAAAATGTAGATGGCGAAATTGTTGTTGACTCTGATGCTAAGCTGGAAGAAGAATT
>Ga0207046_10305_pt1 | contig 12114 bp, 19 predicted proteins | sample Alteio_BWMinCont_66_FD_153303 | JGI IMG/M metagenome (GOLD analysis project Ga0207046, IMG submission 153303) | Enriched cells from forest soil in Barre Woods Harvard Forest LTER site, Petersham, Massachusetts, United States -... | ecosystem: Environmental > Terrestrial > Soil > Temperate forest >...
TCGCAGCTAATTAGTTTTTTGGATCATCTTTGGAGCAGGCCAAGAAAGGCGCGGAACTCGTAAGCGCAACCGATGCAACGACTTGTTCCAGAGTTGGGGTGAAAATCACGATCGATGGAAAGACCCAAGAAGTTTGGAGCGACTCCTATCATATCGGGACGAAATCAGGACTGCAGGCCAGGTTTGTGGAAGCGGCTGCTGCGATTGACAAGGCTGTCGGAACGGACCAATGGGTGAAATGCGATGAGGGCCTATGCGGAAACTAGACTGCAAGGCCGGGGTTCCAGGTGCCTTTCGGATCATGGTGATCGCTATTTCTTGAACCAACTTGGCGCTTGCGCGTGTTTCTACCAGCGAGCGCTGGATGACCTATCGTGCTTGGCCATCATTCGGGCGTCACACAAGGAACCACTTGTCGACTGTGGCGACGGTAAACTCGGAAATCCTCGTCTGTCGTTAGGATGATGGGGTCGGCAAGCGTTTCGGTCATGCGAACGAGGCAAGCATCGGCGAGGCTCATGGGAACGTCGGAGTATTTCTCGATCAGTTTGGTAACTGGCTCTATGTTCTGAGAAAGCTCGAAGGCGACGACCACGGCACGGCGGCGAAGCAATTGACCGAGGCTTGGTGCGCCGCGCTCTCCGAGAAGGTGGTACGCCTCGGACAACGCTGCTTCGCATGTTGACCATGGCGGACCCAAATCGTGGGCTTGAGTCACAGCCCATTCGTGGTGAGCGTCGCGGTTGCTAAGCAGCGCCACCACAAAGCCCGCATCAGCGAGAGCGTTTCTGGCCATAGCCCGTGGCTCGCAAATACGCCTTCTTGCGCCCAGTTAGGTCAGTCGGTAATCCGTCAACCGATCCGACGAGGTCGGCAATAGCATTGAACGAGGCAATGCTCCGCCGGCGCAGGCGGGGGGCGAGCTGGAGCCGTTCGCGCACTACATCGGACTTCGAGATCTTCCGGCCCCGGGATTCTTCCTCGATGTCCGCAACCAGTGGCTCGGGCAATCGTACCGTGAGAGTCTTCATGCGGTTAGTGTATTACATCTTCGGCAGCTCTGCAAGACAGGCCGAACGGCACCGGCTCAATCGTCCAAATCGGCTCTCCGACCATGAAATGCGTGGGCCGCGCAGTTCCCCGCATTCGATGCGGCGGCGCAGTGCGAGAGTATTGTCCAGCACGGAGGCGACGTCGAACACGGTGGTGAATTCCCACCGGTTGAACATCGTGTCCAGTTGTTGATCAAGCTACTTTACGCCTTTACGCCGGAGTCTTGTACGTGACGAAGAGCGGGAGGGAGGATGTGGACGTGACTGTTCCAGAAGCCTGTAATAACGACAAGTCCTTTACAGTCGATGATTGTCGCCGAGCGCAGGATTTTGATCGTCGAGCTGGGACCAACGGAGAGAATCAGGCCGTCGCGCATCACGATCGATCCGTTTTCGATCGATGGATCGGCCGCAGATCGATATGAAGCTGCATCTCTTCTTCGAGATAGGCGGAAGGGTAATCGAAACAAGGCGTGTAATGTTACAGAGAGCGAGAACGACTGGGAGGTCAGCTGAAGTACTAGGAGAGGGAAGCGGCATAAGGGTTGACGGGACAGCGGGCGCTGGGCCCGCAATCAGCGCATCATATATTAAGGATACCGGGAATGTAGTCCCATCGCAAGAAGACCCCCCGGCCTGATTTAGCATGGAGACAAACAGGGCAATGCGTTCTGGCGCACAGAAGCCCACTGACTCCGCTCCGCAAAATGAAGGTCGAGTTCCGATCCAACGAGAGTACGTCACCGACCTCGTCTCGGGGGCAGAATTCGTCCCAAGAGGATAAAGGATATGCGGAACACTACAGCTACGTCCTTGGGGCTGCTGATTCGTTTGCTGACTGGAATGACCTGCGGCAAGCCTGCATTCTGGTCGATGCAAGCTACAACGAAGATTCGGCATTCGCAGCGGAGATTGCCGATCATGCAACAATTACGCTTCCATGTCTCAAGAAAAGGTCCGAGAGCGCAATAAATCAAACATCAAACATCAGGGCTTCGACGCGGCCATTGCCCTTTCGAGAGTTTCCCGGATAAAACGCGTGTAGGGAATGCCGCGCGCCTTTGCCCGAGCCTTGAGAGCGGCAAGCAACGGCCTGGGCACACGCATGTTGATCTGTTCGTCCTTTTTCTCAAATTCAAACCGCGACGGTTTGAACTGCGAAAAATCAAGGTCAGACAGGTCTTGCGCAAGGAACGCTTCGGCTTCCTTATCTGTTTTGAGTCTTGGCACTTTCTTTTTCATAGGCTGCGATCTCCTTCGCGTGCATGTAGCGGGCCGTCACCGGGCGGATGAGTCGCCGGTTTTTCGTCCGTATGGTGAAAGCGACAAACACAGGCCGCCCCGCGTTCGTTCTTCCGACGGCAATCATGCGGTCTTCATCGTCCGAATGTTTCGGGTCGGGCGCAATGCGGGGAGCGTTCATGAACAGCGCCTCAATCTCCGCGATGGAAACACCATGCTTTTGGCACTTCGCACGGTTGCCGTCATCCCAGTCAAATCCCTGCACCAGCGAATTCATCGTAGCAGAATGCTATGCAAATGTATATACAAATGTCAAGACCAGGACATCAGTCGGTGTCCCCCGCCAAAACTCCGGCTGAAGCAGGGCGCAACCTCTGAGAAGTTGGGGACCATCTCGGTGCAGCTTCGGTGCAATTCGAGGGGGTGATTGCACCGCGCGTTTCCGCGTAAGCGACACCAGCAGCGGCACTTAGTTAGTTTGCATCGCCTTGTTAGAAGGCAGACGCTCTATCCAACTGAGCTACGGGCGCGTCGTTTTCTCCTTTTATTTTAGCCACTTACAGACGTCTCTGCAGCCCCTTTCTCCGGTTTGACCCCTGTCGTTCGCCAATTAGTTGTGCCCGACATGAAAAGGATTTCTTTTTGCTTGGCGCGGGCTCTTCGGTTTGGGATTGCAGGCTGATTCGTCGACTGGCGAAAGATGCTCGCAGAAAAAGTGAACTGTGCCTCGGCCGGGTTACAAGGAACGGCCTTTGATCATCAGAAAATGAGTCGTGAGTCTACGCTGCGACTGCATAACGATGGTGCAGCCCGCCGAGTCTCGGCAGGGATTGAATGTGGCCTTCACGCGCAGGGCGGATTTCTGTAGGCCGACCTGCTGGCGTGTCCTTCGCGAGCCCAAGATGCGTCCGGTCCTCGTGATAGTAGTGCAGGTACGCAGACGTCAGCCGTTTGAGATGCCGCTCATTCAGGATAATCACGTGGTCCAGCAAGTCGCGTCGGCAACTTCCCACCCAGCGCTCAGCAACTCCGTTCTGCCACGGACTGCGAAAGGCCGTGCGAATTGGCTCGCTCCCCATGTCCCTCACAGCCGAAACTACATCGGCGTCAAATTTTGCGTCTCGATCGAATAGCAAGACTCTGTGTGGCTGTTTGTAGGCCCATGCTTCTCGCAGTTGCTGCACAATCCAAAGAGCATCGGGATTTCGCGCCACATTGAAGTGCAGGATCTTACGCCGGTCGTGCCCGATGACGAAAAAGCAGTACAGAACACCAAACGTGACCGTCGGGACGGTGAAGAAGTCCATCGCAGCAATGGCCTCGCGATGGTTTCTGAGGAACGTCAGCCATCGCTTTGCCGGGTCTGGATTTCTCGGGGCTCGCCGGATCCACCGCGAGACACTCCTTTCCGAGAGATCGAAACCCAGCTTGAGCAGTTCGCCATGAATGCGCGGTGCTCCCCAAGTTGGATTCTCAGCCACCATACGGAAGATCAAGGCGCGAACCTCTTTGCTGACACTCTTCCGTCCTCCTATCTGGCTGACTCTGGAGACCCACGTCCAATACAAACGAAATCCCGCTCGATGCCAGTTCACGACGCTTCGAGGAGTGACCAAGATGAGAGGCTTGGTCCAGCCAGACCAGCACATTCTCAACGCAACCCAGAACAGTTTGTGCAGGGCAGTCAATCGACGGCGAGGTCGTTGCGCGTGCAGAGACAGCAATTGCCGACGGAGAGCCAAATTTTCGAGGACGAGGTCCTCGCGGGAACGGAAAGCGCTGACTATCCAGCCGAGGAGATGTCGGAGCGACACGATCATGGCCAGGATTCTAGCGGAAAAATCCGAATCCAGTCTCTCGCCAAGTCATTCATTCTGCAGATGTACGACGTTCTGGCGAGGCACAACCATTCCAACGACGATCACCACACCAAAGACCACGATCAAAGTATTCACGGCGTTTTCTCCCCCGCCAAGCTGGCGGGATTGAGATGATTGGACTGTGGAAAATCAAGAATCGGAGAGAGAGAAATGACCCACCGTTTGCAAGAAACGAAAACCGCAAGCAGTAGGCCAACCAAGAGTTAAGGCGACCCTCGCCAAAGATCCAGGTTCAAACGACGAACGTCGGACACCCCTACGTTATGTTTGGTTTGTCGATGAGCTAAGTCTCTTAGTTCGACCTATAGAATTTGCCAGATCCGGTCGGAGCATCCGGGCAAGCCGCCGCATTACAGAAGTCCAGTTGGAAATTCCGTTCTTATCAAGGGCGCGCCATACGCGAACCTAAGGCTTGGAGATTGCGCCGGGATGGGTTTCCCGCGTCTGATACTTCTTGTATTGCTCTTCGGTGCCAACAAAGAATCCGAACTGACTCAATACCCCGTTCTTGATGCCTTCGTGCTGACCCCAAATCATGCCTTTGCCGTTCCTGTAGTCTGTTGGGATGGTTTGCAAGGAGCCATCATCTGAATAATAGAAGAATTCGTTCTCCGCTCCCCGCTGGGGGCCGCAAGAGGAAGTGCTTATCGTGCCGCTCTGCGGGAATTTAAATGACTGAATGTCATTCTCTGTGGGAGAAATGGGAGCGTCTTTGGTGTTGTACTCTAGCAGTACCCAGCCGATGTAGCCGTCGGGGACCAAGAACTTGGATGGGTGTAGGTTCGGATCGTGGGAGGGATCCAAAGAGATGTCTAAGCGCAACTCTTCGCCGGGATGTAACTGGAGAGGACCGGCAGGGGTCCATGTCTTAAATCCAGGGGCCGAAACCTCCAGTAGGACGTCCGTGGATGGCGGCAACAAAACTCTGTAGCTTGATGCGACCGAGGTGGAGAGCCATTTGTCGGGAGAAGCTGCGCGAGTGAGCCTGAAGGTTGCATTTACCGGGCCGCTGTCCAGGATGTTGATTACGGATCCCTTAAGCACACCAGCTTTGGGACCTACGTGGATTGTAAGTTCAGCTACCGGCCCCGCAGGAGTGAGTGTTGCGGTTTGGAAAACATCGTTTCCGTAGAAGGCGAATGCTGTATTGGGATAGCCGGAGTCTTCTTTCATTGCGATGACCTTATAGGTACCCCAAGCCAAACGATCGACGACGAAGTGCCCGTTCGAGTCGGTTTCGACGTAGCGGACCAAGGTGTGACGCATCCGCCCATCCATGATCTCAGCATTCACCTTTGCTTCGGATACTGGCACACCCTTCTCGTCCACCGCCGTTCCGCGGATAGAGCCAGCGCGTTGTTCTTGAGCGCAAACGGACAAGGGAAAGGCGATGCAAGCTAGGGCTAACCTCCAGCGAAGCGCATAGTATTTCGGCATGGTCCTCTTCCTAGGGAACGATTACCGTTCCGCCCGGCATGGCATTGGTGGGTTAACATAGCCGTGGATGCTGACCGTCGCGGTTTTCACCCAACCGGTCAGGTTGCCAATTCCTGTTGCTGGGGTCGTCGCACACCACTGCCACTCGTCGACGTTGTTGCCCGTTTCGCCGCACCCTGAAGGTGTAAATCCGTCAGAGCCCAGACTCCACCCATCGGTAAAAGTTCCGTCAGAGTTCGCAACATCTCCCTGCGAGCATAGAGTTATAGTGGTGCCTGGTTGGTTTTGCGTGCAATTCCAGCCGCTTACCGGCGTATAGGATTCGCCGATCGGAACTGCGCCTGTTGCCGACCCAGAAAGATTGTTACAGCCGCACAATTTGCTCATGTGCCTCAAGTCCGGGCCTCCGTATCTATCAAACAGCAGACAAAGCTCGGTTTCCTTATCCGTGAAGCGAAATCGGAAGGACTGTATCGGTTTCCCGCCCGAGTACACAACTACGAGATGCTTCTCTCCGAGGCTTAATCCTTCAATTTTCAATCCCGTTTTCTGAGGCCACGGCGTTTTCTTTCCGTTGTCTATTCTAAACATGAGCGTCTTGAGGTCGAAGGGAACGGTAACCAGTGTGCAGCAGCCCGGCGGATCCGGAATCACACAGAGCATCCCTGTCTTAGTTTCAGCGGATGTCGGAAGCGCCGATAGAAGGCCCAGAAGGACAATTACTGCTGCGTATTCGACGCGTCGCATAGTTTCCTCCCTCCTATTCGCACTCAGTAGTCCCGGCGCAAGTGATCAAGGCGATTCTAAAGCATCTTGCATCACGCGATTCCCTGTCGTCTACCCATCCATGACGTGGGCAAGGCAACTGGATGTGTAACGCCGTAACCGTCGATGTGGATTTTCAAGTTTCGGGTTCGGCGACACCGAGACTTAGAGCGATGCCCATTTCGTCACGCAATCCATGCAAACCAGATTCCTACTACTCGCCAAACACCTCTTTCTTTTGTCAAAACGAGATCGTATCCGCGGGCAGATTTTACGTTCAGGTAGATTTCTAGGGAAACCAAGACTCTATTTCGCGCACGATTGAATGCCACGTATACCACTGATGTCTTATCGCGTTCTTTTTCGGCAAAGAAAGTGCCGTCAAGCACGAACTTTGTGATCGATTCTTCGTCACTTGATGCAGGTCCGGTTGTCGGCTGCCCCGAAACAGATTTTTTCTCCATCCACAAAATGGCTTTTCCGATTTCTTCGGAATCAAGGAGGTCCGCTCCTGCCACTTTGCGCAGTATAGGAAGCGAATCGCCCCTTCCCATCATGCCCAATGCCAGTGCCGCACAAAAAGCCGGGAAGTCCTCGTCACTATCGTCAGCAGCAGCAAATCGTGCTTTTTCGGCCAAGCTTCTCAGAAATCCCAGATCGCTCCCTGATTTGGTTTCAACCAGGCCACCAGCTAGAAAGCAGGACATCGCAGATTTCGTTTCCTTATCCTCTCCGCCTTAACAGCATTTCGGAGCGCTCGCATCCCCTGCTGATTTCCAATAAAAGCCAACCCTCTCGCCGCACCAGCCCTTCTACCTCTGTCGGGGTCAGATAAGAACTTAGTCAAAGAAGGAACAGCAACGTCGCCCAAGGCAAACAACGCCCTGATCCCATCCTCTTCGTCCACATCCTCACGCAGATTTTGTCGAACCTTCTGCTGAATGGAATCGCTTGGCGGGCTCTCTTGTTTCTTAATTTCACCTTGGTAGGTCTGAGAAAACATGGGTGTGGTGCCTGCGAAAAGGCTGGTAAAAGCCAGAAGTCCCGTTCTAGGAAAATGCAGTCTCATACGTCCACCGTTGACGGCCGTTCCGACAATCCGACGCTCCGTTTCTCGCGGTGTTCCCACGCTGGCTTAGGCAAACTAGCACTCTTGTTTACCCGGTTGTCTCGCGCAATGCAGTGACCATGTCACTCTGCAAATCAACGTACACGGTTGCTGGCGACAGGATCAATTGGTCGCCGTACTCGCGTGCCACAGCGGCGATCATCAGCTTGAACTCATCCTGTAATGTAAATTCTGAAACAACGTGCACGTATAGTTCGCCAGTGACGTCGTCCCACCGCACGCTCGACGCGTCACGCCAGATGTAGTTGTACCCAGACGGTCGCGAGGGAGTGGGCCGGAGGCGCAATCTTCCACTGGAACAGAGCCTGACCTGTTGGATGATGACTTCTCTCATTGCGCTGACTATACCGCTCTCGGCCTTTAGAGAAAGACCATTAATGCCCAACTCCTGACAAACGCTGCAGTTACTCGACAACTGAAATTGATCCCAAAAACATGGCCGATTCGCAGGGGCAAGCGTGCCCTTTTTCAATCAACGAGGGCGCTCTTGGCGGGCTTGCGGTTACGCTTACCGGAGAGCACTCCGAGAGTTCAATAGTCTCTCCCGCAACTCCCGTGGACAGAAAACCTTATGCCGTATTTGGGGATTTAGAAATGTACGCCCACAAGCGCTCTGGCAGAGTCGCGCTCGCCCGCAACGAAGTCGCCGATTGGTATTACGAAAGGTTACAGTAACAGCGAACTTTAGCATTGCACGGATATTTCAGAGATGCACCATCTAGGACTGCACTCTCGGCTCGAATTGAGTAAACTTGGCTGATATGAAATACATCCTACCCACTGTCGCAATACTCTCGCCTCTGGTCGCGTTCATAATTGCTGGAGCAATTGAACTGCGTTCAAATGGAAGGCTGGCTGAGAGAGCATGCGGTCTCGTCTCGGTTGCGTTCGGAATTTTGGTATACGGACTTTTTTTCGCACCCGAGTTCTTGCCCGGTTTTACCGTGGGGAATTGGCTGACGCTCGCCGCTGCTGCTGTCGCATCTTCGGGAGCCATCATTCCTTACTCAAGGCGGTCCAGTTCGGTCCTCGTCGCAGTTGGCGGGCTCGCACTGGTGTTTATCGGGATATTCTTCGCTAAACCGATAGTTTGACCCAGCGGCGTGCCGCCTCAAGGACTGATTAACGCCGTACACGTATCATGCGGAGTCCGCCGCGAAAGCGGGTCGGGCACTTGTCCGATTTCCCTACACAGGACACAGGAGGTAGGAGCAGCTTTCATTTCGGCTCTCGTTTGCACTACCCTATTTCGCTGTGAAGCATCCGGGTTACCTCATTGTGGGCTGCATAGTTTCGGCTGGGGCCATGTGGCTTGCATGGGCGATTCTGCGCGACAAGCGGCTAGAGAAAAGCTTCGATGAAATCGCCGCTGGTGCCACTGAGCGGGAAGTCCTGCAGAAACTTGGCCGACCCAAGCGAGTTGAAAAGTGCGGCGAGTTTTTTGGGCCGCTTCCGAGAGAAGAGTTAACGAATTGCTCCAAAGAGTATTTATACGCTTCATCTTTTGCTCCGCTGGTGCCGGAATACTTCGTTTTTAGATTTGACGTGAACAATCGCGTAAGCAGCAAATCTCCTTACTCGTCCCCATAACTTGGCGGAAATCGATGTCCGATTACGACTCCAGGCACCAAGCGCGTCACTGTGCATTCTTGGGTGGTGGTGGCGGATTAACGTAGCGAGGCACAGCACCTCCGAATCGAATTGTCTCGAATATGTTCAACACCAATTCCTGCTGCGGGGATGTGAGGTCTTTGCCCCAAAGACAGAGCCCATTCGAGTCACCGACATTGTGAAAATATACAGCCGTGAGGCCATGGCCCGGCGTTCTTGGACTAACTGTTTTTGCAGGAAACCCGCCGATGGACTCATGAGCGATAACATAGGCTGGTTTCTTGGCCTTTTTGAGGTCGTTTGAGTATCCACCGAAGTCAAAGCGGAGTGCGACGCCGTCACCTAAAAACTCGCCAACATACGAATCTACTCCTGTAAGCTGGTGAAACTCCCATCCCGGTGGAGCCGAAATCGAGAAAGGACCAGCATCAAGTTTGCGCCAACTGCTTCTTGAGGAAAGGGATGGCGCCTGACACTGGCCGTGCAATGTCACATCCGATTTAGCTGTGTATTCACCTCGCTCTTGATCGTAGAAGAAGTCGGTCGGGATTTTCAACGACGTGCGGTCCCTCTCAACGCCATCTGCTTTAATAAGTCTGACAAGCAGGCTCTTGGGCCGCCTGTGGCATTTATCTCCGCCAAAGATTCCCGATGATGAGTAAGTATCGAAGGCCATGCGACCGCTGAACATTGCGCCTTGAACGTCTATTGAGGTCTCCGCAGATGCGTCGGGTTGATGGTCAAAGAAAATCAGCTTGGCCAGCACCTTGTCGTCCGGTTCAAAAAAGCAGTCAATCTTGCCTCGAACTTGTACTGAGTACGTTGGGTACTTTGCCCAAAGCGGGTTTGCTAAAGATATGAGAAACATGGACAGAAGTCGTACTCCCAAATTGAGGGCGGAGCTTCGGGGAGGCTTCATGTCGCAAGCCTAGGCGATGGCTTCCCAGCAGTCCAGTTTGTGCCGAGGAAGGCGGTCGAATCAGTCACATGGCTGATTAACGCCGAAACCGTCGATGTAGATTTTCAAGTTTCCAACAATCCGAGTACACGCTCACCTGTCCTCGAAGAGCCTCGTTCTTATCTCTTTACTGACATTAGCCCGCGACAAATCGAACCGGAGCGCAGCACTCGCCGTAGAATATAGCTAGCATTGTCTTGAGGTTGGGGTTACTTCGGTAAGCGCGGTTGGGAGGCGTAACTGATGAAGAAGCTCTATGCCATGGTCTTTATTTCTCTGCTCGCGATTTCCAGCAGAGCAGGCGATCTCGCTAGTTCATTCAAACAAGCTGTCACCCTAGCAGATGCACAAGAAAAGGAGCGTGCCGCACAGGCATATATTCATCTTCACTACTGTCCGGTTGTCGAATCCTTATATCGACGTAACTGCTTGTAATTCATCGGCTTAATTGACATTTCAACTTTTTTCGATTTGAAATGCAAACGGCCTTTTTTGGCTCTCCGGCCCGGTCTGATTCTGCGAAACAATGGGATGTGAATACCGGACGAACTGTTTTCTCGCAGCTAATGGATTTCCTGCCCGCCTACGAGTTTCAAAAATGTGTAAACCGCTACCGTGGCGATCACAAGGTACAAAACTTTTCCTGCCGAGACCAGTTTCTCTCGATGGCTTTCGCGCAACTAACGTATCGAGAGAGTCTCCGCGACATCGAAGCGTGCCTACAGTCTATAGGCAGTAAGCTCTACCACATGGGATTCCGAAGCAAGGTGGCACGATCCACTCTTGCCGACGCAAACGAAGCACGCGACTGGCGGATCTATGCCGACTTTGCGCAAGTCTTGATCGCTATCGCGCGCCCGCTCTATGTGAGCGATCCGATCGATGTCGATCTGGACCAGAGTCTGTATGCTGACCGGCGTGCGGTCCGATCACACCGTGATTCTGACCGCGTTCGATTCCGCGAAAGTCTATCCCGATTCTTTGCGCCGAGTGAGTTATCTTGATATCGAAACGAAGAAGCGACTCAAGTTCCTGACCAACAACTTTGTGCTTCCAGCATTTACGATTGCCCAGATCTATAAGTGCCGCTGGCAGGTGGAATTATTTTTTCGCTGGATCAAACAGCACCTTCGCATCAAAGCGTTCTACGGCACCAGCGAGAACGCCGTGAAGACTCAAATCTGGATCGCCGTCTCGATTTATGTGCTGGTGGCCATCGCTCGTAAGCGTCTTGGGCTGGAGAAGAGTCTTTACCAAATTCTACAGATTTTCAGTATCACGAGTCTTGAAAAAGTGCCCATTTTAGAGGTGTTCGAAGCGTTCGACTCCCAATCGGAGTTACTCGATAACCCTAACCAGCTGATCCTATTCGATTTATAGCCGGACACTAATGATTCATCTTGATCTGATGCCGTACTACCAGAAAAAATACTCGCCTGTCTTTCAGTCTTGTCTAGCGTCTACTGATCACCCCGACACATCGCCGTTCTCATTCGTTGCGGCAATCGGAAAAGATGGTCGTGTTTTGCGGCTCTACATAGATCATGAAACCAACATATTTGCCTGTGTGCGGCAGACGCTGCAACAAGACGAATTTCCACCACCGCCAGTCTCTCCCCATTACCTGCACGTTTCAATGAGCTTTGGGAACTGATCAACGCCGCAACCGTCTCCCGGTACAAGCGGTCCCGAATGGCTTGCAGTGACGCCTCGAATTCTGGAATTGAACCAGGACTTGGCAACAGGCCCTGCTTCGAATTGGCCTATACTGCGGATTGAGCCAGTCCAGTGAACTGAGGAGGCTGGATGAAACCGTTGTTCATTAGCTTAGCGTTGTGTCTTTTTGCGGCCTCCGCCAGCGCGTGTCCGAATCTATCCGGCCACTACATGCTTCAAGGCCAGGACGGGCGCGTTCACTATGCAGTGAGGCAGCGGGGTTGTGACCGAGTGGAAATAGATAGGTACCTTGGCAAAACCTCGGCGGTCGAAACTCATGTATTTATTGTCGATGGGAAACCGCACGGGAAAACTGGCACGATC
>Ga0207046_10307_pt1 | contig 12084 bp, 13 predicted proteins | sample Alteio_BWMinCont_66_FD_153303 | JGI IMG/M metagenome (GOLD analysis project Ga0207046, IMG submission 153303) | Enriched cells from forest soil in Barre Woods Harvard Forest LTER site, Petersham, Massachusetts, United States -... | ecosystem: Environmental > Terrestrial > Soil > Temperate forest >...
GTTATTAATAAATGAGATAGAAAAAGTTGTATCCCATTCGTTCAGCAATTGCAACAGCATTTTTTTTCGCTCATTAGTGAGAAAAGCTAAAGTACCTTGTTCATTCGTAGCATAACATAAAAAATTAGTATCAAACTCTATATCTCCCGTTTTTAACTGTGGTGCACCTATATGAAAGAGTTTATGGAGTTTTCCGGCAAACCTTTCTGAACTGGTATTGGGTCGTATAAAAATTTCACCGGGATAATGGATGTGACCTTTCATGCTGCAAAACAAACCAGAAAATATCTCCTTGGTTTGAGTAGAGGAGCTTGTAGTACTTGAGCTTCCGCTTAAAGTTCTGGTTTCTTCTGTAATTCTTAATTGAGAAAATTCCAAAGCAGTATCATCTATTTTAGCAGTTACAAGATCGCTGCCATTAAATTTATATCTGGAATGATATAACATTTCTTGTGAGCCAAAAAGCTGACTGTCCATACAAAGCTGTCTCGAAACAAAACCATTTACCAGATAAACACTGCCTGGAAAAGTAAAGGGAACTAATTGGGATATGATGTGCTGTTTAAAATTCTCACAAAATCTTTTTTCAACCCTGAATAATAAAAATATAACAGGAAATACTAAGAAGATCACACAAAAAGCCATTTTAAAAATAAAACCAAAAGTAAATATTAGTATATGTTGTTTAATAAAGCACACCATTCCAAACGCGGGTGTGGCAAGTATCACACTCACTAATAATACAGTGATTATTCTTAAGGCTTTAGCTGTTATATAACTGGGATAAAGCTTTCGAATATACTTAACCAAGTAATTTGAGACAATAAGAAAAATGGCACAAAAAATAAAACAAAAAAAGCCCTGTATAACATATACAAGAGTTTCGCCATTCTTATTATTTCCCCCCATTAAATAAAAAGCTGTACCCAATCCGGCAAGTACAAAGTAAAAAAAAGATGCAAATAAGGTACGCCATACAAGAGCTGGAATTCGGATCCGTTTTCTTTTTGCTTCAAGGAGTATTAGTTCTGGTTCTAATGATTGGGAATAGAACATTCTAAAGTTTTTGTTTTGATTATTCATAGGATTGTTTTATATTCAATAGCATACTTGTGAAAAAGAAAATCATTTATTTGAATTTTCTGCTTTTTTTACATAAAAATAGGAAGAAAAAAAGGAAACTGAAAATGCATCTAATTTTCATTTTTTTGACGTTTAGTTTGTAAATGGTTTTTCCTTTATTGAAACTGAATTTATCCCATATATAATCATAGGACTCAAGCTCTGAACTAAAGTTTTTTGGAATAGTTGTCATTATTCAAATAATTAGTAATACATCTTCCTGAATACTCTTTAAATATTTTATACTGTAAATGTATTAGTAATGGTGGATAAATTGTAGGATACTGGCCGATTCTTAAGTTGACTTTTGTCATATTTATTGAAGATAAGTTTTTTTACTTTTTTTCTTGTCATTATTTATATGACAGCATTATCATTCTCGCAACTATTTAAAAGCCTTTGCTACCAAGTTACCTTTATAGTATAAATAAATAATTATGATAGCTACGCTTGCCATGCCACAAAGCAAACCAAAAGAAAAAAGTATAAGTAACTTTTTTAATTCGTTTAAAAACCATTTTCAGAGTTCGCCATCATGGTCGGATACGGAGGCCGAATTATTTTCGCATATAGAAATAATGAACCAATCGGCTTTGATGACGATATCAGATTTAGAAGGCAGGATTATTTACGCGAACGAGCTTTTTTGTAATGTATCTAAATTTACTTTAGATGAAGTAATAAACAGACCCCATAATATTATTCGTCATCCAGATACACCGGCGGCCGTATTTAAAGATATGTGGAGCACGATAGGAAATGGGAAGGTTTGGCAGGCGAATTAAAGAACAAAGCCAAAGATGGGTCGGAATATTGGGTAATTGCTACTGTAGCACCCGTACTTGGCGCTAATGGAAAGCCTATAAAATATATTAGCGTGCGTTATGACATTACTAAACAAAAACAGGTTGAAGAAGAATTAAGGCAAGCTAAAAAAAATATTGATACTGAGTTGTTTGAAAATGTTACCTATGCCAAACATATACATAGCTCGTTTTTAAGTAATAACGAAGGCTTAGATACATGTAACGATTCTTTTTTATTGTACAAAGCACGAAAAATAATTAGCGGCGATTTTTATAAAATAGAGCGCAATGATAATAAATTTACGGTTGTTGTTGGTGACAGTACAGGACATGGCGTTTCGGCCTCTTACATATCTATTTTGGCTTTAAATATTTTAACCCGAGTAATGAAATTTTGTTGTGAAGACCCGGGTAAAACATTGGCTATGATTAATAAAGAACTAAATAGAATGACACAATTAAACGGCGAAAAAAAATTGATGGAGTCGGCTGATATGATAGTGTGCTGTATAGATAAAGATTTGATGAAAATAAATTATGCATCGGCAAAAATGAAAGCCTTTATTGTGAGGGACGGAGAGGTAATTATGCTGGAAAAGGATAGATGCAGTGTGGGTGAATCGACCAAAAAAGAATTTAAAATCAGCAACAGGATGATAGATTTGAAAAAAGGAGATTGCCTTTATATATCATCAGACGGATTAAAAGATCAGATTGGCGGCACGCATGATAAATGTATTGGGTCTAAACGCCTTGTATCCCTGATTAAAAATATACAAAGACATTCGATGCAAGAACAAAAAGAAATAATAAGCGATGCATTAATGAAATGGCAAGGAACTAATGAACAAACCGATGACATTACGTTGTTTGGAATTAGAATATAACGTCTAAATTGTGATTTTTGTTAATTCAGTATAATGTGATGTTATCCGAAAAATTACTTGTACAAAAATTAATGTTTACTTACTCCATTTATTATGAGCACGCAAAATTCTACTTATCGAACCCCTAGAGTAAATTCCATATTCTCTCCAATAGCTCAATTGGCTGACAGTTAGATCGATACGAATAATAATAAGAAACATGTAAATGAATTCTTAATAAAGATGCCTAACGATTGGCTTTGTTTTTTTAACCATATGTTATATTTTTGTTATCTGTGAAAAACTACTCTTGTAACTATTAATGTTAATTAAATAAAAGTGTCGGGATGAATAAAGAGATTGTGTTTTTTGTTGTAGATGATGATGCAGACGATAGAGACATTTTTACTATGGCCTTAGGCTGCATTCGTCATAAAACCAAATGTATAACTGCAAAAAGCAGTGAAGAGGCATTGGAGTTACTAAGAAAAAACGAGAAATTTATCCCTGATTTTATTTTTTTAGATATAAATATGCCGCGTATTGGTGGGAAAGAATGCTTAGTTGAAATACGAAAAATGGAATGGTTAAAAAATGTTCCTATTTATATTTATTCTACTTCTTTAGCAGATAAAGATAAAGTAGAAACACTTAGTCTTGGGGCTACAGATTATTTTGTAAAACCATATTCAGTAAAAATACTTATTGATATACTATCAAAGATTATTTTAACACATACTTCGCCGCAATTATCTAATAATGGTTGATAATTCTCGGGTTATTAAATGAGGTGCGAAAAATATCATTCATAATAACTGGGTACTATATACTTCTATAAAAACTTTCTGTAATTTTTTTGTTAACCTATTTAAGTTTTTTCGGCCATTGAAAATTCGTCTAAAAAAAACAATGTTTCGTCGAAATAGCCTGTTTTTCGGCATACTTATTGCCTTTTATTGGAAAAATTACATCCTAAAATGATTTTGGCTACTTCTTTGGCCAAAGGTTTTGCATCGGGCGGTGGAGTATTTGTTTTCCCGACTGAAGAATGGTGTTGGAAGGTGAGAACATGGGGTGGGCCATTAACCTATTCTGGTCCCCAACAACCCGCTACTTTAGGTTGCTCTATTGCATCAGCTAAAATTCATCTAACAGAAGATGTTTATATAAAGCAGGATGAACTAATGTCTAAAATCAAATTATGCAATAAAATATTAACTGAGCTTGAGGTTCCATTAATAGCAGAGTCTGAAGTGCCTATACGTTTTGTTGGTGTAGGATTGCCCACAGTAGGGTATAACCTCGTTAATAAACTAATGCAGGATGGTTATTATACAAACCTTGGTATATATCCTGCCGTTCCCGAAACGTGTACCGGTATAAGGTTTACCATTACAAACAATCATACCGAAGATGATATCGTAGGCCTGTGTAAAAGCATTGCAAAAAACCTTCCTATTGCATTAAAGGAAGAGGGTAGAACCGTCGAAGACATTTACAGGGCATTTAAAATGCTTCGCTCTAAACGAACCTTTAAACAAAACGTAGTTAGCGATATTGTTCAAAATTCAAAATATAAAATTCAAAGGGAATCTTCTATTAAAAATATTCCGCAACCAGTTTGGGATAAATTATTGGGAGATAATGGTATGTTTGATTGGAATGGCTTACAACTTCTTGAATCAATTTTTCAGAATAATAAAAAACCTGAAAACAATTGGGCGTTTCAATATTATATAGTGAAAGATGATCATGATAAAATTGTTGCAGCAACTTTTTTTACCATTGTTTTATCTAAAGATGATATGCTGTCTTCGGCTGAAGTATCAAATCAAATAGAGTTACAGCGAAAAAATAATCCTTATTATTTAACTTCTAGATGCATGATGATGGGAACTCTTTTAACGGAGGGAAGTCATTTATGGATTGATAGAACATCTGATAACTGGAAAGAAATAATGATGTACCTGATTGATGGAATATGGAAAGACCATGAAAAAATGGAAACTGATGCTTTATATTTTAGAGATTTTAAGGCTGATGATGTAGAGATACGAGATTATCTGATAGACAGGGGTTTTTTGAAAATAGATATGCCTAACACAAATAGCATTGATTCATTAAACTGGAATACCTCGACAGATTTTTTTAAACAATTACCACAGAAAAAAAGAAATCGTTTAAAACGGGAAGTAATTCGTTTTCAAGATTTTTTTGAAATAAGAATAGTGAACGATGCTACTGATAATGAGATAGAATATTGGTATACTTTATATCAAAACGTGCAAAGAAATAGCCTTAAAGTAAACACATTTTTATTGCCTAAAAAGCTTTTTTACGAGGCAAGTAAAAATAAAAACATAGACATTATAGAATTGAAACTAAAACCTGAAATTGATAAAAGAGCCCAAAGGCTTCCGGTAGCAATTGGCTTTGTATATAAATCACAAAATAATTACTGCCCCTGGATATTGGGTTTAGACTATAGTTTTAAAGAATATCATGTTTATCGTCAATTACTTTTTCAGGCAATTTTAGGAGCTAAACAACTTAATAAACATAAAATTTATTTTGGGTTTACTGCTGATGAGGAAAAAGAAAAATTTGGAGCAAAATCAACCCCAATGACTGCATATATTCAGGTTAAAGATAGTTTTAACTTATCTGTAATTGGTTTAATGCAAACTAATAAAGCACAAGATTAATCTTGTGCTTTATTGATCATCAAATCACAAACGTAGTTTTAAAGCTACCAATGTATATTCAAGCATAAAAAATTATGCCAGTAAGAAATAGCAATTGTTAACTAATAGTTTAATAAAAACAGAATAACATTTACGTAATAACTTATTGATTTTTTAGCTTTGTGAAAGCATGAATAAGATTATAAACGAAATTGAATTACCTTATGCTAGCATAATATGTATAAACCCGATTGTTTATTTTACTTATAAAGAAGGCGCAGAGTTAGGGTTTCCTGAAATTCGTGAACTTATTGCTTGTGCCGAAAAATTAAGTGAGTATAAGTCCTATGTTACTTTTGCCGATGCCCGGGTAAACATAAATGTAACCAACGAAGGAAAACGGTTTTTAGCTGATGTAAAAAATATACCTTTTTTTAGGGGAACTGCTGCATGGGTAAATAACAGTATATATAAACATGCTGCTAATTTTCTTAGCTATTATGATAAACCTAAATATCCTTTCCGTGCTTTTACTTCAAAAGAGGAAGCTGTTAACTGGCTTTTGTCCTTGCCTCTTGAGTAAATTAATAACATAAAAATTCTTATTTTGATTGTAAAATATTTAATTGCAATAAAACTTATTATTTTATTGCCAATCGCAATACAATAACTAGTACTACAAGTATAGTAGTAACAAAAGTCCATATATTTTCTTTTATCTTTTTCTTTTCAGCATTCATAATTATACAATATTTACTTTGCAAATAATAATTCCCAGAATAAGACCTAATATTAAACCATATAATAGAAATCCAACTCTGTTCCTTTTATGGTAATTATATATCTGATCACTTAAATACTTCATGAAACACTAAGCCAAATTTTTTATTCAGCTTTTTTATTGCCGAGCTTAACACCTATTCCAAAAACAAGTTTGTAAGGCTCTTTAAATGTTGCATTATCAACATTAGAAGAATAATAAGCAGCTCCTTCGTAACTTACATGCGCTAAAAACCATCCTAATGTAACAACAGCACCTACACGATAACCAATCCCGTTTCTTTGTATGCTAACATTATTTGCGTCAAAATTGCCTGTAGATTGAATAACGTAATTGTAAACGGGACCTGCTTCTATGCCAAGTATGCCTATTTCAAATCCACCCAACAACGGTAGTTCAAGTTTTTGAAAAGAAAAATTATTGGTGTGATTTGTAACAATTCCATTATCATCCTGAGTTTGATAAGTTACATTTCCTGAATTAAAATTATAAATCCCCATAGCTTTTACATAAAAGGGTTTTAATTGCAGTTTTGCAAAGGCACCTACTTCAAATCCATACACATCATTCCCTTTAATAAGGTCAGTAAATTTATTGCCTATATCTTCTATTTTAACAGCGCTTGCACTTAGTCCGCCAACTATTCCGCCGCCAAATATTTGAGCTTTGGAATTTGACAACCCTATTAATAGAATAAATACAAATGCTAAATGTTTGATTTTTGTTTTCATTTTTGTAAATATTATGTTAAAAATGTTAAATCTTTTTTTTCGGAACTTTAGCGCCTGCTTTACGGGCCTCTGAAAGACCAATAGCTATAGCTTGCTTTTTGCTGGTAACTTTTTGTCCTGAGCCACTTTTTAAAATGCCTTCTTTTCTTTCATGCATTGCCTTTTCTACTTTTTGCTGTGCTTTTTTAGAATATTTTGCCATTTCTTTTTAGTTTATCAGGTGAAATAATAGTGCTTTCAATTTCTTTATTAAGATTATTTTTGCTCGTTGCAAATACAGGCATAAAATAAAAACACTTGATATTGTATATAGCTTTAAAATTTTCATAAAACAATAATTTCAAGTACTGTGCCATAACTAATTTGTAATTAATTTGATGTGCTTGTGGATAAAATTCCTCTTTCTAAATGTTTTCGCATGCTGCATATGGAATATAATTTGCTTGCATTCCATTATGATTAAAATAATAATGAAATATGGCATAGTTTTTTTTCTATTTTCTTATGTAGAAATGAATGCGCAGGATATGGCAGGATCTAATAGTGCTATACCAAGTAAAACCAACATGAAAGGCAGGCATGAGTTGCGTAAAGATGAACGCATTAAACGACACGAGGCTCGTGTTTTAAAAATGAATGAGGCGAAAGAGGAAACACATTCCGATAAACCTTTTCACGAAAAAAAATATCGTAAAAATTCAAAAGATAAAAAAAGAAGCGATGTTGAAAATCGTAAAAAGGGATAAAACAGATTTACTTATTTATCTGCCTCTATAACAATTTAGGATGAATTTTATTTTCCCTGATTTGCCGTTGTTTTTTATTTATCAATGCTTAAAGGCCCCGACCCAAAATAAGAGATTAATAAGGCGGCTCCTATTAAAGAAAGATTTTTCATAAAATTTGCCATCTGCATTTGCATTTTCATTGCATCAGTTTCCTTCCAAAACGCATGCATATAAAAAGTTACAGGAATTAAAAAAATAATTAGCAGCCACGCACCTGCTTTTGCTTTATAACCTAATATAATACTTAGCGCTCCAACAGAGGCTATAATGCCTGATAGGGGTACAAGATAAGATGCTGCAGGCACTCCTTGTGAAGCGACATAATCAATAGTTTGTTGTTTAAAATGACCCATTAAAGTCATTAAAAAATTAGTGAAAAGGAAATTCTTCCTGTTATAACTAAATACTTCATGTGCTTTTGTGTTTAAATTAAAAAATTGTTCCACTTTTTTTAAACCCCAAGCCTTCGGTTTTAGCGAAGGCTTGGGTTGATTTCTCTGTTTTCCTTACGCCGGCACTATCCGTTTCAAGTTAATAAGGGTTTATTTCTCAGGTTTTTGCAAATCTCCCCTAAACAAATCATCTGATACATGATTATAAAATAATGTGCCATCCCTTCCGTAAATAATTTTTACTGGGATAAACAAGTTGTAATGACCTTTTTTAAAGAGTGTACAATAAAATGAGAAATCTTTTCCTCACAACGATTTAAAATTTACTCAAAGCATTGATTTGGCTATTGAATTTTGTTGTTCGCAATTGATGGTACAATATTTTCTATCAGACATTTATTATTAATAAATTAATTTAAATAAAAATGAAAAAAATAGTAATTGTAGTGGCGCTAGCCATAATAGGATGCAGCAACGCAATGTTGGCACAAAAAAAAACGGAAGTAATAATAAGTAACAAAACTGGATGGCATAAAATTGGCGAAACTACCGTAGACTTTAAAAGGGAAAAAGAAGAAGTTTCGATAATGGGAGCTAATCGTTTTGCTTCTATTAAATTTAAAGTTGCCGATGCTCCAATTGATATAACCAGCGTTGAAATTTTTTATGAAAGCGGCGACAACCAAATGACAAATCTAAATTGTTCTGTTAAGGCACCCGGTGAGAGTAGCATCGTTAATTTAAATGGTGGCGAACGTAGCGTGAAGAAAATCGTTTTTTGTGTATAAAACTCCTCCTAACACTAAAGACCTAAAATCGCACGTTGAAATATGGGGCTTAAAAACAAATACGGATAAAAAATAAAACAATTTTTTATTTACACATCTAAAATTAAATAAACAACAAAATAATCTTTAAAATAAAAATCATGAAAAAAATTATTACAAATTTAAAAAAAATGGGCTTAGGCATTTTTGCTTTGGGTTTATTTGCAAGTCATGCTAATGCCATAACTTACACAGCAACACAATCAGGTAATTGGTCGAGTGCATTAACATGGGGTGGTGCCGGTTCTCCTGGCAATAATATTGGTGCTGTAGATAATGTGGTTATTCCTGTTGGTATAACAGTTACTTTAGATATGGATGTAACTGTAAACAGTTTACCGGCTTATATAAATGTTGCAGGTTCTTTAACTTCAACAAGTAATTCATTAACTGTAACGCAAGGTGCCTTACAAGGTACGGGTGTAATGAACATGTCTTATGTTGAAATAGGTAGCTTAGGGTCTATGACTTTTAGTGGTACTATGACAACGGAACGTTTTGTAAACGCTGGTTCATCTATTACAATTAGTGGCGGTATAATTATTAATGATAGTTTAATTTTAAGTAGTGGCAGTATTGCTTTTAGTGCAGGCTCAACATTAACTATGAATAGCAACACAAGCATTAAAGTTAATGCAGGTTCCATGAGCGTTAGCGGTGGTGTTTTATCAGCAACCAACACGTATGATGTAATTTATATCGGCAGTTCTAAAACTTCGGGTATAGAAACCAGTATATCTGCCGGTTTACATAATGTGTGGGTCAACTTAACTGATAGCACTCAAATACTAACTATGGGAAGCGATATAATTGTTGCCGGAACCATGTATAACACTATGGGTAAGGTGGCTATAGGTGCGCATACATTAAAACTAATGAGTGATTTTATATCTACCATAAACGGAAAAATACAAGGAGGTACAACTTCGAGATTAATGTTTGAATTATCAACAACAACAACAACTTCTGTTACATTGATCCCTGGCAGTCAATTTCAGTATTTGGAAATAAATTTAGCTACTTCTCCAAGCCTGAATTTTTCTGGTAGTTTTTCAGTTGATACTATATATATGAAAAATGGCTCGGCGGGTTTCGCAAATTCTTCGGCCTTAACTATGGCTTCTAACGGTGTATTTATCTGGGAAAATGGTTCATTTTCTTTAGGTACAGGTAGTTTTGTAGGAACAAATTCTTACAGTGTTATATATAATGGAAGCAACAAAGTTTCAGCTTATGAAACTACAGGCTCTGGATTACATAATGTTATGGTAGATATGACTTCAAATATAAATTCAGTAAGTATCAATTCTAATTTAACTATACCAGGCATATTAGATTTGAATAAAGGATCTTTTAACCTTAATTCTCACAAACTATATTTAACAGGCTCTTTTAGCAGCACAACTAATGGTACTTTTCAAGGGAACACATCTTCAAGTGTTTTTATAAATAATACCACAGCCACTTTTGGAGATACTCTTAATTTTGCAACAGGAGTGGCGCAATTAGATAGTCTTTCTATCAATACAATGGTATCAACTTGGGTTTGGTTGGGCACTAGTTTAAATATAAATAATTTGATTTTTAAAAGTGGTAAACTTATGCTTACTAGTGGAGATTTGACCATTTACTCTCCGGGAGTTATTACGGGATATGATTCTACAAAATATGTAGGCACAAATGGTTCGGGTTCATTAGCTATGATGGTAAATGTAGCCGCACCTTATGTTAAGTTTCCGGTAGGAACAAACTTAGATTATTCTCCGGCAAGTCTGCAAATAATGGCAGGTACGGCTGGTATGATGCATGTAAATGCGCAAAATGGCATGTGGACTAACGGAACAACCGGAACTGATCTGTCATTAACTCAAAGTGTTGTAAATCGCACTTGGAACATACAAGCAACACAAACAGGTACTTTAAACGTTAACCTGCAGGCAGAATGGAAAGCCTCAGAAGAAGTTCACAGTTTTGACAGAACACATTGTTTTATTACTCATTATAATGGTATTGCATGGGATGCAACAACTATTAGTGCAGCAGCTTTGGCAACCGGCAGTTATTATCAGATGACTCGTTCTAACCTTACATCATTTGGCCCGTTTGCCGTAGTTGACCAAAACGCAACTACCGGAATTAATAAAGTGGCTGATAATAATATGATTTTAGAATTATATCCTAATCCTACATCTGGTTTTGCTATTATTGATTTAAAAAATGCTGACGCAAGATATGTGGAAGTATATAATGAAATAGGAAGTAAAGTTTATTCAACAGAAGTAACTAATAAAAATACTGCGTATAAAATTGACATATCTAATTTACCTACAGGTGTTTATTATGTAAAAGTTGCTACAACTACTAATCCCATCATTAAAAAATTGATTAAATCATAAATAGGAATAAATTATTCATTGATAATGGTTGAGTTAAACATAACTCAACCATTATTTTTTAAAGACAAATGAAATGAAGAAAATAATTTGGGCTACTATAACATTAGTTTTAAGTTTAAATATAATTGCACAAAACAACGATAAATCATATGGAACGAGTTATTGTGCAAAAATGAAAGATGGTATCATAGTTGTTATTTACGAGGGAAATCCAATAACTTCAGATATACTACTTGATAATGGCGCGATAATTAAGCCCGATGGAGCCATAATAACCAAAGATGGAAACAGAATAAAGTTGAAGGATGGAGAATGTATCAATCAAGATGGTACAATACCCACTAAAGAGAAAATTAAATCAAAATAAATTTTTAATCCCCAATTAAAACATACAGCATTTTACTGGCATTAAATTTTGCAGATGATAATTGTGATGACTTATTGGTTTTGAGTTTTCTCAGCGCATACTACGCTCAAAGTATGGGCTTTTTTTTTAATAGAGGTTTTTGGTACAAAATTTTGTGTTTATACATGACAAACAATCTATTTATATCCTCAGCCCATGCTATAAATTGTATAGCATGGGCTTTCTCTTTATATTAAGTATAACTGGCATATAATTTCATGCTTAATAGTAATATGGGATTTTGAACAATTATAATAAAACAATTGGGATTTTTATTATTTGGTT
>Ga0207046_10262_pt1 | contig 12080 bp, 8 predicted proteins | sample Alteio_BWMinCont_66_FD_153303 | JGI IMG/M metagenome (GOLD analysis project Ga0207046, IMG submission 153303) | Enriched cells from forest soil in Barre Woods Harvard Forest LTER site, Petersham, Massachusetts, United States -... | ecosystem: Environmental > Terrestrial > Soil > Temperate forest >...
AGATACGGCTTGTTGGGGTCCTGCAGGCTGGTGAAGCTCCCCGTCCAAGTCACGTTGTCGTCGGCAACTGAGGAGTCGTCAATCGATTTCGACCACGTGTAGTTCACGAGGAACTCCAAGCCGTTGCTGAAGTGCTTCTCCGCAGTAAGCTGCAGGGCATGGTAGGTGGAGTTGGCAATCATCTGAACATCCGTTTGGACCCCGCCCGAGTTAATGACGTCGTATTGAGGATCGGGGACCTCCAACTGGGCCCCTTGGACCTGCGGATTCGAGAGTGTGCTGTTCGGGTTCGTAATGATCCCGGAGAACGGATTATTCACATAGCTGGCGAGACAGGGTATGGTGGGGGTTGCGCATGGGTTATTTGGATCGGGAGCGGTTGCAGGCAAGCTCTCCACCCACGGTCCAAGGATGTCCAAATGGTTTGAACCGCTGAAAGGAAGATGGGTTCCTTTTTTTCCGATATAGCTCGCACTAACCACGATATTGGACGGCAGTTGCCGCTCAACTCCGAAACTCCAGCTTTGTTCCTGCGGTGTGCGATTGTCGGCGGCAATACGCAGCGTACCGTTTGCTCCAAAACCGACGTCGTTCAACAGGCCGAGAGAACTTCCCGCGGGCTGAATCAATCCATGGGGGTAGGGATTGTTCAGGTGCAGGTATGGTGTTTGGCCATCGCTGTTATAGGTTGTGACAACGTTGGTGTATTCATCGAAACCAGCGCTGCCATAGGGCACAACTCCGCTGGCGCCGGAGCGCGACTGGCCGTAGTAAATGCCGTAGCCTCCACGCACGACCATTTTCTCGGCGAACTGGTAGGCGAAGCCAAAACGGGGTTGGATGTCGCTCCAATCCGTGATGTAGTTCGTGCGTTGGCTCGGGGTGGCAAAGACCTCGCCGCCGAGCAATGCGCGCGTAACAGGCTCGCCGGTAAGGGGATCGGTATATGAGATTTTGCCCCCGTTCAGCGGATTGACTGCAGTCGGGTCAAACCAGTCCTGGTGGTTGAACCGGTCGGTGCGGGGCAAGGAGACGTCATAACGCAAGCCGAGGTTCAAGGTCAGCTTTTGGGTTACCTTCCAATTGTCCTGGGCAAACCAGGCGTACTGGTAGTTTTCGGTTGCGGGTTGGAACTGGATTTCATAATACGAGCCGCAGCCGTTACCGGCACAGTTTTGCGTGAACTGACCTGCCAGAAAGCTGGCCATAGCGTCGCCCCCGCTCGTATTGTTGGCGTTGGCGGTATCAGCGCAGCTCGTGGAGATGCCAGACTGCGAGCACAGTGATGTTCCAGTGTTATCGAAGGTAAAGAAGCCCAGAGGGGCGTTGGTCTGAATGTAATTCTGCTGGTGCAGGCGGCCCTCGAAGCCGAACTTCAATTCGTGAGGACCATGGATCTTGCTCACTGCCACCGTAAGCTGACCTGTGTCCTGGCCCTGCTTGTAGTTGCCGTACGGATCATTCCCCGCATTGGGGTAGCCCGCGGAAAGATAATCGCCGAAGAACAAGGCCGGGACTCCCTTGAAACCATTCGACTGCAGATAGGAAGGGAAACCCAGCGTGGCGAGCGGGTTGGGATTCAGGCTGGAGTTGTAGGCAAGAATCCTTTCCCCGCCGCGCGTGAATCCGAACGTGGTCGACAGGAGCAATGTAGGACTTAAGTTGTGGGTATCGCTCAGCGTGAAAACCTTCGCCCAACCGCGATTGGGGCCGCTGCCGCAAGGATCGATCAATGTCTTGAAGCAGTCGAAGGGTGAGGAGTGGTTCCAATTCTCGGAGTAGCGTCCACTCAACAGGTTTTTGTTGCTGAAGCGGTGATCGATCTTCAGGTCTAATTGGTCGACAGAGCCGGGGGTTGCCCCTGAGGCAATCCAGTTGGCATAAATGCCTTGCGATGGATTATTGGCGGTGGGGAACAGATTCAGCACCTTCTGCGCCACGGGATCGATCAGATTGCCCTCGACACCCGGAGGCGGTTCGAGATTGGCAGGCAGGTTAGGAGAGCCCGGACTGACATATGCGGCGATGTTGTTAAATGGGATGAAAGCAGAGCGCACCGGGCCGCCGTCAGCAGAGTTATAAACACCCGAATATGGATCCCAGAGCTGCCCGTCCGTGACGCTGCACATTCCCTGTGAGTCGAAAGTTCCCTGCGCCGCGCCGCACACCTCGCCGAAATCGCCGGCGCGTTCGGCGGCGCTAGGCACACCCGCCGTGTAGGTATTCATGTTGCTGTAGCGCTGACCCTCATAGTCGAAAAAGAAGAAGGTCTTGTTCTTGAAAATGGGTCCCCCAATGGTGCCGCCGAAGTCATGGCGGTGGACCGGCGGAATGGGAATACCCGCGCGATCGTTGAACCAGTTGTTGGCGTCGGTGATGGTGTTGCGGATGAAGTCGTAGACGCTGCCATGGAAGCTGTTCGTGCCCGAGCGCGTGACCATGTTGACGATCGAGGCGCCAGAAAAGCCGTACTCCGCACTGAAGTTGGACTGCTGCACTTTGAATTCTTCTACCGCTTCCGGTGAGGGAACGTAGGTGGCGTTGGTAATCCCGCCATTAGGCTCGAAATTGGTGATGGTAGCGCCATCCATCAGAATGTCGGTGCTCGACTGGCGGCTTCCGTTGGAAACAAAATTCGTGCCCGTGCAGTTGGTGCCACATTGGTCATCGGCTGCAGTAATGCCCGGCACTAAAGAGGTCAGGTCCATTACATAGCGGTCGATCAGGGGCAGATCGTTGATGAGCCGGCGATCAACCACCTGACCGGTTACGGCATCTTCGGTAGCGATGGTCGTCGTCTGGGCCTTGACCTCGACAGTTTGCGCCCCAGCGGCAACTTTCAGCATCAGGTTGGCCGTCGGATTCTCGCTGACGTTCAATTTGATGTGTATGCGTATCTCTTTCTCAAACCCTTTCATCTCTGCCGTCACGGAATACGTCCCGGGCGGAATCGAAACGAACAAGTAGCGCCCACTGCTTTCCGAGGTGGTCGTAAACTGATATCCCTTCTGCTCGTCCGTAAGGGTGACTTTTGCCCCTTGGATTACGGCTCCTGACGAGTCGGTGAGGAGGCCGCTCACCGTGCCGAAGTAGCCCTGGCCCAGAAGCGCAGCAGGCAGCAGGAGAGCGATAGCGATAACGATGAGCAGAGTCAGAAACAAGCCTTGCTGGCAGCTGCTAGGAATCGAGCTGGATTGTTCACGCATGACCACCTCCTTGATAACCGCTGGTTTCCCGTCCAGAGACGGAAGAGGACGTGCGAAAAGCCGGAAAAGACCTTTATTGAAACGGTTCATTATGCCCCCGAAACAGGCGTGACCGTCAAGTAGGTTTTTCAACCGTGCGATATTGAGGAGATGCGCCTTCTCATCAGCCAGCATCGTTACAAAGAAAAATATCGCAAGAACGGGGAGACATCGATTTTGCGTTATCGGGTCACAGGGTCAGACGGCCGAAGAGTTGAAAACACTATCCCCGTCGGGTTACTGCGCGATTTTCCAACGGAGAAGGACGCATGGCGTGAAGTGGACAAACTCGGATTGGCTGTCAGAATCAACGAAGCCCCTACCCCGGGCTGCATCCGGTTCAATGCTCTTTGTGAGTACTATCTCAAGGCCGATTTCGGTGGGGATGCCTGTGCGCCCGAAATCGGATAACAGTGCGCCGGGCTGCAACCTCGAAAACCTTTCCCGCGAAAAATCGCCTTCGCGGAAAGAAGCGGGAAGCCGACCCTACATCGACATGGGAAAGGCCGAAGACACTGGGGAAGAACCAGGCATATGCCCTCAGTGGGACCGCCGTGGTAGGGGCTCAGGCAACTGAGGAAAGATTTGCAGAATAACGTCGAGAAGGTCCCGTAGGTGCGCGCTGTAAGCTTGCGCTCGCGATGGCTCTTCATTGCAGCCGCGCCTTCCATCAACTCGCCGAAAATGTCTCTCTTCGCCATCAGCACATCCTTAGTGATCTCCTCGGTCGACTACCGTCTCTCAACCCGCCTTGGCGTCAGCAATCCGAATGATCAGTCTCTTGCCCAGTGCCCTGGCAGCGCGGGCGATCGTATTCAGAGAAACAGCAATATTCTGCGGATCGAGCAAACGGTCAAGCTGGGAACGACTCGTATTAAGTTCTTTTGCGAGGGCCTGTTTTGTTTTCTTCTTTTTCCGCATGGCTTCTGCAAGCTGCCACGAGATCACACGCTTGACCGCAACCGCCTCGACTTCCTCTCGGATGCCCTCTTCCTCCAGGAAACTGTCAAAAGTCGAACCCGTATGCTCAACCACACCATTCTTTTTCGGCGGCACATAAGTTTCACCTTGAACAGGACTACATGAAGCGGCTGTTTACAGCATTGGAGGGCAAGTTGGCTGGAGCCTCGATCATGACCAAGTTGAATGCACTCTAGCGACATCGCGAAGTGTTCAGAAGTTAGCCCGGAGGAGGCACATAATCCGTTCGGCTGAACAGCAGGTTTTCAAGGATGCGGCAAATTGCGACGATGGCTGAAAACCACCACCTGCGGTTGCATGCAGCCAGAAACTTCAAAAACTCTACCTCAGCCGCTTTCGTAATTCTAGTATCCCCAACGAAATCAATGATCTGGGACGACTCCTGTTTCGCGTCTATGGCACGGCACTTGCTCGCCAGTTCGGTACACGAACCCCGCGAATGTCTGCCAACGCAGTTTTCCTAGCGGATTCTAATGCCCGCCGTCCTTGGTCGGTATTGCCCGCTGGCAAAAGAACCAGCGGCTTGGAATATCGGTTTCTACTCAGGCGAGCGTTTTATGTCGGACGCTGAAAGGGAAATATGAAACCCCAAATGTACCGGCATTCACCGCGCGCTGCCAGTTTGTCTTGTCTGCCACTTAACTCATCTCGCGGTGCCGCGGCCGGCACGAGCAACGCGAAAAACGCGACGCCACTGGTCAGGGGTTTGGTCGCGCTGGCGGTAGTTGTTCTCTTCCCTCTGATGAGACCAGGGAAACTTTTCGCTCAGCAAACGCCAGTCGGCGATCCGGCATGGTCGCAGAACGATCAATACAACGGACAATACCCGCCAAACCAGCAATCAGAGCAGCAATCGGATTATGAGCAGGAGCCTGACGCTCGACGGCCTTATTCGAATTCTGGTCAGGCGCATCCGCAGCAGGGTGATGGCCCGGCGCTAGCTCCAGCCCAGCCGCTGAATGCGGTGCAACTGGAACAACTCGTGGCCCCGATCGCGCTTTATCCGGACGCGCTGGTGGCACAAGTCTTGGCCGCGTCGACCTACCCCGGTCAGGTTGCGGATGCCGATCACTGGCTGCAGACGCAGGGCTACACCTCCTCTGACCAGATTGCGGCCGGCGCCGACGTGCAGAACTGGGACCCGAGCGTAAAAGCGTTAACGGCGTTTCCCCAGGCGTTGGCACAGATGGAACGTAATCTGCAATGGACCATCGATTTGGGAAATGCCTACTACAACCAACCGCAGGACGTACTCGAGGCAGTCCAGGTGATGCGGCGGCGCGCTCAGGCAGCCGGAACCCTGCAGAGCACGCCGCAGCAGACGGTGCATTACGACCAGGGCTACATCCAGCTGATGCCGGTGAATCCGCAAGTCGTGTACGTGCCGACCTATAACCCGTGGACGGTCTACGGAGAGCAGGTTTCGCCCTACCCCGGATTTTCGCTGCTTGGTGCAGTGGAATCATTTCTGGGCTCGTCGCCGATAAACTATGGGCTCGGGATCGCGATGAGCGCCTTTAGCCACACGCCCTGGGGCTGGCTGGCGTGGGGCTTGAACTGGTTAGCCCAGTCCGTGCTCTTTCACCAGTCGGACTACTATTCGCGCAGCACTACGGTGGCCGACTGGGGATTCAGGCACGATGGGCTGCATGCCTACGCAGCAAGGGGAGCGTTTTCGGGGCACAACTACGGCCGCACATCGAACGGTTACCGCCAGTTCGGCGGCGGATACAGCTGGAACCACGGAGGTGGATTCGGCCGTGCGCCGGACAGATATGCCGAGAACTGGCGTGGAAATTCCAACAGCGGCTTCCACTCCTTTGGACGCGGCTACGACCGGACACCGCGCCAAGCCTACAACCATATGCAGGCGCCAGAAAACAGGCAGCAGTTCGACCGCCGTAGCTACGGATCCAGCTCGAACCGAGGGACCGGAGAAGGCTACCGCGGCGGGACGGGCGCAGCCTACAACCGTTCGACGCCGGCCTATCGCGCGCCGGCCTCAGGTTTTCAACGCAGCCAATTAGTGGGGCGATCTCCCGGGGCTTTCCCGAGCCGGGACTTTGCGCAATCTGCCGGAAAACCACCGCACTCGGGTGGTGGCTTCCATCTGTTTGGCGGAGGGCACGTGCCCAAGAGCGTTAGCAGTCGGGGCTCAGGCGGCTTCAACATGGGAGGTGGCGGGCATGCCCCGAAGAGCTTCCACGGCGGCGGGAAGAATTTCGGCGGGGGACACTCGCACGGCGGAGGAGGCCACTCCAGCGGTCACGGCGGCGGCAAGCATCACCGCTGAGGCGGCAAGGCCGCGACTGCCCGTCCCGACGACGCACCGTTTGAAACCCCGTAATGGCGATTTTACGAAAGTCATCCAACCAGCAATTATTCTACGATTTGAGAAATGACGCCCACCGCGATCAAGTGAGCCACAAGAAAACGATTTGACTCACGGTCGACGAGTTGAAATAGAGATATTTGTGCGCCGGGATAAACCGGCATGAAGTAGAGGATGAAAGAGCCTTACGAGTAAAGACTAGCGATCTGCTCGGCCCCGAGTCTTGCGCTGATACCGCGAGGGACTCAGTGAAGCGTAGACAGGGGCTAGGCGGGGTGGGTATCCAGCTCCGAAAATATACAATCCGGACGCCGCCGTCTTAAATATGCGCGGTAGGCAACATGAGCAGGAGCGCTAGCGCGAGTGCCTGTTCAGTCCGGCGTAGTCGAAGACCCCAGGCACGCCTAGAAGCTTCATGCACGAGAACCGGGAGACCTCGGAGACACCTGCTGCCAAACCAGGCGGCAGGGCGGTGGGCGAAGGCAATAGCCGCACGGCCCGCATGCACGTCCCCGAGGAGTCACACGACGGTATAGTACCGATGAATCATTCGAACAAAGACAGAAGATCGTTGGCGGAGAATGAGGAGGAAAGGCCGTCGATCAAGGAGAACGCAGGTCAACCCCACACGTACCCGACTCAGAGCGGGAAGGGCGTGTCCCAGGGATTGGCAGGCGTGCGGAAAGCAGCGCGGGAAAATAAGGAGATGAAGTTCACCGCTCTGCTCCACCATCTGACCGTCGATCTGCTACGGGAAAGCTTTTACTCACTAAATAGGAAAGCCGCACCCGGAGTGGACGGGGTCACCTGGCAGGAGTATGAGACCGGACTTGAGGATCGGTTGGTTGATCTCCATGGCCGGGTTCATCGCGGAGCGTATCGAGCGCAGCCTTCGAGAAGAGTGTACATAAAGAAAGAAGATGGACGGCAACGCCCACTCGGAGTCGCGGCCCTGGAAGATAAGCTCGTCCAGTACGCCGTGACCACGATCCTCAACCAGATCTATGAAGAGGACTTTCTTGGATTCTCGTATGGCTTTCGCCCGGGGCGCGGCCAGCATGACGCGCTGGATGCGTTGTCGTACGCGCTCCTGAAGAAGAAGGTGAACTACATTTTGGACGCTGATGTCCGAAGCTTTTTCGACAATCTCGATAAAGGCTGGATGATCAGGTTCCTAGAGCATCGCGTCGCCGATCCTCGCATACTGCGGCTGATTCAGAAATGGCTGAAGGCCGGAGTGATGGAGGAAGGCAAATGGTCGGAACCGAAGACGGGGAGTCCGCAGGGATCGGTGATTTCACCGCTCCTTGCAAACATCTACCTGCACTACGTTTTCGATCTCTGGGTGAACGTCTGGCGCAAGAAGTGGGCGCAAGGCGAAGTGGTGGTCATCCGATACGCGGATGACACCATTGTGGGATTCCAGAATCAGACGGATGTCGATCGTTTCCTGGAGAACTTACGGGAGCGATTGGCTATGTTCGGACTGGAACTGCACCCAGATAAGACGCGCCGGATCGAGTTCGGCAGATTTGCCGACAAGAACCGGAGACGTAGAGGGAAAGGGAAACCCGAGACGTTCGATTTTCTAGGCTTCACGCACATTAGCGGGAAGAATAGTTTGGGGCGATTCATGGTACGGCGCACGACGATTCGCAAACGCATGCGGGCCAAGCTGCGGCAAATAAAACCGGAGCTCCGCAAGCGCATGCACGATCCCGTGGGCCAAACCGGCCAATGGCTCCGGTCGGTCGTGCAGGGATACTTCAACTACTACGCGGTACCGGGAAACAACGTTAGCCTATCCCTGTTCCGGCATCGGGTGCTGGTCTGCTGGTGGCATAGTATTCGCCGCCGGACCCAGAAACACCGAATCAACTGGACGCGGATGCTCACCCTGGCGAAGCGCTGGCTTCCCCCACCGGCTGTGCTCCATCCTTTCCCCGATGCTCGCTTTGCCGCTACTCATCCGAGATAAGAACCGGATGCGCTAACGAGCGCCCGTCCGGATCTGTGCGGGGGGCAGCCCGCGAGGGCTGTCCCTACCGCGATCAACAACAACCAGAAACCAGACGGAAACTTCAGTATCTGACCTCAAAATCTCAGGAACTCCGAAACTTCTTTGACTTTCACTTCCGCGCATCCCTAACATTCTGTGCCGAGGGTGAACCCATGCGAACAACCACACTCAGGATCGGCTGTCGGATGTTGATCGGTCTCGCCGGCATCAGTTTGTGCGCCTTTTTTTTGTCGGCCCAAAACTCGCCGGACGACCGGCAGATGACCGATCCCAAATCGGTGGTCTCCTCTTCGAACGCGGCGGCAGGGCCGGTGCCGATTCCCCAGCTTTATTACACGCGGAGCACCTATGGCGCGGTGTGGTCTCCCGATGGCCGCGACGTGGTGTTCACCACCAATCTGACGGGACGAGCGAATCTGTGGAAGGTTTCGGCCGCAGGAGGATTTCCAATTCAACTTTTGCAGTCGGATGATCGGCAATCAGGCGCGGCCTGGTCACCGGATGGAAAGTGGATTGTCTACCAGCAGGACTTCGGTGGAGGCGAACTGTATGACTTGTTCGCGGTCTCAAGCGATGGAGGCGAGGTCGTGAACCTCACTAACACCCCGGACATTTCGGAGAGCGGCGCGCATTGGTCCCCCGATGGAAGCATGCTGGTACTTTCCTACCGGCCGAAGACTTCATCGAACGTAGATCTTGCGCTGCTCGATTGGAAGACAAAGAAAGTTCGCAAACTCACGAACGAGCAAACCAAGAACCGCGAATGGTATAGAGCGATCTGGAATGCAGATGGAAAGACCATTTACGCCCACCGTGCCAATGCCGGCTTCACTGACTCTGACGTCTATCGCATTGACGTGGCGACGGGCAAGCTGGAGAATCTCACTCCCCACCAAGGCGACGTCGTGAACACCATATCGTCTTTGTCTCCCGACGGCAAAACGCTGCTGATCACTTCGAACGAAAAAGGTGGATACGACAACGTCGCATTAGTGGATGTGGCCAGCCAGCAACGAACCTGGGTCACCGACCTGAAGTGGGAAGCTAGCGCCGGAGAATTCTCTCCCGATGGCAAGAGTTTCACTTACACTCTGAACGCCGACGGCCGCACCGACATTTATGTCGTGGATCGCAACTCGGGCCGGGCCACGGTGCTGAGATTTGCCGCAGGCATCACGGTTCCCGTCGGCAATCCGCGGGCCTACTCGGGTGATCGCCTGCTGATTTCGCACCAGAGTTCGACCGAACCCGCTGACTTGTGGGTCTATGACATGGCGGCTCACACATCGCGGCAGTTAACATTTTCGGCGCCGGGCAGCTTGAACCCCTCACGCCTGCCAGTGTCGCAGTTAGTGCACTACAAGACATTCGACGGAAAAACGATCAGCGCATTTCTCTGGGTGCCGTTCAATCTCAGACGTGACGGAACCAACCCCGGGATCGTGCTTCCGCATGGCGGCCCCACGGGGCAGACGGTAGACAGTTTCAACAAGGCCGCTGCCGCTCTCGCGTCTCGCGGCTACGTTTGCATTGCGCCCAATGTTCGTGGCTCGACCGGCTACGGGATGGAATTTCAGCGGGCGAATTACAAAGATCTCGGCGGCGGCGACCTGCAGGATGAAGTCTACGGCGCGCATTTCCTAGCCGCCACCGGCTATGTCGATCCGGCGAAGATCGGCATTACCGGCGGCTCTTATGGTGGATACATGGCCATGATCGCCATCGGTCGAACGCCAGACGTGTGGGCGGCGTCAGTCGAACTTTTTGGCATCACGGACTGGCTCACTGAACAGGAGCACGAAGAACCCGCGCTTCAGCAATACGATCAGTCGATCCTAGGAGATCCAGTGAAGGATCGCAAGTCTTATGAAGATGCCTCCCCCATCAAGTATTTCAAGAATGCCAAAGCTCCTCTGCTGATCCTGCAGGGAGCGAACGACATTCGTGACCCCAAAGAGGAGGCGGAGCGAGCGGAAACGGTTCTGAAGAAGGAAGGCAAGATCGTGGACGCACACTACTATCCCGACGAAGGCCACGGCTTCGCGAAGCGCGAGAATCAGATTGACGCCATGCAGAGAACAGTCGATTGGTTTGATCGCTATCTGAAGAACAAACAGTGACCAGAAGGCTCAGCTAACCAAAGCCGCTTGGTGTTTTTGGGCGTTTCTCACAACTATGCGCCTTTTGTCCGCCAGGCAGGCGAAGGGAAAGCGCATGCCTGTGCTAAAGAGATGTTACGCCAATTAGTTAATCTTACCTTTCGTACTCACACGAATCGCGCTCCGCAAAGCTATGGGACCCTTGATAAGATGTTCGGATTCTCGGAGAAATCCCATGACGGCAATGCGAATTGTGACGTGGGGAGTAATGCTTGTCTGTCTCTATGGAGCGCAGGCTCAGCATAGCACCGGATCGTCGGAATCAGCCCTGTTGGACGCTCGTGAGGGGAGACCTGGTCGCGCTTGATACATTACTTGCCGACAGCTACGTGGACACTGATGAGGAAGGACACCGGAGCGACAAGCGCGCCGTGCAGGCGGTCCTGAAATCGGGCGACCTGAAAATGGGGTCAATCAGGCTGTCAAATATGCGTGTTTACCCGTATGGTAACTTTGCGGTCGTAACGGGAACGGCGGCGCAGACCGGCACTTTCCAGGGGCAACCCCTGAAGCCCACAGTTGTGTTCACCGACAGCTTCATACTGCAGAATGGAAAGTGGCAGGCGGTGGCGTCACAGCGAACCGCGGCGAACGGCGGATAGAGTCAGCGTTGTGATTTCTATGCTCGTCAAAAATGCCGTCGAGAAATCTTTCAACTGTTGAGAACAGATAGCGCTCAAAACAGCCCTATTTGCATTCCCCCCAGTACCTGCATCTTTGACGCAGTCTGCCGTACTCCCTTGCTACGGCATCGGGAGGCCGCCGCCAACGAAGAAGAACAGAATCAAACCGAATTACCGTCGCCGGGTGCTTCGCCTGCCCGATCTGGATCATTGTAAGACGGCGGTACTCAATAGCCTCGGCTCGCCTGCGTCTCGCGTTTACGAGTATGCCATCGACCAATTCATCGCTTGGTATTGCTCTGAGCCTCGGCTCGCCGCTACCTTGTAGGTGCGCACTGTAAGCTTGCGCTCGCGATGGCTCTTCATTGCAGCCGCGCCTTCCATCAACTCGCCGAAAATGTCTCTCTTCGCCATCAGCACATCCTTAGTGATCTCCTCGGTCGACTACCGTCTCTCAACCCGCCTTGGCGTCAGCAATCCGAATGATCAGTCTCTTGCCCAGTGCCCTGGCAGCGCGGGCGATCGTATTCAGAGAAACAGCAATATTCTGCGGATCGAGCAAACGGTCAAGCTGGGAACGACTCGTATTAAGTTCTTTTGCGAGGGCCTGTTTTGTTTTCTTCTTTTTCCGCATGGCTTCTGCAAGCTGCCACGAGATCACACGCTTGACCGCAACCGCCTCGACTTCCTCTCGGATGCCCTCTTCCTCCAGGAAACTGT
>Ga0207046_10308_pt1 | contig 12069 bp, 12 predicted proteins | sample Alteio_BWMinCont_66_FD_153303 | JGI IMG/M metagenome (GOLD analysis project Ga0207046, IMG submission 153303) | Enriched cells from forest soil in Barre Woods Harvard Forest LTER site, Petersham, Massachusetts, United States -... | ecosystem: Environmental > Terrestrial > Soil > Temperate forest >...
GAAGGCTCCCTTCGCATTGTTCGCATTGTTGAAAGTGTTGACGTTGGTGAAGTAGAGTTCCGGGGTCTGATTCGTCGTCGATTGAACTATCTGCCCGTTTCCCGCAATGACGCCATTCACAAACTTCTCAGTAACGCTGGCGTACTGAAAGGCAAGCGCGTTCGCCTGAAACATGGGGTTGACCCAGTTGGTGTTGACGGCCAAGTTGTTTGTGTTGACGTAGCCCGTCGCGAATCCGTAGACCGCAACATTTTCCATTACCGAGTCGTAGTCCCCGGCATTGGTGTTTCCCACCCGGATGCCCGTTGCTGAACTTCCACATCCTCCGGTAGTGATGCATTGATTGTTGATGAGTCCGATGTCCCGGAGTCCGTGTCCTGTGGGAGGATTCGTAGCTGCAGCCGGAACATAATCAAGCATGATGGCAGCCGTTGCCGTCCTTGGCGTGTAATTAAGGCAAGTACCGCTCATGGCTGAAGAGGTCGCCGTCACCGTGCCCAGGCCCTGGAGGCGAACGTATTTCCCCGACTTGTTGAGCACAATTGGTGTCGAATAGCTGTAGCAGGTTCCACCCGTTTGGGGCGCAATGAAGATGACTCCTCCGGTCGAAGGAAGGGCCGCATAGGCTGCGTTGACCTGCGCGCCGATGTCGGAGCCCGTAAAGCATCCAGAGGGTCCGACGTAGAGTACGTTGTTGTAGACACAGTCGGTATTTTGGTTGTTGCCCGAGTTCTCCGTAATGTTCCGCGAATCCGCGCGGTTGCCAGGAAAAGCTCCGGAAATCGAGTCTCGTCCCTCCACATTCGTCACGTTAGTAGCTGTCGTGGCGCTGGCTGCCGTGGTGGCGCTAGGGGCAGTCGTGGCCGTCGCCATGATCCAGAGAGCAAAACAACAAAGAATGGTCAATCCAATCAAGAAGGCAAACAACGTTAAGCTGAAGAGTGTCTTCATAGAAACACAGTCTACACCCGCCGATTGCCGCTTCTAATCCTGGAGCCGTTCTGACTCCAGTGGACTCCAACGGGAACCTGGCGGAAGCTGCAACGTCATCATTCGCCGTGAGTTGGGAGTCTAAGGTTTGCGTTCGACTCCCACAGGCTTACGCCATATAGGGATATGCATCCGGTTTTTGTGAGCAGTTCTCGGCGGCACGATTTCAGTCGGGTCCGCCGTCGTGAGCGGCAACGACAAAAGAGCGCCGAACAGCAACATCTTGATAAACGCTGATTCATAATCTTGCTCCCATCTCTAAATCTGCCAAGCAGCTGCCCTAATTTGGAATCCGCGAATCGCTGGTCATCCACCTTCACGTACTCATGCGTTCGCAGGTGCAATTCGCCGTGAACTTGGCACGGTGTCTCACACTCATGAGATCTGTCAGAATCTGACGAAGCCGGCCGCGCGCGCGAGACAAGCTCGACATCACTGTGCCTGCTGCGGGCATGCCGGTGATATCTGCGATCTCTCTGTAGGACATCCCCTCGAGTTCGCGAAGAATGAGGACTTCGCGAAAATTCGCCGGCAACTTCTCTAGCGCCCTACGCACTAGAGTGCCGTCTTCGTTTTGGAATACGCCTTCTTCAGGATTGGGAGCGCTAGAATCGGCAGGGAGAATGTTGTCGTCAAATTCCGTGGCGTCTTGCAGTGGCCGATTTACGTGCAAGCAGGTATAGCAAGTATTACGGACAATTTTCATGAGCCATGCTCGTGCATCGCCGCCGCGGAAACCGGGAAAGAATCGGAAAGCGCGTAAGTACGCTTCCTGGGCGACGTCCTGGGCGTCCCGCTCATTGTGCATCAGCCAGCGCGCGAGGTTGTAGGCGGCGTCAAGATGCGGTAAGACAGCCTGCTCAAAATGCGGAAGATGATTTTGCTTGAGCATTGAGGCCTCCCTACGAGGGTTACCGCGGTCCTACCCGTGAGCATCGTGTGGCCGGCCGGCGGCGCGACAGACGGCACGGCAAAAGTTCGCAGATGCGTTTCGGGCCTGCGGGTGAGTCCTGAAGCCCTCCGGCGCTCCGTAATCCTGGACAAACCGTAGCGCTCAAAGCCTTTCTCCTTCAGAAACCGCTCCGTCGTTTCCGACAGTTTGTCCTAGGTAAGCGAAAGTCGCGGGGCCCGGCATGTCACTCTTGCCAAATCCCGGATAGTCAGGCGAGATCACGTGAAAGCGGTCGGCCAGCGCCGGTATCAGGTTGCGATATTGATGCGGAGAGGCTGGAAAGCCATGCAGAAGGACCAGCCTTGGGCTGGGCAGCATCGCCAGCCTCACGGTAAGCGATCTTCAATCCATCGACGGACAAGCTTTCGTGTTTCACATAGTTAAGTGGGGCTTCGGGGCTATCATGTGTCCATGTGTCTTCGTGGGACCTCCTCCTCAGAGTTGGTGATCGTGTCGGATGGGAGCTGGAGGGAGTTATTGCGTACCACAGTGGTATCGCAATCGTTCGCGAAGGGAATGGTGATCCTGAATAAAGTTCCGGTCTCACATTTCCCGTCAAGGCAGATCACTCCGCCATGATCCTCGACAATTTTCTTCGCGATCGCGAGACCCAGTCCGCTGCCCCGGGCCTTCCCGCAGCTCACAAAGGGCTGAAAAACGGAGTCCTGAATCGTCGGGGGGATGCCGGGGCCGTTATCCCAGACGCCAATTTGCAAGCAGGCTCGATTTCCGGTCGTGGTTATGACGATCTGCCCGGAGTCCGGAGAAACCGCCTCGCAAGCATTCAGGGCGAGGTTGGCGACCACCCGTTCGAGGCGGCTGGAATCGAACCAGCCCACGTGCAAGCCTTCATGAAGATGCTTGATGGTGATGCGCGGGAACTCCTGCCTCACACTTGTCATCCGAATCGCGTGCTCGACTGTGTCGACGATGTTTCGGGCGGCAGGCCGAAGAGTGTCACGACCCTTGGAGCACTCCAACAATGAGGAGACCATCTCATTCATCCGGTCGATGGCCCAACGAATTTCCTGGTACGTATCGCTTCTTTGCATCTCGCTGATATCGGACCGGGTGAGAAATTCCGCATTTGCAAGGATGGCGGTCAAGGGATGCCGAAGATCGTGGGAAACGAAAGCGACCATCCTGCTTACGGCGGAAAGCGGCTCTAGAATTGGAAGATCCCATGGCCTATTCCGCAAAGATCCAGCCGACAACAACCGCCTCCTAGATACAGCTTGCTTCAGCATTGAAACGCTCTCCCTTCCGCGATGTGCCGAAGTTCAGAGAGGAAGGACCCTTTCCGGCTTCAGCATGAAATACTTTGTCACTCTAGATTTCTTCAAAGGATGCCCCCTCTTTGAGCTGTTCGGCCATAAACGGGTTAGCGCGCTTAAGATCTACACCCCGATTTCCCAGTTCTTTGAGGAGTAGTATCCCCGCGGCATCGGCGAATGAAACGTCCGCCAGTTCGAGGGACAAGAGGACCTCACCGCCGGAAGCGTGCACAGCGCATGCTGTGCGGAGCTCCTGGACCGAGGAACCCGTTATTCGACCTTCTACCCGAAGGGTCACTGCACTCCGTGACGATTCAACTACCGTGATCCTCAGCATCGCGGTTCACCCGATCTCCTCTGAACTTGCTATGAAGCAATTGACGTGCCCTTCGCAAAATCGGGCCAGGTTTGAAGCGATCTCCTGTGACCCTCCGAGACCGCCCGAGCCAATGTTTATCTAGATCAATAGGTTGCCGCCATCTGTCCGCGCTTCGGCTCCCAGGATGCGCCGACGTCTGCTTCCTCCACGGTGCTGGACTGCGGGGGGAGCCACCACATTTGGTAATCGGGGCGAGTTGGTGTTGGACGAACTACGATGGGCGGTGGCGAGATCCCTTAATTCCGAGCTTAGCCATCCGATGGCGAAGCGTGTTTGGATGGAGGTTCAAGATCCTCGCCGCGCCTTTTGGACCATCAACCACTCCACCGGCATGTTGCAGGGCGATGAGGATATGGTTTCGGTCTACCTCCTCCAGGGTTAGGAGTGAGTTTGGAGACTTGAGGTCAGCCTGCCGCTGCTCTGCAGCATCTGTCTCAGGAGTCTCCATGCGTTTCGTAGAGGCGGCGACTGGCATAAGGTCGCGGTCCAGCCGTAGTGTCGGATCCACCGATAAGATAACCGCCCGCTCAATTACGTTCTGCAGCTCACGAATGTTTCCGGGCCATGGATAGTTCATCAATTTCTCCATAGATTCCCGTGAAACTCCGTCGATCTTCTTCCCTAACCGCTTGCAGAACCGGGATAGGGAGAAAGCCACTAGCTGGGGAATGTCGGAGCGGCGTTCTCGCAAAGGGGGAAGCTCGATGGGAAAAACGTTGAGGCGGTAAAAGAGGTCTGAGCGGAACAGGCCCGCCTGCATTGCTTCACGGAGGTTGCGGTTCGTGGCCGCAATCACGCGCACGTCGACCCGCAGAGAGTGGCTGCTCCCTACCGGCTCAAACTCGTGTTCTTGCAGAACGCGGAGCAGCTTCACTTGCGTCTCCAAGCTCAGTTCCCCGATCTCGTCCAGGAAGATCGTGCCGCCGTGGGCAAGCTCGAAGCGCCCGATGCGCCGCTCGAGCGCCCCTGTGAAGGCTCCCTTCATATGGCCAAACAGTTCGCTCTCCACCAGACCTGCCGAGATGGCGCTACAGTTCACGTTCACTAGGGCACGGCCATTGCGGGCGCTGCGGTTGTGGATCGCGCGCGCCACGAGTTCCTTCCCCGTCCCCGTTTCCCCGTAAATGAGCACGGTCGCATCCGTAGGAGCGACTTGATCGACGGCGCCGAGCGCCCTGAGCACTGCTGGACTATTGCCCACGATCTCCTCGAAATTGTGCTCCGTGCGCAGTTCCTCCCGGAGATAAACGTTTTCCTTCTCCAACCTGGCCTTCAGGCTCTCAATTTCCTGGTAGGACTGCATATTCTGAACCGCCAACACCACCTGGTTCGCCACTTCCTGCAAGAAAACCGCGTCCTCCTCCGAATAGCGATCCCTCTCCCGGCTTACCAAGCTGAGCGTGCCGATAGACTTTCCCTGGAAAACCAGCGGCAAGACGCACATCGACTGGATGCCCTCTGCGACGAGGCGGCGCTCATTGGCATACTGCCCCTCTTTTTCAAGATCGCGGCGCAGGAGAGGCCGCTGATGGTCGAACGCCCAGCAGACGCAGGTCTCGTTGCGGCTGTCCTCCAGCCCCGATCGGAAGTAGTCCGAGTGCAGGTCTCCCTCCACGGCGAGGAAGCGGAAAGTATCTCTCTCCGGCTGATAAAGAGTAATGGCGCACCGGTCGAAGGAGATGACACGCAGCAAGGCCTCGGAAATAGAGTGCAGGAGGGCCTGCTGGGTCAGGTTCGTAATAATGGCATTGTTGATCTGCAGCAGGCTGCGGTTCCGCTCTTCACTCTTACGAAGCGCTTCTTCCGCCCGTTTTCGGTCATCGATGTCGTGGAGCGTCCCATACCACTTAACGATGTTTCCCTTATCGTCGCGCAGCGGCACTTGGCGGCCCAGGTACCAGCGATATTTCCCGTCCGCCCGCCGATAGCGTACTTCTACCTCGAGAGGTTCTCCACCCGCCAACGCCACCAGCCACTTGTTCACTGCCCTGTCGACATCTTCGGGATGGGCTATGTTTCTCCAGCCCCAACCCAGCCACTGCTCCCTGGAGAGGCCCGTGTAATCCAACAAACTTTGACTTAGGAAATCCACGGAGCCATCAGGCCGAGCGCTCACGACGAAAGCCGGAATTGCTTCGATAATGGTGCGAAATTCCCTTTCGCTATTACGGAGCGCCTCTTCCACCTGTTTCCGCTCGGTGATATCGATAAACGTTATCACCGCGCCCAGGGTCCTACCTTCCCGAACGACAGTATGAGACCAATACTCTACGGGAAAGCTCGTGCCATCCCTTCTCCAAAAAATCTCATCGTCTCTGTGGACGCCCTCGCCTTTTTGAAAGCCCATATAAATTGGGCACTCTTCGATTGGATATGGGCTGCCGTCCTTTCGGGTATGGTGCTGCATCGCATGCATGTTCTTCCCGACTAATTCCGCGGGATCGTTGTATCCGAGCATGCGCGCCGCCGAAGGACTTGAGAAAATACAAATACCTTCTGAATCGCAGCCACAGATCGCTTCCGTGGCCGATTCGAGTATGAGGTGGATTCGCTCCTCGCTATTGTGAAAAGCGTCTTCCGCGTGCATTCGGTTCGGGCTGTCTTCAGAATGCTTCATGGTGGACGCCGTGGGTCCACTTAAGGAACGGATAGATCATGAAGTCAGTGCCGAGTATGCAAAAACGCGAGAAACGCGTTGAGCGATATCTTTGCCTACCCAAGACGGATGCGGACCCTTCAACAGCCAGATTTAGTGTCGCAGAGAGGGTACTAAAAAGTTATGCAGAGTTCATTAGAAGTTTGTGAGGACCTCATTCTGGAAGAAGGACCCGAGGGTCCATGTCTAATCGCTCCGTCGTCTATCTATATGAAGTAACTGCGCGTGCTAGAGTTCCAGAAACTCCTGCATCTGCTGCAACGCCTCGTCCAGCGCCCGCCGAAAGGCGCTGCCGCCTGGCCGTAGACCGGCAAAGCCCAGTTCGTGCTGCAGCCGTCCATCGACCACCTTCAGATTGGCCCAGCCCAGCATTTGCTCGCCCCATAGCATGGGCATTGCGTAATGGCCCAGGCGGCGCTTGTGGGCTGGCACATAGGCCTCCAGCTTGTATTCCCAGCTCCAAAACAACTGGAAGCGCCGTCGGTCCCAGACCACGGGGTCGAAGGGCGCGAGGAAGCGCAGCCTGTCGTCGACCTGGTGCCCGACAGCCCCGGGGGTCTCGCCCTGCGGCCAGAACCACAGCACGCCGTCGACTTGGGCATGGGTATAGCGAGATTTGGCGTGCTCCTGGAGCTGCCGCACCTCGGCGGCCAGGTGCGACACTCCATGGCTTAGCAGTCTCGACACATAGACCAGGCTGGCCGCAGGAAGCGGCGTGTAGAGTTGCACCAACACGTCCAGCAAATGGCCGGCGCGCACGAGCCGCGCCTCGGGGCTGTCGTCGCGCGGCGGGTGCTCGACCGTCTGGTACACCCGGGTGCCGCGCTCGCGCCGCGCCACGCGCAGCAGCCCGCGATAGTGCAGCCCCTCCAGTAGATGATTGCTGACATTCAGGTCGGCGCCCCAGCGCCTAATTCGGCCATGGTCGAAATGCGCCTGCACGTCCTTGGGGTAGGTGGGACCATGCTGGCACACAAAGTCCAGCACCTCCTGGGCGCGCGCCTGCATCTTAGCGTCCCATGCGTCCCAGGCGCGTGGCGCCCCGCGCGGATGCAGCAGGGACAGCGTCCCGCTAGGCAGGAACCCGTAGTTGATGAAGAAGGCCTCTTCGATCGCCAGGCGCGGATAGCGGCGCTCCAGCTCGCCGACGCGATAGTCTTTAACGCGGTGCGCGAGGATCAGATCCTGGGCTCGAGCGGGCGCGCGAATTGGGTCTGCCTGGACAAAGCCCAGGCGCGCAATGGCCCGCAGGAGGCTGGTGGGCTTGAAAAGGCTTCGCGCAATCATGTAGCGGCGAAGCTGCTGGAGACTGGGGACTTTGAGAGGGCTCACGCGTGGCGTCCGGTAGATGCAAGGATCATTACCCCTAATTTATACATCGCATAGTATTCATCATTCGCTGATCCGAATTCAACGAAATCAAACTTTGAACATGAACTCCTCCTGCATCGAGGGTCCATGTCTATCCGCTCCGTGATCTATTTATGTGAAGTAACTGCGCGGGACAAGACGCCACATCTGCGACTCTTCAGCTCCTGCTAAACGCCCGCGCAGTCTGACGAGAGGGTTTCAGCGAATCTAGGGGTGAGTGCTCTGCGAAAACTCGACGTCGAGCACTGTCAGAGTTGGCGTGACCGATTCGTCGTTCTTGGCTGCCGCTTTCCGTACATCAGGTCATAGATGACAAGCGAACGATTGGGCTGCGGAGATGGACGGTGCGCGCCGGTGCGTCGCCCGTGTTAAGGTCGCGCGGGCCTTCTTCAAATTGGTAATCCTGAATCGCCGCGCCGTGCGGGAGATGGCGTCGCAGCTCGGCGACGCGTTCGCGCTGGCGCATAAGCTCAATTTCGGCCAGGTGCAGCTCCTCGCGCTTGGCCATATACTTACGCAATTCGTTAGTTAAAATTGGTTTGCCGAAACGTTCCGCCAACCATTGTGTGAACCATGGCTCGTTTACCTCCAAAGGTCATTTTCTCTCCGGGAACAGGCAGAGGCACTCCGCGTTTGGTTGGCCTCGGCGTCTACTTCGGGAACCGGGACAACCGCAAGACTTAGGTTTGAAATGTAATCCTGCGCACTATAGGCTCCGGGCTTTGGAACCAAAGCGGGCCTGGGTGCGTACAGAAGGAGACGGGCAAGGCAGTTCGGGAAAAGAGTATCCTTAGGAGGGAGAGATCATGAAGAAGACAGAAAATTTGGTGCGGGGCTGGATACCGGGGGCGATTTGTTTGGTGGTGATTTTGTTAGTGGCGGGTGTGCCGGTGCGGGCGCAGGGGGAGAAGCGGACGGTCTTCGCGCCGAGCGATTTTCATTGGCAGGGTAACTTGAAAGCCGGGCAGACGCTGGAACTGGTCAATACCAATGGCGAGATTGGCGCGAGCCGCGCTACCGGGAATGCGGCGCGCGTCGAAGGCGTGCGCGGGGGGAGCGACGACGACCACGAGCTATTTATCGAGGTCGTCGAGTACTCGGATGGTGTCACCGTTTGCGCCGTGTACGCGAAAGATAAGGCGCCGGGACGCTGCCATCGCGGCGGCGTATCGTCCGAGTCCAGCAACAACTGGTGGCATGGCCATCGCGCGAAGATCAACTTTGACGTGCAAGTGCCGCACGGCGTGCGCTTCCATGCGTTGACGACCAATGGCGGCGTGCATTGCGCGAACCTGGAGAGCGTGGTGGAGGCGGCCACGACGAACGGCAACGTGGAAGTGTCGACCAGCGAATGGGCTTCGGCGAGGACCACCAACGGGGGCGTGCGCGTGGCCATGGGCAATGCCAAGTGGAGCGGCGAATTGGAGCTGATGACGACCAATGGCAGTGTAGACGTGACGCTGCCGGCTTCCGCGGAATTCAAGGTGGACGCGGCCACAACGAATGGCGGGATTCGCTCGGACTTTCCGATTACCGTGCAGGGGACGTTTGGGCCGAAGACGCTCTCCGGGACGGTCGGCGGAGGTGGACGAGAGTTGAAGGTCGCGACGACGAATGGCGGAATCGAACTGAAGAAAAGCTGAGAAGCCGTTTTTTTAGCAGCTCTCGGCGGCACGAGTGACAACCGGATCCGAAAATGCCTTAATCACCTGTGATTCAGAACTTAAATCGAACTGTTTTTAACACAACAGCCTCGGCCGAGATGCGCTTCCGACGATTGGCGCCTTTGCCCTTCATTCGCCAGGGCAAGGGTTCGATCCCCTCCGCCCTTACCAATATCTCCTTCATAGATAACAGCTTGTGACCTTTCGAGGGGCCACTAACGCCAGGCAATCTGCGCTGGGAGCACTAGGCGAACCACTCTGCTATTCGCCTCTCTTAGAGCCTTAGGAACGGCCCGCGTGTAGATGTTCATGGTCGAGCCCACCTGCGCGACCCCGACCGCATATGTACGAGGACCATCAGGATACTCCTTCAAACAGGAAGGGGCTGTGCTGTCCACTGTGTCTGATTTTTCATGCAGCGGGTCCTCGTCGTTGATGTGACAGCCCTGTTGGTGCGCGAGCGCGTCCAAAACGTTTTCGAGGTGAAACAAACGGCGGGGAGGATCGTCTAATTAGTATCACAATGTAGAGGATACTATGGGTGCAGAACTGTTGAGCTCAGGCAGGCGGACTTTCCTTCAGGGATTGGCTGCGCTTCCGCTGGCGCTCGAGAAGGGAAACTCCGAAAAGGGGCCGGAAACGATTTACCGCTTTCTGACACCGGAATGCGAGGTGCGCATGAGCGTGCAGTCTTACGGAAACTCCAACACGAAGGAGTTCCGGTTTTGGGACCGGGTGACGAACCGGGGGTTTTGCCTCTCGGCTGACGGGGAAGAAAACCGCAACTGCCTTTCTCAGTTTGTGGGTTCCATGGCCATCGCCACATATCACTTTCGGCCGCGCTATCATGAGCGGACGCCCCCGCGTCTCCGGGAGCACGTGCGGACCATCGATCAGGACTACCGGATGAACCTGCGCGCGCCGTTCGACAGGGTTCTTGGCGTAGAAAAAGGATTTGCCAGCGACATCCAGGCTTTCGGGTACAACCGGGACGGTTCGCCGGAGGCTGTCGCGAACGCCAAGTCGTTCACTCTGTGGTGCCTGCTGCATCAGGACCTCTACCTGAATGATCAAGCAGCTCCCTTCTTGATCGTTCATTGGAAGCATACTCCGGAGGCCATCAGCCTCGTGGACGTAATACCCGGCGACAAGACTGAATGGGTCAAGGGGTAGCCCGGCTCGAAAGGACGTTGACAGCGTAGCAGATTAGGACCACAATGTAGAACTAATTATGCTTGGGGAATTCGAATACCTCCTGATTACTGCCGCTGCCTCGCTAGGCGACGAGGCCTACGGCGCGGCGATCCGCGAGGAAATTCAAAAAAACACGGGGCGGCGCTGCTCCATTGGGGCGCTGTACACCACGATTGACCGCCTGGAACAGAAAGGGCTGTTGGAAACGTGGATGGGCGCTGCGACGCCGCAACGGGGCGGACGGTCTAAACGAATGGTGCGGATTACGTCTAAAGGTGTGGTTGCCGCGAAGGACTTTTACGAAGCGGTGACCCGGATCAGCCAGGGCGCATCATGGGTGACGGGCCGGGCGGGGGAAGTCTCATGAGCGACGATACCTGGGCTCTCGTCGAAATGACCGCTGGGTTGCTGGCGCCGGAGGAGCGCGAGGTGGTGCTGGGTGATTTGCGCGAGGCCGATGAGAATGTTTTCCGGGCGTTGGTCGAGGTGTTCGGTCTGTTTCTGCGCCGGTTTGGGGTACTTTGGAGCGACTGGCGTCCCTGGCTGGCGGGATTTGGAGTGGCGCTGCCAAGCTCCTATTTGCTGATGGGAGTTTCGGCGTCGGTGACGTGCACGTTCTTGCGGTTGATGGACCCCGCGGTCGGGCACTGGTATTGGCCTACGGGGCACGAGGGTGTTTCGCTGCTTCTGTGCCACATTCTGCTGTTGCTGGCGTGGTCGTGGACGGCGGGGTTTGCGGTGGGGTCTATGTCGCGGCGGACGGTTTGGATGAGCGTGGGGTTGTGCCTGCTGCCTCTTTCCAGGGCTTGCTTTCCAATTGAGCCGCTGCCGAGGTTCTGCCTATTCCTGTTTCTTTTCCCTGCGGCGGTGGGGATTCTGCATGGATTGCGGGGCATTCGTCTCGAGCGCGTGATGTGGGGTGCGCTGGCAGTGGTGGCGACGGCTTTGATGTATGTCGCGTGGAGCAATCAGGCTTTGTGGATTTACAACTGGGCGTTGATTTGGCCGGCCTGGTATATGGCGGCGTCGGCGCGACGGAACGCGCCGGTGGTGCAGACGGCTTAAGCCTTTTGCGGAACCGAGGAAGAGGCCAGTGAAGGTAAAGTGGTTTTCGTTCGCTGTGGACGTTCGCAGGATTCGTATGCGCCAGCTAATTCGCGATGTGTGGGCTGCGGTGATTGCAGTGATGGCGGTGTCTTGCCTCAATCCATTAGTCCAGGGGCAGGAGTTGCCTACGGTTTTGCCGACGAACGTGAGGATCGTACATTTCCCGAGCGCCACGTTGGCAGAAGAGCGGACCATGTTGGTGATGTTGCCAGTCGATTACGACACAGCAGTGCGGCGATATCCCGTGCTGTACCTACTGCACGGATATGATGCGGATATCACGGATTGGGCGCGAGGCACGAATCTCTCGGACTATGCGACCCGGCACCAGCTCATTATCGTAACTCCGGACGCCTCGCACAGTTGGTATGTGAACAGCGTGTCGAATCCTAAAGCAAACTATGACGACTACATCATGAAAGACGTGATCGCTTACGTCGACAAAAACTTCCGTACGATTCCGGAACCCTTTGCGCGGGCGA
>Ga0207046_10311_pt1 | contig 11956 bp, 10 predicted proteins | sample Alteio_BWMinCont_66_FD_153303 | JGI IMG/M metagenome (GOLD analysis project Ga0207046, IMG submission 153303) | Enriched cells from forest soil in Barre Woods Harvard Forest LTER site, Petersham, Massachusetts, United States -... | ecosystem: Environmental > Terrestrial > Soil > Temperate forest >...
CGCTTCCACCATGTCCCGATAGCGGTAGTTGGGAAACTTCGCGCGCAAGCCATCACTCGGTTTGCTCGATTTTCCGTGGCCAATACCATCGGGCAGGATGATAAAATAACGCGAAGCATCGAGCGGCTGTCCTTCGCCAAAAAGCTCTCCCGCGAACTGGCTCCCGATGAAATTCGCGCCACTGCCCGTCGTCCCATGAAGAATGAGGACCGCGTTGCGGACGATTCCCTGGGCGTCGCGCCGCGGGGAACCTACCGTTCGATAGTGTATTCGCAATTCGGGCAACGTTTGGCCGGAGCTGAAATGAAAATCGCGAAGGACGCAGTCCCCCTCCACCGGCGCGGGATATTCCGCTCCTGACAGGCAAGCCGGGAGCGTCAGCCACAACAAAAACAGGACGGCTATTCGAAAGTTCATACGACTGTCAAATATTAACTGAACGCTCCCCCGATTTCACTGCTTTATTTCAAAGCGTTTTCCCATGCTAATGCGTTTCTCCTCCGCGTATCCCAGTTTCGTGTAAAATTTCATAACGCTCTTGTTCTTCTCCAATATCTGAAGATTGATTTTCACACATCCCATGCCAATCAAAGCGCGTTCCGCATGCGCGACAAGCTCAGACCCGATGCCTCGCCTCCGGCACGACGGCGAAACCGCGAGTGAGTAAATCCAGCCCCGGTGACCATCGTAACCAGCCATGATCGTTCCAACAACCTCATTGTCAACAAGAGCAACAAAAAAGAGATCGTCATGGACCGCGACTTTCATATCAATCACCAAGTCCGGCCTGTTGTGGGCAGCGTCATAGCCAAAGGTCTCTGTCCACAGAGCCACAACGTCGCGGCGATGAACCGCATTCACGAACTGTGTAATAGCAACAGCGCTCATCCTCATGCGGTTGCCCGCGATTTAGGGATTCACGAAACGACGAACATCATAGCTCACGCCTATGCTTTGATAGCACCGTTTACAAAATCCGCAACCGGCAAGCCGCAACCGCCATAGGCATTCATCGTTGTACTGAAATAATTCGATTCAGCTTATCGCGGACCCGCGCACACGGGCTGCTGGGCTTCAGGTCTGTCGTCCCATCGCCTTTCATGCACGGCCACTTAATGGCACGGCCAATGGGACCGGCGACGAAATGAATGGCATCGCCGAGGCCGAGGGGTTTGGCGAGCTTGCGCCCTGAAAGATGCGGCTCGCCGGGAGGCTCGCCCTACCGCCGTTGCTGAATTCAGCGCGGAGGGCGCGGTAATCGGCGTCTGTGAACAGGAGGAAATCGCCGGAGATTTTGCCGCGCTTGAAGCACGCCGAGAGATACCCCGGCTTGCGGTCTTTGGCGACCTGGTGCAGCCAGGCGATGTTGACATGGTGGATCATAATGTGGCGGCGACGCAGCGCCGCCCTACCGAGCAAGGATTACGATTAGGATTAAGAGTAAGATTAAGATTCATGGAGGGGAGCTTCCGTAGAAGGGATCGGGGCTTAAGCACGCGCTGGGTGTGCCGAAGCCGGATTGGTAATGGGTCGGATTCGCCGCAATGTCGGCGAGGACGTTGGACCAATCGCCGCCGAATGGATACATGCCGGGGTCGCCGGCGGTTCCGCTATTTGGCACGAGATTATAAAAAGCAGCGTTGGCGGGCGTGGAATCATCGCACCCGACGTCCTCGCAGATTTGCACCAGCGGAATGGGAATATCGAATCGAAACCCCATCGCGGTGGGGACGCCGCTCATGATGCACGACTTCTGGTTATACGCCGTGGAATGGCCGTTAGCGCACCATTGGCCGATGAGATATGCGGTCGAATACGGAAGCAGCACAGAAGAAATAATGACGTTCGACTGCGCTCCGGGGCTGGTCCCGATGGCGCTTTTGCTTGAAGGGGCCCACGTTGTGCCGTTGTTCGGGATAAAACCTCCGCCGTTGCACGGAAAGCCTTCAGACAAATTGGGCGTTGTATCGGATGGGTGGTCGAACACGGCGTCGTACAGGTAAGCCCACGCGGATGGGTTTGGGACAAAGCCGCACCCGGCCAAAGTGTTCAAATTGTTCTGCATCCACGTTCGAGCATGGGCCAGATCGGTGCAGGCGGGAGTGATGCCGGCAACGCCCTCAACCAAGGAACTGATGCTTTTGAGTTGGACGTACCCGGCGCAACCGCACGCGCATGATGAACCGAATAGACGTTTGCCGAACATACGTCAGTTCACCACGGAGGCACGGAGGCACAGAGCAACAAGGACAATTTTTAATTTTAAATTGCTCAAATTCTCTCCGTGTCTCTGTGTCTCTGTGGTGTGAATTCCAGTCTTCATGTGTTGCCGAGGGGGGATGTGTACGGCTCGCTGACGAGGGCCTGGCGATAGACGGCCGTCGGCGTGCCGCTGATGATGACGCAGTCCGTGACTTCGCGGATTTTGAGCACGTAATTGCCGCTGCTGTTGCTTTTGAAACCGGCAGGTAGATCGGAAAGCTTTAACTGGATGGTAATTGTAGGGTCGCTCCCCGTGTCTTCAGACTGCAAAACGACCTGGCCGTTAGCATTGATATGGGCGAAGCTAACGATCACGCCTGAACTTCCAGTCGCAAGGTGCAGCAATGGCGCGTTCTGCTGGGGCAGCCCGCTGTAAACAGCCTGCGAACTTTGCTGGCAATCGTGCGTGATCCCCGGCACTGCCTGTTCAGTCACGTAATCAGCGTGGTTGGCAAACCAATCCGCGAAGTTGGCTGCATGTGTTCCTACATTGGTGTTGGCATTGGCGGGAGAGGGCGCGTGTTTGGGAAGGTTATCGCCGAGGGCGCCGTTGCCGCCGCCGCTGTTGGTCAGGTTGCCGCCGATTTGATAGAACCAGCGCGGGCCGCGGTTGACGCGCAAGCGCTCCACAAAATCCTTCGCGCCCAAATGTCCGGCAGGCCCGAAGGTGAGCGTGGTCGCCGCCTTCGTCAGGTCATAACTGATGCTCTGGACGCAGGCATTCATGGCCGCCCATTCGGCCAGGCCGCCGGAAAAGTTCAGAGTGTTGCCCATCGGGCAGAGGTCGGTGATCTCCACTTCCTGCAAGGTGACGCTGCCTTCGTATTGCGGGATTTTCTCGATGTTGAAAATGTAACCGGCCAGGCCGTAGGGAACGACTTCGCCGGCGCTGGTGAAACCGTATGTGCCGCCGGGCAGGTTGGTGAGCGTGATCTTTGCGGTCTTTTCGTGGTAGGGAACGTTTTTGGTGTTGACGCTCGCGCTGCCGTCACTGGCGGTTTCGACGTATTTGAACTTGGCCTTGACGGTGGCTTGGATCGTCATGCCCGCGCCGCTGCCGGTGGCCATCCAGGGCGCGATCTGCCCATCGATCAGCCGGTATTTATAGACGGTCAAATCAATGGGACTGCCGCCGTCATCGACCACGGTTGCGGGAGCGCCGGAGGCGTCGTAGAGCGCCAGGCCGGTGACATCGGCCAGTTCGGGGAAAAGACTTTTCCAAAATGTCAGGGCGGCGCTGTCACTGCCCGGATCGGCGATGTCCAGCAACGCGCATGAAATGGTTGCGGAAACGCTTTGGCCGCCTTCCATGTCAATTGTGGCCATGGAGGAGGCGAACGTTCGCGCGGCCGCTTGGAGCGCGTTCTGCGTGCCGCCAGCGATGTACGTGGAATTGTTGGCGACGAAATTGGCGGGTGTTTGGAGGAGGCCTGTCAAACCGATGCCTTCGACGGTCGCGCCACTGATCGAAGTGGCGATGTCATTGACGACCTGGACGCCGCTGGAACTGGAGATGCGGAATTTCAGCGAGACGGCGGCGGGGATGAGATCGTCGCGGCGCTTGATTTTCACGCTCTCCAGGTTGGGATTAGGATTAAGAGTAGGATTAGGATTAGGAAACGGCAGGGTTACTGCGGGGAGTTGATCGCGGGTGCCGACGTTGAGCATCGGAGGAGTTTGCGTGTAATCGAACCAGACGACGGGGCTGCCAATGGCGCCGATCCAGCGGAGCATGTAGCGCATCGCCTCGGCGCAGGTGATGTCGTTTACGGCATCGAGGGGCGCGCGGAGGACGGTGGAAAGATTGGCGCTGGCAGACGTTGTTCCGGCAACGGCGAAACCGGCGATAAAATCGGGGATGAGACAATGGGCAGAGGGACTGACGAGCAGATCGTAATTTGCTCCATCGATTGTGGAGGTGAGAGGGTCAAATTGCAGTTGTGGAGTTCCATAGGTTGCGGTGGTTTGATTGATGACATAGGCGGCGATTTCCTTGATTTGTTGGGCGATGGACATCAGGTTCGTCGCGGACGAACCGGCAACGGTGTCGTTGGGGCCGATGAGCGCATTGACACTCTGGCCGAGGATGACCTGGCTCCGCCAATCGGCCACCTGCGCGGAACCGTTCCACATGGACCAGAGTTTTTGGAAGACGAGGCGCTCGAAGAAAAACTCCCATGGACCGGCGAATTTAAAAGCAAGTTTCTCCATTGCCGCCGTGCCCGTGCGGAAGCACTCGACGCGATAGCCGACAAACCAGATTTGGCCGCCGCCGAATGCCGCGCCGGAAGGGGGCAGCGTTGGATTGCCAGGATTGACGGACGCTGTGGTGCGCCCGATCTGGACGATGATTTGCGCGCCGTACGGAAACGGGTCCGTCGCATCGGTGGCGAGCATCATGTCAAACGCCATGTTGTCGCCGGCCTGGTTGGAGACCTCGCGCCGCGCGCCGGAGATGAGCCAATCCGCCAGCGTCTTTTCAACGCCGTTATAGGTAAGCGTCGTGAAGGTCATGCGCGAGTCCCTATTATTGACTCCTCCTGTTGGTCGCAAACCGCATCTCCAGTTGCGCCAGGCGATGTTCCAATGTTTGCAGCTTATCGTCGTGGTCGCCGCTATGCGTCTCCATCAATTCGACAAGCCGTTCCACGACCTCATGGATTCGATTCAAATGTTCTGCGTCTGCGCTTCTAATGCGTATGGCGCGCTCACCCGCCACCCAAGTCTCCGCATGGAGCCGCTCCATTCGGCTCTCGACAGCATCCGAACTATCCAGTTTTCGTGCTCTCTCTTCTTCATTGCCTCTGCGCCCAGGCATGATGTCCGTCTCCGCCGTCCCTCTGCCTGTCTCCGTATCGTCCAAGGCATAAGGAGCGTCGCTGCCGGTCGCGACGCTCCGGGGGGCCTTGGTTTTGGGTTGGGTTTGACCGATGGCGTCACGGACTCCGGCAGACGGCGCAACGGCGGGAGGTAAACTGTGTACGGCCTGAAATTCGTTCTCTGCTAAATTCTCCTCGAAATTCACGCTTGCTGTCTTATCTGCTCGGGACACAACCAAGTTGCCGCGACCTATCCTCTCTCTGCTATCAATCTCCTTCCTCTTATCATCGTGCTCGCTAATCCCCACATCATGGCGATGCTGTAGCTCGTGCTGGGAATATGTCCTGGAGATAGGCATGGAAATTACAAATTACTTAAGTTACTCAGTCGCGTCTTGGCGTTTAATTTCGTCTGTTTTCTTCCCGCAATCGGTAGTTGATTTACTGGCTTTCCTCGAATTGATGGATTTCCTTTTCAATTTTGTGAACCTTCGCGTCGGTTTTCCCGATCACGAGAACGTCCAGCAGGAGAATCACCGTGACAATGGCAATGCCGAGAATGACCCAATGCCACAAAGGCCGCTCGGCTTCGCGTTCCTCCGGTGAAATATCGCTTTCGTGAATCATGGCACCACCGTGTTTGTCAGGATTCGATTGAGAACGATGTCCGCCATGATGGCGTTTCCTGCCGCGTTGGGATGGATGCCGTCCCAAGAGTAGTTCGTAAACGGTATCGTCGAACCGTAGGTCACGAGCGGGTCGTAAAAATCAATCACATGCGATGCCGGGAAATTGGTCTGAACCCAAACGGAAAGGTTTGAAACGACGGTGGAATTAGTGCAAGGCGGCGGCATGGCGACAAACCAGTTTTTGACAACGTAATTAGTTACCAAACCTAGGTAGTTCGTAATGTTCGCTTCTGCGTTGGCCGTGTTCCCATCGTTCACTCCCGCTGTGTAAACAAGATAATCTGGCTTTAGCAGCGATGCCGCCTGCCAATTGGTTATGTCCCCGGTCGTTGCGGATGCGCCCGCTTCGGCGCTCACCCCGGCTGGCAATTGCGAACGCAGCCGCCTGACCCATCCTTGCGAGCGTTCAGGGTAGCCGAAGCCCGACGTTATAGAATCCCCGGTCAACTGCAAAGTCGTATGGGGATAGGCGACAATGTAATTGGTGAAATTGGCGATGTTGCCCAAGGCAAATCCGCTGCACCAAAAACAAGGATAGCTCCATCCTTGGGATTGATAGCCTTTTGCAACCGTATCGGAAGCGGTTGAGATTTCGTAGGAAGCCTCGACGCCGGTCGTTGTATTGGAAATAACGATGGTCGTTTCCTCGTCGCGCAGGAACGTCGTGACGTGCATTGTGGTATTGGTCACGATTGGAAACTGCTTAACGCTGGCCCAAACAGGGGTGTAGCTATTGGAAGGCCCATACCAGGCATAGACCGTTCCTTGGCCAGCCGAATTGTCTGGGTCAAACGAATAGATCAAGCTGGCCAGTCCAAGCGTTCCCTGGCTGAGATAGCCCCAGCCGAATTGCATCGACGAGTTATTGGTTTGCAGAATGCGCACGTCAAACTCCATGCGTTGCCAGCGCAGGGCCGTCTTGAAATTGGTGTTTACAATGAGATCGCCGAAGTTGTCACCATGCCCGGTGAAGGTGAGCGTATTGCTCGCGATGGCCCACACGCTGCCACTGCCCCAAACTTTCCATTGGTTCAGGTTCGTTGTGAGCAGGTCCGCCTCGACAGGAATATTCGTGAGAACCGGGTAGGAAATGTTGGTCGATTGAACATTGGTCAACCCCGCGCCGTTGCCAGCGAAGGTTGCCGCCGTCACGGCGCCGCTGGCCGTGATATTGGAAAGCGTCACGCTAACGTCTGCCCCGCCCGTCGGTCCGTTAAAGTTGATATTGGTCGGATTTTGCATGGTGAGTTGCGGGCCGCCGATATAGCCAAGAAAAGAATTGGATCCTGCTAGAACAAAACTCGTGCTTTGAATCGTTCCGTTACCAAAAAATGTGTAGCCTCCGTTGGGCGAGTTAATCTGGATGTTCCCGTTCGTCCCAAAGCCAATATTGTTGCTTGGGTTCATTACGATAGTCAGGCCGTTTGCTGAAGGTATTCCCCCTAGGTTAATCTGAAGATAGCCGCTGTCGAAAACCTGAATGTTAGTCACCCATGAGTTCGCGTTGTTCGCGTCGTTTCGCCTTAAAATGTCATCAGCCCCGGCACTGTTTGTGGCGGGATTGCCATTAATATTCAGGCAGTTCACATTTACCGCGTTGATGTCCCCTGTATGGTCAACACTCGGAAGACTGCCGGACGCGGCAAGTCCGGTATCGAAAAAGTTTACGAACTCCTGCGCGAAACCATTGCATCGCAGTTGACCGATCAACCCGGTGGACAATGGACTTCCACCGCTGGCAGTTCGATAGACGTTGTAATGGTCAACGCCAAAATTGTTATACCAACCGCCATTATTGATCGCGACGATGTTGTAATTGACTGAAGACAACGTGGCGTTCCCCGTGGTGATCGTTCCCGCCGTTGACGCCGCGCTTTCCTCGCCCTTCCAATTCACCGCCGTCAGCTTGTAGCTCCAGGTCGCGCTGCCGGTTGTGCCGGTCGTCGTGACCGAGGGGCTGCCAGGCGCAAGCCAGTTTGTAACCGTCAAGCTTCCGCCATAGGTCGTGATTCCGCCGTTGAACTGTTTGCCGGGCGCGCCGTCAAATTCCGGCAGCGCGTACCACGTGCCGTTGGATTCCACGACGTTGTTGTTCATCACCGTGCCCGTCGATGACGTGATTAGACCATACGGGTTAATGAAAATATTCGTCCCCGCTGTGCTGCTAATCCGGTTATCCACAAACCGCAGCGAATTGCGCTGGTAATTGCGCGGCTCGTAATCGAAGCACACAAAAATATTCGATATGGCACCGTACCCGACGGAATTGTTGGCGAACGTAATCGTCGCATCCTGCGGAAACACAATGAAGTTGGACGCGGCCATAAGTGGATTTGGGTTAAAGGAGCAATTTTCAATGACCAGCGACGCATTGTCGTAGCTGTCGTTCTCGCTGAATACCGTGGCTTGCTGCAAAACCGACGACGAGTTTTCCGTCCGTATGCCGTTGAGAATTGTCGGATTATTGTTTGGGGCATGGACTTCGTAGAAGTTGGTGTCGGCGCCCCCCATGTAACCGTTTTCCCATTTGAAATCGGCAAAGTCCGAATAAACGCCAATGGCCCCTAGGTTAGTCTCCGTCCCATTGTAACTGTCCTTGAAAACAGTGTTGTGGCAGTTCTGCCCAATGATCGTGTAGGCGTTGGACTTCCATTGGAACACCTGGCACTTATCAAAAAGCGTCAGCTCGTTGTTTTGATCGTAGCTGTTCGATGGCGCAATCAGCCACCCGCCGCCAACAAGGTTCGTTGGCGAAAAATTCTCAACTTGAACATTCCGATACGTGTTTTCGCCCGATGGATGGTACCCCGAAAGTATCGTCTCGTCCGTGAACTGCCAGATCGCGTACGGAAAACTATAACTGTTATTGTTGGTGCCGCCCACGTCGAAATTCTGGAACGTGCAACTGTGCGCATTCCGAATCAGGATCGGAATTTGATTTGACGCCCCATACCAGCAAAGTTCAGTGGAATCGCCCGCCCCCTCGATCACCACGCCTGTCGCGTTGGTAAAGCTCAATTGGTTCGAGAAAATAAACTTCCCCGGCGGCATCGTTAAATGCACGAAGTTTGTAAAACCCGCCGGCGCCGCGTTGGCCGATGCTGAACCGTAATTGAGCCAGTTCTGAAGCGCGACTGAACTGTCATTCACCATCGTCGGGTCCGCTCCCCACCACAGCAAGTTGTTGGGCGCAATCAAGCCATTCGCCGACGTGACCGGACCCGTAAAATTCGCGTAGGGGATGCCGTACAACGGCACGTTCGTCGCTGAAACTCCGGTGATCGGGCCGCCGTCGATATTGGTCGCGTTTAACGCGCCGACAAATCGCGCCGCGATATTTGTTCCGGAAACATCCCCGGGAGTTCCGTTTCCCGTGGCATATGTGGCCTTCGCTACACGGGAAAAACCGCTGTCCGTCGATGACGTGTTCGGCCCGCTAATAATGCTGTTGACAGTCACATTGCCGTTTCCATCCGAAACGAAATGGCTCGAATCGCCTGTGAGGCTCGGGATCACAACCGGCCCGGAAGCGGGTACCAAAACCTGCCCATTCAAATTCAACCCGGAAGGAACGCTCTGGATCGTTGCCGTGTGGCCCGCAACGCCGGTGCCGGTCAGGGAGAGCGTTGGCGATGAATTCCCAGTGCCGGTAATCACCACCGGTCCGCCGTTCGTCAACGGTCCTCCATTGGTAATCCCTTGCGTCCCCGTATTCGTAATGCCGGTCGCTATCGAGCCGCTCCACGCCCCGCCGCCGCCGCCTCCAGAAGCGGCAACAGACTGATTCAGCAAGTTGCTATTGACAGCAAAGAAATTCGTCTCATTCGGCGGCAGGACGTTGTTCGTGTTCACCATGAACGTCTTGTTGGTGCTCTGCGAAGAGGCGGGCTTACAGAAAAGCACGAAGATGACGAAGAAGGCGAGGAACCAATTGAAAATTGGCAATCGAAAATTTGTCATTGGTAATTTCGGATTCCTGAGTTCCCGTGGCCCAAATCTCCGTGCCTCTGTGCCTCCGTGGTAAATCTGAGTTCCAAATTGAATTTTCATTTTCAGTAGCCTTGGTCGGAAAGTTGCAGCGTAAGAACGCCGCCATCGTTGAGAATCGCGACGGTGTGGTATAACCCCGTCGTCGTATCTAATATTTGCGGCACCAAATGGCCGCCCACCGTGTAAATGCGAAAATATCCATACGGCGCCGCCGGCGACGACCCCGCCGTAATCGGCCCGTCCTTCACCGTGATCGGCCCATCCAGCAGCGTGATGACCTTGCTGGGGCTGTCCGTCGTCTGCGCCGTCATCCGCAGCCAATAATTCGCGCTCGGCGCCCCGTTCAAGCTGATCAACGACGTCTGGCTGTTCGGAAAAAGAAACGCCGCGTGGTAAAACGGCGCCGTATCGCTGTTCCACTCACTCTGCGTCAAGCCTAAATTCATCCCCGCCGCCGCCACCGTGCAACTCATCATCGGCGGATTCGGGTCGTTCTGGATCGCAAACAACTGCGCCGTCACGCTCCCAATTCCTCCCGCCCCGCTGCTCGCCAGCGGCGTCAGCAGGCTCCCGTTCTCCCCAATCCCAATGTCGATCTCAATGTCGTCCCCTCGATAAAACGACGGCGCTGCGTTGCGGTTCAAATCTATCCGCGTCTGCGGCGTGGCCAGGTCGCAAAAAAGCCGGATCGGTAACGGTGTCAGTGCTGCGCTCATAATTTATGGTGCTGTTTGCCACGGCCCGTTGCCGCTCACGACATACGTAAAATTGCAGCTCACCCCCGCGTGCTGGACGCACTCCACGCTCTCCACTACCGCGTTCGGCAAATAACGCTGCGTCTCCCCCGTCCCGCTCACGTTCTGGATGTAAAACTCCCCCTGCGTCGGCACGCTGTCCGCGTGTCCCGCGATAAACCCCAGGCAATCCTCCACGCTGCTGAACGATCGCTGCACCGTGAACCTCAGCCGGTTTTCCAAATTAAATCGTGGCGCAATCAGCGCGTACGCCGCCCGGAAAAGCCCCGCCCTTTGTGCGTGCCGTTTCTGTTTGTTGACAAACCCCTCCTTCACCTGTCCTCCGCAACCAACGCTCAATTGCGGGCCTGGCGGCACAAGCCCCACAGAATCATCCGCAAGCAAAAACGCCGCCCCTCCGCTGGGTGTAATTGTGATCTTCAATGGGTCCTCCTTCGCGTCACGCCAATGTCAGCGCCGCCTGTCCTGGCGCGCCCCCGCTGCCAATCATAAGATTGCTCACCCACCCTGCTTCCCCCTGCCGCAGCGGTTTCCCTCCAAACACAAATCCCTCCGTCACCATTCCCGCGTTTCCCACCGTGATCGTCATGCTGTTGCTCCCGCTGATCACCAGGTTCGCCCCGTTTGTTGACAGCCGGTAGCCTCCCGCCGCCCCGCCTCCCTGCGCATACAGCGCCGCATCCACCTGCGCCATTGTCGGTCCCAGTGGCCGGCACTTCGCCATCGCGCGATAACTCACAAATCGAAATGCCCGCGTCCGGCCTTGGATTTGCACCGGTTGCAATTCCAGCTCATGGCTGATCGTCCACTTCTCCTGCGCCTGGAAATTCGTGAAACCCACGATGCTCCCCCATGCCGCCGTAAATTCCTGGTTCCCCACCACTGCCGTCCCTGGCACCGCCGGGTTCGCAAAACTGTTCCCCGTGGACTTGCTGAAATACGCCGTGCTGCTGCTCGGGTCCGCCGAATTTCCAATCACTCCCCAAATCTCCATCTCCCCCAACACCGGCCCCGAAACCCCCAGTTCCAGCTCCGGCATTTTTCCCACAATCGCGCTTGTGATCGTGATGCTGTCCCCGTTGTTCGAGTTCCACACGCACGCCACGTCGCTCGATCCGGGGCAAAACGTCCCGCTGGTCATCGCCAGGTAGGGAAACAGTGTTGACAACGCCGCCGTATCGTAAAATCGCGGACGCCCCTTCGCCTTCACCACAAGGTCCCGCGCAATCTTGTCAATCTTTCCGTAAAGCGCCGTGTCGATGTCTTCCCACACCATTGGCACATCCACGCTGCTGTCGCCGGCAAATTGGATGTTCTTCGAGTTGAAGGCCGCGTACGCAGGCCCTCCTGTAAGTTGTGAACGGGTAACGCTCATATTTCTCTACGTGTAGTATTTAATTGACAGTAAAAGTATCGACCATGCTCCCTTGCAGGCCGCTGT
>Ga0207046_10312_pt1 | contig 11938 bp, 11 predicted proteins | sample Alteio_BWMinCont_66_FD_153303 | JGI IMG/M metagenome (GOLD analysis project Ga0207046, IMG submission 153303) | Enriched cells from forest soil in Barre Woods Harvard Forest LTER site, Petersham, Massachusetts, United States -... | ecosystem: Environmental > Terrestrial > Soil > Temperate forest >...
ATTTTACAACATAATTCAAAATAGGTTATTTTTTCACCTAGTTTGAAGTAAGGTTCTATTTTTAAATATTTTTGGTAATCTACAACTCCTTCGGATTGTAGCATGATAGAAAAATAATGCTTTAAATCATCTATCAATTTTTGATTCACTTTGCTTATAGCATGATACTTTTTATAAAAAAAAAGTAAATGTTTTGTTTCAGGAGTGCTAACGCAATTTTCGTGATTGTTTAAAATGTAGGATAATAGGGTGGTACCAGACCTCCCAGAACCAATGATGAAATGAATTTTTATGTTATTAGGTTTTTTTAGTGCTTCCATTTAATGATAAAATTAATCAGCGTTGTAAGTTCTTTTTAAAAATTCTTCGCTGCTAAAATCATCATTTTTAAAGTGCTTGCCGTATTTTATTTTTTTGATTTGGTACTTTAAAAAGAAAGGTGAAGAATAGTATAATGTGGTCATAATTCTTTTTTTTGAAATTGATAAAAAGGTTAACCAGTTTTTAAAACTGGCATATTTTTTTATGAAATGTTCATCTTTTTTATAGCCGATTTTTTCAGCTAAACTGCCGCATATTGTCCATATTAAATTAGCCTCTTCTGCTTTTAACCCTTGTTTCCAAAAGCCTACCTTATCAGTATATATTTTTTGACTTAATCCCTGATGCGATAAAGAAATACGAGATTGTGCTGCAATACTTAATTGATCTTTTTTTAAGTTGAACTCTTCTTTAAATTTTTCGTGAGAACTAAGCATTATTTCATTATACATTACACCTAAAAATAAACATATCTTTTTTAATTCATATTCGGTATTAGAAACGAAATCTTCATATTTAATTTCCAAAAATCTTTCATTTCCAATATCACTCTTCAATCGCCATAATTTATCATATACAAATTCCCATGAATGTGCAATGCGATAATAATCTTTGTGTTTGTCCTTCCTTTCTAACATTCTGAATTTTGCCAAAGATTGGTCTCTTGGGTCTCTATATAAGATAACAAATTTGCTTTGTGGATAGAAAGAGATTAATTGTTTTAAACAGGAGTGAAATCTTAATTGTTTATCTACAATAGTAGTTATTTGTGATTTATCTTTAGTGGGATAAAAACATAAGTAGATTAGTCTGATGGCAATATCAGCCGTAAGATGGGGCTTATAGTTTTCTAAAATAGTTTCTAAGTCTTTTTTTGTACCAAATTGTAATTCAAGTTTTCCTTCTGAAAACAGGTAAAAGTCGTAACAAAACTCTTTTATTGTTTCTGTTGTCCAATTTTTTTTATTTTTATATTTAGGATATAAGTTATAAGCAAAAGGCTCTTCAACGGTAGAAATTATGTTTGGATGCGTGTTTAACATGGAAGCAAGCAGCGTACTGCCTGTTCTTGGTGTTGCTAAAATAAAATTAATTGTAATATCTTTTACTTGTTGTAGCTCCATCTATTTTTGGTGATTAATTTGTATAAATTGTATGATTTTGTTTGCAGAATCATTAATATTTTCTCTATCAGTATAAATGATTAAATCAGGGTTTTGCGGTATTTCAAAAGGGTCGTTAACTCCTGTAAGGTTATGTATTTTATCTTTATGTGTTTCGGGTAAAAGCGCCTTTCTATATAAGCCTTTCGTATCTCTCTTAATTAACTCCTCAATTTTACAGTTTATGAAAATGATTTTAACATCACTGTAGGTTTTTTTAACCTCTTGCCTAATCTCTTCGTAAGGGTTTATGGCACAAATTATAGTTACAATATTGTGTTGGGCAAATTTATTAGCTATAAAGGCAAGTCTTTTAATGTTTTCGCAACGGTCGGCCTTACTAAAGCCTAAATCTTTTATTATATGCTTTCTATATTCATCAGCATCAATTATTTCTAAGGGAATCCCTAAAAGTGCTAATTTTTTTTTTGTATGTTCGGCAAGGGTTGTTTTTCCGGCTCCTGACATACCACAGAATTGTATAATCATAACTGATAAATATCAGCCTAAATATAAAAAATAATTACACCTAATTGCCAATTTATTTACATCTTTAAACTATGAAAGAGAGGTTGCAAGTTAAAATACGATTTAATACAAATTATAAAGAGAATGATATATTAACAAAAGAGTGGAGGGTTATTGTTAACGGTGTTGAAAATTTTTGTAACCATGTAACGGTTAATTGTCCGTCAAAAACATCTAAAGATTATATAGAAGGAGTAGGAAATAAGTGGCATATTAGCTGTGAAGCCAATAGTATAGAGTATATGCAGGATGAGGCCATAAAAGGCAAAGTTTCCAACAGTTTTAAAGAGATTATTTTACACTAAAATAAAATAAGAACATATTTTCTTGAATTAGGAAAATATTTCCCATAAAATCATACGGATTATTAGGGATATAATCCTATAGAAAAAATAAAAATAAGGCGCCAAACCTATTAAAAGTAACCAAAACTCTAGTTGATTAAAAATACTTATACGATTATTGTTTGTGTACTGAATTTTTTCAACTATAATTTTAGAATTTTTTCTGATTAAATCGGTAAACGTTCGTACCGCAGGCCGCATTTTCTCTAAATTATAAGTAGATAAGTTATCTGTACTAACACTATCATTAAGCATTTTAAAAAAAATATTGTTAACATTTAGGTAATTTAATCCGGCATTTAAAAGGGCAGTTTTTCCACCCGGTAGAGTAAAATTGTTAGTATCAATTCTAACTAATTTTAACTGAAGACTATCTCTATTATTTGCAATATTTTTCTTAAAATTATCAACTTCTTTTAAATTACTTCTATAAACTAAAACGTTGACAGAGTTACGTTGTGTGTTTAATGTAAATGTGTTTAAATCGTTTAAATAAGCTAAACATTTAGATTGATTGTGAATTTCATTCTGAATTAAACTATTATTTGTATAATGATTGTGAATTAATTTTACCGATGAATAAATAATTAAAGTAAGTGAACTTGCAACAAAAAATGCTGCAATTAATAATTCTTGTCTAGTAAGTCCAAATACTTCTTTTTTCACGTAAAACTATATAATATTTATTTTTTTGATGAATCTATTTTAATGCGACTTGTTTGGTTAGCAATTTGCCAAGCCGTAAAAAACACTAACTTACTTATTTTTTCCATTTTGATAAAATCTATTTTTTGTACCTCGTCGGTTTCCTGATGATAATCTTCATGCACACCATTGAAATAAAAGATTACAGGTATGTTATTTTTAGCAAAGTTATAATGGTCGCTCCTATAATAAAAACGATTAGGGTCATTTTCATCATTATAGGTATAATCTAACTGTAAGTTTGTGTATGTTTTATTTGCTTGCTCAGATATTTTGTGCAATTCACTACTCAATTTGTCACTTCCAATTAAATATACATAGTTGGCATTTTTTGAATGAGCCTCGTCTAACCTACCTATCATATCAATGTTTAAATCACAAACAGTTTTATTTAACTCAAATACTGGATGTTCGGTATAATATTCGCTACCTAATAAGCCTTTTTCTTCGCCAGATACATTTAAAAATAACATACTCCTACGCGGACCTTTACCTTGTTTTTTTGCTTCCTGAAATGTTTTTGCTAGTTGCATAATAGCTACAGTGCCGCTACCATCATCATCTGCACCATTATATATTTTTCCGTCTTGTATGCCTAAGTGATCATAATGCGCTGATAAAACCACTACTTCATTTTTTAAATCGGTTCCTTCAATATAAGCCATAACATTTTCAGCACTTAATTTTTGTTTGGCTTGAGTAAGATTAATTTCTAGAATTGTTTTTTGAATAAAGTGAGTTGGTTTTGCCGAAGAAGTAGTTTTTTCTGCAATTGACTTTATAGTTTGTTTTGAAGAAGCTAATAATTCATCTGCCATTTGTTTTGAAATGTAAATTACAAACGGATACTCTAAAGTAGCTTTAGCATCGATACTCATACGCGCACTTTTGATACGATGTATTTGTTGAGCAGAACTTATAGTGATATTTGTATCTACAATAAATAAATATTTTATTCCCTGTTTTTTGGCTTCGGATTGCTTTACTCTAAAATTGCTTGTCCACATGCTTGGCTCGGTAGTTTGTGAAATGATAGAGTTTCCATCAATTTTATAAGGTTCTCCGGCAAGTATCATTACAGCTTTGTTTTTTACATCTAACTTGTCATAATCATTATAAACAAGGGTGTTTATGCCATATCCACAAAATTCAATTTCATTTATAGTAAAAGCTGTGTCGCCAGTAATGTTTGCCCATGTATAATAATCTTTGTTTTGTATAAAACTCTTTTTATTATAAGTGATTTTTAACTCCTGATGGCTAAAAATTTCTAAAGGAAATGTTTGCTGGTATCCATCTTTAAGGTCTTTTAACGGAGGAATGCCTAAATCTTTATAATATTTCGAAATATACTCGGCACTCATTTTTTGCCCTTTTTGCCCCGTTTCACGCCCTTCATATTCATCAGAAGCAAGTATAGTTAGATTTTTTTTCATGCCATCGGCTGTGATATATTTGGCAAACCTAACAGCAGTAGTATCTATTTGCTGAGCAGCCATTAAAACTGGCAGGCAAACTAATATGAGTTTTAATTTCATGCTTTAAAACTAATAAATTTTACATTCTATCAGGCACCTCTACACAAAGTAATTGCATGGCTTGTTTGATAACCAAAGCACACTTATATGAAAGTTGTATTCTAAACAACCTTTGCGCTTCATTATCGGCATTTAAAACCGATAACTCATGATAAAACTGATTATAGCTTTTAGCTATTTCATAAATATAATTGGCTACTAAAGCAGGGTTATAAGCACTTTCAGCTTCCTTTATTACCGTTTTGAAATCAGATAGTGCATAAATAAGGTCAATTTCTTTTTGATGAAGAGCGTAATCGGTTGGAACAGTGTGTGCCTTTATTTCATCAGCCAAAAGTTTAGATTTACGTAAAACTGATTGTATGCGAGCATGGGTATATTGTATAAATGGCCCTGTATGCCCATTAAAGTCTATACTTTCTGCCGGGTCAAATAGCATTTTCTTTTTAGGGTCTACTTTTAAAATAAAGTAACGTAAAGCACCTAAACCAAGCATTTTGAACAGATTATTGGCTTCTGGAGCTGTTAAACCTTCCGTTTTACCAAGTTCAGTTGTAGTTTCTTTGGCAGTTTCTATCATACCTTCAATTAAATCGTCGGCATCAACTACAGTACCCTCACGACTTTTCATTTTACCGGTTGGTAGCTCAACCATGCCATAAGAAAGATGGTATAAATTATCGGCATATTTTCTTCCTAATTTTTTAAGGATAAGAAATAGTACTTTAAAATGGTAGTCTTGCTCGTTACCAACTACATATATTGATTTATCAAGTTTAAAATCTCTGTCTTTTTCATTAGCTGTTGCAATGTCTTGAGTTATATAAACGCTTGTTCCGTTGCTTCGTAATACTAATTTGTGGTCTAATCCATCTGCGGTTAAATCAATCCAAACTGAACTATCTTCTTTTTGATAAAAAATGCCTTTTTCTAAGCCTTCTAAAACCGTTTGTTTACCTAAATTGTATACATCGCTTTCGTAATAACTTTTATCAGGTTTTATACCAAGTGTGTTGTAGGTTGTTTCAAAACCTTTATAAACCCAACTATTCATGGTTTTCCAAAGGTTTCTTACTTCGGCATCATTATTTTCCCAGGCAACAGTTAAATTGTTAACTTGTTTAGCAAGCAATGATTGCTTTTCAGCTTCTTCTTCAGTTAAGCCTTTTTGTTTTAACTCGGTAATTTCGTTTTTATAGGAATTTGAATATTGTACATAAAAATCGCCTACTAATTTATCGCCTTTTTTACCCATTTTTTCAGGTGTTGCACCATTTCCGTATAACTGCCACGCCAACATAGATTTAGATATGTTGGTGCCTCTATCGTTATATAAACAAGCATGAATAACCTTATGTCCGCATGCTTTTAAAATCTCTGCTAATGCTGAACCTAAAAATATGTTACGCAAATGCCCCAAGTGCAAAGGTTTATTTGTGTTAGGGGAGGGGTACTCAATCATTACAGATTGACCTGAAGAATTAGCATTTTCAATTGCGTAAGCGTCTTTTGTAAGTATGTCAGAAAAATACATTAACCATACATTATCAGCAACACTTAGGTTTAAAAAGCCTTTTACAACATTAAACCCTTTTATAAGATTTGTGTTTTGTTGTAAGTAAGTGCCAATATCAGTACCGGTAATTTCAGGACTTTTACCTGAGGTTTTCAAAAGTGGGAATGTAACCAGGGTTATTTCGCCTTCAAATTCTTTCCTTGTTTTTTGAAAAGAAATTTCTCCTGTATAATTAGTTGTATATAATGCTGAAAGGGCTTTTTTTATAGCTTCAGTAAACTCCTTTAAAATATCCATGCAGTAAAATTAGAATTATTTTCCGTTATTATTCTGCGGTATGTGTTCCTGTTATATTCTGAATTTCCCACTCAGTAAAATCTTCGTTGGCTTCTAGGCCATTACCTGTAAGAACTTCTTTTTTCGTTGTAATTTTTACAAATTCTTTTGTGTAAATTTTTCGGGTAGCTTCATCCCAAAATAATTGCTCGGTATTTAAAATTTCGCCATTAACATTAGTTACTTGTACTTTATATTTTACTTCGGTTTTTTTAGTATCCTCATAACGTATGCCGTAGTTAGCTTTTAGCATAGTTTTAATTTCACTACGTTCATTAAAAAACTCGATAAAAAGTCCTTTAGGCATTTCGGTATAATGCTCTTTAACATTATAGGTATAATGATTCATAACCGGTGCGGTAAGCCTTACTTTAACAAGACCGGAATCGGTATAAAGTATTTCTACCATTTTCCCATGTTCGGTAGGAAAAAGGGCTTCTTTTTTTGTTACTTCATCAATTTCTTTGGTATCGTTTTGGCAAGAGGATAAAACAAAAAGAGTTGTGAAAAAAAATAAGTACCCTTGCGTTATTTTTTTCAATAAACTCATTAATCGTATCTAGTTTTAATAAACCACCTGTCGTTAAATGTTAGCCCCAATACAAAACGATAATATTTTTCTTGAATAAGGTTATTTTGTGTAGTTCCATAAACCCCATACTCTGCCGAAATGTTTAACATAGTAAATAATTTAAACCTACCTCCACCGGCAGGTAAACCAATGCCTGCGCTAAAGGCATATTCAGAAATAGATTTATCATTTAAAACTATATAACCTGTGTTGTAGCGTGCGCCTATACGATAGTTAATTCGTTTTAAATAGGCTGAAGTACCAATGGCAGCACGGTTTGGTAAATATTGAATGCCAATAGAGCCTTTATATAAATCTCGTAATTTTTGGTTATCACCAAAAAAAGAATATTTACTCCATTGCTGAAAACCACCATCTAACAATACGGTAAGTTTATCACCGCTTTTAAAGCCAAGCCCTATGCTATGCATAAGTGGGATATAAATAGATCCTTTATAGGAAGGTTTATAAGCAAAAGTATCAAAAGGTTGTTCTACGCCATTTGATTGTGATGAAAACGTGTAACCTACTTCTGTTTGTGTGGCTGACACTTTTTTAGGAAGTGATACAGAATAACCCAAAATTATTTTTAAGTTGTGTTTTAAATCACGTTTACCAATAGAGTCTATATCAAATGCCATTTGTGCTCCACCCTGAAAATATGCATCATGCACAATGGTTTCGGTATATTGCTTTGTATTAAATACAGTACCATAATTATATGGGTAATAAGCGTAGGAATAATAATCGATAGTACCGTATAAAAAATTAATATTAGTACCTAATGATAAAGAAGAAAGTGCTCGTAGCCAGAATTTTTTATGCCGGATTATTTTATACTCACTACTATCTCTGAGTGCTTTGTAAAGATTTGTTCTGTAAAAACTACGTAAACTTTTTTCAAAAGGTCTTATGGCAAAACCTAAAAATGCCTGATTAATTCCACCTGTTCCCTGATAATTGTATTGTACTTGCCCAATACTATCTACATTACTATTGGTAGTTGAATTATATCCAACGTTAGAGAAAGGCAATAATCCGAAGGCTAAACCCATGTTTCGTTTTATGGGAACTGCTAATGAAATATAATTAAAGCCCGAATTGATTTTTTTCACACTTCCATCGCTATTACTAGTAAAATTAGTACTGCTGGCTCTTCCGCCAATTTCAAAAGTGGTAATTCGGTTGGTAGCGTATGAAGCTGGATTACCTTGATTAATAAATAGAGGAATTAATGTGTCGTTTTGATAGGCTGTATAACAACCACCCATAGCCATGTTAGATGCATATCCGGTGTTTTCTAATCTTCCTATTCCATATCTAGAATAAGGCGAAGATGTAGAAGTTTGCGCTTGAATATAAAAAGAAAAAAACAGGACAAAAAATGTATATAAAAAAAGTTTAGTTTTTATGGTGGTACAGTAAAATCTCATTCAATCCGCTTAAAATTAAATCGGGCGCCGCAAAGATGCTATTTTTTAATGCATCAACCAAAAAAGAAAGGTTGCCTCCTGTAGCTACAATAATTCCATTTTTATTTCGTTCCTTAAAGTGTTTTATATAACCTTCAATCTCATACAAAGCACCTTGTTGTACACCGCTTACAATGGAACCTTTTGTAGAAGTTCCGACAACTTCATTAAAATCCTGCTCAAATTGCAAATGAGGTAATCTGTCGGTAAAAAAACTTAGGGCTTTATAGCGCATATCTACACCGGGAGATATAGCTCCACCAATAAATTCAGCATTTGCATTAATAAAATTATATTTAATACAAGTGCCTGCATCTATAACTAATAATGGTTTTTGTGGATATAAGGCAACAGCTCCGGCAACAGCTGCAATTCTGTCTTTTCCTAGTGTTTCAGGGGTTTTGTAAAGAATTTTAAAAAACAAGTTCGTGTTTAAATCAAAACTCAAACTGTGTGTTTTATTTTGCAAGGTGTTTATAATGTCTTTATTATGATTTATAACTGAACTAACTATACTATTCTTTACTTCGGGAAACTCAACAAGTATTTTCTTTATATCAATAGGAGAGTTTTTATCAAAAGACAATTTTTTGATGAGTTCTTTACCGGAAAAAATACCCACTTTAGTTTGTGTGTTACCTAAATCAACTATAAGATTCATGGATACAAAGCTATATTTAGCCTGAAATTTAAAGGGTTAGCTTGTAATATTGTTATTGAATAAATACTAACAAAAAAAAATTTGATGCAGATAAATAAAATTGCTATGTTTGCGCTCCCAAAAGAGCTGGTACCTTAGCTCAGTCGGTAGAGCAAAGGACTGAAAATCCTTGTGTCCCTGGTTCGATTCCTGGAGGTACCACTTTTAATAGAAGCAACTAATTGATAAACACTTAGTTGCTTCTTTGTTTTAGAGTATTTAGCCTGCATTTAGTCCGCAACCAAGTCAATTTGTCAAAAGAATGAGTTTATCTACCCTTTGATGGTAAAAATTCATCCATTAAAAACTCCTCTATCATAAAATCTACTAGCATATCTGGAGAAAAGTATTAGATTTAGACTTTATTAAAGTAAAAAAATGAAAAAAATTGGATTCATAAGTGCAGCCGTACTATTATTAGCCGTTATTGCTTTTTCGGGCTGCAAAAAAGATAAACATACCGAACCCCAACCCAACACACCTGTACCTCAAACAGGTAATTTGATGGTTTTTCATAACGCAAGCTTGGCAAATTCAAGTGATGCTTTACAAGCTGTTTATAGAACCAAAAACGTTAATGCGTTCTGCTCTTTTTATGGCTCTTTTAAAAGCGATGGTACACCTGACAAGTTAAAAGAAGTAACTATTTGTCGGAATGATACCACAATAAAAATGTTTTTGGATAGCACCTTGAACATAAAAACTATGTTTTTTACAGTTAAAGGTGTGAAAGATAGTGTGGTTTTATTTTTTACACATACTGATACAACAATTACAGTAAGTTCTGCTGCATTTCATTGGGCAAATGGCACTCATAAGATAAAAACAGCAACAAAAATAAAACGCATTAATAATACTTTACTCAGCAATAATATTTTTAGGCTTGCGACAGGTAATTCTGTACAAGGCAGTCCTGACCCTTACCTTAGCCAATTAATGTTGGGGTTAAATGGTATAGTAGTAGTGACGCCAGTTTTAGCAGCAGTTGGAGCTCTAGTAGGGGCTGTGGTGGGCACTTTGTTAGCCCCTGCAATCATTGGAGAGTGTATTGTTGTGGGTATTCTCACTATGATACCCCATTCTGTGAGTTCTTCTGCAACTCAGACTACTACGAGCGAAGTTACAACTCAAAATACAACTGTTACTACTGAAAGTGATTACCCAAGCATTACACAAGACCCCGATTTTAGTGACTTACCAGCATCCAATCCTATAACTTTTCAAAACATTTCCTCACCGCCAACAACAACCGATCAAAATATAACTTCTCCACCAAGTAGTGATTTGGCTAATACCGAAATTGCAAATAATTATATTGGATATGGGACATCTGATTTTGGACCCTCAGTATATTTTACTGCTAATTGTTCAGGACAAGCAAGTACCTATATTAATAATATCCGTTTGGAAGTAGAAATGGATGCTGGTCGCACCAATGTTTTAAGTGCGGTTTACCATACTAACTACTCTTTTGCTTGGGCTGATTCAACAGGTGCTTATAATTATTCTAATTATGGTCCTTATGGCGGGCAATCTGTTTTAAGTTTTTCTCGTTCAGGCAGTTCTGTCATAATTAGTTGGAATGGTATTTGGGGGGGCACTGATTATTTTTCAGGGACTATTTACGGCAATACAATCCTAGGTACTTTTTATTTTAATGTTGGTTATGGGTGCAATACTCCTGGTAACAATTTGCAGTTAGCATCAGCTCCTGTTTCAGTGCAGTTAATAAATTAACACAAATATAATTTATTCCGGCCTTGTAATCATACAATCTAAGAAACTCTTGATAGGATTTATCATAGTCCTCCCACATTTTCCACTCCGGGTAATCCATGTTATTAATGAAAATAATAACTTTTGCCTGTAGCAGCAGGAATGGTTGTTAAAATTAGAGAACTAGAATTGATAGTAGTTATAGTGAAGTAATTACTACGGGCATACAACGAATCCGTTCCTATTATTTCCCAATAAGTAGTTCCCCCATTATATAAAGGTGTGCCGGTTCCTGCTATACAATTCCATCCACTAGCTCCCCCAGCACTTGCCCACGTATTTTGTAGAGTCAAAGAGTAAGATAAAGAACTATTGGTAGCAGGTATTGTTGTGGAGACATTACCACTTCCATCAAGAAGGCAAGTTTGATACATTACCCATGTTTTTACTGCTGATTGCTCCATTGTAGATTGAATACACGAATAATTTGTTTTGTTTAAAATATATTTAATATTATTCTCCAAAAGTACCAATGAATCTGAGGATTGATATAGAATATTGTATGTATCGCTTCCCACACTTAAAGTATTCGGTAAGGAGGTATTTACATACCAAGATGCATTGGTTTGCAGACCTAAAGTTTCCACCTTCAGTAACTACTACCTATACAGTTACAGGTATTGCTTCAGGTTGTACCATGACAAGCACTATTTCAGTACCGGTAAACCCTTTACCAAGCATTACTATAACACCTTCGGCACCTACTATTTGTGAAGGTGTAACTCAAACTTTAACAGCCAGCGGTGCCAGCACTTATACATGGAGTTCTAATGTAGGTAGTGTACATACAACCTCTGTTTCAGTAACTCCTACAGTTACGACATCTTATTCTGTTACAGGAACGAATACAACTACAACTTGCGTTAATACACAAACAGTTTCGGTAGTAGTTACGTCAACTGTATGTACAGGTACACAACCTACTTACACACCTACATCAAATTATGGAGTATCGGTAAGTCCTGCTT
>Ga0207046_10315_pt1 | contig 11926 bp, 7 predicted proteins | sample Alteio_BWMinCont_66_FD_153303 | JGI IMG/M metagenome (GOLD analysis project Ga0207046, IMG submission 153303) | Enriched cells from forest soil in Barre Woods Harvard Forest LTER site, Petersham, Massachusetts, United States -... | ecosystem: Environmental > Terrestrial > Soil > Temperate forest >...
CCATTCCGTAAGTTAAAGAATCTATAAGGCTCGTGAAGAGGTTATAGAATATAATACCCAATGCTGCTGCTAAGATACCCAGGAAGGTATTTACCAGCGCTTCAGAAATACCGGTTGCAAGACCAATAGCATCCGGAGCCCCTGCTTGTGCAAGTGCGGCGAATGCGTGAATCATACCTAATACTGTACCCATCAGTCCAACGAGTGTTGAGATGGATGCGCAGGTAGACATGATTACTAAATTTTTCGAAAGCATTGGAAGTTCAAGTGAGGTTGCTTCTTCCAATGATTTTTGAATAGCAGCCAATTTTTCTTCTTTATCCATGCTGTTGTCATTTTCAACTTGTCCGTACTTAACCAAACCTGAACGGATTACGTTGGCAACTGAACCTCTTTGTTTGTCGCATTCTGCAATAGCACCTTGAACGTTGCCGCCGGCAATCATTTCACGAATGCGTCTTACAAAGGCTTCAACACTGCCTTTGCCTTTTGCAGCTTGTATGGTGAGGAAACGTTCGATTGCAAAAGTTAGTACAATAAGTACAATACCAATAAGGATTGGAACAATCCATCCGCCCTTGTACATGGTACCAAGTAAGTTTCCGGCTAAAGGTTTGTTATCGTGAGATCCACCTTCGAAGTTATTACCATTACCTAAGATAAAAGTATATACCAATATACCGACAATAACTGCGGAGAGAATGACCAGCCCTGCAAATGCCGGCATACCTTTTTGTTTTTTTTCTTGTGTCATGACAGGTTTTTTTGAAAGTGTTTTTTACTGATTATTTTTTGTTTGACGATATTTACTTTTTAAACTTGTATTTTTATTTCGGGGTCGCAAATATAGAAAAAGATATTTATGCAACAACGCGAGTTTGTATTATGTATTTTTTAGGAAATGTTAAATTCTGTTAAGAGGCATCGAGCTTCCCCCGAAGGGGGTTTACCATAAAGGGATAAAATCATACAATTATTCCACCTTTATCATTTCAGCCTGCATTACTTCGTAATTGGCTGTATTATATACAAAAGCTACAATATAACAATTAGCCATATTCCAAGTAGCTGCATTTCCATTTTCACCTTTAGTAAAATCGTATGTCTGCCAGGAAGTCCAGGTTCGGCCATTCGTGGTAACTGAATCAGGAATAGGTGCCCCAGTGGCTATTCCACCTTTATTGTTGCCAAACGCACCCCGTAAAACATTGGTGTGATGATAGAGAGAATCATAACCACTTTGTACCAAATCATCTTCCTGCCAGGAAACAACAGGATTCTCAACTATTAATGTAACAAGGTTATAGCCACCTGATAATGGAAGCAAGCCATGTAACTGGAAGGCTACCCCAATTATATGGTCACTAACCCAGCAACTGTCATGAATATTTATGGAAATAGTTTGCTGTGGACTAGCATTGAAAATTGAACTAATAGTATCAGTCCAAGCAGGGTAAAGCTTATCTAAACTAGACGGGTTTGATGCAGTCCATCCACGGCGGTTTATCATTCCAACCGGATACGCGATGCTGTAAAGACCAAAGGCCGTGCACCATGCATTGCCTGCAACAGACGTATAATTGGTAGCAAATGCATAAGAAGGGTAACCTGCAATATGAGTATTCGGTTGAGCTTCAAAGCCCATGTTTTCTTCCATCATAATTATGTGGCTATAATAGGAGGGGTTTCCTGTAGCAGATATTAACGTATCGGCAATTTTCACTGCATTCGGGCAATTAGAGCATTGGTTGCCCATGCAATCTTCAAGCAATAGCTTATATTGTGTATATCTGTTTGGGCCTGAAGTAGCGCTACTATCTGTATAGTCAGGTTTAGTATGGGGTAGTGTACTACTTTGCTCCTGGGGCAATATTGGATTTGAAATTTTATCACAGCTTGCAAATGCAAATACAACAATAACTAATGTTCCAACTATGTTTTTCAGTTTCATGGGATATATTAAAAAACCAAGATAGTAATTTTTACGATGTTAGAAACTATTGGTAATGGAAAGTGTGAATCCATCTGATGCCGGAACTTCCCTGCATACTCCACCAATACATAATATACCTGCCCTTGTTTTGCCATATCCTACTGTAATACGCAATGCATTATGTGTGTATCCGGCAGTTAAGGTATAATAATGTATTCGTTGAGAAACTATGGAGTTGCCATAATTATATTCATCCAATGCACCTACAAACCAATCGGGGCCAAAGTTATATTCTACCAATGCAAATGCCCAGTCGCCTTCATCTTGTGCTGTTTGCAAGGCTTGTAATTCCATGTGAAGAGTATGGGCCTGAGAGAGCATATAGTATCCGTCTAAAACTTCAATATTTGAAGTAATGTTTGGAGACCCCAACTCTTGCTGAATAACCGATTTATCATAATATTCATAATCATATTGGGCTATCATGCGGAAGTCGGGTGAAAACTTATGTTGTGCTTCCAAGGTAAATAATTGGAAATAATTAGTCTGCCCCATATTGAGAACCTTAGTATCATATCCCTGGTCAGATGTGGTAGCATCGTTTAGGTTTATTGTATCCAGTGAACGGATGGCAGAGTATTCTACATCCAACTCGGTTCCGTATTTTCCTCCTAAAAAGCTTCCCTTGGGTAATTTATATTTCATTTCGGCATCAAAACCCTGTTCTCCATTCGGCTGGGTAGCATAAGGGTATAATTGGGCCAGTTGGTATGTTTCATCACGTGGTAAAGCCGGCAGGTAATTAATATCCAAATCATTCGCTGTGGCTGTTCGGTCCGATTTAAAACTCATATTGTCTACCCGCTCTCCGGTTAATAAGAAGGAGAATCCTTTTTGAGAGTACCCGGTTCTAACTAATATTCCATCTCCGGGCCTAAATATATCTCCATTAATGGCATCGGGATCATTGATTTTATAAGCTACTTCCGTGTAAAAGGAAAATCCACCATTGTTGATGGTTATTCTTCCGGAGCTGGCTCCCACATTTTCAGGAAAATTATAGGTAGTGCTGGTAGATACCTGGTACTTGCTTACAAAACTTCCACCCAAAATAATTTTTGTTTTCATATTGGCGAGAGAGGAGTCCAATTCATTGATATTAACTTCGGCATCAAAGCCACGCACCAGTCCGGCTCCTTCAGTCCAATAATACCGTTGATCGCCTATGAGCCCTTTCAGGTAAATACCTTTAGCAGGATTGTATTTTACTCGTACACCATTAAATGAATTATCTACTCCCAATTGTGGTGACCAATAAGATCGCAATATCATTCCACTACCAAATTGTTCATAAAAATTACCAACGGTAACTTCCATGTTATCCTGTTTATAATCAATGTATTTGTAAGGGAACCCGCTGCCATTGTAACGCGGGTCATATCCTTCCAGGGCATCGTCGTATGCTTCATAGCGTATTCCGGCCGATATTTTTCCATTCGTATAATCGAGCTGGTCGTAAGTGTTCATCAACATTTTTTCCGGAACGGGGGGTGCACCAATTAGTGAATCGGGTCTATAATATTGGGCATCTATTTCAATACTGCCATGTAGTTGGCCTTCGCCATTTAACACCTGGGCTTCAGCAAACGGATTTAATAAAATAATAAGGGAGAAAACAAAGGCTACACGTAGAGTGGTATAATATTTATTTTTTTTCAAATCGGGGAGATTTTAATTTATAATAAACGATATAAACTTGTTCTATTTCTTACCTGCGGCTTTTAGTATGGCTGCATGCAATCCCTTTTCGTCTCCTTGCATGTAGGAATTGTGTATGTATACTATTTTGCCGCTTCCATCCAACACAAAAGTACAGGGCACATTAATAACCTCCATGGCATGTTGAAAGTCTTGGTTAGGGTCGAGGTATACATCATAGGTCCAACCCTGTTCTTTAGCAAACGATTGTACTTTGCCCATGGTGCGTGAATCATCTACTGATATGGCTATCACTTTTACACCAGTTTCTTTTACCCAGCCTGTATATTCATCATCTATAGCGCCTAATTCCGCTACACAGGGTTTGCACCAGGTAGCCCAGAAGTCAATAACGATAGGCTTGCCATTATTGGAAAAAGTGGATGTATTAATGGTGGCGCCGTTTAATGTTTTTATTTGCACAGACGGAACCTTAGAGTTCAATAGACTTTGGCCATGTATAAATGAGAATGAAAATAGGGCAAGAATCAACAGGGACTTTTTCATGAAGCGGTTAATTAGTATGGTTCAAATGTATGAAAATATTTATGAACGGAACATGAAAAAAGTCCTGCTAAATTTATAGCAGGACTTTTTTAGATAGTAGGTTTAATGTGAAACCACCATTTTCTGATAAACAGGTTGGCAGCCCTGTGCTTGCATTTCGCATATGTAAATGCCCGATGGCATAGATTGAACATCAATATTTGTCTTAGTCTGTAAGGAACTCAGCGGATATGTTTCAATACATTTGCCTAACAAATTAAATATTTTGAGGTTAGCTGTTTGTACACCATTGTTAAGGCTGTAATTAATAGTTGCAAAACTATTAGCCGGGTTAGGATAAGGCGCTGCAAGGCGAATACCATTAGAAATATTTTGCACAGAAGCAGGGGTTGCATCATACTTTACAATTACCCATCCATCTGTAGGGCCTGGGCCATTTTGATCATAAAAAGTATATTTTATATAGGCTGCTCCCAAATGCCCATAAGGAGTATAGTGGCCCGTAAACTCTCCTATTCCATTAGCCGTATCACCTTGGGCAATGGTCTCCGAAAGTTGTGAAATATTGAAAGTAGTATCGTAGCAATATCCACCCCAGCAGAATTCGTTGCCAGTAATAAGTGACTTAAATAAAAGCACTGAATCACGCCTTGCTAAAACAGTCTCCTTGAAACCTGTATTAATCACATAAAGATTGAGATTCATTTCGTCTGTTGAATTACCAAAAACGGCAACAGTATCGCCATTATTTAATGGTTGACTGGCACCTGGTACAAGAACTCTTAATTGCCCAAAAGAAAGGCTACTGAATGCTATGCTAAGAATAGCTAAAAGGAGAGATTTTTTCATGATATTTTTGTGTTATAATATGCAAATGTAGGAAATTTTTCTTTATTTCTGTTATTTTGAGCAAAAAAGAAGCCCCATATTTTTGGGGCTTCTTTTTGGAATTAAAAATACATGCTTATCGCTGAATAATCAGTTTTTGTAAAGTAGCTCCTCCATTATCCGTTATTAGTCTAACCAGGTAAATACCGTTCTTTAAACTTGTACTGTTAATTAATAGACTATGTTGCCCGGAAGATAACATACCTTCATTGGCCGTGTAAACTGCTTCTCCCAGTATATTATATACCTGCACATTTACATTTTGGTTTTGAGAGAGATTAAATGCTAGAGTAGTATTGTTGTTAGCTGGGTTAGGATACATTTTGAAAGGAACCCCGTTCGAAATTTCTGCTACTCCTGCATCTTTACTTACGCCGGTAATGGGAGCCGACGCAGATTGAAATACATATTGAGCAGGTACTCCCTGGGATGCAATGGCGGTATTTGTTTGAACAAATGCTACAAATTGTGCGGTTAAAGAAGAATCGTAGTGATCGCTGTCACCCTGTATTGTATCCCGGTCATAATTGCCCCATGGATGATTTCTCTTCCAGGCAAATGATAAAGTTTGTGTTTGTCCGGAAGTAAAGGCGGCTAATTTAGTTCCACCTCCGCTGCTTGGAAACATTTCTTCGGCCACATGTGGATACTTAAGCGTAAAATCATAATAATAGTCGGGGCAATCTGAACATGAGCCTGAAGCGCCTTTGGAACCCGGAATACATTTACATACTGCAAATGTAGATGCGGGATCCTCCATACTTAAATCATATTGGTATGTAATAGAATCAATGGTTAGTGCAATTTGGGCTATTAACCCGGCAGCAAAGGTGGCGTACGCAGTAAAATTGGCAGTTACCTCAAAACTATCGGTACTTAAATTATAGCGGGCTTTTGAAAAGGTAATTTTAAACGGTGAGCCCACAGCGTCTTCGTCTTGCACCGTTGTGGAGGAGTAGCGTAATCCGGGATTACCTTGTTGATAGGTACTTGGATTGAGGAATGAACCGTCCATATATCCATCCGGGGCTCCATTAACACCATAATAGGATTCTCTTACATTAACAAAACCTGCTGTGGCAGTATACATAAAATCTCTTTCGGGTATAGGTACATGGTACCTGATAATATTGGAGTTGTAAGCATTATTGTTATATACCGAATCCATGTTAGGGGCGGCAACCATACAAAAAACACAGGATTGACCGGTATATTCCTCATAAAGGGCTTGTTTTGTTAAAACAGAATCAACCGCTAAAAATTTGGCAACTAACGTATCTGCGCCATTTCCGGCATTTAACCCGTCAATCCAATACTTTACAGTATAGGCTCCTGTTGAAGTTGGTGTGAAAGGCATAGCATCCATGTTCCATTGTGTGGATGTATTATTGCTTAAGCTGGAAATTGTTTGTGTTTTAACAGCGCCCCCGTTGATGGAATAATTCATATTCGCATTGGAGATAGTATTGTTTCCGCTGAACGAAACAGAACCATTGAAACTGTAAGGTTTGTTAACCTGCACCATGTGCGGGATGCTTTGATTCAAAACATTTACATCCTGGTTTCCCGGGGTGTGCAGGTTTATGGAGTTGATTTGTACCTGGCCAATGGAGAGGCTAGTTAATGCTACGCAGAAAATAGCTAATAGGAGATTTTTTTTCATGATTTTTTGTGTTATGATATGCAAATATAGAAAACCTGATGAATATTCTATAAAAATATAAAGGAGGGAATATTCCCTCCTTTATAAGCGAATGTAGTAAAATAAATGTTATTCCACTTTTAGTACCTTAGTTTCTTTTACCAATGTTCCATCAGAGCTTAGTATCCTAACCAGGTAGATACCATTCGATTGCCCGGAAAGATTGAATTGCATGGTTTCACTACTTGCAACAATTTTACTCACTAAACTTCCCATATAATCATAAATTTCTATAGACATTCCCTTATCTAATCCTATAGTAGTAAATTGCCCATTAGTAGGATTGGGATATGAAGAAATAGCTGCTGCTATCAAGGTAATGGAATCATCCTGTTGTCCATGGCGGGTAGCATGATGATCTGGTAGAGCGCACGGTGCTGCCACATCTGTTGCAGTGCATCCATTAGCATCTCCTACAGTTACCGTATAAAATCCCGATGTTACTCCTATAATAGAATATCCCGTACCCCCGTTTGACCATGAATAGGCATATGGAGAGGTCCCCCCTGACGGTAAAGAGTAGGCATCGCCATTTGATGACTGGAATGGATAACAATACCAGTGAGCATTGGCAGACAATGGTGCAGGTTGTGAAAGAACGATGCTTGAAGTTGCTGTACACCCATTATTATCTGTAACGGTTAGAGTGTAATTACCTGCATAAGCAAATTCACTTGCATTGGTATTTCCTCCTGGGCTCCAACTATAGGTGTAAGGAGGCGTTCCGTAAACAGGGTTCGAAAGCAACCCTCCTTGTTCACCGAAGCAGAAGGGTGATATTCCTCCAATAGTTACCCCCAGGTTACAACCTGTGTAAGTAAAAATATTTCCATGTGTTCCAGATCCTGGGGTCATCCCATACATTATTCCATTAGCAAGAGTTACATTACCACCAGGTTCCCATCCTTTTGTTCCACTGAAAGTACCAAGAACTGTATATACATTGCCATTAGGGTCAAATGAAAATAGGGTTCCCGCCATACCCACGCCTCCTCCAAACGCATTAAGACCATAAAAACCCGCTTTATATTTTTTACTCAATATTACCTGTTTGCCATCCCATCCTGTAAAAAGGTTTTTAAGGGTGATAATATCATATTGGAAGCCATGAATAATGTCGGCAGCTATCATGGTATTTTTATTTACCATAAAAGTATAGGGGGCATAGTTATGCAAGCGGGCAAACGAAACATTCATAAGTGTATAGCTACGTTCTTCATCTTTGATGTAAACCCGCTTATTCCGGCTGTCAATCTCATCCGTTTCTGCCAGTAAAATATCATCAGGAGATACCAACAACTTGCTGCGCATTTCAGCCACATTGAATGAAACAGGCATTGCCTGTTGGTTCTGTATCCTTCCATTGCTTCGTTGGAGGATATGATTTGCTTCCTTCATACACTCAATAATTTATCTCTCTATGAGAGGTGATAAATACTTCCTCTGTGTTTCCTATGCAAATATTGTAAAATAAAATGAGAAAAACAAGTATTTATATGATTTTTTTGTTAAATCAGTATGAATCAATTTTGGGAAGGCCGCATGGGGTCATAAAAAAAGCCCCGCATTTCTGCAGGGCTTTTTTATATGAATTAAAATGAACTTATTTTTGTATAACCAAACGTTGAACGGTAAGCCCGCTATCCGTAGTTAAGTTAACCAGGTAAACTCCGTTATCCAGGGCAGAACCATTAATCATGATGGTATGTTGTCCTGAAGAGAGCCTGCCTTCATTATTAGAATAAACTACTTCACCCAACATATTATACACTTTTACATTTACATTTTGATCTTGGTCAAGATTAAATGCAAGAGTAGTGTTGCTGTTAGATGGATTAGGATACATTTTGAAAGGAACTCCATTCGAAATTTCTTCCACACCAAGAGCGCTTGAGCTAATTCCTGCTCTGGCAGATTGGTATACATATTTTGCAGGAATACCGGCGCCAGGATTTCCGGCATCATCCTGGATAAATACGGTCAGATGTTGTGTGGTGCTTGAATCGTAAGGATAGCTTTTGTATTTAGCAGCCCATGGATGGTTTTTAACCCAAGATACATTAATAGTTTGGGTTGAACCGGTAGTGAAGGCAGCTAAACTTGTTCCTTGATCTGTAGGTAGCATAGCTTCCACCGCATTCGGGAAATTAAGCACCAGGTCGTAATAGGAATTAGGAACATTTCCGCCATTCATTATAAAAACAGATGGTGGATCTTCAGTACTTTGGTCTGTTTTAAAGTCTACACTATCTTCGGTAAGTGCAACCTGAGCTTTTAAACCTGCAGGGAAATCAGCAAAGGCTTTGATGGTTGCAGTTAAAGAATAGGTTTTAGTTGCTGCGGTATAAGTAAGCTTGTTAATAGTAATTGTGAATGGAGAGCCCACTGCTGCATCGGCTTGTACCATAGCGGAGGAGAAGTAAGGTGCTCCTTGATTAGGAGATGGTGGTACTACCTTACCATCAAGAGAACCACTGGGAACACCATTTTGTCCATAATAGGTTACGAACCTGTCGTTAACTAAAGTTGGAGTTTCAAGATTTATCATATCCTGTCCTGGGAAGTACCAGTGATAGCGAATGGTATTACAATAGGCAACCGTATTATCACATACCGAATCAATATTTGGCATAGCAAACATACAAGGGTTGCAGGAAGCGTTTGAGGTTTCTTCAAACATAACCATTCTTGGTTTTACACTGTCGATAGCCCAAAATTTTGCAACTAAAGTATCCGTGTTCACATTAGGATTACTTCCATTTAGCTTATTAGCCCAATATTTTACCGTATAAACACCGGGTGTAGCAGGAGTGAAAGGAACGCTTGACATTGTCCAGTTATAGGTAGTTAAAGGATTAAATCCGCTGATACCGGAAATCGTTTGTGATTTAGTATTAGATGGGCTGTTAACATAATAATTCATGTTCATCGAGGTAATAGCATTACTACCGCTATCGCCCGCAACGCCACTAAAAGTATAAGGTTTGCCAACTTGCATTAGCGACGGAAGATTTTGACTTAATACAGCTACATCATAAGGAGCCGGAGAATATATTTTAACATTATCTAAACCCATACCTACAAGTTGTGCACCATCATCAGTGTAAGTAAATGCTACCTTAACGTTAGCATGTCCTGCCACAAAAGATGAAATATCGTATGTCAGCGTGGTCCAATCCCCATAAGGATTAGTTATAGCGGTAGTCCAGGTTTTACCTCCATCAATTGAACAAGCAACAGATGCTGTTTCCTTGTCATTATTATTTTGGGTAAGATAATACCCTTGATAAAATATATCAAAAGAAATAAATACCGAAGTATATGCTGAGCAGTTTAATACACCTGTATATAGAGTGTCGTTATTAAGCTTGGAATTAGGAGAGCCCGGGTTATTATCAATATCATCCACATAAGCAAAGTAGCCATTGCCACTTGGCGGCATATAATTGGCCAGGGTTCCGGGAACTGTATTACCAAACACCCATCCCTTGTTTGTAGGAATCGAAACGCCCAACTGTTGTGTCCAAGTTGCAGGGATAACGTTGTTTGGGAAGTTGGTTGCAGTAATTGTTACTTGCGCATTTGCTCCAAAGGTATAACCAAGGGTAAGTAAAGCGCCTAAGAGTATTTTTTTCATAGTTTTTTGGTTTAAGGTTTCAAATATATCATAATTTTTAATCCAAAACCCAAAATATATATATTTTTTTTGTCACATGATTTAAACGTGTACAATTTTGCAATAAAAATTCACAAACAATGTTATTACAAATACATTGTAATTCAATTATTTATAATATAAATTGCAAGTTAAAATCATGGCAAATAGAATTCCTAAAAAATACTTAATTACGCAGAATAGACACCGCCCAAAAAGTTAAAGAAAAGTTAAAACAAAATTCTACTTTTTCTATAGGAAATATTATTATTGTTATTTCTGAATAATTAATCTTTGAGTTGAAGTTGCATTTTCTGTTGTGAGCCTTACAAAATAAACCCCCGATTTAAAATTTTGACCGTTTATCAAAAGGGTGTGTTGCCCACCTTCCATTGCTACCGGAGTCAAATCATATATTTTTTCGCCCAGGGTATTATATACTTCCAGCATTACATTTTGTGGTTGATCAATATTAAAAGCAATAGTAGTATTGCTATTTGATGGGTTAGGATACATAGTAAAGGTTGCCTCATTCGTTATATTTTCAACTCCGGTTGCCGACATTGTTACAGGTGCCGTAGCAGCCTGGTAAACATATTTTGTACTATTATCCTGGATAAATACGGTGATATGTTCACCGGGGAAAAGTGAATCATATTTCCAGGTATCGCGTAAGATACCCCAAGGGTGATTCTTTGTCCAGCTTACATTAATAGTTTGTGTTTGCCCTGTTGAGAAAGCAGTTAAACCCTGTCCGGCTTTGCCGGTCATCAGTTCTTCAACAACCTCGGGAAAATTCAGCACAAATGGGTGATAGCTGTCCGGATTACTTCCTGTACCAATGGGAGGGGCAAAAGAAATATCCGGATCCTCAGTGCTTTGGTTACTATCGTACTTTATAGTGTCAACTGTTAAAACAGCATTGGCGGCTAATCCGGCATTAAGGTTTCCATACGATTTTAAGGAGGCCTGCACATTATACACCTGGGTAATCGGATTAAATGTGCAACTGGTAATAGTTATTTTAAAAGGAGAGCCCAATGCAACTTCCGGTTGAAGGTTGGATGATTCAACAAACCATGGGTTAATGTATATAGTGCCATCCAGTTTCCCTTCAGGCACACCTGTTATTCCATAATATATCATGGTTCTTTCTGAGTCATAAGGTATCCATGTGGCCTGGTTCATGAAATCTACGCCCGGCCAGCTTACGTGGTAACGAATGGGAATACAAGTGGTTTTATTATTTATTAAAACAGAATCTAAATTTGGGGTAGCATACATACAAGGCTCGCAGGAGGCTTGCATAAACTCTTCTAATAATGTTTTCTTTGGTTGCAAGGAATCAATAACTTGAATGTTGTTTATAGTAAGAGTATCGTTTTGATTTTGGTTTACATTATTACCGTTAAGTTGTGTAGGCCAAATTTTCATAGAATGTAATCCCGCTTTAGCCGGAATCCAATTTATAGAGCTTGTTGCA
>Ga0207046_10211_pt2 | contig 11908 bp, 10 predicted proteins | sample Alteio_BWMinCont_66_FD_153303 | JGI IMG/M metagenome (GOLD analysis project Ga0207046, IMG submission 153303) | Enriched cells from forest soil in Barre Woods Harvard Forest LTER site, Petersham, Massachusetts, United States -... | ecosystem: Environmental > Terrestrial > Soil > Temperate forest >...
CAAACGTTTTTCGATTTCGATTACGACCCGCCCGCGCGCCTTGAGAGCAGGCATTGCGAGTTGCACGATTCGATGGCAAGTGTTCGATTCGTCTTTCGGCACGCGAGGGTCTTCACAAAGAATCTCGATGCCCGATCCGCGGCCAACCTGCACGTGAATTATGTCGTGCGGCGCAATGGTCTGATACACAGTCCGCAATTCATGAAAGCCGTCGGGCCGAAGCGGACCAATACGCAGGCCTAGATTAATCTTGGCGAACGATCGAACGGCGACCCGCATGAGGAGTTGAATTGTATCGGGAAATCGCAGCGGAGCAAATCGAGCTAAGCGTTTTGAATGTCAGATCACTTCCCAATGCAGAAGGTGCTGAAAATCAGATTCAGGATGTCGTCGGTGGTTGTGGCTCCCGTGATTTCATCGAGTGGCCGCAGGGCATTATAAAGATCAAGCAGCAGCATTTCGTGGGGAATTTTATTTTCTACTGCCAATCTTGCGGTGGCTAGCGCAGTGACTGATTCACGGACTTTTTCCAGATGGCGCAGGTTGGTGAGGAATCCACTTTCGGCGTGTGCTCCGGATTCGCCCGAGACGTGACGCAAAATTTCGTTTCGCAATTCAGCAATTCCCTGGCCGGTGATCGCCGAAGTGCGAACCACTCTGCTGCCATTTGCCGAACTTTGCTCGGCTGTCCCCACGTGATTCATCAAATCGCATTTGTTCTCAACGACGATGGCTACGCGCTCTTGCGCCTGACTTAATAATTGCTGGTCCTCTTCGGCGAGCGGTTGGGATGCATCGCATACGACCAGCACGAGATCAGCATCAGCCAGCGCTTCCATGGATTTTTTGATGCCGATGCTCTCGGCCTCATCGAGGGCGCGGCGAATGCCGGCGGTGTCGACCAATTTGATTGGAATCCCGCCGATGGCAACAGTCTCGCTAACCAGATCACGAGTCGTGCCAGGAGTCGCAGTCACGATGGCCCGCTCGCGTTCTACCAGTTGGTTAAACAGACTCGATTTGCCAACATTGGGGCGGCCTACGATGGCGAGTGTTAAACCTTCATGCACGATTTTTCCGTACGCGAAGGACGCGGCAAGTTCTTCGAGCGGAGTGAGGACTGCGGCGATGCGCTGAAGAATCTGAGCCGCGGGAAGAACCGAGATGTCATCTTCGGCGAAGTCGATTCCGGCTTCGAGGGTCGCGATCAGCTCAACTAGTTTTTGTTTGATCGGTTGCAGGCGGCGCGATAGTGCGCCTTCGAGCTGCTGTGCCGCGACTTTGGCCTGATAGAGCGTTTGCGAGTCAGTGAGATCGCGGACTGCCTCCGCCTGGGTGAGGTCGATTCGCCCGTTCAAGAATGTGCGCATGGTGAACTCGCCCGGTTCGGCAAGGCGCGCGCCGCGAGCCATTGCTAGCTCGACTATGTGGTGCAAGACCACGGGCGATCCGTGAGCAGAGATTTCTACGATGTCATCGGTCGTGTAGGAATGGGGTTTCGCGAAGTAGGTGACAACCACTTCGTCGATGCGATTTAAAACTGCCGACCCTTCGGGTTCGACCAGTTCTCCGAATACGGCGCGGCCGGGATCGAGATCATGCTTTAGCCGCAACATCGGAAGGGCAATGTTCTTTGCCTCTGGTCCCGCCAGTCGCACCACGCCGATGCCGCCGCGTCCCGCAGGAGTGGCGATGGCGACGATTGTGTCGTCGAGGTTCACAACAAGATTGTAGCGGTTCTATTTGCCCTCGCGGTTGTAGGCGGGACGCCCCACGACAGCCGCCGAGACGGCGGCGCTACGGGAGGTTTCGTTGGGCCTGCCTGCCTGGGCGCTTGTAGTCCTTCGGGTAAACGACGAGACAGCGACGGCCGCCCTCGCCCTGACTCTCTGTGTGCAGGTCGGCTTGATCGCGCAATGCCAGGTGAACAATGCGGCGTTCGCGCGATGACATGGGCGCGAATTCGTACGGCACGTTCGTTTTGCGGACTCTGTCCGCGGCTACGCCGGCGGCCATGCGAAGTTCTTCGAGGCGCAGGGCACGTTGATTCATGCAATCGAAATTGATCTTTTCATGCTCGTTGCCAGGCAAACGGAGCATCTCGATCGCAAGCGTTTCGATTGCACGCAGCAGTTCGCCGCCGCGCTCCAGCACCAACGGAGAATCGGGCCCGGAAAGCTCGACCAGAATCTCTGGCCGCTCCCAATCCCGCTCCTCGGGCAGAGGGGGATCAACCGTGATGCGGTACTTGAGGTGCAGACCGCCGTGAGTAACGACGCCGCGAAGCAACGCATCGATTTTTTTCGCGGCTGCAATTTTGTCAGGAATAGGCATAGAAACACAGCTCTTGGCTTTTAGCTTTTAGTCGTTAGCTCGTGCCCTTTGGAGGACGGGTTCAAGCTAAGGGCTAAAGGCTAACAGCTGATAGCTTCACTTCTCTTTCTTCCTCGCTCGTTTGGCCGCCATCTCGCGCATTTCACGGCCCAGACTTGTTCGGTTCATTACTATCTGTTGCACGATCGCAATCAAATTGCCTTCCGCCCAGTATAGACACAAGCCGGAGGCGAAATTCCAACTGAGGAAGCCCATCATTACCGGCATCATCACGTTCATCATCTTCTGCTGTGACGGGTCCATCCCCGCCTGCGGAGTCATGCGTTGCATGAACAGCATGGTAAAGAAGATTCCGATGGGCAGTATATGGTAGGGATCCGGCGAGGAGAGATCGGGTATCCACAACCAGCGTGCATGCCTTAGATCAAGCGCCGAGCCTAACATACTGTAATACGCGAACAGGAAGGGCATCTGGATGACCAGCGGCAAACAGCCGCCGACCGGGCTGACGCCTTCCCGCTTCATCAGTTCGCCAATTTCGGTGTTCATCTCCTGCCGCCGCGGATCGCGCATCCCGTACTTTTTGTATTTTTCCTTGATCGAATTCATCTGCGGCTGAATTTTCTGCATTTTCAGCGCGGACTTCATGCTGGAGATACGCAACGGCATCAGCGCCAAATTGATGATCAGGGTTTGTATGCAAATCGCCCAGCCCCAGTTGTGGATGAAGTCGTAAGTCCAGCGCAGCCACAAGAAAAGTGGGCGCGCAATCACGCCCCAAAAACCAAAGTTGATAAGTCCGCGCAGATCTTGCTCTGCGCCGACGATGGTTGGCACTGGAACGGATTCCAGCGTCGACAGCGCTTTCGGTCCCACATAGATTCGGGCAACGGTCGGGCCGCTGGCGTTGCCGACGGCCGCTCCCAGCACATCCACGGGGGCCGTATCCTGCGGGTTCGGGTTTCTCGGATTCTTGGGAACGTTGAGTGGGTTGCGCAGCGTGACCAAAGCGGAGTTCTGCGAATCGTCGGGAATGAACACGGCCGCGAAATACTGATCCGTCACGCCCGCCCAGTTGAACGGTTGGTGGAGCGTGCTACCGCCGCTGACCTTCTTGATGGCCAGCCGCTCAATGTTGCTGTTGTATTGGTAATTAATTTGACTAGCGGCGTAAGAGGATAGCGTTGCTTGGTCTCCGAAGCCGGCAGGCCAGGCAGGGTAAGCCGCGACTTGATTCCCCTTCGACATCACAGATGTTTCGACGTGTACTGCGTAAGTGTGGTCGAAGCTGAAGCTCTTGCGAACGGCTACATCGGCATCAGCGTATTCAAATGTGATTGTGGCCGGGGCGTTCAGCGTGCCGGAACTCGAGGTCACGTAGAGCGCGGAATTTAACTTGTTGCGTTGCGCTTCGTCGTACGTCCAAAGGGAAAGGGGATACCCGTACTTCTCCGCAGCGAGCTTGTTTACCAGATCGAGGGGTTGTCCTTTATCGTCGTTGTACTTTTTCAGGATCCACGATTTGACCTGCGCTCCGCGGTTGGTGAATGTGATCCGGTATAGACCGTTCTCAACTACAGTTTCCGATTCAGTGGTCGCTTGCTTAGTCGCGCCTGCGTTGAGCGTCGGGACCGCTGCTTGTGCGGCTTGGACTTGGTTACTCGAAGCAGGCTGCGGCGCTGTCTGAACTTTACTTTGGGTTTGCTGTGATGGCGTGGGCGCTTGAGATTGCGGAAGATATTTTTTGAGTATCGGCTGGAACAATACGATGACGACGAAAGTCAGTGCAAAAACAAGGAGCAGCCGGCGCTCCATGCCGGGTTCTTGCTGAGGATTTTTGAATTCTGCCAAATTTACTTTCTCAATGACTGCATAGGTCTGTTGATTGCGGGATACCCACGCCCGACCTATGCAGTCTTGTGTCGGGTTTCACAACTGGATCAAGCCCACCCTTCGCCAATGGGTTACATCGCAAGACACGCGCGATTGCCATCAGGCTCCCGCGCGCTGCACCGTAGCGATCCACCGCTTCCATTGCATACTCGGAGCAAGACGGCACGTAACGGCACGCAGGCAGAAACATGGGAGAAATGGCCCATTTGTATGCTCGGAGCAAGAACAGGGCGGCGGTTCTGGGAATCTGATTCATTTTCCATCCATGTCATTCCGAGGAGCGAAGCGACGAGGAATCTGGATTTCCCCTGGCCCCGCGAAGAACCAGATCCCTCGCTTTACTCGGGATGACAACTAAATTCGGGATAACAACTGAAATCAGGTGGTCCGTCTGCCCAGCGACTTCTGCATTACCGCAAAAGCGCTGTTGATCTCATTCTCCAATTCAGCAAACTCGATCTTGAGCACGGACTTCTTCGGATTGACAACCACGTCCGCCGGAATGCAAACTCCGGGCCAGTGCAAACGAACCGCCTCGCGCAATCTTCGCTTGACGCGATTGCGTTCGACCGCTCCGCCCAAGACCTTGCTAACGGTAAATCCAACCCGCCACCCGTCGCCTCGTTCGCGCAACAAATAAAACACAGTTATGTGCGCGGCGAAATGGCGGCGGCCTTTCTTGTATACCCGTTCGAAATCGCTGTGCCGGAGCAATCGCATGCTGTCAGTAAATCTGGCGCGTTTGCCGGGTCCGGACAAATTAACACCTGCATTCGTAGCAAGTGCGGCGACATCATTCACGATTCAAACTCGGGTTGCGGAATTGCCACCAATTCCGGAAAAGGGAATCGACTACTCACGGAAGCCGGGCTTTACCGACACCCGCTTGCGCCCCTTGGCGCGCCGACGCGAGATCACCGCTTGGCCGCTCTTGGTTTTCATCCGGGTACGAAATCCGTGTGTCTTCGAGCGGTGACGTCGGTTAGGTTGGAATGTCCTTTTGGGCATGAAACTTCGCTGCTCCTGATTCAGTTAGTCGGTGTAATAATAGCTATAGGGCGAATGAGAAGTATAAATGACGCAGGGCAGACGGGCAAACTGGCATCACGATGAAATTGGACCGGCGCAGCAATTCGTGGGACGGGATTCATCGTGTACACATTTTTTGAAGCATTCCAATTTAGCGATTCTCTGCACCATGCGCGCGGCAGTTATAAATTCGCTACTTGACAGACTTTTTTTTCGCGCTTTGAATTCTCCAACTGGAAGAAAAATCTTTCTCGAAGTTTTACCCCGGCCGATTTTTTTGTGCTAGTATGCGGACCGTTCCTGCTCATTGAAAAATTTTGCTCGCTCCGGCGAAACGCGCACAGCCGTGCGGGGTTTGACTGGCTGGAAATGCACGCTTTCTTACGGCAATCAGTTATTTTCTAACCCGCTCCTCTAGGGCGGAAGCACCATTTAAGAATTTCTTATGTCGGCTTCAAGTTCAACGCTTGCTCCCAATCCGTGGTTGCGCATTCTTGACGCGCTGGAAAAAAAGATCAACCGGCATTCTTACGATACCTGGTTGAAGCCTACTCGTTACAGTCACTCCAGCGGCGGTACGCTTTTCGTGTGGGTGCCCAAGGCTGAGTTTTGCCAGGTGGGCGACAAATATGCCGACCTGATTCAAGAGGCCCTGGACAATCTGGGCCTCGAGTATCAGGAAGTAAAGTTCGTTCCGCCGGGTGACGATCCAGCCGAGACGCCGGTCCGCCACAATGGAGGCCTTTCCGGCTTCCCGGCGCCTGCCACCCATCCATCGCAGGCTCGTTTCGACTGGGACGGAGCGGCGCAACTCAACCCGCGCTACACTTTCGATGCCTTCGTCATCGGCAGCGGAAATCAGTTTGCTCACGCGGCTTGCCAGGCGGTTGCGGAACGTCCCTCCAAGGCTTACAACCCGCTCTTCCTCTATGGCGGCGTCGGTATGGGCAAGACTCATCTGATGCAGGCCATCGGCCACGAGGTGAGCAAGCGGCAACCGCAGTTGGCCATCTGCTACGTGTCCAGCGAGAAGTTCACCAACGATATGATCAACTCGCTGCGTTATGACAAGATGACCAGCTTCCGCGACAAGTTCCGCAATGTCGACGTGCTGCTGGTGGATGACATCCAGTTCCTGGCCCAGAAAGAGCGGACTCAGGAAGAGTTCTTCCATACTTTCAACGCGCTGCACGAGTCAATGAAACAGATCGTGATTGCCAGCGATCGCTCTCCGAAAGAATTAGCCGAGATCGAAGACCGGCTGCGCAGCCGTTTCGAGTGGGGCCTGATCGCCGACATCCAACCGCCTGATCTAGAGACGAAGGTCGCCATCCTGCAGAAAAAGTCGGAGCAGGAAAAGGTCACGCTTCCCACCGACGTGGCACTGTACATCGCGTCGAACATTCGCTCCAACGTGCGCGAACTGGAAGGCGCGCTTATCCGTTTAGTGGCGCATTCTTCGCTCATTGGCGCCGAGATCACTCTCCCTTACACGCAGCAAGTGCTCAAGAATTTCATCGATTCCCAAGCCCGCAAGGTGACCATCGAGTCGATTCAAAAATCGGTTGCGGAGCAGTTTGGATTGCGCCTGGTGGAGATCAAGGCGAAAAATAACTCGCGCGCCATCGTGTACCCGCGGCAGATTGCCATGTATCTGGCCAAGCATCTGACCGAAGCATCCCTACCCGAAATTGGCCGCCAGTTTGGCGGCAAGCACCACACGACGGTATTGCACTCAGTCGAAAAAATTGATGGGGTGCGTAAGACCGACAAAGATTTGAACCGCCTGCTTAATAAATTGACCGAGCAATTGGGAGGGTAAACCGCAGGTTTCGGCTGGGACCTCATTTTTTTCTCTCTTTCCCGCTGTTAGTGCTGGTTTTATAGCTTTTTATTTTGATATAAGGGATGTATTCAAAGTAGTGCCACTTGGCCGGGGGACTTCAGGTTATGCCGGTAGAAGCAATCGCATCCGCGGCGGGAACCACCACCATGGAGATTACGGTCAGCAAGTTTGAACTCTTGCGAGAGCTCACTGCGACCCAGGGCGTGGTCGAGCGCAAGACCACTATCCCCATCCTGTCGAATTATTTGTTCGAAGCCGCCGGCGACAAGCTTTCGCTCACCGCCACAGACCTGGATCTCAGCCTACGAACGTCGTGTGTGGCCAAAGTAAAAAAAGAAGGCGCTTGCACCATTCCCGCGCGCAAGCTGCACGACTATGTGAAGCTGCTGCCTGATGCCGACATTACCATCAAGCTGTTGGAAAATCATTGGGTCAGCATCCGCTGTGGCCGTTCGAACACAAAGATGGTGGGCATGGCGCGCTCGAACTTTCCCAGCCTGCCTGTGTTTCCAACCGCGGGAGTGGTGAAAATCCCAGCGCAGGTTCTGCGCTCCATGATTGCCAAAACCGGTTTCGCCATCGCCAGCGAAGAATCGCGATACACGCTGAACGGTGCATTGATGGTGCTGAAGCCGGAATCGATCACTATGGTTGCGACCGACGGACACCGGCTGGCACACATCGAACGCAGCGCCGAGAAGTTTGCAGGCGTTTCCGGTGAGATGAAAACGCTTGTTCCCAAGAAGGCGATGGACGAGTTGAAGTCCTTGCTCGATTCCACCGACGCCGAGGAAATTGAGTTCGCGAAAGACGAGTCCACACTATTTTTCCGCATCGGCCAGCGGTTGCTGACCTCGCGACAACTCACCGGTCAATTTCCCAACTTCGAAGCCGTGCTGCCGAAGGACAACAACAAAAGCATCACCGTGCACGGCGAAGAATTAACGGCAGCCATCTCTCGCGTCGCACAGTTCGCCGACGAGCGTTCGCGAGCCGTAAAGATGCGCCTGGAAAAAGGCGAGCTGAAACTTTCGGCTTCCTCGACCGAAACTGGCGAATCGGAAGACTCACTCGAAATCGATTACAACGGCGACATGATTCAGATCGGCTTCAACGCGCAATACCTGCTCGATTTCCTTAAGGCAACCGGCAACGGCGAAGTGAAACTGGAATTCAAAGATTCCCAGTCCGCCGGACAAATGCGCCCCGCCGAAGGCGAAGACTACAAGTATCGCTACATCGTGATGCCGATGCGGATCTGACGATGGAGGACGGGCGTCTCGCCCGTCCGGTGCTGTCTGCGGTGTCCTGCGTGGTTTCAAACTAATTGCCGAACTGGCGGGACGCCCGTTCTCCATTACCCGCGCTTGACGAGAGCGCTTTATCCGCCGTAAAGTGGCCGCCACACGCATGGAGGGCCTTCCCGATGCTCAGCGGATTCAAGCAGTTCATTCTTCGTGGCAACGTAATCGATATGGCGGTCGGAGTCGTGATTGGAGCGGCGTTTGCTTCGGTTGTATCGGCTTTCACCAAGGATTTGCTCACTCCGCTGATTGCGGCCATCATCGGCAAGCCCGATTTTTCCGCCATTAAATTCACCATCAACGGCAGCGTGTTTGCCATCGGTGATTTCATCAATGCTGCCGTCGCTTTCGTGCTGGTAGCGGCGGCCGTGTATTTCTTCGTAGTGACCCCGGTCAATCTCCTGGTCGCGCGCATGCGCAAAGCCCCAGCGCCGGCTGATCCAACCACGAAAAAGTGTCCCGAATGCTTGAGCGAGATTCCCATCGATGCCAAGCGCTGCGCCCACTGCGCCCAACCCGTACCTATGGACAGAGCCGCCTAGTCGGTTCCGTAAAAATCTGAGAGCCAAATGCAAAAAGGAACAGACCGCGTGAAGAACTATCAACTCAGCATCAAGCTACTGGAAATTGAGCCGCCCATTTGGCGACGGCTTGCCGTGCCCGGAACTGTGACCCTGGCAAAGCTGCACAGCATTCTGCAAAAAGTGATGGGCTGGGAAAATTACCACATCTATCTCTTCAACATAGGACGTCAGCAATACGGCGAAGGTGTGTCCGAATGGGCCGACTTTGCGCAAACAGTGGTCAACGCAAAGCGTGTGATGCTGCAGGACATTGCTACGCGCAAAGGTGCGCGCTTCGTCTACACCTACGACATGGGAGATGGATGGGAACACGAAATACGGGTGGAAGAAATCCATGAAGGGCCGCCCGAACAGGTCCGCTGCCTTGAGGGAGAGCGCTCTTGTCCCCCGGAGGATTGTGGTGGGCCGTACGGGTACGAGGAACTGCTGGAGATTATCTTCGACCCAAAGCATCCGGAACATCAGGAACGGCGAGACTGGTTGGGCGACAGCTTTAGCCCGGAACTATTCAACGTGGAAATAGTCAACCGCAGGCTCAGACGTCTGAAGATTGGAAGAGAAGCCGCATAATTGACTATCACTGAGCCGGGCCCCTGTAACATAAAGAAATGAGATGCTGTGGGTACGTGGCCTCGTGCCTCTTTGCCGTCGCCCTCTTGAGCCGCGTCGCACTGGCCCAACAGCCGTTAAAGCAACCGAGCAACTCCTCCACAAACGCAAAGGCTGCAACCCTTGATACCGGCACGATCTCTGGCGACGCATACCGCAACAACTCTTTGGCATTCTCATACAAAATTCCCTTTGGGTGGGTAAATCGAACCAAGGAAATGGGTGAAGATTCGAACGACGATTCGACTCCGGATTCAACTGACTCTAAGAAATCAATCGTTCTCCTCGCCGCATTTGAGCGTCCTCCCGAGTCAACCGGAGACTCGGTGAATTCGGCGGTCGTGATCGCGGCGGAGCCCGCGTCGTCGTACCCCGGCCTGCGAAGTCCAGAACAATATTTTGGCCCACTCACAGAGTTGACCAAGGCCAAAGGTCTAAACGTGGTGAACGAGCCGTATGACTTTCCCGTGGGAGCCACGCAAGTGGTGCGCGGGGACTTCAGCAAACCAATCGGCAAGTTGACTATGAATCAAAGCACTCTGGTGATGATTGAAAAAAGTTATGTGATCTCCTTCACCTTTATTGCCGGAAGTGAGGATGAAGTGGACGAGTTTATCGCACGCTTAAAGTTCGATCGAACAGAATCCTCTGCGTCCTCCAAGTGAAGCTGCGACGAAGCTGACTTCGGCGCCTGAATACGACGTCAAAGCACGTCCCTAAATGAAACGAGCATCATGGTTTACCGCCTCGATTCCGACTCTGAAATCGGCCCGAGCTGTGGTATAATTTCTTATAAATCCTAGTCCCGTAAGTGTTAGTAAATTAAGTCATTTGACCTCATTTCTAGGGACAGGGAAATGCGCGTCCGGCCAGACCTCAAATCTGGCCTTTTCACCGGAGCTGAATGGCGACAAAAGAAATCGATAGCACGGCAATAGTCGACAGCAAGAATCGTGTCGGCGGACCCAATCCAATTAACGGTAACGGCGATTACACGGCGGATTCCATCAAAGTGCTGGGCGGCATGGAAGCCGTCCGCAAGCGTCCCGCCATGTACATCGGCTCGACGGGCGAGATTGGCCTACACCATCTGGTCTATGAAGTCGTAGACAATTCGGTTGATGAAGCGCTCGCGGGCTACGCCGACAAGATTGATGTCACGATTCATATCGATAATTCCATCACTGTCGTGGATAACGGCCGCGGCATTCCGGTCGATTCGATGGACATCGATGGAGAAAAAATTCCTGCCGCACAAGTTGTCATGACCACGCTGCACGCGGGCGGGAAGTTCGACGCGTCGTCATACAAAGTTTCCGGCGGCCTGCACGGCGTCGGCGTTTCCTGCGTAAACGCGCTCAGCGAAGAGCTTGACCTCGAAATCTGGCGCGATGGCTTTACCTGGGAGCAGACGTATTCGAAGGGTGAGCCGACCAGCAAGCTAAAAAAGGCCGGCGAGGTGAAGACGAAGCGGGGGACGAAAGTTCACTTCCTGCCCGATAAGAGCATTCTCACGGTAACCGAATACAACTTCGACACCCTGGCACAACGCCTGCGTGAACTGGCGTTCCTGAACAAGGGATTGCTGATCACGCTGACCGACGAGCGCACCACGGATCCGAAAACCGGCGACCCCAAGACGGCGCAATTCAAATACAACGGCGGTATCGCGGAATTCATCAAGCACCTCAATCGCGGAAAACAGGTGCTGCACGACAAACCAATTTACATGGAAGCCGAGCGCGACGGCGTGGCCATGGAGATCGGCCTGCAATACAACGACGCCTACTCCGAAACCGTTTTCAGCTTCGCCAATAACATCAACACAGTCGACGGCGGCACGCATCTCTCCGGCTTCCGCACCTCGCTGACCCGTACCATCAACTACGCCGGACAGCAGATGGGGTTGTTCAAAGACGTAAAAGAGAATCTCACCGGCGACGATGTGCGCGAAGGATTGGTTGCCGTAATAAGCGTGAAGCTGCCGCAACCTCAGTTTGAAGGCCAGACCAAAGGGAAGTTGAATTCTGACATTGCCGGCGTGGTACAGGCCTTCGTCAACGAACGCCTGGGCGCGTACCTTGAGCAGAATCCTACCGTCGGACGAAAAATTATCAACAAAGCAATCGACGCTGCGCGCGCACGTGAGGCTGCTCGGAAGGCTCGCGACCTAACTCGGCGTAAGGGTGCACTCGACGGTGGCGGTCTCCCTGGCAAGCTGGCGGATTGTTCGGAGAAGCAACCGGAGCGTTGTGAACTGTTCCTGGTCGAAGGAGAATCGGCAGGCGGCACGGCGAAGCAAGGACGCG
>Ga0207046_10319_pt1 | contig 11724 bp, 6 predicted proteins | sample Alteio_BWMinCont_66_FD_153303 | JGI IMG/M metagenome (GOLD analysis project Ga0207046, IMG submission 153303) | Enriched cells from forest soil in Barre Woods Harvard Forest LTER site, Petersham, Massachusetts, United States -... | ecosystem: Environmental > Terrestrial > Soil > Temperate forest >...
GAACTCCGCGGACGCAATATCACCGTCAACGCCGTTGCCCCCGGCCCGGTGGCAACGGAGCTCTTCCTAAAGGGCAAGGCCGAAGAGCAAATCGCACAGATCGCCAACATGGCGCCGCTCGAACGCTTGGGACAGCCTGCCGATATAGCGAGCGTTGTTTCCTTCCTGGCTGGTCCTGATGGCGGCTGGGTGAACTCTCAAGTTTTGCGTGCTAACGGCGGCTTCGCCTAGGACGGCTGCGACCCAACCTCTCGGGAACCTGCAACAAAGAAACAAAAGAACGTTTCAAGAAAAGGAGAATTGTTATGAAGCAAGTAATCGTAATCACCGGAGCATCGAGCGGATTTGGGGAGCTGGGCGAATTGGCCAAAGCTGGCCACACCGTGTACGCCACTATGCGTGAGACAAAAGGACGCAACGCGACTCAAGTCGAAGCAGCGAAGAAATTTGCAAGGGAGAACAAGGTCGATCTGCGCGCGGTCGAACTGGATGTCGCTTCGCAGGAATCAGTGGACGTGGCGATTCAGGAGATCGTACGCGAAGGTGGGCGGCTGGATGTGGTGATTCACAATGCGGGGCACATGGTCTATGGACCTGCGGAGGCTTTCACTCCGGAGCAGCTTGCACAAATTTACGACATCAACGTGCTGAGCACGCAGCGCGTGAACCGTGCAGCGCTCCCGTTTCTGCGGAAGCAGGGCAACGGGTTGGTTGTTTGGGTAAGCAGCACCAGCACTCGCGGAGGGACTCCGCCGTACTTAGGACCATATTTTGCCGCTAAAGCCGGCATGGATGCCCTCGCCGTGAGCTATGCGGGGGAACTTGCACGCTGGAACATCGAAACCACCATCGTCGTTCCAGGTGCATTTACTTCGGGTACAAATCATTTCGCACACTCTGGATCACCGGAAGACAAGGCGCGCTTGAAAGAGTACGAGTCTGGACCTACTGCCCAGCTGGCAAAACAGATCATGAAAGGTTTTGCATTAACAGCGGCAGCCGATGCCGATGTTTCAGAAGTCGCAAAGGCAATCGTCAGAGTCGTTGATATGCCCTTTGGCACACGCCCCTTCCGCGTGCATATCGATCCCGCTCAGGACGGGGCTGAGATCGTCAATGGAGTTGCCGACCGTGTCCGCGCCGAACTGTTACGGAACATGGGGCTCGCTGATCTACTTACGCCGTCGTCGAACAAAGTCGCTGCTGAGCAAGCTTCATAACCCCTTTCGCCTTGTGTCTCCTTACTCAAACCACCGAGCGCGCTGGGGTAGCAATCATCTCATCCTGGGTCGAGAGTCGACCGGAGGTGTTCGTGCATTGTGGTTCGTTCCCGGATTTTCTGTGCAAATCGAGGATCTTCCGCCTGTGACGGGCATGCGGAAGTTATCGCAGTAAACCCGCACCGTTACTCCGGCTTGCCGGCATTCGTCCAGTGCTGTGGGAGGAGTTGGCTTGCGGCTTCCTCCTTGCGTTACGATTGGTCTGCCTTGCATTTCTGGCTATCGGCGGGAGCGAGCGAGCATGGGAACTCTGATTCAAGACTTGCGCTTCGGCCTGCGCATGTTGTGCAAATCTCCAGGCTTTACGGCGGTTGCCGTGCTCACCCTCGCCCTCGGCATCGGCACTAACACCGCGATGTTCAGCGTAATACAGGGTGTCGTCTTGGCGCCGCTGCAATACGTTAATTCGGATCGTTTGGTAATGGTCTGGGAGAATAATCCACGCTTTCCGCGAACGTGGGTTTCCTACCCTAACTTTCGAGATTGGCAGCGCAGTGCCCGCTCATTCCAGCAAATGACCGCGTTCAGGGAGCACGGCGTTGATTTCGCAGGTCCTGGCACGCCCGAACACCTCAATGGGAAGGAAATCGCCTCCGGGTTCTTCAGCACCCTAGGTACGGAAGTAACTCTCGGGCGCGAATTCTCGCCAGAAGAAGACCGGGACGGTGGAACGCCGGTTGTTATCATTAGTAATCGTTTGTGGAGAAATCGGTTCGACGGCAATCCTGAGGCGCTCGGCAAGTCACTAACCTTGGAGGGAGTGGACTACACCATCGTCGGAGTCACCCCTTTCGGAGTCACCGCGTTAGGATTTCGCCTGGAAGACGACGCTGACGTTTACACGCCGCTGGGCCAGAGCGATCCTCTTATCCTCAACGATCGCGCGGCCCACAACGGAATTTACGCCTTAGCCCGCCTAGCACCTGGGGTGACCTTGGCCCAGGCTCAAGCGGAGATCAGCACGATACAGAATGGCCTGGACCATCTTTATCCCGATGCCAATCGAGATCTGGGAATTTACATCGAGCCCCTCAAGCGGTTTGTCGTAGGGGACGCCGGCAAAATGCTCCTCCTGTTGTTGGGAGCCGTAGGGCTCGTCTTGCTGATTGCTTGCGCAAACGTCGCCAATCTCCTGTTTGCGCGCGCGGCGGCGCGCGCACGGGAGTTTGAGGTCCGCGTGGCGCTTGGAGCGAATCGCACGCGTTTGGTGCGGCAGCTGCTTACGGAAAGCGTGCTTCTTTCTCTGCTTGGCGCTGGTCTAGGACTCCTGTTTGCGATATTGGGAGTGAAATCGGTCCCGGTGGCGGTCTCGGAAAACTTGCCACGTAGCGAAAACATTGCTGTGAATGGTCCCGTCCTGCTTCTTACGCTATGTGCGTCGATTGCTGTTGGGATTCTGTTTGGCCTTGCGCCTGCGCTGAAAAGTTGGAACAGCGACCCGCAAGCCTCGCTGAAGGAGGGAGGCCGCGGTTCCACGGTTGCGCATCATCGCACGCAAAGCATTCTCGTGATCGTCCAAATGGCCTTGACCCTGGTGTTGCTGGTGGGCGCGGGCCTATTGTACCGAACGCTCCGGCACTTATCGGATGTTAATCCTGGCTTCGACACGCAGCACATCATGACCTTCAAGGTCGGAGTTTCGCGTTCCCTAACGAAGACGGCCCCGAGCACCCGAACTGCGTATCAGCAGTTGATCGAGCGCATTCGTCAAATTCCTGGCGTGCAGGGAGCCGATTTCACGGGTTCGGTTCCGCTGAATGGGGGCTGGATTATGCCCTTCTGGATTGGCTCGCGGAAGCCGGCTTCGCTTCAGGGCGCTCCCCGGCTAGTGATGTTCCTCACAGGTCCGGATTACCTCCGGACGATGGGAATACCGCTGCTTCGGGGCCGATTTTTCAGCCCCGAGGACACCACCAACTCCCCATGCGTCATGGTCATCGACAGTGTTCTTGCCGGCATCTATTTTCCAGGCAGCGATCCACTGGGTCAGACACTATCGGCGGGCTTTTCGCCTGTTGGCCCCTGCCGGATTGTCGGCATGGTGGGTCATGTAAAACAGTGGGCGCTAAATGACTCCAGCACGGATATTCAAAGCCAGGCCTATTTTCCGCTCTTCCAAGATCCGGACCGATGGGTGCCACTAAACTATCCCAACATGACGATAGTCGTTCGCACACCGCTCGACGTTGCAACTGTCATGCCTGCAATAAAGAGCGCGGTCTACGGAGCAGGCAGCGACCAGCCGATCTTTAACGTCGAAACCATGCAGCAGATTGTTTCGGAATCGATGTCTTCGCAGCGATTTCCGATGATTCTGCTGGGGGAGTTTGCTGTCCTGGCGTTGCTGCTGGCGTCCGTCGGAATCTACGGCGTGATTTCCTATTCGGTGGCACAACGTGTTCATGAGATTGGGATACGTATGGCGCTTGGTGCGAATAAACGCGACGTTTTTCGGATGGTGGTGGGGCAAGGCCTTGCTCTGGCTCTCGCGGGCCTCGCCATCGGTGTGGTTGCCGCGCTAATTCTCACCAGAGTCGTGTCCAGTTTTTCGCTCCTACTGTATGGAGTTGGCGCGAGCGATCCGGTAACGTTCATCACCGTGTCAGTCATGTTGCTTTTCGTAGCGGTCGTAGCTTGTTACATCCCCACGCGGCGAGCGATGCGAGTAGATCCAATGGTCGCCTTGCGATACGAATAATCCAGCGCGCATGTAGGCGACAAATAGCCTTCAAAGCTACCTCCTATGAACGAGTGAGACCTATGCGTTCCTGGCGATTGACGGGCAACTCTGGGGTAACGCGATTAGGTAAGGGCTGCCGACCAAGCGGTCGCGAATCTTCTGGTGTTTCCTGGGTGTGGTTTCGTCCCGAAAAAAAATGCAATGCTGAATTGAATCGGTTTAATATGACGTGCGTGATGCCGGGTGACGGCATCCCTGAGAATGGAATCGCTCGAGAATTTCTCGGAGGAGCTCTATGTTCCGATACGCTTGGTTGGGTCGGTGCGCCCTGGTGCTGGTGGTCTTGCTAGTGGGGTTGGCGGGAGCCGCGGCGCAGGATGCAGCCGAGCCGGGCACGCGCGTCTACCTCGACAAAGATTGGCAGATTCAGTCGTCGTGCATCGCGAAGGCCACGGGCGAGCAGATCTCAACGGCAGGCTTTGATGCCTCGTCGTGGCATAAGAGCGACCTGCCGGCAACGGTTGTCGGGGCGCTGGTTACGGACAAGACCTACCCTGATCCGTACTTCGCAACCAATCTGAAAACCCTTCCGGGGATGAATTATTCCAACAAATCGTTTTTTGCGATCCAGGACATGCCGGCGGGGAGCCCGTTTCTTTGCTCGTGGTGGTTTCGGGCGGAATTTGAGGGGCCCTCGACCCTCCCGCGGAAGAATTCGTGGCTCGATTTTCTTGGGATTAATTACCGGGCGAATGTCTGGGTCAACGGCGTGAAAATCGGCGATGCCAAAGATGTGGCTGGGACTTATCGGGCGTTTGAATTCAACATAAGCAAAAACGTCCAGACTGGCAAGAGCAACGCTGTGGCGCTGGAAATTTTCGCACCGCAAAAGGACGACTTGGGAATTACCTGGGTTGATTGGAATCCGACTCCTGCCGACAGGGACATGGGCATTTGGAAAGAAGTGTTTTTGACGACGAGCGGGGACGTTTCCGTGCGTGACCCCTTTGTGGCTACCAAGTTGGATGCGGAGTACAAAACGGCAGCACTGACCCTCAGCGCCGATTTGCGCAATACGGCGGATCACCCCGTGAAAGGGGTCTTCCGTGGCGATATCGACGGCATTTCGCTGGAGAAGCCAGTCGAACTGCGCGCAGGTGAGTCGAAGAAAGTGCGCTTCGCGCCGGAGGAATTTGCGCAACTGAAGTTGGCGGACCCCCAGCTTTGGTGGCCTTACCAGATGGGCGTGCCGAATCTTTACACCGCCAAGCTGAGCTTTGCCACCGACGGGCAAACTTCCGATTCCGCGAGCGTCAAGTTTGGCATTCGCGAAGTGACCTCCGAAATTACCGACAAAGGCTACCGGCTTTTCAAAATTAACGGCCGCAAATTGCTGATTCGAGGCGCGGCTTGGGCGCCGGACATGTTCTTGCGCTGGTCGTCGGAGCGGCTCGACGCGGATTTGGGGTACGTACATGACATGGGACTGAACACCATCCGGCTCGAAGGACGTTTGGACCACGACGAGTTTTTCGACAAGACCGACGCGCTGGGCATTCTCGTGATGCCCGGTTGGACGTGCTGCGATGCCTGGGAGCGCTGGAAGCTCTGGAAAGGCGACCAGCGGAAAATTGCCGCAGCATCGTTGACGGATCAAATAGGACGGCTAAGAAATCATCCGAGCGTTTTTGTGTGGCTGAATGGCAGCGACGGGCCTCCGCCTGCTGATGTCGAGAAGATGTATCTGGGCATCGAGAAAGATCTGGAATGGCCAAATCCGATTATTTCCTCGGCGTCAGAAGAAAAGACAACCGTCACCGGAAAATCGGGCGTGAAAATGACCGGGCCTTACGAATATGTCCCGCCGGTATACTGGCTGGCGGACAAAAAAGCCGGCGGGGCCTACGGCTACAATACGGAGACAAGTCCGGGCCCGGCGATTCCGCCGCGGGAATCGCTTGAGCGATTTATTCCCAAGGATCATCTCTGGCCGATCGACGAAGTGTGGAACTATCACTCCGGAGGCGAGCGCTTCACGACGGTGAATGTTTTCACCGACGGTCTCGACCGGCGCTATGGGCAAGCCACATCACTCGATGATTACGAACGAAAAGCGCAAGCCATGACCTACGACGGCCAGCGCGCGATGTTCGAGGCTTATGGAAGGAATAAGTACACATCCACGGGCGTGATTCAGTGGATGCTCAATAATGGCTGGCCATCGCTGATCTGGCATCTCTACGACTACTACCTGGTACCTGCGGGCGGCTACTTCGGCACGAAGAAGGCTATGGAGCCCGTCCACGTGCAGTATTCCTACGACGACAACTCGGTCACCGTGGTCAACAGCATGTACGTGGCGCTCGAGGGAAGGAAGGTCAGCGCGAAGATTTACAACATTGACGCTACCGAAAAGGCTTCTCGCGAGGCCACCGTGGACCTGGCGGCCGACAGCAGCACCAAGGCATTCGATGTTCCGAAAGTGGATGGTCTTTCCAGAACTTATTTCCTGCGGTTGCAATTGCACGATCCCGGAGGAGAGCTAGTCAGCGATAATTTCTATTGGCTATCTACGAAGGCGGACACCCTCAACTGGGCGAAGAGACAAGATACGGTGTACACCCCACAGGCGGAGTTTGCGGATCTTACGGGCCTTAATTCTTTGCCTCAAGTGCGTTTACGAACGAACTCGGCCTTGGCAAACGGCGAGGCCCATGTAACGCTGGCAAATCCCGGCAACGCGATTGCCTTCATGGTGCACGTGCGAGTCACTCGCGGCAAGGGCGGCGAAGACATCACGCCAATCTTCTGGGACGACAACTACTTTTCTCTTCTGCCCGGTGAAAAGCGAACCGTGACGGCAAAGTTTCGACGCTCCTCCGAGGACGGTCGAAAGCCCTTTCTCGTTGTTGAAGGATGGAACGTGGCACCGGCTACTCCGGCGCCCGAGAACTGAAGCCTCGCGCCGATAGGAGTCGCTGCGAACGATTCCGTGCAGGTCAGCAGTAGGCTAGCCCGGCGAGCTTGAGTACATCGCCAAACCTCGGGTGGGACCGGATGGGATCATACACAGGGTCGTTTTTCAGGAAGACCATCCAATAGGAGCGCTCCTCGATGCCTTTTTCTAGCCAATCGAGAGCCGTTTCATATTCGCCCAGGCCCAGACAAACTCTCGCAACCATTGGCGCCGCCACGTAGCGGCCGGTTTTATCGCTGGTCATTTCTCGCAGAATGACTCTTGCTTCCTGGGTTCTGCCTGCCAAAGCGTAAGCATGAGCTAGCGCGGGCAGGGCTTCCTGCTGGCGGGAAAACTGAAAAGCTTTTTCGAAGGCCGCGATAGCCTCCGTATACCTCTCCATCTGGACATAAACGCGGCCGAGCTGGAAGAGGGCGGGGAAGAAGCGTGGTTCGTGCTCCAGCAAGGTGACAAGTTGCTGGACGGCAAGGCCGTACTGGCCCGAGAAAAACAGCGGATCCGCTACATTCATGTTTAGGATCAGCGAAAAGGGATCCAGTTCCCTCGCGCTTTTCTGCGCTGCTTGCGCTTCCTCGAAGCGACCCTGGGTATTCAGATACGCCGCATACCACTGGTAAGCGGAGGTATAACTCGGGTTCAATTCGATGGCGCGGAGGAATTCCTCCTCCGCCGCTTCCCAATTCCAGTCGTACCAGAAGCGCACGAGAGCCAGTGAAGCATGAGATTCGCAGAGAGATGCATCGATTTCGATCGCGCGCATTGCTGCGGCCGCCGCTTTTTGTCCGGCTATCTTTGGCGTGAGCGCACCAAACCAGGAGAGCAGGCAGCAGCAATCGGCGATTCCAGAGTAGGAACGGGCGCAATTCGGTTCAATGGACAGAGCTGTCTCAAAAGAAGAGACCGCTTTTTTTAATGCCTTTTCCGTCCTCTGACCAAAATAGAAACGGCCGCGTAGATACGCTTCGTGGGCGGCGGGTGCGAACACCGGCGATTTCGATCGATCGTCCGCCAACAGCTCCAGAGAGAGAGCTCGCCCGACTTGACGCGCGACATCCGCTTGCACGCTCAAAATGTCACGCAAGTCGCGATCGTAGCTGGCGGACCAAAGGTGGGTCTGGTCAAGCACTTCGATCAATTGCGCTGTAATGCGAGCGCTGTTTCCTTCGCAACGCACGCTTCCTTCCAAAATGTAACTGACCTTCAGATCTGCCGCGATTTCCGTGATCGATTTCCGCGTGTTCTTGTACTGAATCGCGGAGGTTCGCGCAATCACGCCAAGCCGCCGTGGATCGAGCTGGCCGAGATGGGAAATCATCTCCTCCGTTAATCCGTCCACGAAAAACTCCTGCGCAGGATCACCTCCGAGGTTTTCAAAGGGAAGAACGGCGAGCATTTTCCTGGTAACGAGCGAAGAAGATCCCGAGGGGTTCACAACAGGAGCGATGAACCGGTATCCAATCCTGGGGAGAGTTTCAATGAAGCGGGAGCTTTGCGCGGAGTCACCCAGCAATTCGCGCAACTTGTTTACGGCCGTATTGAGGTTTTGGTCGTAGCCGACATGGGTGTCGGGCCAGAGTTTTTCGCGCAACGCTCTGCGCGTGACCACGCGCCCAGCCTGCTCGAGCAGCAACTCCAGAATTTGAAATGGTTTTTCCTCCAGGCGTATGTACAGCCCGTGCTTGCGCAGCTCGCGGGACTCTAAATCCACCTCGAACGTGCCAAATCGCACAATCGAGCCGGAGAACTTCATTTCGTTCACGGAGAGGAGCTTGCCTTTGGAAGCGATTTCCGCAGGAAGAAGTGCCACCCCTCGAGTCCCTAGACGTGACACTCGCTCATAAGTCGTTTTCATAGAACACCCTCCAGGTTAACTAAGACTTGTTTCACACGTAATTTATTCCTGATATCGCTACGGCATCCAACTCGAGAGAACGCATAGGCATTCGGAAAACGGTTGCCTGATGAATGACCAACGAACGAGAGGAGCAATCCGAAAGTCATGCGAAGAGTGCGAGTGTTTTTGCTGGGGCTAGTCGGTGTCCTGATTCTTTCCCTGCCAGCTGCCCAAGCCCAGGTGAACAGCTACAAGCCGACCAATCTGGTGTCCGACACACCGGGGCTGGCGCCGGTGATCGATTCCAATCTGGTCAATCCGTGGGGCATCTGCGTCATCTCCGGAGATCCCTTTTGGAATGCCAGCCCGACAGGGGTGGGTTCACTGTACAACGCCGCTGGAGCTCGTCAGGGAGCGTTCACGATTGCGCCCCCGATGGGGAGTTCGAGTCCGGTCACACCGACGGGATGCGTCGGAAACACCGCAAGAGGCTTTAGTCGGGCAGTCTTACTCACTCAGCCACCGTCACACTAACCGTCCAATAACCACGGGAGGCGCCGGCCTTGACTCGCCAGCCCCTCTTTCTCCGCTGTGCAGCGGCCTGGTGAATCGAGTATTCGGCCAGGGGGACGGACTTCTATCGACAAGAGCCGCGATGTTTGGGGTGAATGCTTATTTCTGTGGAGTGCTGCTTTACCGGAGTTCAAGACTCGACCAAAAAATGGAGATAAAGCGATGAAAAAAGACGGAAAGGTTTTCACAAAAGGAACCGATCGACGTAGTTTCTTGCAGAGAGGAGTGCTGGCAGGAGGGGCCGTGGCGATTGGCGCTGGCTTAATGAGCAGCGACGCACGCGCATTTGACCACGACCACGACGGTGACGACCGGCTCACGCCAGGCGACGCCGCCATTCTCAGGTTTGCGCTCGTTGCCGAGCTCATCGAAGCAGATCTGTGGACTCAATATGCGGAGCTGGGCGGGTTCACCCCTGGCGACCTCCCGCTAGAGACACTCCCGACCCCGCCGTCGAACAGCTATCAGAATGCTTTCCTGCAACTCGACGGCGATGGCCCGCAATACATCACCAGCAACACCCTGGATGAAGTCAGCCACGCGGCCTTCTTGAATGCCTACTTGCTATCCAAGGGCGCGCAAACCGTCGATCTCGATGCCTTCCGTAAACTCCCAGGCAGCACAGCCACGGGCTCCACGGGCATCGGCCGCCTCACCAACCTCATGCACCTCAACGTCGACACTAGCTGGTTCACCCGTTATCGCAGCTCCCAGAACCCGGACTTTGGTGCGACTTTTCCGCAAGCCCTGACCATCACCAACCATACCGCCATCCCCGTCACCAATGCTGACTTCAACGACCCCAATCACATCCAGGTTATCGCCAACATCGCGGCCTTCCACTTCGGATACATCGAACAGGGTGGCTCCAGCCTCTATCCGGCCCTCGGCCGCAAAGCCAGTAGCCTGGAAGTGTTGAAAATCACCCAGGGTATTGGCGGAGACGAGATCGCGCACTTCCTCGAGTGGGTTGATTTTGCCGGCAATGCCGTTCAACAGCCTGTCGCACCGGTGACCGACCCCGCAACCGGTTTTACCTTTCCCAATTTCTTTCTCCCTATCAACCCCAATCAACCACCCAGCGCCAGCAACCCCAACAATGTGGCGATTCAGCCCAGCCTGATCTTTCCCGTCCCGTGCGAATTCATTAACGCGAATTTGCCGCACGTCTCGGTGATTCGACCGCTCGATGACAAATTCGCCGGCGCAGTAGCGACCATTGCATCGTTCACAGCCGATGGCCTATTTGTTGGGCAGTCAAAGGAGTTCTTCACCGTAGTGAACCAACTGGCGGAAGAAGCGGACGCGGCCCAGCGCGAGTTCTAAGTTAAGGGCTCCTAACCGAAGCAAACGAAGCAAATCTGCCGGCAGTTGACGTGCGCTCGAGACAGCGTGGCCCTGGCCTTATCGGCCAGGGCCATTTTTATTGCCATTTTTTATTGCTGGTTGCAACGGTCGGTGGCTTCGGGCAAGATGCCCGCCGATGAAATCCACTGCCGAGTTGTCTCGTCTTGCTACGACACATTTCTTGCTTTGCCCCGCTCTGATGCTGCTTCCTACTCTGGCGGCCGGCCAAACCCTGACGGTTGACCAGAGACTAAGCACGGACATCGAAGAACGAATCCACAAGAGCGGAGCGGATGTGGCCGTAGCCGTAGCCTTCCGCACCCTCGATGGTCACATCGCGTACTCGTTTCATGAGGAAGAATCCTTCCATGCCGCGAGCACAATGAAAATTCCGGTGATGATTGAACTTTTTCACCAGGCGCGGCAGGCCAGGCTCAAGCTGGATGATGCGCTCCTCGTTAAGAATCAATTTCACAGTTTGGCGGACGGCTCGTTCTATTCACTTGATCCCGCCGACGATTCGGAAACGGATCTATACAAGGCTGCCGGCAAGACGCGCACGCTCCTCCAGCTGTGCGAGTTGATGATCACGGCAAGCAGCAATCTGGCGACGAATCTGCTGATCGCGAAGCTGGGCGTCGACAACATCCGCGCCACGGTTCATTCGCTCGACGCTGACGGAATGAATGTGCTGCGCGGCGTCGAGGACAACAAGGCGTTTCTCAAGGGCCTGAACAATACCACCACCGCACGCGGACTCGAGCTGCTTCTCGAAGGCATTGCTCATGGAGAAGCGGTCGATCAGCAATCCTCCCGCCAGATGATGGAAATCCTCGAACGCCAAAAATTTAACGAAGGTATTCCCGCCGGGCTTCCTCCGGGTACCCGCGTCGCTCACAAAACCGGCGAAATCACTGGGATTCATCACGATGCCGCGATCGTTTTTGCGCCGAAGCCTTTTGTGCTGGTTATTCTCGTCCGCGGCCTCGCCGAAACCAAGGACAGCGCCTCTCTGATGGCCGACATCACCCGC
>Ga0207046_10320_pt1 | contig 11720 bp, 11 predicted proteins | sample Alteio_BWMinCont_66_FD_153303 | JGI IMG/M metagenome (GOLD analysis project Ga0207046, IMG submission 153303) | Enriched cells from forest soil in Barre Woods Harvard Forest LTER site, Petersham, Massachusetts, United States -... | ecosystem: Environmental > Terrestrial > Soil > Temperate forest >...
CGAGATAGCCGCGGGCCGCCTCAAGGGGGCTCCGGCTGCCAAGGCCTTGGCGGCAGCAGCACGCAGGTGTCGGAATCGACTCGTAAGCGAGGGTGCGGATTTAGCTGGGTACACCAGTGCCGAGACCGCGGTGGACATCGAGGATCTGCGGAAGGGGCTCGGTTACGAGCAATGGGACCTCTATGGGATTTCCTACAGCACCCGGTTGATGCTCACGGTGGCGCGCGAGTATCCGGATCGCGTTCGGAGCATGGTGCTCGATTCTGTGTTGCCGCTGGAGGTCAACTTCGAGGAAGCGAGCGCGGCGAATATGATCCGGGCGCTGAATGTCGTCTTTGATCGATGCGCAGTATCCCCGGGATGCGCGCATTCCTATGGCGACGTAAGAAAGAAATTCTACGATCTGATCCGCCGTGCTGATCACACTCCGTTGCCCCTGTCCATTACGCCGCAGGAAACTGGAGGCCAGCCGCCCCGGCGGAAGCAGCCAATGCGGTCTATAGTGCACTGCACGACTTGACTGCCATCCCCGACCTGCCTCACATCATTGCTGAATCGTCCCGGGGAGATTACCGGCTCCTCACCGGATTGGTGCGGAAGAACCTAGGTGCATCTGGATACGCTTGGGGTTTGCGGTCTTCGGTGTGGTGCAGCGAAGAATTCCCCTTCGAGGACCGCAATGCGATTGCCGCACAAGTGTCGCCGGCACAAGGGTTGGGAAGTCTGAACCTGGGGACGTTGCCGCCCGAGGTTTGCGATGCCTGGCAGGTTCCTCCTGCGCCGGCAAAAGAAAATCAGCCGGTGGTTAGTAGCGTCCCAACGCTCATCATGGCGGGGGAGTTCGATCCAGATACTCCTCCGGCGTGGGGGCAGCAGCTTGTCGGCTCGTTGAGCCGCGCGTACTTCATCGAGCTTCGCGGACGCAGTCATGTGGCGGGGTACTATCGCTGTGGCCAGCAAGTGGCAGCCGAGTTTGTACGCGACCCCGAAAAAGCTCCTGCGCTGGATTGCGTATTGAGTGCGCGTGGGGTGGAGTTCGCCGCCCAAACGAGGTTGGAATAGAGGGCGTGACGCCTATCGCCGATCTCACAAGGACCGCTAACAGTCCGTGGGTAAGAAGCTGGATGCTGGGAAAGAGAAAGTTGAGCGATCCACAGCTCTCGTTTGTACATTTGCAGCATGAGTACCTCGATGAACGTGACCTTCCATTCATCCGCGAGAATGTAGCGACTGCATATAAAGCGTTATCGCGAACTGGCACTCTCCAAGTTGATCCTGACACACCGCGATCCCTGACCGATCATAATCGGCGAGCCATCGCACTCCAGGCCGCCGCTGGTGATGTCGAAGGGGCAGTCGGTCGCTGCTTACAGCTGCGCATGCCCGAACAAGCCTCAGAGATGTGGCAGTACTCGCCGAGCCTCCAAGATGCGCTGGATGCAATCGCCGCGCCTGAATACAAGCGGTTGGTCGAGGAGGCCGTGTGGTTCTGCTGGGGTCATGGCCGTGCTAATTTACTCACCTACTCGCGCCCGACGACAATTCATTCAAGAGTACATCGCTGGACGAATTCCGACCGCGAGGTTACTCGACGAAGCATTGAGTGCGTGCCAAGTGGCAGAGAAAGATGCGCTGCGCTCGGCTCTATTTGGTCAGGTCACGCCGCAAGCAGAACTGGAACAGCGCATGGACTTGGATAGTCTCAGCGACACGGAGATAGAATAGGCTGTACAATGGCGCGCTCCGACAGAATGCTGTAGATGCAATAAGGCAGCGAAGGGGCGTAGGCATACTTCGATAGACGTTATTCGTCCGCGACTACTCGGCATGCGATTGGGTTGCGGACAATCAGCGCGGGATGACTTGTGCAGTCCGGCTTCCCGCACTAGGGCCGCACAGCTCTAGCCAGCAGCCGGAAGTTACCACGCGCCTCGAACGCAGCGGTAACAACGTGAGCGCTCCACGGTCTCATGGTAGAGCGATAACGCGAAAAAGCCGGAGACACAAAAAGCCCCCGAGGATAACCTCCCTCCGGGGCTTAATTGTTTTGGGTACTCGTTCGCAGCTACGCCTGTGCAACCGCCCTCTGGCACGTCGTCCGCGCGATCCCAACCTCCCGGCTAATCGCAACCCAGCTAAGACCTCGCTGCCGCATTTCTCTGATCTCGGCTGCGTTGACTGCTACTCGCGGCCTACCCAGGACTACTCCCTCGCCGCGTGCTCGCTCTAAACCAGCTCTGGTGCGCTCGCTGATCCGGACTTTTTCTTGCTTGGCGATCGCCGTGAGTATCCCGATTACCGCATCGCGAAAGATGCCGGTCGAGTCGAGATACTGTTCGGTGAAACTGCGCCACGCAATGCCGTAGCCCGTCAATCGTTGGAGATGTTGCAGGGTTTCGAGTACGCCTTCACGGCTCAGCCTATCGAGTGACCAAAACAGCAGAACATCGAATTCGCGACGGCTGGCGGCATCGAACATCTGCTGGAATTGCTCGCGATCTGCCGTGCCTCCAGTCTTGCGATCGACGTACTCCGCCGTAATCGTCCAGCCCTGCCTCGCGGCGAATGCTTTTAGCTGAAATAACTGGTTCTCCGTCTCCTGTCGCTTCGCCTTGTTCTTCGAATCCGTACTGACTCGACTGTATAGTGCCGCTCTCATGTGCCTTCCCGTTTTCAGTTGACTGCCAGCCCACAAACCTCGTCCGAATCGCAGCAGTAAGTGCTCGCGTTTCAGTCGCTGTGCTTCGCCACACCAGCCTGCCCACAAGCGGTGGTTACTAGGCCGCCATCAACTCGATTTCGAGTACGTTTATGGCGTCGCGGATATTGTTCTTGCTCTCTTTGACCAGCCTTGCGAAGTTTGGAGCGCTCTCCGGTCTGCCGCCCTCTGCCTGCCAGATCGAGGCCAGTGGCGCCGCGATCTCGCCGGACATTCCCTCTTTCGAGAACGGCAACATCTTCACGCGCGACATGAATCTTCCGCTGGGGTCGTTTGGTTGCCCGTTGCCGGTGAAAATGAATATCGCGTTATTCGGGCGACCAGAAGCATCCAGCAGACTCAGGAAGGCATCAACCGCATCGCGCGTCATGCTATCTGCTTCGTCAATAATGAACAGGTACAACAGAGGCTTCACGCCAGTTCCCCCGACCACCCTTTTGGAAGGCGCGTATCACTTAGCTCCGAGCACCCAGCTCAGTCAGAGAAACGGGGTTCTGGTTCTCCTAACAATTCGATCTCCCATGTGTTCGCACTCGGAGGGTCTACATTGAATACATCGGAGCCGCGCGGGGTGGACCTCAATGCGCATCAAGCACAACGAAGCGAGCGCTGCATCTTGCACGGAAACTGAAGTGGAGGCCTCATCCGTACGACGAACTTGCGCCGTGGGTGTTGTTGCATTTATTTACGTGGACAGAGAGAGCCTTAACCGGTGCTCCGTCCTACCGCTTGACTAGCCTTCTCTCCTCTGGGCTCATTTGGCCCCAAAGAACTCTCATGTCTTCCTCAATAATTCGGTTGCGAGGGCTTTGGTGCTGCGCGCGCGCGAACCAGCGATACGCGAGAGGCAGATCTCGGATCGCGCAGTGACCAGTTGCGTACATAGTTCCCACGGCGCTTTGGGCCTTTGCGCTTGTCTGCTCAGCGGCAGCGAGAAGAAATTGGTGAGCGCGCTCACAACTAGCCGGCACACCATTTCCATAGAGATACTTTTCGCCCTTGGTCTCCAATGTATCGTCGCTATGTGTGCTCGCGGAAGCTGGCTGAACCTGGGCCATCGACGCTGCGGCTGCCGATCCTTCCCGCGATCGATCCCGAGAGTGAGTCTCGTCGGCGTGGTTTAAAGCCAATTCTGTAGGTTCAAGGTGCGTACTCTGGGAAGTTAGCTCCTCTCCAGACGAAGCCGAGGCAGATGCCGGGATAGAATTCGTCACTCTGGACTCGCTCGTACCCGGACTCCTCCAAAACCGAAGCGCAACCGTGTGCAGTTCCCGCCGCTGCCAACCGGCAAATGCAACGGTGAAACTGAAAAGGGCTAGAACGAGATAACGCCCCAGATGAGAAGCGCTCACTTCACTTTGAAGAAGGTAACTTCCACTGTTCGCTAACTCGGCGATCGGACGCACGACGGGAGACCTGCCAATATCTGGATGTTTATGCTGTTCCGGCAGTCTCGGTCGCGCGGTCAAGGGTTCGGTGGATTCGAGAAGCGCTCCGCATCGTAGGCAAAGGAGATTCCCCGAATTGTTATTGGCCCCGCACGGTTTGCAGCATATCGGCATCAAAACTTGGCCAGCATTCTTTGTGCCTCTTTGCACGGAAGAACTATGCCCCTGCTTTTGCTGAACTTACCGTGATTGAGCATGCATTACAGCCGGAAATGACGAAGCAAAATGTTTCCTGCGCAGGCAGAATCTTCTCGACGTAGAAGCACAAGCGGTCACGCTGAGAACACACAAGAATGCCCCGTGTAGTTCCCAATGCAAAAGGGCCGGTAGTCTGGCCCCTTTGTTATGTTCGAGTATTCGTATCTGATTTGAGACTGCCTATTGAACATGGATCATCTTGCCGTTGGAATCCAGGGTTCCATGCACGCGAACTTTCTTGCCTTCGTACTGCTTCACTTCGTCCTGGTGATCGATATCGTAAGTCGTGTTGCTTGCCGAATCCTGCAACACATACTTGTCGCCTGACTTCGCGATCGTGCCTGTGAAGACCTGAACTCCGGGCTGCTGCTGCGGCTGAGCCTGGGGGTCCGGCGCCTGTGCTGATTGGTCCGGTGCCTGCCTGGATTGCTGCTGTTGCGCTGGCTCCTGATTGGGCTGCTGGGTTGGATACTGCTGTTGCGCGGGTGGTGCGGCATGCTGCCCGAAGAGCTGAGCGCTCAGCATCATCCCACACACGAGAAGGAGCACGGCAAAAAGCCGCGCAGAGTCTGTCCATCTTTTTTCTTTCATGAGAACCTCCGAAACGGGTAGTCGATTCACTAGTGCGCAGCAAACTGCTTGCCAATTGTTCCTCTGTACCACGATTTTCGAGAGTGGAAGTGCTGGTGTTCGATTTACAAGCTTTAGCTCGGATCGGAACTGTCCACCAAGAAGTTAAGAACTACACAACCGATATTTCTTCCATGAAAACTACAGGGAAAACCGTATGCGATGCCTAGCTGGGCGTGATCCTCGAAAGCAAAGAGGGCAAAATTTGCTCGGTTGTTAGCGCGTTCGCGCTTGTGACCAAAACTCTGCTCACAAAGGGGACTCCAGGTTCATTTCGACTATTCGTTGTAAGAACACACAGTAACTCATTGAACGGATTCGTGAGAGGAAGTGCGGAAAAACAAACATGCAAGGTGCTTTCATGTGCAGCGTTCTGATATCAGTGCGAGAGCTATGCAAATTGTCACTGGTCATGACCGAGTTTTACAAAAATGTCGGGCTATCGGCTTGACTTGTGCTGCGGTTTCTTCTAAACGTGAAATTTCAGTGCCCAACCGGGGACGAGAGGAAAAAAAGTGCCAAGGCAAACTCAAGAGCAAACCACTCTCAACTTAAAACTCGTCTACTTTACGTGCTTGCGATTCGTCGCTGGTGAGACGTTCTGGTAGCGAAATTTCCAAACAAACGGAGATTCAATAACGGGAGATTCAATGATGATGCGTGACGTTCAACCTGCTATTGGTGACATCTGCGGAGATCCAACGGGCTTACGAGTTAGAGTAGAAGACGTTGACATCTACGATTACGTTCACTTCTCGGTCATTGAAAACAGTGACCAAGAGCAAGAAGAGGATGGGGGAGAGTCGGGAGAGATGTCCCATGTGGCTTTCGTTCATCGCTTCACGAAGCTGGGCAATGCATTTGCCAATAGGACCTCTGCCTAGCTAAGAACCCTGAATAACATCCTTGGAGGTTACATGAAGTTGAATACGAACATGATGTGGTTCTGGTTGTTTCTGATTTCTGCAACTCTGGCGGTAGGCCAGAACACTGCGCCGTGTCCAGCCGAATCAGGCTCGGGCGGCGCGGGATCTATCGGACAAAGCTCGTCGTCGGGGTCGCCCGCCGCCACGGTATCCACGAATACGACACCGCAGGCTGCGGCGCCTGCGCCCAGTCTCGCAGCATCAACTCCTGCAACAGCGGCAACAACGCCCGGGTCCGCCATGCCGCAAGGCGGAGTCGCGACGTCTCAGGCCCGAAACACCACGCCCAGACCTCGAACCGCAGGTTCGCAACAACGTGCCTTACCCTCCGCACAGACACCGAACCGGGCATCCGGCGGCACCGCCACAGCGGCATCATTGAACAGCACGTCGTCTCCGTGTACACCATCGAGCAACGGCGCGGGAGGAGTTTCTCCCGCAACAGAACCGCGGAACTAGACGAGTTGACACTAGGTGTTGGTCCACCTTGCCTTGTACGAAATTTCGACCAGGCGGTCCCACCCTTCGCAAAACGCTTTCCCGCTACGAAGGGTGGGCATTCGACCTACAGACAATTCTAGCCGCGGTGCGCACAGACGTGTTCGGAGTCCCGCTTGGACGGTTTAAGTTTGTAGCGGCAGAATCTCTACGGTGAGGTTCCTCACACTATGCGGGCCAGGCGCAAAACACCAAACCACATCCATGCGCCAACCACTGTCCAAAAAAAGGGCCAAGCATTGACCTCGATTCGGACTTGGAAACCACTCTTCTTTAGCGTCGATGGTCGTCCTGACCTTTTCACGTATGTCATTGCGGTGGGCTAATTCCCTAGGGTTTGTTGGAATCTGAACCCACCCTAAGAAACTCTGGAGTTGAAAGTCAAGCTGCAAGCGAGGATTGTTTGTGAGGGTTTGTAATTACCAGTGCGAATTTACATAGCTCTCCAAAAACCATCGTGAAATCAACGCAGCGGAGCGTTTCCATTCTGTAGCTTACACGCGCCCCTCTCACGAATACCTTCGACAAATGGTGGCGGCTTATTGAGAGAACGGGTGCAGCAATGGGAAGGTACAGTGAATCCTGTAGCCACTATTCGTGACAGACGTTCAAACGGGCCGTGACGTGCCGCAGGAGACAAGGGCTTAAGCTGCGCGGATGTCAGTACCAATCTCGGCTCGTTGGGAAACAAGGAACTTGGTTGAATCTTCATCCTTCGCGGCGGTTCGCATACACAACCAGAACAGGAAGGACACCGTGACAGTTCCGAGAACAAGCCATGCCGTCAAGAACAACCGCAGGAGATGCATCTGAACCACCTGCCTAAATGCGTGGCGCGCGAAGCAGCGTCCGATATTTTACCATAACAAGGTCGATATACCAGACCCGTTAATAGTCGGTTTGTAGATGCTCCAAGATAATGTCACCCCTTAACTGCAACCAGACTTTGTCACCCTAGAGGGATGGTGACAGTGAGTCAGAAAGAGTTCCAACGGGTGAAAGTGATTGAGAATGCGGTGGCCGGGCGACTGAGCGTGAGCGAAGCCGCACGTTTACTGCAACTGAGTGAACGGCAGGTGCAACGGCTCAAGCGGCGCTATCGTCCCGATTCCGTGGCTTGGGTGCATCACGGCAATCGCGGACGCCCCATGCCCTGGGCCTTGCCCGCGGGCCTGCGCCGGACCATCCTTCAGCTGGCACGCGGCAAGTATCAGGGCTTCAATGATTCTCATCTCTGCGAAAAACTGAACGCGGAGGAGAACCTCGTGGTCAGCCGCGAGACCGTGCGCCGCATCTTGCGCGCGGCCAAGCTGGCATCGCCGCAGAAGCGCCGCCCCCGCCCGTATCGCGCTCGCCGCTTGCGCCGTCCCCGCTTCGGGATGATGGTGCTCACCGACGCCAGCCGTCATGATTGGCTGGAAGGCCGCGGCCCCGAGCTCACCCTCGTCGGCTTTCAGGATGACGCCACCAGCCAAATCCTCTCCGCTCATTTTCAACTCGAAGCCGAAAACACCGTCGGCTATTTCCGCGCGGTGCACGCCATGGTCACCGCTCATGGCGTCCCCCTCAGTGTCTACCGCGACCGCCACGGCATCTTTCAGCGCAACGATCCCCACTGGACCGTGGCCGAACAACTCGCCGGCAAACAGTGCCCCACCCAATTAGGCCGGGCTCTGGAAGAACTCGGCATCCAGCAGATCCCTGCCTACTCCCCCCAAGCCAAAGGCCGCATCGAGCGCGCCTGGCGCACCTGCCAGGACCGCCTGGTCAGCGAACTCCGCCTCGCCCAGGCTTGCGATCTCGACTCCGCCAACCAAGTCCTCGCCCGCTTCTGCGCCGACTACAACCAGCGCTTCGCCGTCCCTGCTCGCGAGGCGCAGCGCGACTTCCGCTCCCTCCCTGCGCGCTTCGATCTCGCCCGCTGCCTCAGCTTTCGCTACCAGCGCGTGGTCGGCCCCGACCACGTCATCACTTTCGGCGCCCACTCCATCGCCTTGCCGCCTTTGTCTGCCAAACGCGGCTACGCCGGGAACACCGTCGAACTCTCCCACCGCTTGGATGGCATGCTGCTTGTCTCTTATAAGGAGCTTTTGCTTTTGTCGTTGCCTTTGCCCTTGCCGGTGCAGGATCATGGCCAGCGCCCGGCTCCCCGCATCACCACGCACAAACCAAAAACCCCGATGCCCCGCATCTACAACCTCGGTGGCCGACCCGCTGTGGCCGCCGTGACCTAATTTAGAAAAGGGGTGACAGAGTCTCGTTGCAGCTAATACGACATTTTCTCGTTGCAACAACACCCGTTAATAGTCGGTTAGTGCGCACTCACTCGCATCTGGGCAGCGCTTTGATGAGATCGGCGAAGGCTTCAATGGGTTGGCTCTGGGGCAACGACGCTCATCGGTTTGACTAGCTGAATGCGTCGGCTGGAAAAGCAAAAACCAAAGTAGGCTAGGCGGCTGGTTTGTCGGGCTGTTCGACTTAACGTCCCAGGGACTCGTAAGGAGTCTGGGCGTTTTGTTTTGCCGTTTCACCCTGACGGGGCCAGATGTAAATCACCAAACCAGATCCATGCGCCAACACTGCCCAGAGAATGGGATCATGATTCGTCATTCTCGCGGGCCTCTCGCGAGGAGTATGATTCTGTGAGGCTTGATTCTCTTTGGTCTGGACTTAACTGCCGTAACGGAGGCACATGCGCAAGACTGTCCCGACGCCCGTGTGCGACCCGATCCCTGTTGCGCAATATGTACGCATGTCCGACGACGGTCAACAATTCTCGATTGACAATCAGAAAGCTGCAATCCAGAAATATGCGGAAGATCACGGCTTCGTAATCGTCCAGACTTATGCGGATGCAGGAAAGAGTGGGGTTGTGCTGAACCGTCGAGAGGCACTGCGACAACTGCTGGATGACGTTGATCGCGGCAACTCCGGCTACAAAGCCATTCTGGTTTACGATGTTAGCCGCTGGGGTAGGTTCCAGAATAGCGATGAAGCTGCGCATTATGAATTCTTATGCACACGGTCTGGAATACGGCTCCACTATTGTGCCGAGCAATTCGCGAATGATGACACGCCCTCTAGCGCAATTCTGAAGGCGTTGAAGAGAAGCATGGCTGCGGAGTTCAGTCGCGAACTTGGAGTGAAGGTGTTCGAGGGAAAGAGTCGGTTAGTCAAATTGGGATTCTGGGTCGGTGCGACAGCAGGATATGGTTATCGCCGCATGATGCTGTCAGCCGATGGGAGACGGAAGCAGAAGTTGGAAGATGGCGACCGTAAGAGTCTTACTACGGACCGCGTCACACTCGCCCTGGGGCCTCGGAAGGAGGTTGAGTGTGTGCGCCGCATGTTTATGATGGTTTTAGAGCATCGTCATTCTCGTACTGAAATAGCCCGCGAGTTGAATCGGGACGGAATCACGTTTCATGGAAAGCGATGGGGCGGGCAAGATGTTTTCAACATTCTCACGCACCCGAAGTACGCCGGATATAATGTTTGGGCTCGGAGCACGCAGAAACTCCGCAGTAAAGTCATCCACCTGGGACCCGAGCGTTGGATATTGGTGCCCGGAGCGTTCCCTGCGATTGTAGACAAAGCCACCTTTGACCGAGTTCAGGCGATGCTGCCGCGAAATGCCGATCGCCAATGGACAGATAAAGAACTTCTCAGAAAACTCAAGCGGCTTCTGGCGGCCAAAGGGCGGCTCTCGGAGTCGATTATTCTTAAGGCGCGTGGCATGCCTGCAATCGACACGCTCCATCGCCATTTTGGTCCTTATAAGCAGATGTATGCTCTGATCGACTATCATCCTCCTGTCGAAGACATTTTCAGGACTGCGCAAACGGAGCGTTCAATGGTTTTGCGCCGAGAACTCATCGATCGAATCAAGACTCTATTCCCGAAGAATGTGACTGTCTTTCATTTCCCAAACAGAACCCGGTCAGTATTGCGGTTGGATAATGATTTCAACGTGTCTGTGGTGCTTTGCAGGACGAGGCCACGACCCGCAGGAGGGCTCCATTGGACCGCGGAACCCACGCCCATAGAACGCGGATTCATTACACTTCTTTGTACATTGAGTCCTAAGCGCGACCAAGTCCAGCGATTTTACGTCTTTGAGGCGATGAAGTTCAAAACTCGTCGATTCCTCGACAACGATCCGTGGTTACGAACAGCCATTCGCCTAAAGTCTTTGTCAGAGCTTTACGCAGCCGTAAAAACCATTCACGAAGCGCAATGTAAACTGGTTTTGCCTGCGGAGTCAGAAATCTAACCTACTTGATAACCTCTCCCGCCTTCTGCTCTTCAACGTTCCTCACAGCAGTGATAAAGTCTGCCAGCGCACATGCCTGACCGCCTTTCTTGAACCAAGGATCATCCGGTTGTACCGTCCAGGTCGTCGGCTTTGGGAAGCCGGGAAGTACATGAAAATCGATAAAGCCGTGGTTGTTCATATCAAGTCGTGCAAGGAGAACAATAGAGGAGTCTCGTGCGCCACGAGGAAGATTGAGTGTCCATCTGAGTTCGCCAGTCTCAATCCTGTGTGACTGGCATACGTGAACCGCTACGAATTGGCCGTTCCTCAATCGAAGGCTGGGCGTTGCGCGATGATTCGCTCGAAATACGGAGACTTCACCTTGGTGTAATCCCGTTATCTCCTCTACGAGATGACTGCGTAACGCCCGAAGTTTCCGACGAGTTTCTGTAGCTCTAAGTTTCGCTCCGACATATCCCGCTCTGGCGAACGCTTCTGAAAGGGACTTAAAACGACGGACGTATGTTCCGATTGACCGATTGGGCAAGTTCGCTGTTACCAATCGTTCGCTAAGACAGCTATGTTTCGCAAAGACTTCACGTAACTCGTCCAAGAGGTCCTCGTCGGACTGATTCGCGGTTTGACTCTGAAGCACTCGGCCAGCAGTCCTAAAAGTGTCCTGATCTATAATCGGCTTCCAAGAACCCGGCACCGTAGTCCACATATTTTGTGGAAGGAATTTTGCTCGCGTCCCCAGTTTCTGGGTTCTTCGACCATACACTCCAATTCCAGCGTATTTAGGGTTCTTGAGAATGCGTTCAACGGCTCCGGGGTACCAGTGTTTCCTCTTGATACCGTTATAGCAAACACCTGCTCGATTTAATTCGGAAGCAATCGCGGTTGACATCTTATGTTCTTCAATCAACATGCGAAAGATCTCCCGCACGCACTGCACTTCATGGGGAGGTCCGAGGACGAGAACTACCCTATCCTCTTGAATGCATTTCCGTTCTCCGAAGCGCAGTTCCTGCTTCATCTGGCCAATC
>Ga0207046_10150_pt1 | contig 11685 bp, 10 predicted proteins | sample Alteio_BWMinCont_66_FD_153303 | JGI IMG/M metagenome (GOLD analysis project Ga0207046, IMG submission 153303) | Enriched cells from forest soil in Barre Woods Harvard Forest LTER site, Petersham, Massachusetts, United States -... | ecosystem: Environmental > Terrestrial > Soil > Temperate forest >...
TGATCGGCATGTTCTTCTTTGCTTACGTGCTGATGAATCGGTCGATTGATAAATGGTTTTCGACTCCGGTGGAGGAAGTGCGGCGGGACACGGCCACCATGGCGTCGCTGCTTTCCAACTACGCGGCGCAAAATACGCGGGCGGAAGCTGAGGCCCTAGCATCTACACCGGAGACGCAATCTGCTTTTGCAAGCGGCAATTTTTCCGTCGTGACGAAAGCATTTCAGCGTCACGCGCCCTCGCTGCAAGGAGGGTTCGCATTGGCGATTGTTAACGGTGACGCGGAGGCCAGCTACGGTACACCCGCTCCCTGGCCGCAAATGAAGGCTAAGCTTCCTCTGAGCCAGATGGAATCCGCGTCTGCACCTCCCTTCACGTGGGAGCAAACCGAGTACATTCTGGGCAGTGCGCCCGTTGGAGATCATGGTTTGATCGTGGTAGGCAAGCCGTTGCCAAAACAGTTCTCGGAAACAGTGAAGCAGGTTGAAGCGAGCCAGCAGCGCTATCTCGACTTAGCACACGAACGAAGGTTGGTCCGGCGAGTCTACATGGAAGTACTGCTGCTGCTCACGGTGGTGGTGCTTTTCGCGACGACCTGGTTTGCTTTATTTTTGTCGAAACTGGTCACGCGTCCCGTGGTCGCACTCGCCGAAGCCACGCAGGAAATTTCTCGCGGACGACTGGACTATCGCGTGGAAGTACGTGCCGCCGATGAAATCGGCGACCTGGTGCACTCGTTCAACCGGATGGCAGCGGAATTGGAGTCCAGCCGCCGTCAGATTGAAGCTTCGAGCCGTGATCTTGGCGCCGCAAATATGGCCTTGGAACAGCGGCGCCGGCACATCGAGACCATCCTGGAAAGTATCCCCAACGGCGTGCTCTCACTCAATGCAGAGCGCCGTGTGACCCATGCGAACCATGCTCTGCTTCGCTTGTTTCATCCTGTAGGTGCGGAATCTGGGACGCCGGGCGTGTTGATCGGTGCGCCGTTGCGCGATGTCTTCGCTGCCGAGGTCCTTGAAGATCTTGAGCCACAACTGCGCCGCGCCGACCGCATGGGAACCACAACCACTCAAATGGAAATGGTTGTGCAGCGGGCCACCGTGAACGTCGCGGTCACTGTAGCCACGCTCAAGCACGATGGACAGGGGCTGGGATATGTCCTCGTATTTGAAGACCTCTCGGAGTTGTTGAAAGCTCAGAAACAGGCCGCTTGGCGAGAAGTGGCGCGGCGCGTAGCCCATGAAATCAAAAATCCGTTAACCCCGATCGCGCTTTCCGCAGAACGCATCCGTCGGCACCTGCAGCGGGCCACGCCTCCCGACGCAGCTTCGCTCAAGGTGCTCCATAGCTGTGCTGACACCATTACCGGAGCGGTCGAAACCGTCCGCACCTTGGTGGATGAGTTCTCCACTCTGGCCCGTTTCCCCACGGCGCGGCCGCAGTCGTCGAACATCAATTCCATCGTGGAAAGCACTCTGGCCATGTTCAATGAGCGTTTGGACAACATCCGCGTGCGCACTTATCTCGCGCCCGAACTGCCCAACGTGATGGCCGATCCCGAAGCTATTAAGCGAGCATTAGCCAATCTGGTAGACAACGCGGCGGAAGCAATGCAGGATGCCATCTTTCGTGAGATTCAGATTTCCACCGCCCTGGTGGCGAGCCGCGATGTGGTGGAGATCACAGTTGCCGACACCGGCCACGGAGTTACGCGGGAGTTGAAGGAGCGCCTGTTCCTGCCTTACTTCTCGACGAAAAAGCGTGGAACAGGGCTTGGCCTTGCCATCGTGAATCGCATTGTTGAAGATCACCACGGCTCCATTCGCGTGGAGGAGAATCAACCGGTCGGGGCCCGGTTCGTGGTGGAACTGCCGATTGTATTGGACGCGGTCGTCGCACCCTCCGTTAACCAGCATGCATAACATTCTCATCGTTGACGATGAACCCACGATCCGCCAGTCGCTCAAGGGCGTGCTGGAAGATGAAGGCTTCAGCGCTTCGATGGCCGAAAGTGGCGAAGCCGGCCTCGAGATCATCGGCAAGCATGCATTCGACGTGGTGCTGCTTGACGTGTGGTTGCCGGGGATCGATGGCCTGGAAACCCTGGAAAAGATCCGCGAGAAAGAAGATGCCCCCGAAGTCATCATGATTTCGGGGCATGGAACGATTGAGACTGCTGTTCGCGCCACTAAACTGGGCGCTTACGACTTCCTTGAAAAACCACTCTCCATTGAGAAAACCCTCATTCTGATCAAGAACGCCATTGATGCCAAACGGTTGCGGGAGGAGAACCGCGACCTCAAGAAGCAGCTCATTCCGAAAAGTGTGATCGTGGGCGACAGCATCCCCATGAAAGCTCTGCGCCAGCAAATTCAGATTATGGCGCCGACCAACGGGCGCGTTCTCATATACGGAGAGTCGGGAACGGGGAAAGAATTAGTGGCCCATGCTATTCATTCACAGGGCTTGCGCAAGGAATCGATGTTCGTCGAGGTGAACTGCGCCGCGATTCCCGAGGATTTGATCGAGAGCGAACTCTTTGGTCATCGCAAAGGATCTTTCCCTGGGGCAACGGGGGACAAGGAAGGAACTTTCCAAAAAGCTCATGGCGGCACGCTTTTTCTCGATGAGATCGGCGACATGAGCCTGAAGACCCAGTCGAAGGTTTTGCGGACGCTCGATGAACAACGCTTTGTCCCCGTCGGCGGGGATGAATCGGTGACCGTCGATGCCCGCGTAATTGCTTCGACCAACAAGGATTTGGAAGAAGAAATCTCGCGAGGAAACTTTCGCGAGGATCTGTTTTACCGTCTCAACGTTATCCCTTTTTCGGTGCCGCCGCTGCGTGAGCGCAAGGAAGACATTCCCCTGCTGGGGCGTCACTTTCTGAAGGAGTTTTCGGCCACCTATGGCCGCCGTCTGCGCGAGATCACGGATGATGCTATCGATACGCTGATGCGTTATTCATGGCCCGGCAATGTGCGGGAACTGCGCAATGTAATCGAACGAATCGTGATCATGAACCCCACGACCATCCGATTCGAACGCAAGCACCTGCCGCCGCTGGTTCATCGCGACGGCACCCGCCGTACGGCAGGGGGCGATTTCTCTACTCTGCACGAGGCCCGCGCCGCTTACGAGCGCGACTATATTTTGAAAAAAATGGATGAGAACCACGGCAACGTCAGCCGCACGGCCGAGGTGCTGGGGCTGGAACGCAGTCATCTTTATCGCAAGATGAAAACCCTGGGGATTGCGGTTAAGGAGTGAGCTTCCACCGCGCGGAGAACAGAATTACCGCTTGATCATGTGGATCTCAGTGCCGTTCTTCAGGAACTTCACTTCATCCATAAGCTGAGTAATCAGGTAAACGCCGCGGCCGTGGCCGGAGTAGATGTTTTGCCCCATCACCGGACTGGGGATTTTTGCCGGATCGAAACCTTCTCCTGGATCGCGGACCACGATCAGCAGACTGCGGTTTTGGTCACAAGCCACGTCGCATTCGACAACTTTCGATGGATCGGACTTGGCTCCATGGATCACCGCATTGGCCAGCGCCTCCGAAAGGGCCAGTTCGATGGCCGGTTCCTTATCGCCGGCACAGTCTTTCTCGCGAATGGACTGCATGATTCGCTGCACTACCGAATCCACCGCTGCTTTGTCGGCAGCCACCGTGACCTGGAGCTTGAAAAGTAACTTGTCAGCCAGGAAGTCGAAAACCGGTTCGGAGTTATTGGACATCAATGAAGATCGTTCCTGATGGCTCGTTGCAGCTTTAGCCTTTGCGATTCTACAGTCGAAACGCGAGTCCGGCAACGTGAAAAGCGGCGGGCAAGAGCTACGATTCCCTGGGTGGCTGCCTAAATCTTGCCGGTATGGGTCAACAGTTCTAGCTGGCGGCGCCAGTCCAGTTCCTCGATGAAGGCGTGCGACTCGCGCCAGTCCGGGCTTACTTTCACAAAGAGCTCGAGAAAAACACGCGTACCGACCATCTTTTCAATCTGCAGGCGGGCGGCGGTGCCGATTTTCTTCAACATCTGCGCCTGCTTGCCGATCAGGATGCGCTTTTGCCCTTCCCGCTCGCAATAGATCGCCGCCGCAATTCGTGTGAACTTCGTCCCTTCTTCAAACTGTTCGACGAGCACCGTGGTCGCGTATGGCACCTCTTCGCTGGTCTCAACTAAGACCTGTTCCCGGATGATCTCAGCGACCATGAAGCGCGTCGGTTGGTCGGTTACCTGATCTTCAGGAAAGTAGCGCGGACCCTCGGGCAAGATGCCAATCACTTTCTCCAGCAAGAGATCCAAGCCTTCGGGTTTGCGTGCCGAGAGCGGAATGATTTCTTTGAAGGCGTGCAGCTTCTGGTATCCATCGATGATGGGCAGCAGCTTGTCTTTCTGACTTCGCAGAAGATCGATCTTATTCAACAGCAGAAAAACGGGAGTCTTGGATTTTCTGGCCATTTCGAGTACGGACTCATCCTCTTTGCCGAATTTGCGGGTTACATCGACGATCAGCAATAGCAAGTCGCAGCCGTCCAGCGCTTCGCGCACCTCCGACATCATCTTGCGGCCCAGGGAAGTGTCCGGCTTGTGCACACCCGGCGTATCTATCAGGACGATCTGCCCGCCCAACTTTTTCTTTTGTTTGGGAATCTGAACGATCCCCAGGATGCGGTTGCGCGTTGTCTGGGGCTTGGGGCTGACGATGGCCAACCTCTGGCCAACGAGCGCGTTCAGCAAGGTAGACTTGCCGGCGTTGGGACGGCCGAGAATACAAACGAATCCGGAATGAAAGGCCATAAGAATTAAGCAAATTTAGTAATTGCGTAATTGAGTAATTGACAAATTTGCAGTTGGCCGAAATTACTCAATTTCAAAATTACCCAATTACCAATTCCTAAATCAGGCGCATCTGTTTCGGCTGGACCAGCGAGATTCGAACTCGTTGTACTCGCCGTTGGGTTGACTCCAGCACTTCGAAGCGCAGACCATCTTCTTCGATCACCTCGCCCTTTTGCGGGATGCGGCCGGCCATCTCGCTGACCAATCCCGCTACCGTGGCCGATTCTTTGCCTTCAGGACGCGTGCCCAGCAATTCATCCAACCGGTCGACATCCATGTTTCCGGGAACAATGTAGGATTGATCGCTCTCCCGCACGACTTCGGCCTTCTCGTGCTCATCGCCAATCTCGCCGACAATTTCTTCGACCAGGTCCTCGATTGTAACCAGTCCCGCCACTCCGCCGTACTCGTCGACCACAATCGCCATGCGGACGTTTCTCTTCTGCATCTCCCGCAGAAGGTCGCTTCCCAGCTTGCTTTCCGGCACAAAATACACATCCTTGCGCATCAACGTGTCGACCGTCCGGGTGCGAGCCTCGGTGTCCGGCACCTGTAGTACGTCTTGCGCGTAAACGATGCCTTTGATGTTGTGGATGGTTCCTTCGAAAACCGGGACGCGGGAGAACGGTTTCGTGCGCAGCAACTCGATGAAGTGCTCGACCGTGGTATTGGTGGGAACCGCAACGATTTCGGGCCGCGGCTTCATCGCTTCCCGTACTGTCTTCTCACCGAATTCCACCACCGACTGGATCATGTCGCGGTTGCTTTCATCCAGGATGCCTTCTTCCTGCCCAGCTTCGATGAGCGCGTCCACGGCTTCGGCCTGGGTTTCCGGCTGTTCATCCGAATGCTCTTTGGTCAGAGCCGCGACCGACTGCAGGAAACCTAATACCAGGGTTACCGGAAAGACCAGGTAGATGAGAATTCGCAGGAAAAGCGTCCAGCGGATCAACCATTGCCCTCGGGTGCGGGAGAAAAAAACGAAGGGCAAGAACCGGTTGCAAACGATGACCGTCAGGATCAGCGTGAGCGTTGCCTGCAGAATCTCATAAATGCTCCAGGCCCGGTCGCGGAATACGGTGAAGCCCACGAGCATGGCAATCGCCGCCATGGTCAACTGTGTGAGCACCGCCATCGAGAGCGATGCGCGGGAACGACTGACGTGCAACCGGGGCTCGACGTTGTGTTCGAAAACGTCGATGTTGTCCTGAAACTCGCGGGAAAGGAATTTTCCAATCTCGGTGTACAGGCGGTCAACGTAGGAGACCAGGGTCAGCAACCCCAGCAGCATCAGCAACACGACAGCGATGACGAAGTTCATCGTGGTGACCGTGTAGGGCGGGAGGCCGTGCCTGCTTTGGCGCAGGTTGGAACGACGGACGCTCGAACCTTCGCGCCCGCTTTGCTTTTCGGGCTCTCGCTTTCTCCGCGAGCCGAGCGTTCTGATGGAGGACGGGCGGGAACGCCCGGCCGCGATCGCCGACTTCTCTCAATCAATCCCACCGGCAATCCCAGCGACTTCCGCAAACGCGCTTCCTTGCGCTCCATCTCCCCGTCATCGCGTTCATGATCGTACCCGGCGAGATGAAGCAGCCCATGCAAAACGAGAATCCTGATTTCATCAGGTACCGTGTGTCCGAGTCGACGCGCGTTAGCAGCCGCTATCTCCGCCGAAATGGCGACGTCCCCAGCAAATCCTTGCATGAGCCCCGGCATTGCGGGAAACGATAGCACATCGGTGGGTTTATTCTTTCCCCGAAAGCGTCGGTTCAATCCCTGCAATTCTCGGCTGCTCGTGACCAGCACACTGACTGCCCCTCGAAGTCCGGTCGCGCGGCGTGCGCGCGTCACAAACTTCACCAGCGCTGCCTCACTCAAACCGGCCACTCGTTCTTGAATGACAACCAAGCTTTCCCCGCGCCACCTCGTGTAAATAAACAGGAGGGCCAACCCGCGGCCCTCCCAGCCAATCTTGCTCGCTTTATTCTTTCGCGTCCGCTTCCGCAGGCATCGCAATATTCTTCGGCGGAGGCGCACTGTCCGCCCCGTTGGTCTTGCCATTCACGCCTTTCGGTTCGAGGAGCGACAGTTGCTGTTCCGCCAGCTTTGTCTTGTGCTCATCGTAAGCCCGAATGATGCGTTGCACCAAATGGTGTCGCACGACGTCGCCTTCATCGAAGTAGACGAACGTCAATCCCTCGACGCGTTTCAGGATGTCCACCGCCTCCAGCAGGCCGCTGCGGCGGGCATTGGGCAGGTCGATCTGGGTGACGTCGCCGGTGATCACAGCCTTGGAATTGAATCCGAGGCGGGTAACAAACATCTTCATCTGCTCCGAGGTCGTGTTCTGCGCCTCGTCCAGAATCACGAACGAATCGTTCAACGTGCGACCGCGCATGAAGGCTATGGGCGCAATCTCGATGACATTCTTCTCGAGGTAGCGATCGACCTTCTCGGGATCGAGCATGTCGTAGAGCGCGTCGTACAGCGGACGCAGATAGGGATCGATCTTGTCCTGCAACGTCCCAGGAAGGAATCCCAGGCGTTCGCCGGCTTCGACCGCCGGACGCGCCAAAATAATCCGGTTCACTCTTTTCGCCAGCAGCGCCGAGATTGCCATCGCCACCGCCAGGTAGGTCTTTCCGGTGCCGGCAGGGCCAATGCCGAAGACCATATCGTGGTTTTCGATGGCTTCGACGTAGCGCTTCTGATTCAGGCTCTTGGGCTGCACCGTGCGCCGACCGAATGAGCGCTGACGCCCCGCTTCGGCCAAGCCGCGCAGGGTTGCTTTGGGGTCCGCAATCAGCACGCGCAGCATGCTGTTCAGGTCGCCGTTGTTGAAGGTGTGTCCGGAACGCTGCAGATGGTGATAGTCGGCAAAGACTTGCTCAGCTCGAGCAACATCGCGGGCAGCGCCCTCCACCTCAATAGAATTGGATCGCAGGTCGATGTTGATGTTCAGACCGTCTTCCAGCACATGCAGGTTTTCGTCCCGGGTGCCGAACAAGGTTTCAATGTGAGGCGTGATCTCGATGCTCTTCTTCATGCTATCTATACGAATCCCTCCCTGCGCTGTACTTTCCCGCCAGTGCTTCGATGGCATCGCCGCGACTCAGGCACACTCGTGCCCGTCGAGCGACGACAAAATTCTTCTCTCTGCAGGTGGAACCAGCCGGAATGCTCGCTCCGAGGTGCAAGCAACTACCATTGCCTGTAAGGGTACGCCGAGGGTCAGATTTGAGTCAATGGCGGTGAGGTAACTGCGAAACTAGCTTACGCACCTTCGCCTTTTGCTTCGGCGTCCGAAGCCGGAACCGCACGCGCTCGTGCCCAGTCCCTGAGTTCCTGAATCTCCTCCGCCCTGGTCGTCGAAAGCGGCACTGTCTTCACTAACGCATCAATCAGCGAGGACGTTGCCAGGGGCTGCTTGCTGGAGAACGAGGCATAAAGTGCCGTCTGCACCGCAGCCTGGATCTCCGCTCCCGAGTAGCCTCGCGCCGCGACCGCAACCTGATCCAGATCGAACTCCGCCGGAAGCCGATTCCGCCGCTTCAACTCAAGAGCAAAGATCTGCTTTCGTTCCGCATGGTTCGGGAGGTCGACAAAAAACAGCTCATCAAACCTGCCCTTGCGAATCAGTTCAGGTGGCAGTGCAGAGACGTTGTTGCACGTGGCTGCGACGAAGACTGGGGCTTTACGCTCCTGCATCCAGGAAAGAAATGCACCGAGTAGACGAGACGAAACCCCCGCGTCTGCCGAAGCAGAATCCGAACCGCTCCCGGCAAAAACTTTTTCTAGCTCGTCAATCCAAAGCACGCAGGGTGATAGCTCTTCCGCGACCCGAAACACTTTCTGAATTCGCTTCTCGGTCTCGCCAAGGTATTTGTCGAAGATCGCAGCAGTATCGAATTTGACCAGCGGCAGTTTCCATTCGCCGGCGATCGCTTGCGCGCACATGCTCTTCCCGCAACCCTGCACGCCCAGAATAATCACGCCTCGCGGCGGTTCCAGACCAAATGCTCGCGCCTGCTCTTCCCACGTTCCGCGCCGCTGCTCCAGCCAACGCTTAAGATTTTCCAGGCCTCCGACGCTGGCCAGCGTGTCGGAGACCTCCACGAAATCCAGCATCTCCGAACGCTGCAGCATCTCCTTCTTGGCCTGTAAAACATCGGTCACGATCTCGACGGTTAGCCCATACCTCGCGACGATCGCCTGCGACACGGCTCGCTCGGCCTGCTCCTCCGTCAACCCACGTAGATTGCCAGCCATCACATCCAATCCACCGGCGTCTAACGAGCGATGCAAGGTTCGCGTCTTTCCGACCCGGACGATCATCTCGTCGATGATCTGGCGCAGGCGCTGCTGATCTGGAAGGGGCAATTCAAGATACTCCACCAGGCTGGCCAACTCCGGCGGCATCTTGATCGATGGAGCGATAATCACTACGGTGCGGCGATTTTTGGAGAATTTCTGGCCCACGTCGCGGAGTCGCCGCACCACGACCGGGTCTTCCATGTGACGATGGAAATCCTTGAGAATGAATGCCGCCTCGACCGTGATGCCTTCCAGCACGCCGAGCACCTGCGCGGGTTCACGAGTGTTGTAGATGGTTTGCGCTGCGAGATCTGTCGCGTCGTGACCGGTGCCGGTAGATGGAAACCTGCCCTCCACAACGGGTTCGTGGCCTTCGTTTCCGCAACGAGCCAACCCGCTGGCGATGCTCCATTCGAACGTGGCAAGATTGAGCGAAGTGCACGCCACGCGTACCAACCGCACCGCTCGCACTTCTTCCACCGTTTCCATCACCACGATGGGCGCGTAGGAATCGAGCAACACCTTCAGAGTGCCGAGTGCATCGGCTAATGGTTTGACCATTCGCAAGTAGCTGCCGTAGAATAGTTTATTCGCCAGTGGTGGAATATCCCTGGCTAAGAGAAACTCCATAGAAACGAAGGTAACGAGATCGAATGGCAAATCATTTTTCGGCGCTGAAACGCGCCCGTCAGACCACGAAACGCACGGTTCGCAACCGCGCTAACGCTTCCCGGTTGCGCACTGCCCTGCGCGACCTGCGTGAATCGCTCGCCAAGGGCGACCAGCAGGCTGCCGATCAGATTTTTCGGCAAACCGTTTCCGCCCTCGACAAGGCAGTCCAGAAGGGCGTGCTGCACGCGAACACCGCCTCGCGCTACAAGTCCCGTTTGAACGTCCGCCTGAACGCCGTCGCGAAGAAGTAGGCTTGGGGCACTCGGTCAGGAATATCTCGTGGGTCGGCGGTGAAAAAAGCCGCGACTCCGCGTACTCCGCGATTTAGGATTCTCACAGCACGACGTCGAAGTGCTCTTTCAGCGCTGCCCGCCACTCCTGATCGGATGCGAGCAAGCGTTCTTCCCTGCTCCCATTGCGGGTGAAGATCAACTTCCGGCCCGACAGAGTGATCCTTCCGTCTTGTGTGGCCCGGGAACACACACTCTTTCGGGTAAACGGCGACTCCGGCGACGTTTGATGGTAGTGGCACATGGGGCTAAAATCATTCAGGTCTCGCGGCGTGAGAGCGAAGGAATACTGCCGCTTCCAGATCCCAGCGTGTTCCGCTCCCTCCATGCACAGCGCATCCCCGCAATCTATTACTCGATACGTCCGGCCGTCCTGCGATTGCTCGGCTCCGGGCCGCAGCACGAGCGGCTCAACAAAAGAGTCCCCGAACCCCACGTCCGCCAGCCAGGGCTCGTCGAGGTCGACCTTCAGCGTCAGATGATCGAATTCCGGGCTGTCGCTGCCATCTTCACGGGGCGTGCGCGCCGAAAGCAGTGTGACATCGAATCCAATGGCACGCAGCAGCCCTGCAAACGCGCCATTCAGTTCGTAGCAGAATCCGCCGCGCCGTCGATCTACGATCTTTCGGAAAAAGGCGTCTTCATCACACACGATCTTTCGGCCGAGGGCGATATCGAGTTTCTCGAAGGGGACGCTGAACATGTGCGCCCTATGCAGGCCGCGGAGCGCCTCCGCTGTAGGGGCAACGGGCTGGGTGTACGCGATGCGTTCGAGGTAGGCGGGGACGTTGAACATGGCGGGCTGCCGAGCTTTGCTCGGCTGGACAGCCGAGGCGGCGGTCTCCAAGTGATCGTCGTTATACCGGCAATTCTTCCTGGGACCAGCCGGGAATCTCCGGCTTAGGTTCCGCAGTCAGGTCGAGCACCAATTTCTCCAGCACCATCCGTTTACTTGGCGGATTCGATCGTAATGCCAGATCCGTTTTCGCTACCAACCGAATGGCGCGTGTCAGTTCCCTCTTAGACTTGTAGCGCCGAGCCTGCCTGATAATGTCGTCAGCGGCAAACGGAGGAACGCGGAAACCCTGCCATAGCGCCGCCCACAGCATGCGCTGGTCGCGCACGTTTCGCTCGACGATCACCAGCATCTGGCGAAAAGTCTTGGCCAGCATAAAGAGATGGCCGATGGCCGCCTCGTCCCCTTCACCGGTGCTCAGAATCGCATCCAGCATTTCAAGCGCCCGCACTTTGTCTTTCGCGGAGATTGCGTCGGTCAGCTCATACAACGATCTTTGCTTTGCGGCCAGAACCATGGTCTCGACATCGCCCAGCGTGATGCGTTTCTTTTCCCCCGCGTACAGAATGAGCTTCTCCAGTTCGTTCGAAACCATCATCATGTCACTGCCCAGCGCGTCCACCAGTTCGCGGGCGGCATCAGCATCGACCTTCACATCGCGAGTGGCACAGTATTCGCCAATCCAGCGGACCGCATCGTTTTCTTCCACTCGCGCCAGTTCGACGATGGCGCAGTATTGCCCCAGGGTCTCGCGAATGCGCTCGTA
>Ga0207046_10300_pt1 | contig 11684 bp, 12 predicted proteins | sample Alteio_BWMinCont_66_FD_153303 | JGI IMG/M metagenome (GOLD analysis project Ga0207046, IMG submission 153303) | Enriched cells from forest soil in Barre Woods Harvard Forest LTER site, Petersham, Massachusetts, United States -... | ecosystem: Environmental > Terrestrial > Soil > Temperate forest >...
GGCGACGCCGTGCGAACGCGGATGTATCGCAGCTTTGCTCAGTTGAAGGAAGGTTGGACGAAGAATCTGGTTCTGTTGTTCCACTCGCCAGTGCGACTAGCAATATTGCGGCTGACCGAGTTCGTGCTGATCATCGCCAGTCTCAGTATTGCGATTGCGTCGAGGTTACACGGCAAATGGCGCCCTGCTGTTGTTGCATTGAGCGTAATGCTGGCTTTATATGGTTTTCTTTTCAAACGAATCCGCCAGGCGCATTTTTCCTGGGACGCAAACTTGTTGGCAGTATTTGGACTGCCAATTTTTTCCTATTTGTTGTTGCGTTCAAGAACGGCATATCAGAAGGGAACTGTGTCGTGGAAAGGACGTCGCTACGCGCCTAACCTAAACCCCGCTTCGATGGCGGGCCAAACGATGCGGTTTGATAAGGGCCGACACGAACCGGTCGCTGCCCGAGAACATGCGACTCCAAACTAAGGTCAGGAGAATGGTCTACCTAACTCGTAAAGCTGAGTTTTCCGCTTCGCATTATTATGACAACCCGGAATTCACTGCGGAGGAAAACCGGCGCATTTTCGGAAAGTGCAATAACCCGAATGGGCACGGACACAATTACACACTCGAAGTTACGGTGAAGGGTGAGGTGGACCAGCGCTCCGGTTTTGTGGTCGATCTCAGGCAGTTGAAGGAAACAATGAGCCGCGAGGTGCTTGAGGCTCTTGACCATCGATTCTTGAACAAAGAAGTGCCCGAATTCTTCACCAAAATCCCGACTACGGAGAATCTTGCAATCGCCATTTGGCAACGCCTCGCGCCGAAATTGCAGGCGGCGGAGTTGCATCGCGTGCGAGTGTACGAGACATCCGAACTGTTCGTCGATTTCTACGGGGAAGCATGAAGGCATATTTGACCCGCCGGTACATGTTTTCGGCCTCGCATCGCCTGCATAACGACGACATGTCGGAAAGTGACAATGCCGCGACCTATGGAAAGTGCAACAATCCCTATGGCCATGGGCACAATTATATTTTCGAAGTCACCGTCAGTGGTCCGGTCGATCAGAGCACGGGCATGGTTTGTAATCTGACTGACCTGGATGGTTTCGTGCACAAAGAGATATTGGACCGCTTCGATCTTCAGAACCTGAATACGCTACCAGAGTTTGCGGGAAATGTACCCACAACGGAAAACCTGTGTATCGGTATCTACGATATTTTGCAGCGTGGCTTCCGAAAAGCTCATCTCGAAAAGGTACGATTTGAAGAGACCATGATGAATTCGTTTGAATACTGGGGAGAGAATCGAGCGATTGAGTAATACTGAAATCAGGAGACCATGACGCCATCGGTTGAAACTGCGACGTTGACCGGAGCCAGCTTTGAAGACCTGGTGCGCGAGATGATCGTCCGCCTCGGGGAAGATCCGACGCGAGAAGGATTGGTGCGTACGCCCAACCGGGTGCATCGCGCCTATGAGCACCTGACCAAAGGTTACAAAGAAGACGCGGAAGCGATGCTCAGGAAAGCATTGTTCACCGTTAGCTACGACGAGATGGTGATCGTCAAAGACGTCGAAATGTTCAGCCTGTGCGAACACCACATTCTGCCTTTTTTTGGCAAGGTGCATGTGGCCTACATCCCGAATGGTAAAGTAATTGGCCTGAGCAAAATTCCCCGGCTGATCGAGATTTTCTCGCGGCGCTTGCAAATCCAGGAACGGCTTACGACCCAGATTGCTGAGACCATTCAGAAGGCGATCGAGCCGCAAGGCGTGGGGGTTGTAATTGAGGCTCGCCATCTCTGCATGATGATGCGCGGCGTGGAGAAGCAGCATTCGTCGGCGGTAACGTCGTCCATGCTGGGATGCTTCCGCAATGAGCAGGAGACCAGAACGGAATTCCTATCGCTGATCCGCAACCGTGGGAACGGGGTTTAGAAAGAGCTTTCCTCAGGGAATCTCAACGTCTGTAGCACCCGCCAGAGGCGGTGAGGAATAAAAGGCGGGCTTTCGAGTGATGAGAAAATAAACCTGAATAATCATGATTGTTAATATCATTATTTCGATCGGCCAATAAGGAAGAGTCGTTATCGATGGGGTTGGTTGATGGGAGTGAGTCGAGCTCGCCTTCATCATGGCGGCCAGCCTCGCCTCGCGGCCTGGAAGCGCATAGAGCAGAATCCCGTTCACTGCGCCCCAGACAGAGTAGTAGATTGCCAACACGCGGGAGCGAGGGTTCAGCCGCAATAGCCCAAACCCTACATACAGCTGAAATACGGTCAAGAGCGCAAACAGAAAAGCAGCGGTCCATCCCGTGAGCAAAAGCCCTAGGAAAGCTATGGGCCATCGCATCACAAGACTAAGCGGTAAGAACAGGCAGCCAACGATGAATAGCCAGGCAATAATCGAAATACTGACGGGTCGGCCATCTTCCACCAATTGATCACCCGCGAACTGCGACTTAACAGATCGCGAATTAAATAAAAGCACCCACCAAAGACCCATCGCCCCCATCAACGAATAGAACGCAGCGATACCCGCTTTGACGGCCATGAATGGACCGACGGCGTTTTGGCCCGAAGAAGGTAGCGGCATCATCAAAATGATGACTCCGCCGAAAAACCCGACAAAAATAACGAAGATTCCAAACACGATAATGGAGATTCGGGCCCATCGCTTTAGAAGGAAAACTCCAATTCCGGCGGCTATACCCCAGATCGAGAGTAAGAAGAGAAACGCTAACCCGATCAGGCCTCCTGCTTTGGCACCGGGCACGCTCATGTCAGGGTTAGAGGCGCTAGAAAATGTGAACACAGCCGCCGCGAATATGCCCACCAGAGTACCGAGAGAGCCCAGGAGCGCAACTATTCCCACCAAGGTGACAGACATCGATCGCTTCATTGATTTGTCTCCGCAAACCCGGGGGAACGGGCCAAGATGGCAAATTAGACCTCAAATTAATCGGGATAGCAAGTGCAATTGCGAATAGATTTGCGCGCATGAAGCCATCTTGCTCTGAATTTTCTTGCGCAGCGTCGACTTGGTGGTACACGCAAAGTCCGCGCTTCTCCAGGTCGCTAAAACGCGTCAATTCCGGTCACGCTCTGGCCGATGATCAATGTGTGAATGTCGTGCGTTCCCTCGTAGGTCTTTACCGATTCCAAGTTCATCATATGACGCATGAGCGGGTATTCGTCGGCCACGCCATTGGCGCCGAGGATGTCGCGTCCCATTCGCGCGCACTCGAGGGCCATCCAAACGTTATTTCGCTTGGCCATGGAGATGTGCTGGGCTCCGGCTTTTTCTTGATCTTTGAGGCGTCCCACTTGCAACACGAGCAACTGGCCCTTGGTGATTTCGTTTATCATCCACGTCAATTTTTCCTGCACCAGTTGATGTGACGCGATGGGCTTGTCGTGAAATTGTTTGCGCAACTGCGCGTACTGCAGGGCGCAGTCGTAACAGGCCATGGCTGCGCCAATCCCTCCCCATGCGATTCCGTAGCGGGCCTGATTGAGGCACATGAGCGGCGACTTCAAGCCGCCGCTTTCCGGCAGAAGATTTGACTCGGGAATATGTACGTCCTGCATGGACAAGCCCGAAGTAACTGACGCACGCAGCGACCACTTGCCGTGAATGTCTTTAGCTTGAAAGCCGGGGCGGTCGGTCTCGACCAGAAATCCGCGGACTTTGTTATCTTCGTTCTCGACTTTGGCCCAGATGACCGCGATATCGGCGATGGAGCCAGAAGTGATCCACATTTTTTCGCCGTTGAGGACATATTCTTTTCCGACTTTGCGGGCGCGGGCGCGCATACCGCCGGGGTTGGAGCCGAAGTCGGGCTCAGTAAGTCCGAAGCAGCCAAGTTTGTCGCCTTTCTGCAGAGGCGGCAGCCAGGTTTGTTTTTGCTCTTCGCTGCCAAACGCATAAATCGGATACATGACCAAGGCGGATTGCACGCTGACAAAGGAACGGATTCCCGAATCGCCGCGTTCCAACTCCTGCATCACCAGACCGTATTCGACATTCGACATTCCCGCGCAACCGTAGCCTTTCAGGCTCGCACCGTAAAAGCCGAGGTCGGCCATTGGCTTCACGAGTTCGCGAGGGAAGCGGCCGGCGCGGTTGCATTCTTCGATGATGGGAATAAGATTGTCTTCGATGAATTGGCGGGAGGTATCGCGGACCAGCCGCTCGTCGTCGCTGAGCAGCGCGTCGAACCCTATAAAATCTACTCCTCGGAATTTTAGTGCCATGAGAATTCTCTTTCTATTTCGGGCGGTTGAAAGGTGCAATATAGAAGGACGAGGAAACCCTCCAAGCTAACAAAGCGGTGAGGGTGCGTCAAACGGGGGCGCTGCGGCGTTTTACAATCTTTTTGCAAATCTTACGATTGTGCAGAGCTGGCTGGCATCTAACCGCTGAAGAAGGCACGAGAAATATGGGTTATGGACTTAGAAACCGGGTATGTCGAGCGACGCTACTTGGGATCTTGGCAATACTTTTGGTATGCCGGACGGCACCGGCAGTCGATACTGTCGCGAGTGCAGTTTCCTTGGATCAAGGATTCAGCCTGCTTTATAACCTGGAATTCACCCCGGCCCATCAGCTATTTGTCTCCTGGCAGCAACAACATCCTGATGATCCGATGGGTCCCGCGTGCGACGCTGCCGGGTATCTTTTTGCGGAGTTCAGTCGACTCGGTGTGCTCGCGGCTCAGTTCTACGCGGATGACAAGGCATTCGCAGGCCGCAAACAACTCACGCCTGATCCTGCCGTGCGCGACCGCTTCTATGCGGCTTTGGATCAGGCGGACAAACTCGCCCATTCACGGCTGACGAGATTTCCGAAAGATCGAGACGCCTTGTTCGCTCTGACGATTTCATCCGGCTTGAAGGCGGACTACGCGGCTTTGGTCGAGAAGCGCAATATCGTCTCGCTGCGATATACGAAAGATGCGACCGCGTGGGCTCAACAATTATTGGCGGTGGACCCCGATTGTTTCGACGCCCACCTTGCCACGGGCGTGAGCCAATACATTATTGGCAGCATGGCAGCTCCGATACGCTGGCTCGTGCGATTAGGTGGCATCTCTGGCGACAAACAAAAGGGAATCGTCGATTTACAATTGACCGCTGAACGCGGTCACTATCTCGCACCCTTTGCGCGCATTCTGCTGGCAATCGCTTATGTCCGTGAAAAAGACAAACCGCGGGCCCGCCAGCTTTTGGTTTCATTGCGTGATGAGTTTCCTCAAAATCCGCTCTTCGGGGAGGAAATCGCGCGTCTCGATACCCGACCGGCGCACTGATCGTAAGTCCAAGCTTTTCTTCGCGATTTACCGGAAATTTACATTCCTGTAACCACCCTGTAACAATCAACGCGCAGCCTGAAATGGACTAAATCTCTGAGGAGGAATCACGCGTGATTCGTCGCATCGCGCTTTTGTGTCTTGCCCTGTGTATACCTGCCTTTGCGCTTGCGCAAACCACATTGAATGGAGCTGGCGCAACGTTTCCCTATCCCATGTATTCCAAATGGTTCAGTAAGTACCACGATGCTCATCCCGACATTCAATTCAATTACCAGTCGATCGGAAGCGGAGGCGGTATTCGTCAGGTCTTGGCCGGGACAGTCGATTTTGGCGCCAGCGATGGCCCGATGACTGACGAACAGTTGGCTCAAGCCAAGACGAAAATTCTCCACGTGCCTACAGTGTTGGGCGCGGTGGTTCCCGCGTATAACGTGTCCGGGATTAGCGGAGAAATCAAATTTACGCCAGAGGTGTTGGCGGGCATCTTCATGGGCCGCATTACGAACTGGAATGACAAAGCAATTGCCAGCGCAAATCCTGGCGTCAATTTTCCCAAGGACGAGCCTATCGTCGTAATTCATCGCTCTGATGGCAGCGGTACAACTTACATTTTCACTGATTATCTTTCCAAGGTGAGTTCGGAGTGGCAGGGTCAGGTGGGCAAAGGGACTTCGGTCAAGTGGCCAGTTGGCCTGGGTGGCAAAGGCAATGAGGGCGTTGCGGGCATGATTCGGCAGATGCAAGGTTCTATCGGATACATCGAACTGATTTACGCGGTGCAGAATAAGATTCCCTATGGAACAATGAAAAATGCGGCCGGGACTTTCGTCAAGGCGAATTTGGACAGCGTCACGGCTGCGGCAGCATCGGTCAAAAATATGCCTCCTGATTTCCGCGTCTCCATAACCAATGCTCCAGGAAAAGATGCTTACCCCATCTCGAGCTTTACCTGGTTGCTGATCCCAGCCCAATCCAAAGACGCTGCGAAGGGCAAAATCATTGCCGACTTCCTGAATTGGATGGTCGATGACGGGCAAAAAATGACCGCGGATCTGACGTACGCTCCGCTGCCTGAAAGCGTGGTCGCAAAAGTAAGGGATGAGATCAAACAGGTTCGATAACTCAGCAAGGAGTCTACGAAAACTGGGACGCCGGCCAAGCGCAGGCGTCTTTTTTTGTAAAGCAACCTTGCCGTCACCATGCCTTATACTGTTACCTAGTATGAAATATTATTTGCTCCTAGTTTTAGCAACGGTCACGATTCCCGCCCTGCAAGCGGCTGAGAAACTTTATCCGTCGGGCAAAATCCTTGACATTCAGCAAGAAACGAGGACTCGCGTACTTTATTATCAGGTCGATACGCCAGTCTCCAAAGCAGAGCCCTATTTCGAAGTTTCGGTGCAGGTGGGAGATACCATTTACGTTGGGGACTACAGCCCACGTCACGCTGACGAAACAGTGCCCGACGAGTGGAATGTGCCCCAAGCTAAAGTTCGGTTACGGCTGGACAAGCACTATATATTTCTGCGGCGGCTAGCGGGCACAGAGTTACAATTCGTGATCACGAAACGGATCGCGGCAGTGGCTGCGCAGAAGGCTCCAGCGTCCTCCTCTCCGAAGTAAACCGCAGGCGTGATTTAAGCATCCCATGGTTTTCGTCATAAATTATGGTTCGCGGGTCGCTCGATAATCCGGCTTATTACATCAACCGCGAGGCTTCCTGGCTGGCGTTCAATCGCCGCGTGCTGGAAGAAGCGCAGGACGAGAAAAATCCGATTTTGGAGCGGGTTAAGTTTCTTTCCATCTCTGCCAGCAACCTGGATGAATTCTTCGAAGTTCGAGTCGCCGGCCTTGTGCAGCAGATTGAAGATGGTTACACCGAGGCGGGGCCCGACGGGCTCACGCTTCTGCAAGAACGCGATCTGGTCTCTCAGGAAACGCATGAATTCGTCGATGATCAATACCGTTGCTGGAATGAAAAGCTGCGTCCCATGCTCGCCGACAACGGTATCCGCGTTCTCGGTTTGCATGAACTCGACGCCAAGGCCCGGGCATTCATCGACGAGTTCTGCGAGCGGGAACTCGATCTACTGCTGACGCCAGTCACGGTGGATCCGGCTCATCCTTTTCCGCGAGTGATCAATAAGGCTCTCTGTGTTGCATTTCTGCTACGCCGTCGGCGGCGTTCGTCGATGACTTATATCGGAGTAGTGACGGTGCCGCGCGCGTTGCCACGGCTGATCCGTCTGCCTTCCGAGGGAACCGATGATTTCATCTTCCTCGCCGATCTGGTGGCCTACCATGCTGCCCAGATGTATCACGGCTATGACATCGTTTCTTCCGCGGCGTTTCGCGTCACCCGCAACAGCAATCTCTATTTGGCCGAGGAAGAGTCGCGCAATTTGCTCGAGTCGGTGCGTACGGAACTGCATAACCGGCGCAAAGGCGATGCGGTCCGGTTGGAGATCGAGTCTGAAGCTGATCCCGAGATAATCGAGCGCTTGCGCACCAACTTCGAACTGGAAGCGTGGCAGGTCTTTTCGGTCAATGGCCCGGCAAATCTTTCTCGCTTGTTCAACATTTACGAACAAACTGAGCACCCCGAACTCAAGTTCAAGCCTTTTCTACCGCGCGAACTTCGGCTGACTGCTAAATCGCAGGATCTCTTTGAAGAGCTGCGCCGGCATGACGTGCTGCTGCACCATCCATTCGATTCCTTTGACGCGGTAGTTTCTTTTATTGAAGCGGCTGCGGAGGATCCGCGCGTGCTCTCCATGAAGCAGACCCTGTATCGCACCAGCGAACATTCACTGATTGTTCCCGCTCTGATGTCGGCGGCTTCCAAAAAAGAAGTTACGGCCGTGGTGGAACTCAAAGCACGTTTTGACGAAGCCTCGAACATCCGATGGGCGCGGGATCTGGAGGATGCGGGAGTTCAGGTGTTTCACGGTCTGGTAGGGCTCAAAACTCATTGCAAGCTCTCGTTGCTGGTCCGGCAGGACCCCGATGGGGTTATGCGGCGCTATGCACATCTGGGCACGGGTAACTACAACACGACCACGGCCCGCGTTTATACCGACGTTAGTTTGCTGACAGCCGATCCAGAAATTACCGGTGCAGTTCACGATGTATTCAGTTTCCTTACTGCTTATGCAGAACACCCAAGCTACGAGCCGCTGATGGTCGCTCCGCTCGATCTCGCAGAACATTGTCTTGCACTCATTGCCCGCGAAGCGGAGCACGCCCGTCATGGCCGTCCGGCACACATCATTGCCAAGATGAATGCTCTACTGGATAAGAACGTTATTATGGCTTTGTACCGGGCTTCGCAAGCAGGCGTGAAAATTGATCTCATTGTCCGCGGCATGTGCGCTTTGCGCCCCGGAGTACGCGGCGTGAGCGACCACATCCGGGTGCGAAGCGTCGTCGGCCGCTTCCTCGAGCACAGCCGCATTTTTTATTTTGCTAATGGCGGGGAAGAAGAAGTTTATCTGGGAAGCGCGGATTGGATGCCACGCAACCTCTACGAACGCGTAGAAGTGATTTTCCCGGTCAAGGATGCTTTATTGCGAGAGCGCGTACGGCATGAGATTCTGGAGTCCTACTTGGCAGACAATATCAAGGCGCGCATTTTGCAAAAGGATGGCAGCTACGTCCGCGCCTGGCGGGTGCAGGGCAAGCGCAAACCGCCGGCGGCAGGCTTTAGTGCCCAAGACTTCCTCATCAGCCTGGCCGAAGGCAAGCAAGTTTTGGAAGCGATTCCAGAGCCGCCGCATCCGAGAGCGAGAAGAACATTGATTAAGAAGGAGCGGTAACGCGGCATGATTATTTACTTTCTGCGTCACGCCAATGCCGGTAAACCACTGGCTAACCCGAACAAGGACGAGAAACGCGCGCTCGATAAAGAGGGCATCGAGCAGTGTGGCATCGTAGGGCGCGCGCTGGCAGCGTTGGATGTTCAGGTGGACGTGATTATTTCGAGTCCGCTGAAGCGTGCGGCGCAGACCGCGTCTTTGGTGGGCAATGAGCTCAGCTACGAGGGCAAGTTGCAATTTGAAGATGCGTTGCGGCCGGGTGCTTCCTTCGCGGACTTCCGCAAGTTGCTGGAAAAATATGCCAAGCAAGAGGCAATCATGGTTGTCGGCCACAATCCTAATCTCAGCGAATTTCTGGGACGTACCATTAGCGAAAACGGATGCGAAGCTGGAACCGAGTTGAAAAAGGGAGCTGTGGCAAAGGTGGAAATGGGCCGTAACGCTGCGCTTCTAAATTGGAGTTTCACCCCGAAGGTTCTGCGCTCGCTTTACTCCGCCGCCGCTGAAAGCTCACGGCCAAAGACCTCGCGAAAATAATTCTTCTCTTTCTCGACCGCCCACAGCTCCAGGTCGACGCTGCTTCGCTGCTTGGTAACCAGCGTCAATTTAATTTCGCCTTCATGTACGCGGACGCGAACAGTGCGTACTGCAGCGGTTCGGCTAAGGTTCAATGCGCGCGCCAAACGCAGTAGCAGCGAAGCTTTGAGCACGCACTCCTGATCCGCGCTAGATAGTGCTTTGATTGGCGCATCCCCTGGCGTGGGTCTGGATTTTCCCAGATAGCGCGCGATAGCTGCAATAATCCGCCTCTGTTCCGGGGTGTAGCCCAGAATCTCCGAGTGCGAAATGATGTAGTAAGTGTGCCGATGCCGTCCGTTACGGTTTACATAATCTCCCACCTCGTACAGCATGGCAGCGGCGGAGAGCCATTCCTGATACTCCAACGGTAAACTGTGTACCGATTTTAAAGCGGTAAAAAGATGCATAGCTGAGGCACGCACATTCATAGCGTGCCGTATATCCACCCGATAGTGCGACACAGCGGCCCGAATCGAATCCCACCGTTCAGATTCGATCTGTTTTCCGGATCGTGTGGTGCGATCGTACTCCGCCGCCATTTGCGCCAACAGCCCATCGCGTAATCCCAGTGGGGAGTAGCGAAAGCCCTGCAATTGGCACCGCTCGAGGAGCGCGAGGTACACGGCGGCGCCGGGAACGATGATTTCGGCGCGTCGAGGACCCACGCCATATAGTTTCTTGCGGCCTTCGAGAGGCAGACGCGCCAGTAATTTGGCAATGCGCCGCAACTGTGTCTTGGATACAGTGGCAGCGCGAGACCCTTTGGTTTTGTAGAGGCCGTGGCAGACTGCAGCCAGCGACTCGGCGGTTCCGGAAGTTGCAATCACAACCTTCGGCCGGGCGCGTTTAATCCGGTCGGCCGTGCGCTCTATCTCGCGCGATATGAATCCGCGCAGCTGACGCATCTCCGATTTGCGGGGCGGGTCATGACGCAGAAAGTCATTGGTCAGACGAACTGCGCCCAATGGAAGGCTGACCGTATTTCGGATATGACCTTCGCTCGAAATAGTCAGCTCACAGCTGCCACCGCCCAGGTCGGCCATTAACAACGGCGAGGAATTTACCCGCAGAGTTGAAACCAGGCCCAAGTGGATGAGCCGGGCTTCTTCCAATCCCGAAATGATGTTGACGTCCCACCCGGTCGTCGAGCGCACCCACTCGAGGAATGCGCGGGCATTGCGCGCGTCGCGCAGCGCGCTGGTGGCGACGACGCGCACGGAATCCGCGCCCGCATTCTGCACTGCGCGATGAAACCGGCGCAGAACCTTAACCGTGACGGCTATTGCTTCGGGAGAAAGAAAACTGCTGCGGAATACAGACTCGCCCAAGCGGGTAACTTCGCGGTCTTCATGAATCTCGATCAGGCGGTGTTTCGTGAGGCGCGCAATTTTCAGCCGAACGGAGTTCGATCCAATATCAACGGCGGCAAAGGTCGGCATGGCGGAAGGGAAACAGTGTACCGCCGAAGAGTCGGGAGTTGGAAGAAATGTGAAACAGTTTAGGCGCTCGGGCTAAGGAATGGTTTTGAATACGACCGTAATTCTGAGGTCAAGCAAGCAGTGATTTACCGGAATTCGACGACTGATCGTCGACGAATGCCGCGGCGCGTAGGTACTAAATTCTCAAACCTCGGACTTGGCCCAACGAGCAACTCCTTAAGGCTAGGGCGAGAAGAATCTTGTAGACGACGCCACTGTTGAATGGGAACAAGAACCGCAGTCTCAATGCCGCGGCGGGTGATTACCTGAGGACCCTTCTTGATGGCGGCATCCAGCAATTCGGTGAATCGGGATTTCGCGTCTTGGATTTGCCAGGATGACATAAATTCTTTTGTTTGTCTCAATGTTCAGGCGGCCGCGCTTACGCTGGCAGATTCTGTGGAAGGCTTGCGCGCTGGGGCTGCCGCCGCGTCAATCGCTTGAGATTTCTTACCAAACAGCGAAGCGCGAGTCTCAGCGACCGCATCCACGCTTTGCCGGAAC
>Ga0207046_10322_pt1 | contig 11553 bp, 11 predicted proteins | sample Alteio_BWMinCont_66_FD_153303 | JGI IMG/M metagenome (GOLD analysis project Ga0207046, IMG submission 153303) | Enriched cells from forest soil in Barre Woods Harvard Forest LTER site, Petersham, Massachusetts, United States -... | ecosystem: Environmental > Terrestrial > Soil > Temperate forest >...
GTCGTTCTCCGACCCGGTTACTTCCGGCGCCTACCGCCCTTCACCAGCCGCGACGGTTTTCAGATCTCGCTGAAAATCCTCAAGGTCATATTGTGCGGTGATTTTCTTGGTTTTCACATAATCCATCATCTCCCAGAGAGAGACTCGCGCCTCACGGGCAGCACGTGCCAGGGTGAGCTTGCCGCTGCCATATAGACGCGAATAGTGATCCAGCTTCCAGTCTTGTATTGCCCGAGAAAGGAGCTTTCTTACAGTTGTCGAGCGGTCGGCTTGCTCGACTTGCTCGATTGCTTCGAGGTCCCGAACCATTATGTCAGGCAGCCTCGTTCCCACCATTTGTTCCTTTTTCATCGGTCAGCCTCCCGAGCTTTCTTCAATACGACTGCAACAACGGATGGCGCAAGCCAGATTGTCTGACTCAACGCCTCAACCGCCTCCTCGAGTTCAGCCAGAGTCAAATGCTTTTTCACAACTGCGTGGAACAGCACTCCCGCAGTTCCAAGGAATGTGACCCCCATAACCTCAGCAAATGATCGGGCCGCCCTGTCATCCAGAATGACCATGAGTCTGCGAGAGCTAGCTAAGGCGATGGACTCGGCCTCGCCTGCGTCGAGACCCCCCTTTGAAACAATGCTGTGCGTCGTGCTCTCTTCCTTCGATGAGAGTCGCGCAACTTGAAGCCAACCATCATCCAGCCCTTTTTCAATGCGCTCCACGCCGGGAGCTGAAATTCTCTTGCCCGCATCAACGGCCTCAGCTTTAACCTGGGGCCCGATCAAAACGTGACCATACCCTGAGTTGAGCAGGTCAAGCATGCGCATTTTCGCGAGTGCAATAAGCACCGACGCATCCGCAATAATCATCTTCGAGCTCACATACATTCATGTTAACAAAACCTGCAAATGTTTTCAACCTCGGGACGCCAGCTAAATTGGGATTGACACCAAAGGCAACCATTCGATCGCCAACCGAATGCTCTTCTGCATACAACCTGTCGAGAATTTTGGCCGTCGGCGTGATCCGGGCTGTGCCTCTCTGCTTCAGAAACCATGTCCCCAAGTGATTCACCGGATTGAAAAGGCCGCGTAACGATCAGAAAATGAGAATGATCCCCGGTAGCACAATGGTAGACATTCGGCTGTTAGCTTCGACGTTTATCGTCGATTCTGGACCGTTTAACCCCGAAAAAGCTGGCTAAAACCGGCCTAGTTGCACCCCATGTTGGACCCAAAAAAGAATGGCCCGACTCACGTTCTACAGAGCCGGGACTTTTCTTTTGTCACTGGCAGCCTGAGATAGTCGAGAACCGAAGGGTTCGCTGCGAACCTCGCCAGAACGCCCTTTGAACGAAGCCCCCGATCGGGATTTGATCGGTATTGTCAACACTAGCTGCGTTTTGTCAGGACCTTACGAACTCTGAAGCCGACCAGTGCACTATCGCTCCTGAATTTGACCTACACCCGCCGAGACGATGAAAAGGACGTACCTGTTAATAAACGGAGTCGCGGGGCAGGAGGCCGGCGAGATTCATCTCGACTCCGACGACCTCCTGCGCTTTACCCGGGGTGTTGGGCATACCTTGCCAGAGCTGCCGAATCGCGACGTTCGCGGTGCCCGGCTTCAAAAAAAACCGCAACTTCGACGACCTTCCCGTCGCAGGCTTGGTGCATCCACGCGCCGACTACCTTTCTTCACATAGTGGCTATAACTCGTTCGAAGTCGAACGTCAGCGCTCTACCTTGGGAGCAGCAGACGTCCCGTCCGACCAGTGGCCGACTGGAATCATGAACACGGTCAGGTGCTCCTCAGTGTCCTTAAACGCGATAATCGGCGAGCCCGGAACATCTGCGCCCCAGACTTTGGGGTCGGTTTCTGGAGTGAAAAACATCAGGTGCGGAAGCCAGTGTCCGTCACGATCGCTCAGGTAGCCTTGCTTGGACATCATATAGCACATCGCGCCGGATTCCGGCGCCGGCAATTCCTTCTTGTCGACTGCAGCTGCGATCGTATCGAACATCTGCGCTTTCGTACGTCCAGCGATTACCAGCTCGGTCTTTTTGATCGTGCGCGGAAGGTAGGACCGTGCCGCCGGAGCATTAAAGCAGATGGGAGCACGCAGTTTAGGATTCCAGAAGTCCGGATCGTCGATTCCGGCAGTCCACGATCGTTGCACAACGCACACGAAACCGTTCTTACCCTGCACGGCGGTTTCATATCCATGTCTGCTGAGGACCAAGACTTCGGCATCGCGCGAGATCGAGTCCGGCGCAGCGCTCCGCGCCAGGTTTATTTCCTCATTGCGATCCGGCATTAGGTATTGTTCGAGCGGGACCCTACTCGGATAGGGTGTCTTGGCTTCCTGAGCTTTTGCTTCCCACGCCGCGCCGAACATGACAAGCAGAGCGATGCTACTTAATGTGCTCGTCCTGACTCTTCTTCGTTTCATGATTTCTCTCGACTCGAAGCCAACGGCATCGACGCGGGGTGACTCCCCATTTCTTCAAACAACACTACTTCGCTTACAGCCGCCGACCCCCGAGATGCAGGCTGAATCGGGCGGGTTTAGGATATATTGATATCAACCTATCATGGTCTATCATGGTTTGAGGCCTCTTGGCAAGATGCGTTGATATCCATATTATTTGTCCATGGCCCCGGTTGCGAACACTACCTTTGAGACTACGCTCCAGGTCCGCGACTCCTGTCTCTGTCTTCATGTACAGCGAGCGGCAAGAGCGCTGGCACGGCGCTTCGACGATGCGCTGCGCCCAATCGGTCTGACAAACGGCCAGTTCTCGCTAATGATGTCTCTGAACCGTCCGAAACCATCAGGTATGGCGGCAGTGGCCTTACTACTTGCCATGGATCGGACCACGTTGACGGCCGCTCTGAAGCCCTTGCGTCGTCGCCGCCTGGTCAAGATCACGACAGACCCAGCGGACGGTCGCGGCCGTCTGATGACGCTGACGGCAAAGGGACAAAGGTTACTGGCACGCGCCGTTCCAGTCTGGAAGAATACCCACACGGCAGTCGAGGCACTTCTGAGCGATGGCGACTCCGACCGCTTCCGGAACAATTTACGCGCACTCTCCTGAACATCCCAAGAGGTCGCGATCATCTCGTTGCGTTCATCCGTTCGAGGTTCAGTCACGAGAAGTTGTTTGTTTGTCGCGCCGGTGGGTGTCTCGTCCAAGCCTGCCCTGCCTGCTTGCTTGCGGCAGTCACAGAGTCTGCAGCTCTGGGTTCTGGCGTGACTGGAACACGCGGCACTCGAAGTGGCGGGAAGAAGTCTATTCGTGGCGCAGCGCCACCACCGGGTCCACGCGCATCGCTCGCCTTGCCGGTAGATAACCCGCCGCCGCGGCTACAAGTCCAAAAAGAAGAGCCACACCGGTGAACGTTGCAGGATCGTTCGGGGTCACGCCGTACAACAGCGAAGCAAGCGAGCGCGCCGCCCCCAAAGCGGCAGCAATCCCCACCACAACGCCGATTCCCGCCAGTTTCATACCCTGTCCCAGCACCATGCGGACTACCTGAACGGGGCTCGCTCCCAGCGCCACACGGATCCCAATCTCATGTGTTCTTTGCTGAACCTGATGTGCCATGACACCGTAAATCCCAATCGCGCCGAGAAAGGTCGCTATTACGCCAAAAAACACCATCAGCTTGGTCAACACACGGTTTCGAGCGTCCGTCACCATAATCAGCGTATCCAGCGGTTCCACTGCTGAAACCGGCTGGTCGCGATCCACCGCCCAGATTTCATCCCGAATGGCCGACTCCATTTCCGTTGAATGGCCTGCCGTTCTGGCCACGAATCCCAGGCTCGGGGAAGGAAACTGCGTCAGGGACAAGTACATCTGTCGCTCCGGACGCGCTCGCAGTTGAGACATCTTAATGTCGGTCACAATCCCCACGATCGTGGCGATGTTGTGCTGCTCGCCGTACTGAATCTTTTGTCCGATGGGATCTTCGTTCGGCCACATCTGGCGCGCCAGCGTTTGATTGATGATTGCCGAAGGGGAATTTCCCGGGCCATCTTCGGAAGTAAACTCGCGGCCCTTGACTAGGCCAATCTGCATTGCCGAGAAATAATCCGTGGAGGCCACCGTGAAGCGTGCGCCGCGTCTCTCCTCCGGTTTTGGCGCCGGTTTGCCCACCGCGGCAATCAGGACCACCTGTCCGAAACCTCCAAACGGCACCGAACTCGCCGCTCCCGCAGAGACCACTTGTGGCAACGCCCGAATGCGCTCCATCGCTTGCTCGGTGAAATTCCTCATCGTCTCTTCCTGCCGATACCTTGTCTTCGGCAGTTGCAGTTGCGCCACCATCACATTCGCGGGATTGAATCCCGGACTTGAGCGCACGGAAATCACAAAGCTTCGTACCAGCAGTGTTGTGCAGATCAGAACGACCACCGCCAGCGCAATCTCCGCGCCCACGAGGATTCTCCGCAACCGAGCTCCTCGCCCGCTTTCCGATGCCTGTCCCGACGATTCCTTGAGCGGGGTATTCAGGTCGGCCCGGGAACCTTCAAATGCGGGCGCGAGGCCAAACACCAGGCCGCACAGCAAAGCAATTCCAAGCGTGAACCCCAGGGTCGTAAAGTCCAGGTTCACCTCTCCATAGTTCACCAAATATCCGCGAACGTGATCCGGAATCGCGGACTGAATCCACTTCATCCCCCAAGCGCCGAAAAGCGTCCCGGCCACTCCGCCAAAGAAAAACAATAGCAGCGATTCGCATAAGACTTGCCTCGTCAAACGGCCTTTCGTTGCCCCAAGTGCGCGCCGCACCGCAAATTCTTTCACCCGCCGCGTCGCTCGAACCAGCATCAAATTCGCCACGTTGGCGCATGCAATCAGCAGAATCAGAGCCACAATCCAAAAGCAGATCATCACTTGGGTCGTGCCTTCATTTTTCCCGATCTCTTCGATCATCGAACTGACTTGCGACGTCACATTGGTGTTTGTCTGCGGATACTCTTTTTCCAGTCGCGCGAAAATCGCTTCACTCTCTGCCGCCGCTTTCGTCTGCGTGATTCCGGGCTTTAGTCTGCCAAACGCCGAAAACCACGAACTGTTCCTGTCCGCAGTTTCCTTATCGTTCAGCGCCATCGGCGTCCATAGATTGGCGATTCCCATCAGCGGAAACTGAAATGTTCCCGGCATCACGCCGACCACCGTATACGTTTCATCGTCAATCTTGATGGTTCGTCCGACAATTCTCGGGTCGCTTGCAAACCGGCTCTGCCACAGCCCTTGCCCCAACACCGCTACGTGGCCTCCGCCGGGCTTATCCTCTTCCGCCGTGAATGTCCGCCCCAGGATTGGCTTGGCGCCCAGCGTTTCGAAATAATTCCAGCTCACTCTTCCGCCCTCGACAAACGCCGGTGGCCCGTCGCCTGTGAGATTGAAGTTCCAGCCGGCCCACGCCGCGGTCTGCTCAAAAGAAGTATTGAGATGCTGAAAGTCCAGAAAGTCTGCCGTGGACGTGACGCTGTTGTTCGTCCAGCCTTTCTTCTTGTCGTGCGACAGGAAAACCATCAGCTTTTCTGCCTGCGGATAGGGCAATGGCTTGATCAACCAGGCATCCACGTAGCTGAATATCGCCGTGTTCGTGCCGATTCCAAGAGCCAGCGTCAGGATGGCAGCTCCTGTAAAACCGGGAGACTTTCGCAGCATTCTCAGCCCGAAGTGCAAGTCATGCAGCAATGCCTCGAAGAAATGTGTTCCCGAAACTTCGCGGCATTCCTCTTTGAATCGTTGGTAACCGCCAAACTCAATGCGCGCTCGCCGTTCCGCTTCCGCTTTACTCACTCCGGTGCGCTCCAGGTCCGCCGCCCGTTCCTCGATATGCGCGCGAAGTTCCTCCTCCATTTCACGTTCCACATTGGAACGATGGAAAAGACTGGAAACGAACGTACGAAAGGAAGCCAGAAAACTCATACTTCCTCCGGCCGCGCCTTCAACGCGGAGCCAATCGCTGCAGCCAGGCGGTTCCAGCCATCCTCTTCTTCCCGCAAACGCTTGCGCCCGCCTGCCGTCAATTCGTAGAACTTCGCGCGCCGGTTGTTGTCGGAGACTCCCCACCTCGCTTTCAGCAGTCCTTGGCGCACCAGCCGGTACAGCGCGGGATACAATGCGCCCTGTTCGACCAGCAGCGCGCCTCGCGAAATCTGTTCGATCCGCAACAACACGCCGTACCCGTGCAGCGGCCCGAGCGAAACCGCCTTCAATATCAGCAAGTCAAGTGTGCCAGGAAGAATCTGGGCTTGGTTGTCCACGCGCCCTCCTAAGACAGTTAGGAATATACATCTCCTTCTCCTAATCTGTCAAGGAAAGCAGGCTCGCGCGCGCCTGTCACAATCATGACGGCATGTACTCTGAGCGCGTCGTCGACGGGTGCCCGCATGCGTTCTGCAAATCAGCAAAAGAACAGCTCGCTGATCGAACTTCAGCGCTTCGGGCGAACTCCGAATCTAAGTCGTATAGTCAAAAATCTCAACCGCATTGCAAAGGCTTGGTTTCCGGTGTCGTAGTTCCTCGCACAGCTGCTCTCTGAAACCTCAGAAGCATGTACAATCCGGGTGCGACGATCAAGTTTAGGGGGACTCTGGAATGATTTGAGCTCGCATGCTTGCTTACATCACCGGAACCGTAGACCGGGAACTTCTATTTACGAACGAATATCTGGCCGCAGAGAACCGCATCCTGAGAGCCCAAATCAAATGCAGATTGCTGTTATCCGATGCCGAAAAAACTACTTTGGCTGATATCGCGCACCGGTCGGGACGGAAAGCCTTGGAAGAATTGGCGGCCGGCATCGGACAGCTTTGCTTGAGACGCCGAAGACATGAGGGAGACGTTATCCGTGACTGGCAAGGTTCAGGAGCAGTTTAGCTGATCTTCTGATTGTTTAGCCGCGGAAGAAACGTGCAATTGTCCGCTTGGGGCGAGAGCGATATGATGAAGCAAGAGGGTTGTAATGAGGACCGAGCGAATTGAGATTACCCCGACGATTATGATGGGGAGGCCCATCATCCGGGGGACGCCAATCATGTTGGAGTTAATCCTCCGCAAGCTCGCCGAGGGTGCGAGCGAGGGCGAACTGCTGGAAGACTATCCGCACCTCACAACAGAGGACGTCCGGGCGGCGATGGCCTACGGCGCGGCCAGCGTAGCCCACGAGGAAGTGGTGCTACTGCCCGACGCGCCGATTCCTGGCAAAGCCTGAAGCATGAACTTCCTGGCCGACGAAAGCTGCGCCGGGCCTCATAGCCGTAGGGAAATTCGACCTTTTCGAGACACTTGGTAAAATGAGGGGCCTATGCAGACTTCCCCAGTCGGCGAACTGGATTCAGACCAACCGAAGGAGGCTTCGGGCGTCGCAACGCCCGTCACGAGACCATCTTCGGTAGCACGACCCGATCCGCCAGCTCTGACCCTTGAGTCTCCCGAGCTATACATCAACCGCGAACTCAGCTTATTGGAATTCCAGAAAAGGGTCTTGGAGCAGGCACAGGACCTGGAGAATCCTCTCCTGGAGAGAGTAAAGTTCCTATCTATCGTCAGCTCCAATTTGGATGAGTTCTTCATGGTGAGAGTCGCTGGTCTGCAAGGGCAGGCGGCGAGCGGCGCTCAAGAAACCAGCGTTGATGGCCTGCCTGCGGCGATCCAATTGCAACTCATTCGCCATGAGGTCCGGCGACTGGTTGAAGAGATCCAGGATCTATTACGCGACACGCTCCTGCCGGCCCTTGAACACGAAGGAATCCGAATCTCAGACATCGCCTCCTTGCCACCAGCGGAACGCTCCGCGATGGACTCGTATTTCCTTCAAAACGTGTTCCCAGTCCTCACGCCGTTGGCATTCGATCCCGGCCGCCCATTCCCCCATATCTCAAGCGGCAGTTTGAATCTAGCCGTGGTCGTAGGAGACAACCAGGGCACGGAAAACTTCGCTCGGGTAAAAGTGCCGGACTCCCTCCCCCGGCTGGTTCCGGTAGTCTCCAGTTCGCGTAAAGGGAAGATCTCCAAAACGTCAAAGCCCGAAAGGACGTTCGTGTGGTTAGAGCAGTTGATCACCGCCAATCTTCAGTTGCTGTTTCCGGGAATGGAAATCCTGGAGGCATGCCCGTTCCGGGTAACTCGCGATGCGGAAGTTGCCATTCAGGAACTGGAGAGCGACGACTTATTGGAAAGCGTCGAAGAGGCCGTGAAACAGCGACGGTTTTCCTCCGTCGTCCGTCTGCAGGTGGACACCAACGTGTCCGAGAGAGTTTTGGAGATCCTGGCCAGCAATCTGCCGATCGACAAACAGGATGTGTACCGGATCAGAGGCTCGATCGGCCTCGGACGGCTGATCGAACTGCATGCGCTGGACCGCCCAGACTTGAAGGACAAGCCCTTTTTGCCATCCATTCCCTCGAACCTTGCCGCCGATTCCGACGGGGACGTATTCTCTGCCATTCGCCGCGAGGATCTTCTACTGCATCACCCCTACGAGTCGTTTCAACCGGTTGTGGAATTCCTCCAGGAGGCAGCGCACGACCCACATGTGTTGGCGATCAAGGTGACCTTGTATCGTGTTGGCCGCAACTCGCCGATTGTGGCTGCCCTCCTCGAGGCCGTCGAGCAGGGAAAGCAGGTGTCGGTCCTGGTCGAACTCAAAGCTCGCTTCGACGAGGAAAGCAACATTGAGTGGGCGCGAACCCTGGAAGATGCTGGCGTGCACGTCGTCTACGGGTTGGTCGGCATGAAGGTCCATTCCAAGGTCGCCTTGGTAGTCCGCCGCGAGGGCGAAGACATTCGCCGGTACGTGCACCTAGGAACCGGCAACTACAATCCGGCGACCGCACGCGTCTACACCGACTTCGGCTTTTTGACGTGCAATGAACAAATCGCAGATGATGCCACTTACTTTTTTAACGCGCTGACAGGGTATTCCCGAAGAAATGAGCCGCACGAGCTCCTCGTGGCGCCCGTCAATCTAAGGCAGCGGCTCGAAGAATTGATCCTCGGAGAAATTACGCTTCAGAAGAAGGGCGAGCGTGGCCATCTGATCTTCAAAATGAACGCACTGGAAGATCCGCAAATGATCAGGCTGCTCTATCGGGCCTCGCAAGCGGGTGTGAAGGTTGAACTGCTGGTACGGGGACTTTGTTGCTTGCGGCCTTCGGTCAGTGGATTCAGTGACAATATCCGCGTCACGAGTATTGTGGGCCGGTTCTTAGAGCATAGCCGCGTCTACTATTTCCGGAACGGAGGAGCCGAGAAAATTTATCTCGGCAGCGCGGACCTCATGCGGCGCAACTTGAGTCACCGAGTCGAAATCCTATTTCCGGTCGGCAATCCCAAGTTGGTTCATCGCCTGAAGGACATCCTTGACGTTCAGTTGGCCGACGTAAGGAAATCCCACTATCTGCAAAGTGACGGACATTACGTCAGAAGCACCACGAGCGGGCAACCGGATGGAATGGATAGCCAACTCCGATTTCTCACCCAGGAACGTACACCTCTCAAAGTTGCCAAGGGCTTGGCGGTCTTGTCCCGCAAGCGTCGAGTCGCGGATCGGCGGGCGCACGAGCGGACAAAGACTTGATTCTCGACATCCGCGAGTGATCTGCCGCCTGCCGACTCGCAATACCTGGCGAAACATATCCGGAGCTCGCCACTGTGCCCTCTGCGCACAATTCCACGGTCTCGGAGTACTTGTACTGTGATGCCGGATTTGGGGCCACTGCCTTCATTATTTTCTGGATGCTCCAACCTCAACTGGACAAAATGAGGATGTTCACGACGGATGGCCTTGAGAGCCGGCTCCGAGAGCGCAGGTTTGTGCCTGGGCGCGGGTCTGAACTGAGTTTGGCGGCTAATAATCGACGACTCGGGAGTTAAGTCGAAAAGGACGTTTATCGACACCGGTTTTTGCTGCGCGGTGCCCAGGGTCTCCAGGTTGCCGTGAATCTCCGGAATGGAGAATTCTCTCTTGTCCCAGATACTGCTCCTCAGGGCTATGATCAGTGCTGGAGAACTGTGGTTGCGCATGCGCAAAACGACCAATCTCGACGACATCAGCATATTCGTTGCCGTCGCGGAGGCGGGAACATTTAGCGCCGCGGCCAACAATCTCACGCTCCCTGCTTCGACGATAAGCAGGTCGCTGACCCGCCTCGAAAAACACCTGGATTTGTTGCTTGTTCATCGGAGTCAGCGAGGGCTCGCACTTACTGACGCCGCCAAGGAATATCTAATATCCTGTAAAAGAGCGCTGCGGCTCTTGCGCGAAGGACGCGAGCTTCTCGATATGCATCGTGCCAGCCCTTCAGGTCTTTTGCATGTCGCCTGCCCCATTACAATGGCGAGGGACCTGATCGTGCCTTTTGTTGAGCAAATTCATGGAGGCTTTCCCTGATCTTAGAGTAGAGCTCGAAACGTATTCATCCGGCTTCGAACAGGAACCGAAGGAAGATACCGACGTTTTCTTCAAGGTTCGCGCTCCCAAAGATTCGTCGCGCCGCGTCCGGTCCTACCCGGGTACCGCTCGCGGTCTGTTCGCGAGCCATAGGTGAGTTCACGGAGGTCGGAACACTGAAAGTAGGGAGGGTTGGGGGAACTTTGTTGGGTCAAGGCGCGTAATTACTGGTGTGGGGGAACTATGGGAAGTTTTGGACAGGATTTGATTTTTGCGCTGCGAATGATGCGGAAGAATTTGGGGTTTACGACGGCGGCGGTGCTTTGCCTGATGTTGGGAATTGGGGCCACTACTGGGATTTTTACGGTCGTGAATGCGGTTTTGTTGCGGCCCCTTCCCTACTCGCATCCCGAGCAGTTGGTGCGGGTGTATACCGAGTTTCCTACGTTTCCTAATGGCGGTTTGCCGCGGTTTTGGACCTCTGCGCCGGAATTTTTTGATTTGCGGCGGGATACGCACTCCTGGGCTTCGCGGGATGCTTGGCAGACGGGCGGGACTAATCTGGGCGGAAGAGTCAGCCGGTGCGCGTTACGGCGGCTGGCGTTAGCGGTCAGTTGTTGGAGACTTTGGGAGTTGCGCCTGTTTCGGGGCGGTTGATTTCGGCGGCGGACGATGTGCTTGGGGCGCCGCTAGTGGCGGACATTTCTTATGGGACTTGGAAAACTGTGTTTGGCGGCGATCCGGAGATTATTGGGCGAGAGACGCGCCTTGACGGGAAGAAGTGCACGATTGTCGGGGTGATGCCGGCGGCGTTTCAATTCCCCCCAGGGGAGAGTGATCCGCCAAAGGTTTGGACGCCGCTGCAGCTTGATCCTGCGAGCAAAAATCGCGGCGGGCATAACTATTACTTGTTGGGGCGGCTGAAACCGGGGGTGTCTCCGGCTGCGGCGCAGGGAGAGTTGGCGGCGCTGGTGCAGGCTTATGGGGAGCATAAGTCGCCCGATACACACAGTTTCGATCCGAAGAATCACACCATTGTTAGCTATCCGTTGCACGCCGAAGTGGTCTCCAGTGTACGGCCGGCGCTGCTCGTATTGCTCGGAGCGGTGGCGTTTGTTTTGTTGATCGCTAGCGTCA
>Ga0207046_10324_pt1 | contig 11533 bp, 6 predicted proteins | sample Alteio_BWMinCont_66_FD_153303 | JGI IMG/M metagenome (GOLD analysis project Ga0207046, IMG submission 153303) | Enriched cells from forest soil in Barre Woods Harvard Forest LTER site, Petersham, Massachusetts, United States -... | ecosystem: Environmental > Terrestrial > Soil > Temperate forest >...
GGCCACCAGAACCGTCAGCGGCCGCGTTTCTCCCCGAACGAAATAGCCCATCAGCCGCGCCATAAATCGCGCGCCAAAATCCTTGAACGCCAAAGTGGGACCATGAAACAGCTCGAGGATGTGCAAACCGGGCGAGAGCGACACCAGCTTCACGGGAAAATTGATGGCTTCGGCAACGATTTGCCACAAAACCTCTTCCGGCACATCCGGAGTAGCGAAAGGCCGCACCACGCGAAAACAAACTTCCGTGAACGGCAAGCGGCGAAACTCTTCGAGTTCCTCGGGTGAGCGCCGCGCGATCTCCACCGGCAAATAGAGCCCGCCGTCGGGCGCCAGCCCCCGCAGTACCGCGCCGCGCAGCGAAGTCAGCGCCGCCTTGCGCCCGGTGCTCCGGTACCTCATTGCCGGCGCTCAAGCTGTCCGCCAATTTTCCCTAGAAACGCCGCCACATCGAAAGCCGGATCGCGCAACTCGGCCACCTTCAACGTACAATGCGCCAAAGCTTCGTAGCTCTGCCGCCGCGCAGACATCAGCGTGGGATAACAACGCGCCACTGTTTCTTTGGGCGATTCGCCGCGCTTTGGCTGGAAAGCACCCCGCCACAACACCGGTTTGGGGTCACTCAAGTAGCGTTCGATGAGAAGCTGCTGCTCTTCCGCCGAGGCGGCCAGATACACGACGGTCATCCTCCGCCGCAAGCGCAGCAACAAATTATTCCCCGTGTAAATCACGCTGCCCGTGGTGTCCAGCACCAGCGGTTTTTCGGGTGGCTGCTCGAGCGACGTCAGCACCTCGCCCAGAGCGTGAATCTCTTCCTCGAGGTACTGCGCCTCGCGTTCTGCATATTTCGCGGCATCCGGCCAGCCCATCCACGCCGCCACACCGTCAATCCCGGAATACCCGCCGGCGGCCAGCCGCGGAGCCAGTTTCCGCTCGATACAGTCGTCGCAGCAAATAGCATTCCATCCCTCGGCGGATAATTTCTTCGTCCAAAAAGTTTTTCCAGCACCGGACATCCCGATAAGGGCCAAACGCAGAGGCAAGGAGGCTTCGCTTTGCATGAGAACAGTCAGACTACGATAACGCGTGCCCGGTCCGGTGAGCAAGCGTGTGGACCTGTGCGCTGTCGATAAGTCTCGAGCGCTCAACCAACCAGGTCTGGGCGGCCGGCTCATTTGAGAATGCCCATCCTGACAACCGATCCAAGCTTTTTTGGCTCCGTGAGCGCTGCTCGAGAACTGTGCGAATACGGACAGCGCCCACGGGTACGCTATGGGTACCATGTTTGCTGCGTGCAATCGTTCGCGGTGGAAACGTTAGGAATCGAGCGACGCCACCAAGGAGAATCCAATGAAGGTAAAGACATTGCTAGTTGTGGGTGCGTTCTCGCTGGCGCTGCTCATCGGCGGGTGCTATGCAAGCCCGACGCCAGCGGCAGGGCCTGCGGGGCCGCCGGGAGACCCCGGACAACAAGGTGCCACCGGCCAGCCGGGAGACTCGGGGCAGCCTGGAGATGCCGGCCGCAAGGGCGAAGCGGGCCGTGAAGGGGAAAAGGGCCGAGACGGAGATCAGGGACGGGCTGGAGACCAGGGACGGGCTGGAGACCAGGGACGGGCCGGAGACCAGGGACGGGCCGGAGATCAGGGCCGTACTGGCGACCAGGGACGAGAAGGCAAGGACGCACCGTGTCCAGCCGGAGAACATCGCCATACAAATCCTGACAACGGAAAAACCAGTTGCGTTAGAAACGACTGACTTGTCCGGCCATTAGAGATTCCAGGTGCAAACTCCGAAATAACCTTGGCAGCAGTCTACCGTCAATCTGGTGACGGTAGATTGCCGCATCCCCGCCCATCGCCCGCAAGCCAGATTCCCTGTCGATCAGAAACATTTTTGCCGAGAAAGATCCCATGAAACCTTTGTCTCCCCTAAGCGTCTTATGGATAAGGGCGAGGTCCTTCCATGAAAGCAAAGCGTGAAAATCCCGGAGATCTGCTCCAGGGAACGCTGGACCTGCTGATTCTAAAAGCCTTGGCTCGCGGCGCCCGGCACGGTTACGGCGTCGCCGAGTGGATTCACGAGACTTCCCGAGACATCCTGAGGGTCGAGGAAGGCGCGCTGTACCCCGCGCTGCATCGACTCGAGCTGCGCGGCCTGCTCCGCTCAGAATGGGGCGCATCGGATAACAATCGCCGCGCCAAGTTTTATTCCCTGACCGTGGCGGGAGGAAAACAGTTGGGCGAAGAGACCGCGTTTTGGCACCGCATGTCGGGGGCCGTCGCGCGAATACTCCAAACGGCTTAGATCGCGCGGGAGGAGACTATGTTTTCTGGGCGGCTACACCAAACTTGGTTGCGACTAAAAGCGCTTTGGAAGCGGCCCCAGCTCGACCGGACGTCCGAGGCGCGGCGGGCCACGCGCGTCGGCACGCTTGGCGCTAGGAGTAAGTTCCCGTTACGAGAAACTCCAAGCTAGCTGTCAACGAAATTCTGGAGCGAGAAGACGTGCAAGGGTGGCGGAACAAAACCTGGCGGCGCGCCAAAGCCATGTGGAAGCGGCCGCAACTGGATCGCGATCTCCATGACGAAGTCGCGTTTCACTTGGCCATGCGCGAAGAAAAGAACCGCCGCGCCGGGATGGCTCCGGAAGAAGCCCGTTACGCCGCGCGCCGCCAGTTCGGAAACCCCACCAGTCTCGAAGAGAGGAGCCGGGAAATGTGGACACTCGTATCGGTGGAAGGCCTGCTTCAAGACATCCGCTTGGGCGCCCGCAAGCTGCGCAAAAGTCCAGGTTTCACCTTCGTCGCGGTGCTGACGCTAGCGCTCGGAATCGGCGCGAACACCGCCATCTTTTCCCTGATCCACACGGTGATGTTAAAGAGCTTGCCGGTCAGCAATCCCAGAGAACTGTACCGCCTGGGAGCAGGCACCAGTTGCTGCGTCCTTGATGGCCTGCAGGGGAATTTCGGAATTTTCTCATATTCACTCTATCAGCAGTTAGAGGCCAACACTCCCGAATTCTCCGAAATGGCTGCATTCGGCGGCGCCTTGAATTTCTTGAGCGTACGCCGCGCCGGCGCAGCCGGACGAGCTGAACCGTATGTCGGAGAATTCGTCTCGGGCAACTATTTTTCGACATTCGGGCTAGGCGCTTATAGCGGCCGGCTGCTCTCGGCGTCTGACGACCTACCGAGCGCCCCGCCCGTCGCCGTCATGAGCTACCGCGCTTGGCGCGAACACTACTCGCTCGATCCCTCCGTAATCGGTGGCAGTTTTCTGGTCAACGGACATCCCGCAACCGTCGTTGGCGTCACCCCTCCGGAATTCTTTGGTGAAACGCTGCGCAGGGATCCGCCGGACTTTTGGGTCCCGCTCGCCGATGAACCTCTCTTGCGGCCAGACGGCTCCCTGCTCACGCATCCGGAACTGCATTGGCTCTACGTCGTCGGGCGCATAAAGCCCGAAGCAAAACCCACGCAAGTCGAAGCGCGCGTAACGCTGGAGGTACAGCAGTGGCTCACGAGTCAAGGACAAATCCCCGAGACCTTCCGCGGTGAAATTGCCAAGCAACACGTCACTCTCAGTCCGGCGGGCAGCGGAGTAGCGCGCCTGCGCGCCAACTACGCCGATGGCTTGCGCTTGCTCGCGGCTGCGTCCGGACTCGTGCTTCTGATTGCGTGCGCAAATGTTGCGAATCTGCTGCTCGCGCAAGGCACGGCGCAACGAGCGCAAACCGCGATGCGCGTCGCGCTGGGCGCACCACGATTTCGTCTGATCCGGCAAGCTCTCACCGAAGGATTGATGCTGGGGCTCCTCGGAGGCGCGGCGGGCCTGGCCGTGGCCTATGTAGGAACGCAAGTTATCCTCTCGCTCGCATTTCGCGGCGCGCACTACGTGCCCATTGACACGGCGCCTTCGCTCCCGGTGGTCGCCTTTGCCGCGCTGCTCTCCGTGTTAACCAGCGTCACCTTCGCCGCTGCGCCCGCATGGATCAGTTCGCGGGCTGATGCGGGTGAAGCCCTGCGCGGCGCGCAGCGCAGCATTCACGAAGGTTCGAGCGTTCCACAAAAATCCTTGATCGTGTTGCAAGCCGCGCTCTCGCTCGTGCTTCTGGCCGGAGCGGGCTTGCTCACGGAGAGTTTGCGCAATCTCGAGAGCCAGCAATTCGGATTCGAGACCGACGGTAGGCTCATCGTCAAGGTTGATCCCGGGCTCGCTGGCTACACCGCCGACCGCCTCGACGGCCTCTACCGTACGCTGCGAGAACGGCTCGGGCAAATTCCCGGAGTCGAAAGCGTCAGTCTCTCTCTATAGCCCCATGTCCGACAATAGCTGGTCCAGCGGCGTTAGCATCGAAGGCCGACGCGCACCCGCTAACCCCGGAGATTTCGATGGCGCTTCCTGGTTGCGCGTCAGCGCCGGTTATTTTGAAACCATCGGTACGCGCCTGACTCGCGGCCGCTTCCTCGACGAACGTGATACGCCAAGCTCGCGGCACGTGGCCGTGATTAACGAGACTTTCGCGCGAAAGTATTTTCCCAACGCCGATCCTCTCGGAAAACACTTTGGTCTGGGCGACGCGCCGCACGCCGCCGACTATGAAGTCGTCGGAGTTGTCGCCGACGCCAAATACATGGATCCACGCGATGTAGCCTGGCCCACCTTCTTCCGGCCCCTCCTCCAAACTGAGAAGTTCCGAGACCAGGCCGATCAATCCGCGGAGATCCGCTCGAACTGGATTCACGACATCGAGCTCCGGGTCTCCGGACGCCCGCAAAATCTTCAGCCGCTGATTCGCGAAACACTCGCCAGCATCGACCCGAATATGCCGGTTGTAGACATGATGACTTTCGGCGAACAAGTCACCCGCAATTTCAACCATGACCGTCTCATGGCGCGTCTTGCTGGAATCTTCGGACTGCTGGCCCTGGCCCTCGCCTCGATCGGTCTATATGGCGTGCTCGCCTATAACGTCGCCCGCCGCACGCAAGAAATCGGCATTCGCATGGCTCTCGGCGCCGCACGCCTCGGCATTTTGCGAATGGTACTGCGCGAAGCGTTGTTCCTCGCTGGGCTCGGCGTGGCCATCGGCATTCCCTGCGCGCTGGCCGCCAACCATCTCCTAACCAGCATGCTCTTTGGCCTGAAAGCCACGAACCTAGTCGTTCTGTCCCTGGTCACCGCCCTTCTGCTTATCGTCGCCATAGCAGCCGCCTGTTTCCCCGCGCACAAAGCTTCCGCAGTCGATCCTATGGTGGCGTTGCGCCACGAATGAGCGGTTGATTTTAGAGTTCGCTGCCAAGCTCTGCTTACCCTGTCCCAACCCGCCGGTTTCCCACAGAGAGTATTGCCTAAGCAACTGTCCTTCCAGGCGGCTTGCAGCCTCCTTCCCCAAGTGCTACGTTTAGAATGACTTTGGTGCTCTAACGAAGCACAAGTCCGGCAGTGACTCGGGAACTCCTAGGGAATTTTTCGAATTATTTCTTTCCGAAGAAAGTTTTCGACAGACATTTGCTGCAGATTTTTCGTGACGCGAGCATGTCCCGGCCCACTCGCGGGACGGGCGACGAACAGCCCCGATGAGAGTGTCGGCCGCCTGGCATCCATAAAATAAAGGCTCGCGCGCGGGGTCTTCGTGTCGTACTGGTTTCGCAACGACAATCGTCTGCCACAGGCCAGACTGGCCATCGCCTCCTACGTCATCGTGGGCATGGTCGGTTTGTTGCTCCTCGGTTTCTGGAAACTCCAGGTCGTCGACTCCGATAAGTACGGTCAAATGGCCGAGCGCAATCGCGTTCGTTCCATTCCCATCATCGCTCCGCGCGGCCGTATGCTGGACCGCGATGGCCGCGTCCTGGTGGACAACTATCCGTCTTTCAGTATCCTGCTTCTCCGCGACGATCCCGCTCTGATCGACAAAAGTCTCCCGGCTATCGCCGAAGGCCTGAGCATCCCGATCAGTGATCTGAAGGACCAGCTGGAAACCACCAAAAACCTTCCGAAGTTCCAGCCCATCGTTATCAAGCCGGAAGCCAACAACGCAGACGTGGCCTTCATCGAATCGCACCTTTTCGACATCCCCCTCCTCGAAATGCTCATGGTCCAGCGACGTCGCTATCTTCCGGGCGGCTTCATGTCTCACGCCAGCGGATACGTTGGCGAAGTCAGCGAGCAGCAAATCGAAGCCAGTAATGGCCGATTTCGCCCCGGCGACCTCGCCGGAAAAACCGGTCTCGAGCGCCAGTACAACGACATCTTGACGGGCACCGACGGTATGCGCCGCGTGGTCGTCAACAGCGTCGGCAAAGAAGTCAAAGATCTTGGGCACCTTACCGAACAGGAACCGATTCCCGGCAAGCAGATTCAGCTCACCATCGACTACGATTTGCAGCAGGTCGCCGAGCAATCTCTCGGTGTGCGGCCTGGTGCCGTGGTCGCTCTCGATCCGCGCACCGGGGAAGTCCTGGCCATGGTCAGCCGACCCACGCCCGATGCAAACGATTTCGCTGTCCGCATTTCAGCCGACGAATGGAAGAGTCTCAACGACGACCCTCTGCATCCCCTATTGAACCGCGCCATCCAAGCGCAACTTGCTCCCGGTTCCGTTTTCAAGATCGTGACCGCCACGGCGATGCTTGAGGACCATGTTCCCGAGGAAGGTTTCAAGACGTTTTGTCCCGGCTACGGCACATTCTTCGGGCGCCAGTACCATTGCTGGGTGTACTACGCGAAGACCGGACCGAGGACGCATGGGGTGCTGAGTCTGCACGATGCGATTCTGAAATCGTGCGACGTTTTTTTCTACAATGTGGGCATGCGCTTGGGCATCGACAGACTATCCTATTACGGCAGCAAACTTGGCGTCGGCCGCAAAACCGGCATCGATCTTCCTTCCGAGGAGCCCGGGCTGATGCCTTCGCAGGAATGGGTCGAGAGAGTCCTTCATCGCAAATGGTATGCGGGTGAGGTGATCTCTGTAGCCACCGGCCAAGGCGCCGTCACTTCCACGCCGCTGCAGCTGGCCCGTTTGATTGGCGGAATCGCCATGGGTGGCGTTTTCAAGCAGCCGCACATGTTGAAAGATGCCCAGAATATTGGTGAGGAGCGGTTTCCCATATCAGAGCCGACCGTCGAAAAGATCACCGACGCCATGTACGGCGTCATCAACGAACCTGGCGGCACGGGTGGTAAATTGAAACTCGCTGGGATTGAGTTTAGTGGAAAATCCGGCACCGCCCAGGTCATCGGTTATGGGACCCGCGATCGCGTCGGAAAAGAAAAGAAGTTTGAAGACAACGCGTGGTTCGTCGGCTATGCGCCGCGCCGCAATCCAGAGATCGTCGTTTCCGTCCTGGTCCAGGAAAGCGGCCAGCACGGAGGTGAAGCCTCCGGGCCTGTCGCGCGCGACATCATCAAAGCCTATTACGATAAGAAAGCAAGGAAGACCCAAGGCCAACTCACCGCCGACGACGAACGGTATGATTTGGGTCCTGGCGCGGCCGCCGCTCTAACGATCCATGCGCAGCCGGTTGTGAAGTCCGCTTCTGGGATAGCGCCTGGGCACGCCGCAAGCGTCGATCCCGAGCGTTAAGTTTTTGCGGTTTGAAATATTTGGGAGTGAAAAGTTAGTTGGCAGAAAAGCGCAGCAAGCAGACATCTGGTCCTTGGCTCGTGGCTCTTAGCGGTAGACTGTAAACTTCTTTTTTATGAACGACGCACCTGGAACTCGCGATTACGACTGGTGGCTGCTAGCCATCCTCGCCACCATCTGCGCGCTCGGGGTCATCGAGATCTACTCGGCCACGCACGGCAGCGCCCTCGCCGGCATGCAGAACAAGCAGCTCCGTTGGCTGGTGGTAGGCTTTGTGCTGATGTTCGCGCTCTCCCGCCTCGACTATCATCTAATTCTCGATCAGGCCCCCATCCTCTATCTCATCGGCATCGCCGCTCTTATCGCCGTCCTGGCCTTCGGCCACACGCGCTTCGGCGCCAAACGCTGGATTCCCATCCTCGGAGAATTTCTTCAGGTGTCGGAATTGGTCAAATTGATTATAATCATCGTCATAGCGCGCTTCTTTGCGGATGTGCGCACCGATGAGCTTTCCCTGCAGGATTTGATCAAGGCAGGGCTCATCGTGGGGTTGCCGCTAGCTCTGATTCTCAAGCAACCCGATCTGGGCACCGCGCTTGTTCTGGTGCCCTTGCTGGTGGTAGGCGCATTTCTCGCGGGCTTGCAATGGAAACATGCCGCGGCGATTGCGCTCATCGGGCTCTTGATGCTTCCCGTTGCATGGCGCGTCATGAAGCCCTATCAGAGGGAAAGAGTTACATCGTTCATGCACCCCGAAGAGGACGCCAAAGGCTCCGGCTATCAAGTTCTGCAATCAAAGATTGCCGTCGGCTCGGGCGGCTTCTGGGGCAAAGGTTTTGGCAACGGCACGCAGAATCAACTGGGCTACATCCCCGTCCGATATTCCGATTTCATCATGTCGGCCTGGGCTGAAGAGCAGGGCTTCAAAGGCGTGCTTCTTGCCCTTGGGCTGTACATGGCTCTTCTGTTACGCTTAGTACAGAATGCTCAGCGCGCAAAAGACCGCGCCGGAATGTTTCTTGTAATGGGCGTCGCAGCAGCGCTTGGCTTTCATGTCTTAGTAAACGTGGCGATGGTCATCGGTGCTATGCCCGTGACCGGTATCCCGCTTCCTCTCATGAGTTACGGGGGTTCCGCTACGTTGTTTGTTTTCCTGGCGATTGGTCTGGTTATGAATGTTCGGCTTCGCCGCTTCGTTAACTGAACCAGCCGCCAGTCCCGCGCGAGGTGTTTGCTCAGGCAAATCCCGCCGGATAGGCAATGGTGGCCCCGGTACTTGGGACCCAAGGAACAAGGATCTTAGAGTGAGGACAGCATCGTCCGCCGTTGGCCCGGAAGCTCTCCGGCAACGGACCAGCCTCGTAAGCAAGAGGAACTTTCCCTCCGGCTGCGAACGTAAAGCCATCTCGATATCCGTGTGGCCAGCGTGTGTCCCGGTGCAAACCGGGCCGGCCCCGATTTACTGGACCCCCGACGGGCAAGAGCTCGCGGCGATGCGTCCTGTCGGCCCTTTGCGGCTGCACAGAAAAGTGACCTCCGGCTCAGCCGGGGTCACCAACAGTCAGGAGTTTTCATGTCAAAAGAATTGGTTATCTCCGCGGCCTCCCACGAACGGCGAGTCGCGATTCTTGAAGAAGGTCAGTTAGTCGAAATATACATCGAGCGTGAAAAAGAGTTCGCCCTCGTTGGCAGCATCTACAAAGGCAGAGTCACCCGCGTCCTCCCAGGCATGCAGTCCGCGTTCGTGGATATCGGCCTTGATGGCGATGCCTTCCTTTATGTCAGCGACGTTTTCGAAAACCTCGAGGATTACGATCACGGGCATCCCCATACCGATCAGCCAGCCGCCGCCCCCGCGTTCTCCCCGGCTTATTCGCCCGCAAACGCCGTCGAAGCGTTGCCTGGTGAAACGTTAGCGCACGCCGCTTCCTCGCATGAGCAGGAAGAAGATCACGCGCACCAAGCTGACGGCGAAGAAGCCGAATCATTTCACCACGAGGACACGCATGAGGAGTCCTCTGACCACGATTCCTTGTCTCACAGCGAGCCACCCGGCGTCGTGGAAGACCACGCCACAGACGGCGAGATTCATGGCGCGCACGCCGCAGAAGTACACGAGGAATCTCAAGCGGGCCACCCCGAGGAGCGCCAGCCGGATTCGAACGCCTCTGCCCCTCAGAATTTCTCGCCGCACTACAATCCCACTCAGAATTATCCGCCCCGCCCCGGCGGTGGTGGAGATCGCGGTGGAGATCGCGGCGGAGATCGCGGCGGTGATCGTGGCCGTGGCGGGCGCTGGGGCCGCCGCGGCGGACGTCACCGCGGTGGACGCCCGCAAGGCCCAGCCGTCGGCGGCCGCAACCTGCCTCCCTCCAAGTACGCTGCACCGCAAGGCGGTGAATCTCGCGGCAACGATTCGCGCGGCTACGATAACCGTGGCCGCGATCAGCGCGGCCCTGAAAATCGCACCGGCCAGCCGCGTGGTTTCGAACCACGTGGCCCCGCGCAGCGCGGGTTCGATCATCGCCCGCCGGATACTCAGCATCCTGCCAGTTCCTCCGCATCCATCGAGGCCACCGAAGAACCCATCGTTCTGCCTGGCGAATCTCTCGCCAAGTATCGTGGCAAGCCCGCGGCCGCGCCCGTTCTTCCAGTTGTCGAGCCGGAATCTCACGAGCCGCAACCTGAAAGCGAAGAAACAATTTCTCGTCCCTCCGGAAACCTGAGCTCTCCTGTTCCTGCAACAGGACCTGCGGGCGGCCCAACTGGTGGCAACGTTCCCCGCCGTTTCTCGGGCGGACTTCCCCGCTGGCTTCTTGCCGACACTGGCTCCGAATCGGAAGCTGCCCCCGTCTCCGCGGAGGAAAATATCGGAGTTGCCGACGATTCTTCGCTTTCTGCTCATGGCGCGAATCCACCGCGGCATGAGGCTTCTCCGCTCGAGTTGCCCGCAACATCTGCTTCAGAATCCCTGCCCGCGCGCAACGACGTCGAATTAAGCGAACAGCAGACGGCATCCCTCTCTCTGGAGCTGGCCGAAGCAAAACACGAAGAGACTTCCGATCACGCCAAAGCCGATGCCCTGGTCGGCGGCGCCGAATTCGACGACGAACCCGAGGAAATTCACGCCGCCGGAGAAACCGAACTCGCCGACGACGAAGATGCCGAAGAAGAGGAGCGCCAGGAAGAAGCCCACCTCGACGCTGCGGAAGATCAGGCCGCCGCGGAAAGCGAGCTTTCCGAGGATGAAACCGAAGAAGTCGAAGAGCATCGCGCCGCCGATCGCGCCGAATTCGCAGCCAACGCTGCGCACGAAAGCGCGGAACACGCTGCCGCCCTCGGTGATCCCGAGCACACCGTGCCCGAACACGCCGCACAGGAACATGTAGAACACGAACATGCCGCAGCGGAAGTGATCGAAGCGCATGCCGGCGACATCGCCCGAGAGCCTGCCGGGATCGAAGACGATGTCATTCTGCTTCCCGGTGAGACTCGCGCCCCCCGTATCGGCGGCGCCTCCGCTCCTCGCGAAGACTTTCCTCGCGATTCCGCGCGCATCGGCGGCAATCCTCGGGCCCGTTTCCAGCGCCCACAGCGTGGTGGACGCGATCGCGGCCGCAGTGGCCGCCCAGACAGCCGTGGCGGCCGTCCCGATCGCGGCCCAGATCGTGGTCCAGACCGCGGACGCCCTTCCGGCCCGCGATTCGAACGGCGTCCCAGCGGCCCCGGTGGTCCCCGGCACGATCGCGGTCACCGCAGCCACTCCGGTCCGCCGCGCCGCCCGCAGCTAATCTCAGAAATGCTGAAGGCCGGCCAAGACGTGGTCGTGCAGATCGCCAAAGAGCCTCTCGGCAAAAAGGGCGCGCGCATCACCAGCCACGTCGCTCTGCCGGGCCGCTTCCTGGTCTATATGCCCACGGTCCATCACACCGGCGTCTCGCGC
>Ga0207046_10325_pt1 | contig 11530 bp, 10 predicted proteins | sample Alteio_BWMinCont_66_FD_153303 | JGI IMG/M metagenome (GOLD analysis project Ga0207046, IMG submission 153303) | Enriched cells from forest soil in Barre Woods Harvard Forest LTER site, Petersham, Massachusetts, United States -... | ecosystem: Environmental > Terrestrial > Soil > Temperate forest >...
CGCTGCGTGGCTTCCCGCAGGAAGAACGGCTTCTCGACGAAATCGTCGACGGGAAGATCGGGCGTGCTCAGCTTTTCGCTGATGTCGGTCTTGGTCGCGACCAGAATGACGGCGGCTTCGGCGGTGCGAGGGCGGCTTCTCAGCTTTTCGACGAGCTGGCGGCCGTCCATACCAGGCATGCGATAGTCGCAGATGAGTAAATCGGGAGGATCGTCGACAGCTTTCAGAAGCGCATCGGCCGCGTCGCTTGCGGTCGTGACCTTGGCGAGCGGAGTCAGGGCTCCACGCAACAACCCCAGTACCATTGGGTTGTCGTCGACCAGCAGGACTCTTACGTTGTTCGCCATGGAACGCTTATGTCTTCTTGCGGACGCGCAGATACTCTCCGCTTTTGCCGCCGGACTTCCGCTCGAGCACGATTTCGCGAATCTCGATGCCCTTGTCGAGCGCCTTACACATATCGTATACCGTCAGCGCGGCAACGCTGGCGGCCACGAGGGCTTCCATCTCGACGCCGGTCACCGCCGTGGTTGAAACTTTCGAGGCAATCGCGACGCCATTCTCGCACAGCCGCATACGCACATCAACGTGCGCGAGCGGCAAAGGGTGGCACATGGGAATCAGATCGGCAGTTCGCTTCGCCGCCATGATTCCGGCGAGGCGTGCAACCTCCAGCGGATCGCCCTTGGGATTCTTGGGCAAGGCTTTGAGGACCTTGGGCTTCAAGACTACGAAGGCGCTGGCCTCAGCCTCGCGCTCGGTAGAAGCTTTTGCGGATACGTCGACCATTCGGGCTCGTCCAGAATGATCGTAGTGGGAGAGCTTCTTGGGCATCGCGAAGAACTATCTTACTAGAAAGCTATCTGGCTCTCATGGATCGCTCGCTGGGCCGAGGAATAGGCAGGTAACGTTGCAGAATAAAACTCGCAATGAGTCGACCGTTCCCTCGATCAATGAAAGGGACACCAGTTTTATCTGGCCTCAGTAGGATAGATTGTTGTGCAGCGGTGGATTCTTGAGCCCCTTTAGGGAGAGCGCATGCGCCAGAGGTCCGCTAAACTCAAGTTGTTGGTCGTTTTCGCGGTTTTGATACTCAGTATTGCAGCCATATCGCAGAAGGCGTCTGAACCGAGTATCCCAAAGTTGCCGGAGCCTTCGGGTCCCTTCGGTGTGGGACGGGTCCCATTCGACTGGATCGATCCGAGTCGTGCAGCGGACATGGCCGAAAATCCATCTGCCCGGGCCGAACTCATGGTTTACGTCTGGTACCCAGCGGAAGCTGCTGGCAAGGAAGTTAAAGGTATTTTGTTTCCTGGAGCAGCGAAGATCGACTCCGCTCCCGGCGTTCCGGAAGGCATTAAAGACCAGGTTTTTGGCGGCAATTGGCCTCGGGTCATCTCTGGCGCAATCACATCCCACGTGCAGGAGGACGCACCAATCGCAAAGAGTCCGAAAGCGTTCCCCGTGGTTATTTTTTCGCCAGGTGCGAATATGACCTCTTTCCAGTACTCCAGTGCTATTGAAGACCTTGCGAGTCACGGATACATTGTTGCAGCGATTGAGCACACATCTGAGGTGTTTGCGGTGGTGTTCCCGAGCGGAGAAGTTCGTACCTACTCTGCAAAGAGGATACCGCACAGTTACATACCTGCTCCGGGCGCGACGAAGGAAGAGTACCAAGACAAACTTCAGACGTGGTATCGCCATTGCGTCGACGTCAGAGCAGCAGACACGTCGTTCGTTTTGGATAAGTTGACCCAACTCAACGGGACATCGGAAAAGGCTTCACAGTTTTCGGGGCGGTTAGACCTCGTTCATGTGGCCGCCGTGGGACACTCGAGGGGAGGTTGGGCCGCTATTCTTGCTTGCCGAAGGGATGGTCGCATAAGAGCCTGCGTGAACGAAGACGGAACGTCTAACGGTGAGGGGCTGCAATACCCCGGCGCGCCCACACCGAAGCAACCCATACTCTATGTTGAGGTACCGCCCACCCTGCCCGCAGACTGGGTGGTTCTCAAGGAACTTCATCTAACCGCCGATGAATGGGTGCAGCAGTGGCATGAGAAAGCGTACAAGGAGTTCAACGCCTTTCCTGCTGGCGGTTATTTCGTGGAACTCAAGCTTCCCGGAATGGTGCACTATAGCTTCACGGATGAGGTCTTCCTACAAGCGGCAAAAGAGGGTGCAAAAGATAAAGAGGAAATGGCTCTGCGTAGCTTGCGTCTCACGGAAGACGTAACACGGGCTTTCCTGGACAAGCACCTCAAGGGGGAAAAACAAACATGACTGCACGATACTTCCGAAATGACTGTCAAACACTTTGGGCCGGAAAACTGAGCAGTGCGAGGTCGTTGGAGAACTGGGCCGCGATTTTGCAAGCGACATGATCTATCGGGTTAGTACCGGTACCCACTCACCTGCTGTGATCCGCTCCCGGTCCGGCGGAATCACTACGTAACAGTTCGCGGCCGCGGTTGCGGCGATGTCTCCTGAGCCTTGCCAGCGGACCAATTCCACCTCGGCTTGTTCAAACTCTCCGGAGAGGATTGCGGGTAGGAAGCGCTTCAGGCCTAGCTTGGTTTTGATCTCGGATTTCAGCCTGGCGTGCAGGAAAATTAGCTTTCGCGGGGTCATGCCGGCCAGGGCTTCCAGGATCGGGCGGGCGAAGAGTTCGAAAGTCACCATCGTTGAAACGGGGTTGCCGGGTAGGCCGAAGAAATATGTGTGGGCCTCGGGAGCTAAAGCCCCGTTTTCTTTTTCGCTCTTATCGGCACGGCTGAAGCCGTGCCCTTTCAAAACGTCTCTCCCCAACGTCGCGCTTTTCAAAGGCGCGGCCTCTTTGAAACCTATTGAGGCTGGCGGCTCCCCTTCGCGGGCGGGGGCGCCCGCGCCACACGGGATTCGTCCAAATACGACTGGCCTTCCCGGTTGAATCTGGGCTCCGGTGAAGAAGAATTCGGCGTCGAACTCTGCCAGCGCTTGTTCCACCAGATCATATTTGCCCATGGAGACTCCACCGGTTAGCAGGAGCAGGTCGGCTTCAAGGCCATCTGCGATTAACTCTCGTAGGCGTTCTGGCTCGTCGGGGGCGATGGGCAGCAGTACCGGTTCGCCGCCGGCGGCTTGGATTTGCGCCGCCAATGAATAAGTATTCGAATTGCGAATCTGGTTGGGCGCGAGCGGGACGTCGATATCGACGAGTTCATCGCCAGTGGCGAGTACCGCGACGCGAGGCTTTGAATAGACCAGCAGGCGCGACCTTCCGGTCGAGGCGGCGACGGCAATCGCCGCGTGATCGAAGCGCGTGCCCGGAGCCAATAGCCGGTCGCCTCGTTTTGCTTCGGACGCGACGGGAACGATGTTATCCCCTGAAGCAATTCCTTTTGTGATCGTGACTTGATCGTGATCTCGCGAAGTGTACTCGACCATGACAACGGCATCGGAGCCAAGAGGCGCAGGCCCGCCAGTCATGATCGACACTGCCTGGCCGGACTCAACCTTGAGAGTCGCATCTGCCGCGGCGCCAGCTTTGATTTCGCCTACTACTTTCAACCTTGCGGGTAGGTTGGCTATATCATTGGCGCGCACCGCGTAGCCATCGCGCGTGGCTCGGGGGAAGGGAGGGAAGTTGCGATCGGCGAGCACTGGCTCTGCGAGGATCTGACCCTGGCTATCGAGCAGTTCGACCAATTCCTTGCCATGCGGACGCAAGGCCGCGGCGTGCTCCTCAACCACATGCCGGGCTTGTTCGAAGCTCAAGATGACGCCGCCGGGGGGCATGCAGGAGATAATACGACAAGCGGGATGCTTTCGATTTTCGACTTGTGAGTGCAAGCACGAGCGCCTACATTACCGGCCTAGCGTCTGACGCAGTTCGTGCGGATCCGCCGCATGCATTATCGCGGTATCGAGATCCACGACTCCGGCGCGGACAAGTTTCTCAAGCTCTCCATCAAAGTGCTGCATGCCCTCGGAAGCGCCGTCTCTCATGGCCTGAAGCAGGTTCTGGCCGGAATAATCATTGATCTCGATGCACGACTGAATGCGGGGATGAGCCTTGACCATCTCCACAATTGCGATGCGACCGGTACCGTCCTTCCGCGGGATCAGCCGTTGCGAAATGATGTAGCGGAAGGTCCGGGCGAGCCGGCTGCGAATCGATGCCTGTTCCGGCCCGGTAAATGCATTTACCATGCGTTCCACGGTTTTAGCTACATCTACAGTGTTCAGGGTTGTGAGAACCAGGTGTCCGGTTTCGGCGGCCTGCAAAACCATTTCCATGGTTTCGCGGTCCCGCATTTCGCCCACCAGGATCACGTTGGGCACCTGCCGCAAGGCTGCGCGCAGAGCCAGGGCAACGCTCGGAGTGTCGCTGTGCAACTCGCGCTGGTGAACCGTGGCTCGCTTGTGATTGTGCAGAAACTCAATGGGATCTTCGATGGTGAGGATATGGCAGACCTGTTGCTGGTTGATGCTGTCGAGAAGTGCAGCCAGGGTCGACGACTTTCCGGAGCCGCGCTGGCCGGTAACCAGCACAATGCCATCGCGGAGGCTGGCGACTGCTACGAGTTGCGATGGAAGGCCAAGAGTAACCAGGGCGGGAATTGCGGTGGCGATGACCCTCATCACCACGGCGCAACTGCCGCGCTGGATGAACACATTCACGCGGAAACGGGCCACTCCCGGGAGTCCGTAGGAGATGTCGCAAAAGCCCTGTTCGCGCAAGATGGCGATCGCCTGCTTGTTCTCGCCGATCAGATCGGAGGCGATACGGCGGGTGTCATCGGCGGTGAAAGGGCGAAGTCCCACGCCTTGCACGCCGATGAGTTGGCCATTGACTTCCACCTGAGGCAGTCGTCCGGGCGAAAAAATGAGATCGCTTACTTGATTGTTCGCGCGCAGTATGGATGCTAACAGCGCGTCCGTAACCATTGCGCCGGAGCTGGCCGACGGTTCGAGGACAACGGAGATGGGAGCAGTACCCGGTGCCGCCATAACTTCTCTTCTGGAGGAGAAACGGCGCGAGCGGGACCTTTGATCCCAGATGAATCGTGCCTGAACTTTACTCTAGCGAAATGGTTGGCGGGGTTCTAGGAAGAATGGCGATGGTAGGCACCTTTGGTAACGAACAGGACGGGTTGCCAGGAATGCATGCGTAGCTTTGTCTAGGGCGGACAGACTCTCCGCTTCTTGACCCCAGATCTCAAAACGGATTAGGCGGAAAGCAAAATCGACGGGGGCGGACAACCGAGTCCCGCACTACCCGATGCCCGCCGCCCAAGAACCAATAATCGCTACGGCTTCTTAGTGGCTGGCTTCTTCTTTTGGGTACCGTAACTGGTTTCGACCGGAGCTCCGAGTCCCTGCAGCATGGCCTTGGCCTCTTCCGCGTGCGGACCTGTAGGCTGCAACTCAAGATATTTCTGGAATGCTTCGGCTGTGCCGTCCGGAGCAACCATTTTGTCTCCTTGCAGAGTGGCGGCCCCGATGAGATTCGTGCCCTTCCAGTAATAGGCGTCCGCCTTCGTGGGATCGGCAGTGATTGCCTTCTCAAAGGCTTGCACGGCGGCTTTTCGCATCTCGGAATCGTTCTTGACGTTGGCGTTGGTCAAGATCGCGCCCAGGTTGAAGTAGTACATGCCAGCCCCGGCAGGGTCCAACTGCGCTGCCTGGTTGTAAGCCTTTACCGCGTCGTCGGTTTTACCTAGTTGGGCGTACCCTTTGCCCAGGTTGTTGTAGAACGAGGCAAGAACTTTGTTCGAATCCGGGTTCTTCTTGGGATCCGCCTCCACGGCCTTCTGTTTGAGATCGAGCGCTTTCTGATAATCGGTGATCGAAGCTTCGTAGCGCTTTGTTTTCTCGGCGCTGTCAGTTTGCTTGCCGGCCGAGGTGAGGTTATAGTCTCCTAGCTTCGCCCACAGAAGATCGCGGGTCGGGTCCACCTGGGTAGCTTCCGTAACCTGGGCGATGGCGGTGTCGAAGTCACCGGCATCGGCAGCCGTCTTGGCCGCCGCCAGCTTCTCGTTCAAGTTCTTGACGGTTGCGTTTTCCTTGAGAGCCTTGGCTTGCTGCTCCTGCGCCTGCTTCAACTGCTCGGGGGTCAGCCCCGCTCCTTGAGCCTGGGCGGCCTGCTCCTTTTGCATGTCAAAATCCAGGACGTTCTCGGTCAGGGCGACATTGAAATTGTTGTAGTGAAAAACTTCCTTGCCATCCTTGGTGAGCGTGACCGTGTACTTGCCCGGCGTCATCCCCAAAGAGAAGTATTCGCCCTTGTTGTTGGTTTTGATGTCGAACTTCCTGCCGGTATTGGTATTCAGCCATTCCACATTCGCGCCGGCAATGGGCTTTCCCTCAAGGTCCTTGCAAACCCCTTTAACGGTTCCTGTTTCCTGTGCGAATGCCGGACTCGCGCACAGCCCAGCCAGCAGGATTAATAGCGCAACGGAATATAGCTTCATTGTCCTTGCCTCCCCATCGAACTTGAATTTCCGATTTACGATTTCAATTTACGATTCCTTCCCTACGACCTCAAGGTAAGGAACCGGGTCCGCGGCGCCAGCTTCCTGAAAGGCCCGGAGCCTAAGCACACAACTATCGCAAACTCCGCAGGCGCGATCTTCCCGGCTGTAGCAAGACCACGTTAAATCGAAGGGAGCGCCCAGTTCAAGGCCCAAGGTCACAATTTCAGACTTTCGCAGCCCGATGAGTGGAGTCACGATTTCGATCCGGCCATCCCTCGTTCCTGTTTTTACAACCTCGTTAAAGGCGCGATAGTAGGCGGGACGGCAATCAGGGTACCCCGAACTGTCCTGTTCCACGGCGCCGATAAACACCTTTTCCGCGCCCAGAACCTCGGCCCAGCTTACCGCAACGGACAAAAAATGCGCATTGCGGAAGGGCACATAGGTCACAGGAATCCCTTGCCCGATTCTCGGGGACTCGGGAACCGCGATCGCGGGATCAGTCAGCGCGGATCCGCCAATCGCGCGCAAAGCGTCGTTTCGGACCACTAGCTTTTCATGAATTCCCAGGCGACCGCAAATCGCCAGGAACGCCCGCCGCTCTCGCTCTTCGGTACGCTGACCGTAGCTGATGTGCACGGCAGCCGAGTTAAATTCTCTCGCTGCCAACGCCGCGCAGACGCAGGAGTCCATGCCGCCACTGAGCAGAACCACCGAGCGAGATGTATTGAGAGGCATGAAGATTCAATTCTTGTTCGGCGGACGCTGATCTCTCTTGCAGAATTCCTTTGTGTACCTTCGTGTCCTTTGTGGTTAAACGCATTTAAAGGCATTAACCACAAAGGACACAAAGTTACACAAAGGAAGCAAGTCAAGTCCAGACTTAATCGGCAACGGGCAAATTTTCACACGCTCTTCATCGCCGGGTCCCAGATGAATTTATGGAGCTGCAATCCCAGGCGAGCGGGAACGTTATCTGCCAGCATCCACTCCGCGAGCTCACGCGGGTCCAGCAAACAGTGCGAGCTGTCTCGCGGACCACCCGCGTCCTTGCTGAACGCCGGTGAGAACAATACCGCAGTGACTCGTCCAGACAAGTTATGACCCACCACAAAATCGCGAGCGAACTCATAGTCCGTCCGGCTGCTCAGCACGAACTTGACCTCGTCCGACGAATCGAGGGCATCCAAGTTTTGCATGTGAAAGCTATCGGGCTCGCCCGAATTTGGACATTTCACGTCGACAATTTTGATTACGCCCTTCGGCACCCGTTCCAGCGGGCGCTCGCCGCTGGTCTCAAGCAACACGGTATATCCCTCGTCCAGCAAGCGCTGCATCAGCGGAACCACTTCCCGCTCCTGCAGCATAGGCTCGCCACCCGTGATTTCCACCAGTCCGCCGGGGCTCAGATGCTCGACTTCTCCGACGACTTCCTCGACCGTCATGCGGCGGCCCCCGGTGAAAGTGTACTCGCTGTCGCACCAGGAGCAACGCAGATTGCATCCGGTCAGACGCACGAATACACACGGCAGCCCGGCATGGGTAGATTCGCCCTGGATCGATTTGTAAATCTCAGTGATCTGCATGATGAGCGCTGGCGCAGCGCCGGCTCAGCCGCGGGATAAAGGCGCTACGGCTCCGAATACGATGCCGTGGTGGTGTCTGTTTCAAACACAGTGACATTCTTCACTCGCACCCGCCCAGCAGTCACGCTATCGAGCTTGGCGGTAGCTTGGTCGTAAAAATACTTGGCCAGGTTTTCTGCCGATGGATTCAGCACCGTGAATGGCTCCAGATCGTTGATCATCTGGTGATCAAGCCGCTCGATGGCGTGCTTCATCACCTCGCGCAAGTCTTTGAAATCCAGGAGCAGCCCGGCTTTGTCCAATTCCTTGCCAGCCAGAGTAACCCGCACCTTGTAATTGTGCCCGTGCGGATTCTCGCACTTACCCTTGTAATTGCGCAGGTAATGTCCTGCGGCGAAAGTGTCGTCAACGGTAACTTCGAACATGAACCCTCGTGGCGGCCTGCCAGCATGACGAAGCGCGAGGCACCGCCCAACTGATTATTGTACCGCGATGGAGCGAACTTAGAGGGAGACCGGGCGTCGTCGCCCGGCTGGGTGTCCTTTCTCCATCAAAACAGGCGGATGGCCTTGGCCTGTTCGATCGCCGGCACCTTTCTCAGTTCCGCCAGCACCGTCTCAGGCACGACTACGTCCACGTGCACCACCGCGATGGCATCGCGCGGCGCGCCCGGTTTCACATTGCCCACCCGCCGTCCGAGAGAGAAATCGGCGATGTTGATTTTGTGATTGCCCAGGATCGTTCCGACTTTCCCGATCACGCCGGGGACGTCGCGATTGCGGAGGTAAATCAAGTTGCGCTCGAGCGGAGCTTCCACTTCAATTCCATCCACGTGCAGTAAGCGTGGGGTATTCTTGTGCAAGACTGCGCCCTTGACCACGTGCTCTTCGGCTTGAGCTTTGATCACAATGGAGAGCACGCTTCCTGCTCCTCCGGTCGAACCCTTGGGCTTGCTCTCTTCGTGAATGCGCAACCCTCGCGAGGAAGCAATCGCCGCAGCGTTCACCAGGTTTGCCTTTTCCTCCAACGCCTCGTTCAGAATGCCTTTGATTGCGCCGTTGCGGATCAGTTCCGTCTTCCATTCTGCGATGTGGCCGCTGTAGCTGAGCGAGATTTCCTCCAGCGCGCCTTCCGTGACCTGCGCCAGGAAGGAACCCAATCTCTCGGCCAGCACAATATAGGGTTGCAGTTCGACATACTCATCGTGCGAAACCGACGGCACGTTCACTGCATTCTGAATCACTCCGTGCTTCAGGTACTCCTTCACCTGTAGGGCAATCTGAAAGCCCACAGCCTCTTGTGCCTCGTGGGTTGAGCCGCCAATGTGAGGCGTGAGAATCACATTGTCCATGGCGGTGAACGGGGAGTTCTTCAGCGGCTCTGCGGCAAAAACATCCAATGCAGCTCCAGCCACGTGGCCCTGTTTCAAGGCGTGTGCCAGTGCTGCTTCATCGACCAGTTCACCGCGCGCACAGTTCACCAAACGCATTCCGCGCTTCAGCTTTTTCAACGACTGGGCATTGATCATGCCAGTGGTTTGTGGAGTCAGGCCGACGTGCAGAGTCAGATAATCCGAAGCCGCGTAGACCTCGTCCAGCTTGGCGATTACTATTCCCTGCTCCTTTGCCACTGCCATCGAAACGAACGGATCATGGGCGACGAGTTCCATCCCGAACGCGCGCGCGCGCCGTGCAACTTCCATGCCGACGCGACCCAGTCCCACGATGCCCAGCGTTTTGCCTCGCAGCTCCGTGCCCTGCAAAGATTTCTTCTCCCACTTGCCAGCATGCATCAACTCATTCGCCCGGCAGAGATGACGTGCAAGGGCCAGCATCATTGCAAGCGTATGCTCCGCCACGGCGACAGCATTCGCGCCGGGCGTGTTCATGACTGCGATGCCCTGGCGCGTTGCAGGCTCCAGATCGATGTTGTCGACTCCCACCCCGGCCCGGCCGATCACGCGCAACTTGCGTGCTTTGGCCAACAGTTCGGCGTTCACCTGCACTGCGGAGCGCACAATCAGCGCGTCCGCCGACTCCAGCTGGGCCGCTAAGCTGCCCTCCATCTGGTCCGACGTGACCACAATCCACCGCGGCTCGCGTAGCACATCCACAGCAGAGGCAGAGATCTTTTCAGCGATGACAATTTTCATGTTTGTTTAAATCGGCCACGGATTTCACGGATTTTACTGATAAAGCGCTGTTAATAAATCCTGATCCGTGCTGATCAGTGGAAATCCGTGGCTGGTTTTGGACTCTCAACTGCGAGTCACTACTTCGGATCTCACCGCTCTGGCATACACTTCCTGAGCCGCCCGCACCGCAGCGCCATACTCGACCGGCCACCGGGTAACGCTGGCGAGCACCTGCTCGAGCGCAGCCAGAATTCCAATGGTATCGAGATAATCGTAGTATCCCAGGTGCGCGATGCGGACCAGTTGTCCCTTCATCTCGCCTTGGCCATTCGCCACTACAGCAGCGAAGGTTTCGCGGAATTGTCTTACGAGATCGCCGGAATCGATGCCGCTCGGCATCTGAATCGCGGTCAGTGCGGCTGCTGGAGCCGTCGGGGCGAACAGCTTCAGCCCAAGTGACTGCGCGCCGGCTCGGGTCATCTCGGCGGCCAGTTCGGCATTGTCCACAAGCGCTCTGCGGCCAGCTGCGAGATCGCCGTCACCCATTTCCCGGATGAAATCTAGCGACGCCCCCAAGGCGGCGAATAGTGAAGTCGCGGGCGTGTACGCCGACTCGCCCTTGGCTGCGGCTTTGCGCTCCCTGCGGAAATCGAAGTAATAGCGGGGAGACTTCGCGGTTTCCATGCGCTTCCATGCTCGTTCACTGACGGCACAATAAGCGAGACCTGGTGGGATCATCAGCGCCTTTTGCGATCCGCCAATGATGACGTCAATGCCCCAGGCGTCCACATCAAAGTGAGTAGTGCCCAATCCCGTGATCGCGTCTACGACCAGCAGGGTGTTGTCGCCCACCTCCCGCACCAACTGCGCGATACCTTTTACGTCATGACGCGCACCCGTCGAACTCTCGGTCGATTGCACGTATACCGTGCGAATGTCCGGGGTGAGCTTCTGCTGAACTTCGTCGAGCGCGAAAGTCTGGCCGTCGGGCGCGCTGACGAGCTCCACAGCGCATCCGAAGGCTTTGGCCAGATCGCGCCAGCGCTCGCCGAATTTTCCTGCGGTCAGCACCAGCACTTTATCTCCAGGCGAGGTCAGGTTCGAAACCGAACCCTCCATAACGCCAGTCCCGGAAGATGCCAGCACCAGCACATCGTTCTGGGTGCCGATGAAATCCTTCAGGTCGGCCAACACCCGTGTGTACAGGGCACGGAAGTCCGCCGTGCGATGGTGCATGGCAAATGAGGCCATCGCAGTCTGGGCCGCGGGAAGAATGGGTGTGGGGCCGGGAGTGAAAAGACGGTTCTTGCGCAGCATTCCGAGAACATCCTTGGATATCGCAAAAATGT
>Ga0207046_10326_pt1 | contig 11519 bp, 6 predicted proteins | sample Alteio_BWMinCont_66_FD_153303 | JGI IMG/M metagenome (GOLD analysis project Ga0207046, IMG submission 153303) | Enriched cells from forest soil in Barre Woods Harvard Forest LTER site, Petersham, Massachusetts, United States -... | ecosystem: Environmental > Terrestrial > Soil > Temperate forest >...
GGCCACGAGAACCGTCAGCGGCCGCGTTTCTCCCCGAACGAAGTAGCCCATCAGCCGCGCCATAAATCTCGCGCCAAAATCCTTGAACGCCAAAGTGGGACCATGAAACAGCTCGAGGATGTGCAAACCGGGCGAGAGCGACACCAGCTTCACAGGAAAATTGATGGCTTCGGCAACGATTTGCCACAACACCTCTTCCGGCACATCTGGAGTAGCGAAAGGCCGCACCACGCGAAAACAAACTTCCGTGAACGGCAAGCGGCGAAACTCTTCGAGTTCCTCTTGTGAGCGCCGCGCGATCTCCACTGGCAAATAGAGCCCGCCGTCGGGCGCCAGCCCCCGCAGCACGGCGCCGCGCAACGAGGTCAGCGCCGCCTTGCGCCCGGTGCTCCGGTACCTCATCGCCCGCGCTCAAGCTGGCCGCGAATTTTCCCCAGAAACGCCGCCACATCGAAAGCAGGATCGCGCAACTCGGCCACCTTCAACGTACAATGCGCCAAAGCTTCATAGCTCTGCCGCCGCGCAGAAATCAGTGTGGGATAACAACGCACCACCGTTTCTTTTGGCGATTCGCCCGGCCTTGGCTGGAAAGCACCGCGCCACAACACCGGTTTAGGGTCACTCAAGTAGCGTTCGATGAGAAGCTGCTGCTCTTCCGCCGAGGCGGCGAGATATACGACGGTCATCCTCCGCCGCAAGCGCAGCAACAAATTATTCCCCGTGTAAATCACGCTGCCTGTGGTGTCCAGCACCAGCGGTTTTTCCGACCGCTGATCGAGCGACGTCAGTGCCTCGCCGAGCGTGTGAATCTCTTCCTCGAGGTACTGTGCCTCGCGTTGCGCATAGTTTGCGCTATCCGGCCAGCCCATCCACGCGGCCACACCGTCAATCCCGGAATAGCCGCCGGCGGCCAGCCACGGAGCCAGGGTCCGCTCGATGCCGTCGTCGCAGCAAATAGAGGTCCATCCCTCGGCAGCTAATCTCTTGGTCCAAAAGGATTTTCCTGCACCGGACATCCCGACAAGGGCCAAACGCAGAGGCAAGGAGGCTTCGCTTTGCATGAGAACAGTCAGATTACGATAACGCGTGCCCCGTCCGGTGAGCAAGCGTCTGGACCTGTGCGGTGTCGATAAGTCTCTAACCGGAAGTTCTTCAAGGAGCGTTGGCTGATAGACCCATTGTCGAACCGCTTCAAGCGCCGCACGCACCGGCAACGGGCCTGAAAATGACCAGCTCAACCAAGCTTTTTTGGCCGCTGTGGGCGTTGTTGTTCAACCACTGTGCGAATACGGACAGCGCCCGCGGGTGCACTATGGGTACCATGTTTGCCGCGTGCAATCATTCGCGGTGGAAGCGTTGGCAATCAAGCGGCGCCGCCAAGGAGAATCCAATGAAGGTAAAGACATTGCTAGCTATGGGTGCGTTCTCGCTGGCGCTGCTCATCGGCGGGTGCTATGCAAGCCCGACGCCAGCGGCGGGGCCTGCGGGGCCAGCGGGGCCGTCGGGAGACCCCGGACAACAAGGTGCCACAGGCCAACCGGGAGACTCAGGGCAGCCGGGTGATGCGGGCCGAAAGGGCGATGAGGGCCGCGAAGGGGAAAAGGGCCGAGACGGAGATCAGGGACGGGCTGGAGATCAGGGACGTACCGGCGACCAAGGACGAGATGGCAAAGACGCTCCGTGTCCAGCCGGAGAACATCGCCATACAAATCCTGACACCGGAAAAACCGACTGCGTTAGAAACGACTGACTCGCCCGGCCATTGTAGATTCCAGGTACACATAACCTTGGGCAGTAGTCTACCGTCAATCTAGTAACGGTGGACTGCTGCGCCTCCGCCCACTGCTCGAAGCCAGATTCCCAGTCGATCAGAAACATTCTTGCGCCAGAAAGATCTCATGAAACAATTTTCTCCCCTAAACGTCTTATGGATAGGGAAAAGGTCCTTCCATGAAACCAAAGCGTGAAAACCCCGGAGAACTGCTCCAGGGAACGTTGGACCTGCTGATTCTAAAAGCCTTGGCTCGCGGCGCCATGCACGGTTACGGCGTCGCCGAGTGGATTCACGAGACTTCGGAAGACATCCTGAGGGTCGAGGAGGGCGCGCTGTACCCCGCGCTGCATCGACTCGAGCTGCGCGGCCTGCTCTCCAGCGAATGGGGCGCATCGGACAACAATCGCCGCGCCAAGTTTTATGCCTTGACCGCAGCGGGACGAAAACAGTTGGCCGAAGAGACCGAGTTTTGGCGCCGCATGTCGGGGGCGGTCGCGCGAATACTCCAAACGGCTTAGATCGCGCGGGAGGAGACTATGTTTTCTGGGCGGCTACACCCGCTCCTGGCTTGTTATGTCCCGGCGCGGCGGGCCATGCGCGTCGACGCCCTCGCGGCTTGGCGCTATGAGTAAGGTTCCGTTGGGAGAAATTCGAAGCTAGTGGTCGATGGAATTCTGGAGCGAGAAGACGTGCAGGGGTGGCGGAACAAAACCTGGCAGCGCGTCAAAGCCATAGGGAAGCGGCCGCAGCTGGATCGCGATCTCCATGACGAAGTCGCGTTTCACCTGGCCATGCGCGAAGAAAAAAACCGCCGCGCCGGGATGGCTCCCGAAGCAGCCCGTTACGCCGCGCGGCGCCAGTTCGGAAGCCCCACCAGCGTGAAGGAGAGGAGCCGGGAAATGTGGACACTCGTATCGGTGGAAGGCCTGCTTCAAGACATCCGCTTCGGCGCCCGCAAGCTGCGCAAGAGTCCAGGTTTCACCTTCGTCGCGGTGCTGACGCTGGCGCTCGGCATCGGGGCGAGCACCGCCATCTTTTCCTTGATCCACACGGTGATGCTCAAGAGCTTGCCGGTCACCAGTCCCAGCGAACTGTACCGCCTCGGAGAAGCCACCAACTGTTGCGTCCTCGATGGTCTGCAGGGGAATTTCGGAATTTTCTCATATTCGCTCTATCAGCAGTTGCAGGCAAACACTCCCGAATTCACCGAAATGGCCGCATTCGGCGGCGGCTTGAATTTCTTGAGCGTACGCCGCATAGGCGCAGCCGGACAAGCTGTACCGTATGTCGGAGAATTCGTCTCTGGGAACTATTTTCCGACATTCGGTCTCCGCGCTTATCGAGGGCGGCTCCTAGGGGCGTCTGACGACCAGCCGAACGCTCCGCCCGCCGCAGTCATGAGCTATCGCACCTGGCGGGAACACTACTCGTTCGATCCCTCTGTAATCGGCGGCAGTTTTCTGGTCAACGGACATCCCGCAACCGTCGTTGGCGTCGCGGCTCCGGAGTTCTTTGGTGAAACGCTGCGCAGGGACCCGCCGGACTTTTGGGTCCCGCTCGCCGATGAACCTCTCTTGCGGCCGGACGGCTCCCTGCTCACGCACCCGGAACTGCATTGGCTCTACATCGTCGGGCGCATAAAGCCCGAAGCAAAACCGACGCAAGTCGAAGCGCGCGTAACGCTGGAGGTACAGCAGTGGCTCGCCAGTCAAGGACAAATCCCCGAGACCTTTCGCGTTGAAATTGCCAAGCAACACGTCACTCTCAGCCCGGCGGGCGGCGGGGTAGCGCGCCTGCGCACCAATTACGCCGATGGCTTGCGCGTACTCGCGGCTGCGTCCGGACTCGTGCTTCTGATTGCGTGCGCAAATGTTGCGAATCTGCTGCTCGCCAAAGGCACGGCCGAACGAGCGCAAACCGCGATGCGCGTCGCGCTGGGCGCACCACGATGGCGTCTGATCCGGCAAGCTCTGACCGAAGGATTGATGCTGGGACTACTCGGAGGCGCAGCGGGCCTTGCCGTGGCCTATGTGGGAACGCAAGTTATCCTCTCGCTCGCATTTCGCGGCGCGCACTATGTGCCCATTGACGCGGCGCCTTCGCTCCCGGTGCTCGCTTTTGCCGCGCTGCTCTCCGTGTTAACCAGCGTCATCTTCGCCGCTGCGCCCGCATGGATCAATTCGCGGGCTGATGCGAGTGAAGCCCTGCGCGGCTCGCAGCGCAGCATTCCCGAAGGTTCCTCCGTTCCACAAAAATCCTTAATCGTGCTGCAAGCCGCGCTCTCCCTCGTGCTTCTGGCCGGAGCGGGCTTGCTCACCGAGAGCTTGCGTAATCTTGAGAACCAGCAATTCGGATTCGAGACCGACGGCAGACTCATCGTCAAGGTTGATCCCGGGCTCGCTGGCTACACCGCCGACCGCCTCGACGGCCTCTACCGCGCGCTGAGAGAACGGCTCGGTCAAATTCCCGGAGTCGAAAGCGTCAGCCTCTCTCTCTATAGCCCCATGTCCGACAATAACTGGTCCAGCGGAGTTAGCATCGAAGGCCGACCCGCACCCGCCAACCCCGGAGATTTCGACGGCGCTTCCTGGTTGCGCGTGAGCGCCGGTTACTTTGAAACCATCGGTACGCGCCTGACTCGCGGCCGTTTCCTCGACGAAGGTGATACGCCAGGCTCGCGGCACGTGGCCGTGATCAACGAGACTTTCGCGCGAAAGCATTTTCCCAACGCCGATCCTCTCGGAAAACATTTTGGTCTGGGCGACGCGGCGCACGCCGCCGACTACGAAGTCGTCGGAGTGGTGGCCGACGCCAAGTACGAGGACGCACGCGATGTAGCCTGGCCCACCTTCTTCCGGCCCCTTCTCCAAACTGAGAAGTTCCGGGACCAGGCCGACCAATCCGCGGAGATCCGCTCGAACTGGATTCACGACATTGAGCTCCGCGTCTCCGGACGCCCGCAAAATCTTCAGCCGCTGATTCGCGAAACACTCGCCAGCATCGACCCGAATATGCCGGTGGTAGACATGATGACTTTCGGCGAACAAGTCACCCGCAATTTCAACCAGGAGCGTCTCCTGGCGCGTCTTGCGGGCATCTTCGGACTGCTGGCTCTGGCGCTCGCCTCGATCGGTCTCTACGGCATGCTCGCTTATAACGTCGCCCGCCGCAGGCAGGAAATCGGCATCCGCATGGCACTTGGCGCGGCGCGCTCCGGCATTTTGCGAATGGTCCTCGGCGAAGCTCTGCTCCTAGCTGGCCTTGGAGTTGCCGTTGGAATCCCGTGCGCGCTCGCCGCCAACCATCTCCTGATCAGCATGCTCTTCGGTCTAAAGCCGACGAATCCCGTCATCTTGTCCACCGTCACAGCCTTCCTGCTTCTAGTGGCCATGGCCGCCGCCTGTTTCCCTGCGCACCAAGCTTCGGCAGTCGATCCTATGGTGGCGCTGCGACACGAATGAGAAGGTTGATTTTGCAGTAGGATGCCCAGCTCTGCTTACGCTCCTGCCCACTCGCGGGTTTTCCACAAGGTATTGCCCAAGCAACTGTACCTCCAGACGGCTTGCGGCCCCCTTCTCCAAGTGCTACGTTTAGAATGACTTTGGTGCTTTAACGAAGCACAAGTCCGGCGGTGATTCGGGAACTCCTAGGGAATTTTTCGAATTATTTCTTTCGAAGAAAATTTTCGACGAACATTTGCTGCAGATTTTTTCGTGACGCGAGCATGTCCCGGCCACTCGCGGGACGGGCGACGAACAGCCCTGATGAGAAATGGCGGCCGCCTAGCGGCCGTAAAATAAAGGCTCGCGCGCGGGGTTTTCGTGTCGTACTGGTTTCGCAACGACAATCGTCTGCCACAGGCCAGACTGGCCATCGCCTCCTACGTCATCGTGGGCATGGTTGGCTTGTTGCTCCTCGGCTTCTGGAAACTCCAGGTCGTCGACTCCGACAAGTACGGTCAAATGGCCGAGCGCAATCGCGTTCGTTCCATTCCCATCATCGCTCCGCGCGGCCGTATGCTGGACCGCGACGGCCGCGTCCTGGTGGACAACTATCCGTCTTTCAGCATCCTTCTTCTCCGCGACGATCCCGCTCTCATCGACAAGAATCTCCCGGCTATCGCCGATGGCCTGGGCATCCCGATCAGTGATCTGACGGACCAGCTCGAAAGCACCAAAAACCTTCCGAAGTTCCAACCCATCGTTATCAAGCCGGAAGCCACCAATGCAGACGTGGCCTTCATCGAATCGCACCGCTCCGACATCCCTATCCTCGAAATGCTCATGGTCCAGCGGCGCCGCTACCTACCGGGCGGCTTCATGTCCCACGCCAGCGGGTACGTCGGCGAAGTCAGTGAGCAGCAAATCGAAGCCAGTAATGGCCGTTTCCGGCCTGGCGACCTCGCCGGAAAAACCGGTCTCGAACGCCAGTACAACGACATCCTGACGGGCACTGACGGCATGCGCCGCGTGGTCGTCAACAGTGTTGGAAAGGAAGTCAAAGATCTTGGGCACCTTACCGAACAGGAACCGATTCCCGGCAAGCAGATTCAGCTCACCATCGACTACGATCTGCAGCAAGTCGCCGAGCAGTCCCTCGGCTTGCGGCCCGGTGCCGTGGTCGCTCTCGATCCGCGCACAGGGGAAGTCCTCGCCATGGTCAGCCGCCCCACGCCCGATCCAAACGATTTCGCTGTCCGCATTTCGGCCGACGAATGGAAGAGTCTCAACGACGACCCTCTGCATCCTCTCTTGAACCGCGCCATCCAGGCGCAACTTGCTCCCGGTTCCGTTTTCAAGATTGTGACTGCGACCGCTATGCTCGAGGACCATGTTCCCGAGGAAGGTTTCACGACGTTTTGTCCCGGCTACGCCACATTCTTCGGGCGCCAGTACCATTGCTGGGTCTTCTACGCGAAGAAGGGACCGAAGTCCCATGGCGTACTGAGTCTGCATGATGCAATTCTGAAATCGTGCGACGTCTTTTTCTACAATGTGGGGATGCGTTTGGGAATCGACAGACTTTCCTATTACGGCAGCAAACTCGGCATCGGCCACAGGACCGGCATCGATCTTCCTTCCGAGGAGCCTGGGCTGATGCCTTCGCAGGAATGGGTCGAGAGAGTCCTTCATCGCAAATGGTATGCGGGCGAGGTTATCTCTGTGGCCACCGGCCAAGGCGCCGTCACGACCACGCCGCTCCAGCTGGCCCGTTTGATTGGCGGAATCGCCACGGGTGGCGTTTTCAAGCAGCCGCACATGTTGAAAGATGCCCAGAATATTGGTGAGGAGCGGTTTCCCATATCAGAGGCGACGGTTCAAAAGATCACCGACGCCATGTACGGCGTCGTCAACGAACCAGGTGGCACGGGTGGTCAATTGAGACTCGCGGGGATTGAGTTTAGTGGAAAATCCGGCACCGCCCAGGTCATCGGCTATGGGACTCGTGACCGCGTCGGAAAAGAGAAGAAGTTTGAAGACAACGCGTGGTTCGTCGGCTACGCGCCGCGCCGCAATCCGGAGATCGTGGTTTCCGTCCTGGTCCAGGAAAGCGGCCAGCACGGAGGGGAAGCCTCCGGACCTGTCGCGCGCGACATCATCAAGGCCTATTACGATAAGAAAGCAAGGAAGACACAAGGCCAACTCACCGCCGACGACAAACGGTATGATTTGGTTCCTGGCGCGGCCGCCGCTCTGACGATCCATCCGCAGCCAGTTGTGAAGTCCGCTTCGGCGGCAGCGGCAGCGCCTGCGCACGCCGCAAGCGCCGAGCCGGAGCGTTGAGTTTTAGCTGTTTGAAACACCTAGGAGTGAAACGTTAGTCGGCAGAGAGGCGCATCGAGCAGTAGGCGAGACATGCGGTTTTTGGCTGTTGGCTCTCAGCGGTCGACTGCAAACTTCTTTTTTTTATGAACGACGCACCCGGAACTCGTGATTACGACTGGTGGCTGCTAGCCATCCTGGCCACCATCTGCGCGCTCGGCGTTATCGAGATCTACTCGGCCACACACGGCAGCTCCCTCGCCGGCATGCAGAACAAGCAGCTCCGTTGGCTGGTGGTAGGCTTTGTGCTGATGTTCGCGCTCTCCCGCCTCGACTATCATCTCATCCTCGATCAGGCCCCCATCCTCTATCTCATCGGCATCGCCGCTCTTATCGCCGTCCTGGCCTTCGGCCACACGCGCTTCGGCGCCAAACGTTGGATTCCCGTCCTCGGGGAATTTCTTCAGGTGTCGGAATTGGTCAAATTGATTATAATCATCGTCATAGCGCGCTTCTTTGCGGAGGTGCGCACCGATGAGCTTTCTCTGCAGGATTTGATCAAGGCAGGGCTCCTCGTGGGGTTGCCGCTAGCTCTGATTCTCAAGCAACCCGATCTGGGCACTGCGCTTGTTCTGGTACCCTTGCTGGTGGTAGGCGCATTTCTCGCGGGGTTGCAATGGAAACATGCCGCGGCGATTGCGCTCATTGGGCTCTTGATGCTCCCGGTTGCATGGCGCGTCATGAAGCCGTATCAGAGGGAAAGAGTTACATCTTTCATGCACCCCGAAGAGGACGCCAAAGGCTCCGGCTATCAAGTTCTTCAATCAAAGATTGCCGTCGGCTCGGGCGGCTTCTGGGGCAAAGGGTTTGGCAACGGCACGCAGAATCAACTGGGCTACATCCCCGTCCGATATTCCGATTTCATCATGTCGGCCTGGGCTGAAGAGCAGGGCTTCAAAGGCGTGCTTCTTGCCCTTGGGCTGTACATGGCTCTTCTGTTACGCTTAGTACAGAATGCTCAGCGCGCAAAAGACCGCGCCGGAATGTTTCTTGTAATGGGCGTCGCAGCAGCGCTTGGCTTTCATGTCTTAGTAAACGTGGCGATGGTCATCGGTGCTATGCCCGTGACCGGTATCCCGCTTCCTCTCATGAGTTACGGGGGTTCCGCTACGTTGTTTGTTTTCCTGGCGATTGGTCTGGTTATGAATGTTCGGCTTCGCCGCTTCGTTAACTGAACCCGCCGCCAGTCCCGCGCGAGGTGTTTGCTCAGGCAAATCCCGCCGGATTGGTAATGGTGGCCCCGATACTCGGGACCCTAGGAACAAGGATCTTAGAGTGAGGACAGCATCGTCCGCCGTTGGCCCGGAAGCTCTCCGGCAACGGGCCAGCCTCGTAAGCAAGAGGAACTTTCCCTCCGGCTTCGAACGTAAAGCCATCTCGATATCCGTGTGGCCAGCGTGTGTCCTGGTGCAAACCGGGCCGGCCCCGATTTACTGGACCCCCGACGGGCAAAAGCTCGCGGCGATGCGTCCTGTCGGCCCTTTGCGGCCGCACAGAAAAGTGACCCCCGGCTCAGCCGGGGTCACGCACAGTCAGGAGTTTTCATGTCAAAAGAATTGGTTATCTCCGCGGCCTCCCACGAACGGCGGGTCGCGATTCTTGAAGAAGGTCAGTTAGTCGAAATTTACATCGAGCGTGAAAAAGAGTTCGCCCTCGTTGGCAGCATCTACAAAGGCAGAGTCACCCGCGTCCTCCCCGGCATGCAGTCCGCGTTCGTCGATATCGGTCTTGATGGCGATGCCTTCCTTTATGTCAGCGACGTTTTCGAAAACCTCGAGGATTACGATCACGGGCATCCCCATGCCGATCAGCCAGCCGCCGCCCCTGCGTTCTCACCGGCCTATTCGCCCTCCAACGCCGTCGAAGCGCTGCCTGGTGAAACGCTAGCGCACGCCGCCTCCTCCGAGGAGCAGGAAGAAGAAGATCACGGGCACCAAGCTCACGGCGAAGACGCCGCTCACGAATCATTTCACCACGAGGCCTCGCAGGATGAGTCGTCTGACCACGATTCCTTGTCTCACAGCGAGCAACCCGGCGTCGTGGAAGACCATGCCACAGACGGCGAGATTCATGGCGCGCACGGCGAAGAAGGGCATGAGGAATCTCACGCCGGCCACCCCGAGGAGCGCCAGCCGGATTCGAACGCCTCTGCCCCGCAGAATTTCTCGCCGCACTACAATCCCACTCAGAACTATCCGCCACGCTCCGGCGGCGGTGGAGATCGCGGTGGCGATCGCGGCGGTGATCGCGGCGGTGATCGTGGCCGTGGCGGGCGCTGGGGCCGCCGCGGCGGACGTCACCGTGGTGGACGCCCGCAAGGCCCACCCGTCGGCGGCCGCAACCTGCCGCCCTCCAAGTACGCTTCGCCGCAAGGCGGTGAGTCTCGCGGCAACGATTCGCGCGGCTACGATAACCGTGGCCGCGATCAGCGCGGCCCTGAAAATCGCACCGGCCAGCCGCGGGGTTTCGAACCACGTGGCCCCGCGCAGCGCGGGTTCGATCATCGCCCGCCGGATGTTCAGCATCCTGCCAGTTCCCCCGCGTCCATCGAAGCCACGGAAGAACCCATCGTTCTGCCTGGCGAATCTCTCGCCAAGTATCGCGGCAAGCCCGTGGCCGCGCCCGTTCCTCCAGTTGTTGAGGTGGAATCTCGCGAGCCACAACCGGAAAGCGAAGAAACCGTTTCTCGTCCCTCCGGAAACCTGAGCTCTCCTGTTCCTGCGACAGGACCTGCTGGCGGCCCGGCTGGTGGCAACGTTCCCCGCCGTTTCTCTGGCGGACTTCCCCGCTGGCTTCTTGCCGACACGGGCTCGGAATCGGAAGCTGCCCCCGTCTCCGCAGATGAAAATATCGGCGTTGCCGAAGATTCTTCGCTTTCTGCTCATGGCGCGAATCCGCCGCGGCATGAAGCTTCTCCGCTCGAGTTGCCCGCAACATCGGATTCAGAATCCGTCCGCGCGCGCAACGAAATCGAATTAAGCGAACAGCAGACAGCCTCGCTCTCTCTGGAGCTGGCCGAAGCAAAACACGAAGAGACTTCCGCTCACGCCAAAGCCGATGCCCTCGTCGGCGGCGCCGAATTCGACGACGAACCCGAGGAAATTCACGCCGCCGGAGAAACCGAACTCGCGGAGGACGAAGAAGCCGAAGAAGAGGAGCGCCAAGAAGAAGCCCACCTCGACGCTGCGGATGATCAGGCCGCCGCGGAAACCGAGCTCTCCGAGGATGAAACCGAAGAAGTCGAAGAGCATCGCGCCGCCAATCGCGCCGAATTCGCAGCCAACGCCGCGCACGAAAGCGCCGAACACGCTGCCGCCCTCGGTGATCCCGAGCATGCCGTGCCCGAACACGCCGCACATGAACATGTCGAACACGAACATGCCGCAGGGGAAGTGATCGAAGCGCATGCCGGCGACATCGCCCGAGAGCCTGCCGGTGTCGAAGACGATGTCATTCTGCTTCCCGGTGAGACTCGCGCCCCCCGTATCGGCGGCGCCTCCGCTCCTCGCGAAGACTTTCCTCGCGATTCCGCCCGCATCGGCGGCAATCCTCGCGCCCGTTTCCAGCGCCCACAGCGTGGTGGACGCGATCGTGGCCGCAGTGGCCGCCCGGACAGCCGTGGCGGCCGTCCCGATCGCGGCCCAGACCGTGGTCCAGACCGCGGACGCCCTTCCGGCCCGCGATTCGAGCGCCGTCCCAGCGGCCCCGGTGGTCCTAGGCACGATCGCGGTCACCGCAGCCACTCCGGCCCGCCGCGCCGCCCGCAGCTAATCTCCGAAATGCTGAAGGCCGGTCAAGACGTCGTCGTCCAGATCGCCAAAGAACCTCTCGGCAAAAAGGGCGCGCGCATCACCAGCCACGTCGCTCTGCCGGGCCGCTTCCTGGTCTATATGCCCACGGTGCATCACACCGGCGTCTCGCGC